>Ga0193752_1001879_pt1 | contig 16772 bp, 7 predicted proteins | sample H1c1metaG_FD_144924 | JGI IMG/M metagenome (GOLD analysis project Ga0193752, IMG submission 144924) | Soil microbial communities from a riparian zone of the East river system, Colorado, United States - H1c1 | ecosystem: Environmental > Terrestrial > Soil > Riparian zone | place: USA: East River... | reverse complement strand
TAAGCGATGCGACATCATGTACAGCTGCGCCTCGCGGCCGTGCTCGCCGATGAAGCCCGGCCTACCCCACACGAGCAGCTCGCCCTCGCCCGGCGCGTAGTCGTTGCCTTCGCTCGCGCCGCTGAAGCGGGTCACCGTGCGTGCGGTGAGGGTCGCGAACTTGCTGGTAGGCCAGGTGTGGACGGAACGAAACTCTTCGACCTTGTCGGTGCCCTGCACAGCGAGCTCCACGCGCTGTGCGATCGCAGACGTCTCGCCGAACATGCTGCCGTCGTATTGAGCGCTGTGCGGATCAATGCATACGGGCGCGCCAGCGACGCACTCTTGGCCGGGCAAGCAACCGGTTTGCGTCTCGAGGTCGCAGCTCAAGATCATCGTCGTGAGCGCCGGCAGGCACTCGCCGATGCGGTCCGAGCACGACAGGCTGGGCTCGCTGCCGCACTGCGGCGTAGCGCTGTCGTCGCATGCGTGTGGGTCGAGCCGGGCAAAGAACGCGAACGCGTGATCGCCGTCGCTGAAGCCGGCCATCGGCACTTGGCCGAAGCCCATCGTCAGCGATTCGTCGCTGCGCATGACCTCGAGCGCGCGCGGCTCGTTCGGCGCGCCCGGTTTCGTCACGAAGCTCGGCACCGGCATCGCACCGCCCAGCGCGCGCGGCATCAGCGCGAGCGTGTCGTCGTTGATCGGCGCGTCGCCGCACACCTGCTCGTCGTGAAACCAGGTGTCGCCGAACAACATCTGCAGCTGACCTTCGTGCTCGAAGGTGATGCCGAGATCAGTGCCGTACAGCCGAAGGCCGGGCGCAGGCTTGGGCGCGCCCGGGCCGACCAAGATGCCGAGGTACGAAGGCGCCAGCACCTCCGGGGCGTGCAGCGTGCTCGGCTCGACCGAGCCGTCGGGAGCACCGGTATCCGGCCCGCCGGTGTCCGGGTTTGCGTCCGGCGTGCCGGTATCGGGCGGCCGGGCGTCGGGAAGGTCGTTCGCATCGGTCCCCGGCGGCAGCGCGTCGGTCGCCGCATCGAACGGCGTCGCCGCATCGAGCATGGGCGCGCCCGTCCCCGCCTCTGGGCCCGGAGCGTGACGACGCTCCGCGGCACAGCCCGCGCTCAGGCAAAACACCAGCAAGCCCGCGTATGTACTAACTCGCAGGCGCTGCTGCATTTCGCGCCCTCCAGAACGCCCGCCCCACTCGTGTAGATACGCGGCCGGACACCTGGTCGCCTAGCCCCTTCTCGTATGTTTCTACGGCCAAATGCTGACCAGGAAGTGCAGACATTCGTGATTTCGGATGCGCAGCATCCGACTCAGTCGACCCGACGAACATGTGCTAAGCGGAGCCATGAGCATCGGGGCGTGCCGCAACTGGGTTTGCCTCGTCGGCTTGGCCTGCCTGGCCGCGGCGTGCAGCGAGCAGCCACTCGAGCGCGAGCGAGCCGCGCTCGTCACCGCCGCAGTGGGCCTCATCCCTTCGTCACTGCTCAATGGTTACGGTCCGATACCGAGCAATGGCGGGCTGCTGATCGACGCGCAGCAGGGTGAGCCCGAGGTGACCGTCCAACCCGTCGACGGATCCGCAGCTCCGATCGCAGGCACCCTGCATGAACGGCTCGGTTATTGGGTGTGGATCGCCGACACGCCGATGCCCGAAGGCTCGTACACGGTGTCGATCGCCACGCCGACCTTTAGTAATCAACGGTCCCGGACCATCGAGGTGACGAGCGCGCGCAGCCCCGGCAAGCCCGCGCTGACCAGCGATCCGGTCGCTGGCAGCGAGGTGGGCGGGGAAGTCGAGGATTGCTGCTCGGTACCCACCCCGCTCGGCGACGGCGTGCAGTCATGCTTTCTCGTCGCGTCGCACCGCTACGTCACGTTGAGCCCGGGCCTCATCACGACCGATTCGCTGTCGGCGATGACGCAGTTGCTCTTCCGCGTCGTGCGGGCCGGTGCCGACGCGCTCGCGGATCCGAGCCCGTTCATGGACATCTACACGGTGCGTTTCGGCGAGCAGGCGGGTGAGTATTGCTTCGATCTCGAGGCGTTCGAGATCACGACCGGCGAGCGCTACACGTTCGAGGAGCTCGATCGTTGCGCGCCCCACGGCGCACTTCCCGCCCCGGGTCCGATCAGCCACGACGTACCTGACAGCGCGCTCGATCGCACCGTCTGCACAATGCCTCCCGAGGGCTACGAAGAGCGCTGGTGCGAGCTCAATGAAGCGGAGTGCGTCCCAGGGCAAATCCTCGCGGGCTGCGGATATGCCGGCCAGGTGTGCCGCGGCGAGCCGGCGCCGACAGGCGGCTCATCTGGCGTGGAAGCCGGCAGCGGCGCGACCGGAGCGGCAGGCGTAGCGGGCGAAGCAGGCGCGTCGGGCGCGTCGAGCAGTGCGGGCGATGGTGATGGTGATGGTGATGGTGATGGTGATGGTGATGGTGATGGTGATGGTGATGGCGGGGCGGGCATAAGCGGTGCGGGTGATGACGAGCCGCCGATGCAGCCAACCCGCGTCACCGCCTGCGCGTGCAGCATCGAACGCACGCGCTCCGCCGGCTCAGCCGGCCAGCTCGCGATGGCTGCGCTGCTCGCAAGCGTCGTGCTGCTCCGCGTGAAGCGAGCGCGCCGGAGCCTCAGTCGGCCTTCTTAGGCTTGCCGGCGCCACCCTTCTTGGACTTGCCCGGGTTGTCCTCGTCCACACCGTCGGCGTCGTTGCCGTGACCGCGATCGTGATCGGCGCCGGCCTTTGCGTCGCCCGCTACGGCCGAGGTCTCAGCCTTCGGGGTCTCAGCCGGCGCATCTTGCTTGGCAGGCTCCGCCGCGCTCGCCGAGTCGTGTGACAGCGCCGCGCTGCTCGAGCTGCTCTCGCGCCGCTCGGTCTCCGATCCGGAGCTCGAGCTGGACGCCTTGGCGCGATCGCGTTCGTGGTCGAGGTCCGAGTCGGCGCCGGCGTGGGCGGTCGCGTGCGCCTGACAGCCGGCACCCAGACCAGCGAGCAAGGCGAAAAGGACGATGCGGGACGAAGTAGACATGTTTTTCGTAGCCATCTGCCCAGGCTAGCCAGCGCGCCGGAGCCGCACGAGAGTGAGCATTCTCCCGCGATCGGCCGTGCTGGCGGATCACGTCGCAGGGGCGCGGCTCGCCATCGCCAGCTCTGCACCCGACTCTTCAGTGGCGGCGGCCCGCAAAAGCGCCGGAATCGCCACGCCGCATCGGCCGGTAGCGTGGAGCCAAGCTGGATACGAAAAACCGTCCGGCCGATCGCCCTAAAACCGGGCGAAAAAGCGCCGGTTTTTGTCATTTCCCCGTTTGCTTGAGGCGGGAGCAGCGCTACCAAGCGGAGCCTCGTTCGGCCTTAGCCGGGACCCCCCTCATGTCGTCACGTCTTTTGTTGGAGAACCCCCTCGCCAAAACCGCTGCGGAGACCCCGGCTTCGGGTCCCAGCTCGGCGAGCCCGTCTATCTACGACAACGCGTTGGCTATGGGCCGCGAGCTGCTCGACAAACCGTTAGCTGGCGGCGGCCTGCGCCGCGTGATGGTGCAGCACGAGAAGTCGCGCATGACGGTCTGGGAGCGCATCAAAGTGCTCACCGACAGCGAGCCCAACATCCTCTGGCAGAACTGGGGTCGCAACCTCGACGGCGCATCGATCGTCACCGGCATCATCAAGATGAAGGGTCGCGACGTCGCGGTGTACGGCCACGACTTCACGCTGCGCGCCGGCTCGATGGACGCGACCAACGGCGCCAAGCTCGCGCGGCTCATCTACATGGCGGGCGAGCACGGCATCCCGCTGATCGGCATGAACGACTCGGCGGGCGCGTTCGTGCCCGCAGGCGTCGGCGGCCTCGACGGCTACAGCGAAGCGTTCACCGCGCTGCGCAAGATCAGCGGCGTCGTGCCGAGCGTGATGTGCATGTTCGGCTTCAACGCCGGCGGCGGTGCGTACCTGCCGCGCCAGGGCTCGTTCATGATCCAGTGCGACGGCACGTTCTTCGGCCTGACCGGCCCGGGCGTCGTCAAGAGCGTGCTCGGCGAGGACATCTCGGCCGATGACCTCGGCGGCCCGCGCGTGCACGGTCAGAGCGGCGTCGTCGATCTGGTGACCAACGACGAGCTCGGCTCGCTGCGCACCGCGATCCGCTTGCTGTCTTATCTCCCCGACAACAACCGCTCGTTCGCGCCGTTCTCGCCCACGAGCGATCCGGTCGACAGATTTACGCCCGAAGAGGACGTGCTGTTCCGCAAGACCTTCTCGAGCCACGCCGGCTTCAACGCACCGCTCGATATCACGCTGTACTTGCAGCAGATCTGCGACCACGGCGAGTACTTCGAGATCCAGCCGCAGCGCGCGCGCAACATCGTCACAGCGTTCGGCCGCATCGGCGGCCACGTCGTCGGCTTCGTCGCCAACAACTCGGCGGTCTCGTCGGGGCAGATCGACATCGGCGCCGCGAACAAGGGCACGCGCTTCATCCGCTTCTGCAACCTCTACAACATCCCGATGATCTTCATCGAGGACACGACGGGTTTCTTGCCCGGCAGCGCGCAGGAGCACAACGGCATCGTGCTCGCGGGTAGAAAGCTGCTCGACTCGATCATCGACATCCGCACGCCGCGCCTGACGCTGATCATTCGCAACGCGTTCGGCGGCGCCTATGCCGCTTACAACTCGCACTTCGTCGGCGCCGACATGGTGTTTGCTCTGCCCACGGCGCGCATCGCGGTGATGGGGCCGGCCGGCCGCGAGTACGTCTACAAAGACGAGATGACGGCGATCCAGAAGAAGTACCAAGCCGCGATCAAGGGCGGTGCTTCGACGCAAGAGGCGACCGCCGAGCGCGATCACGCGCTCGCGCTGATCTCGCAGAAGTACGAGCGCGAGCTAATGAATCCTAAAGAAGCGCTGTCGCTCGGATCGGTGTCGAGCATCGTGATGCCGGGCACCACGCGGCGTGTGCTCGCGAAGAACCTGCTCTTCTTGATCAGCAAGTATCAGCCCGCCCCGATGAGCGGCGTGCAACGGGAGTTTGAGTGATGTTGACCCGCGATCTCACGCCGGCTCGCTTCCACGAGTCGAGCTCGCCTTGGCTTCGGTCCCTTTCGCTTCAGTCCATCAAGTGCCTGATCGTGTGCCGCGGCCCGGTGCGCAAAGAGGCGATGGACGTGTTCGATCTGATGGGCATCCGTGAGTACGGCATGCTGCTGTCCGAGAAAGACTCGATCGTCTACGCCAAGTGCCTCGCGCCCGAGCTGCGTAACTTCCGCTTCCCCGAGAACGTGCACCGCATCCCTGAGTACATGGGCTCGGGCCAGGAAGAGAAGACCAAGCGGATCGGCGAGATCATCGCGATCGCCAAGGACAACGGCTACACGCACATCTTCGCCGGCTACGGCTTCATGGCCGAGGACGCCGAGTTCGTGCACGCGATCGAGCAGTCCGGCGTGCGCTTCATGGGCCCGTCGTCGCACGTCGCGAACAGCGCCGGCGCGAAGGACCAAGCCAAGAAGCTCGCGCGCAGCATCAAGGTGTCGGTCACGCCGGGCGTCGACAACCCCTCGGCGCTGGCGCTGATCCGCAAGGTCAAGGACTTCGCCGGCCTCTCGAAGCTCGTCAAGGAACACGGCCTCACGGCGGACATCAAAGCCGAGAAGAACCTAGAAGAGAACGCCGAGGCCGTGCTGCAAGCCGGCTACCAAAAGCTCATCGAGCTGGTGACGATCGAAGACCTCCAGAACGAAGCCGCGGTTCGCTGCGATGAGATCTGGAAGGACAACAAGGGCCGCCGGTTGCGCTTCAAGTACATCGGTGGCGGCGGCGGCAAAGGCCAGCGCGTCATCTCCGAGCCGAGCCAAGTGCGCGCGGCGGTGATGGACATCTTGGCCGAGTCCAAGGTCACGGCGGCCGGTGCGAACCGCAACTTCTTGATCGAGCTCAACGTCGAGACCACGCGCCACAACGAGATCCAGCTGATCGGCAACGGCAAGTGGTGCCTGGCGCTCGGCGGCCGCGACTGCTCGGTGCAGATGCACGAGCAGAAGCTGGTCGAGGTCTCGCTCACCGACGAGCAGCTCGCGGTCGACATCGAAGCGGCGAAGAAGGTCGGCAAGAAGGGCCGTGTCGACGCGCTCGAGAACGACCGCAAGGTGCTCGCGCGCATGGAGACCGAAGGCGAGACGTTCGGCGAAGCGGTGCGGCTGAACAGCGTGTCGACGTTCGAGGTGATCGTCGAGACCGACCGCCACTACTTCATGGAAGTGAACACCCGCATCCAGGTCGAGCACCGGGTGACTGAGCAGGTGTATCGGCTCAAGTTCACGAACCCGGCGAACAAGGACGAGGTCTTCTTCCTCGACAGCTTGATCGAGGCGATGGCGCTGCTCTCGGTCCACGGCGAGAAGCTCGAAAAGCCCGAGCGCGTCGTGCGCAACGTCGCGGGCGCCGAGGTTCGCATCAACGCTACCAACGCCGCGCTGCAGCCGCACGCCGGCGGCACGATCGTGAGCTGGTCCGCGCCGGTCGCAGGCGAGACCCGCGACGACCAGGGCATCGGCATCCCGAACCCCGACACCAAGGCGTTCGTGCACTACAACTTGGCGGGCGCGTACGACTCGAACGTCGCGCTCACGATCACGAGCGGCGAGTCCCGCACCGACGTGCTCGAGCGCTTGGCCGACATCCTGCGCCGCACCGATCTGCGCGGCTACGATCTCGAGACCAATCTACTCGTCCACTACGGGCTGCTCAGCTGGATGCTCGGTCACGACCCGCTCGTGAAGCCGACGACGCAGTTCATGAGCTTCTACCTCGCGGGCATCGGCTCGCTCGGCAAGGTCTCGCGCGATCTCGATCTCGCGCACGCGTGGACGTCGCTGCTGAAGGCGCAGACGCCGGAAGCGCGCGCCGTGCTCGAGCTCAAGCAAACGTTGCTGCTGCGCCCGCTCGAGAAGCTGCTCAGCAACGCACACCTGCTCGGCGGCTTCATCGGCCGCTATCAGGGAACGCTGTTTGCTCGGGAGGGCGAAGGCTACCGCTTCATCGGCAACCCGAACGAGACGCTGGCCGCGCTCTACCAGTACCTGAACCTCGAGCCGCGCGCCGGCCGCGCGCCGAGCGACATGATCTGGGACCACGACGCCAAGATCCTCGACGATGCGCGCTCGTTCTACGCCGACGTCGCGAAGCTGATCGGCACGAGCGACTACGCGAAGATCGACGCCGCGCTGAACGGCAATGCCGCGCCGGGTGGGCTCGACGCCGCAAAGTTCGAAGCGTGCAAGGCCGCGCACGGCGGCTTCCAGCTCGGGCTCTCGCTGCTGCTCGTGCTGCCGCTGCTCGGCCGCGTCTCGCAGTTCGACGAGATCACCGTCAACGACAAGCTCGAGCCGGTGTTCCCGAGCGTGTTCACCGACACCAAGACCCGCACCGAGCTACAGAAGTCGCTCGCGCCCGCGCCGGTCGCCAGCTCCGACGAGATCGTGACGCCGGTCGGTGGCATGTTCTACTCGCGCGAAGCCCCGCACCTGCCGGAGCTTGCGCACGAAGGCATGCACTTCACCGCCGGCCAGCCGCTCTTCGTGATCGAGGTCATGAAGATGTTCAACAAGATCTCGGTGCCGTTCTCGGGGACGATCACGAAGCTCTTGTTGCCCAACGGCGACGGCAAGATCGTCAAGATGGGCGAAGCCATCTTCAAGATCGAGCCGGACGAAAAGCGCGTGGTGGAGAGCGCGGCAGACGTCGCGGCGCGCAAGAAGGCGCTGACCGACAAGCTGCTCAAAGCCATCGGGTAACGCTTCATCGGTGCATGGCGGACGTCGTGTCCTCCATGCGTACCTAAATGAAGGGACTGCATCACGAGCCTCATAGCCGGCAGAGATCGAGCTTCGTTCTTCTGTTAGCTTGATCAGGCTATGTCGACGGAACGAAGTCTTGTTTCGGCTGACAAAACAGCCGCTGGCGGTCGCTATCTACTTGAGAACACTGTGGGACGCGGCGGCATGGCCGTCGTGTACCAGGCCATCGAGCAAGCCTCGGGACGGCGCGTCGCGCTCAAGCGCTTGCTCGCCAACGAGCACGAAGAGCTCGGCCAGCGCGGCCGCGAGCTGTTCGAGCGCGAATTCCACACGCTGAGCCAGCTGGCGCATCCGCGCATCGTGTCGGCCATCGACTACGGGCTCGACGGTGATCTGCCGTACTACACGATGGAGCTGCTCGACGGCGGCGACCTGCTCGAGCGCTCACCGCTGCCCTGGCGAAAGGCCTGCTCGGTCGCGCGTGATGTGTGCTCGGCGCTCGCGCTCGTGCACTCGCGGCGCTTGGTGTATCGCGACCTCAGCCCGCGCAACGTGCGCTGCACCGTCGATGGCAAAGGAAAGCTCATCGATTTCGGTGCGATGGCACCGATGGGCCCGGCGCCGCTCGCGGTCTGCACGCCGTGCGTCGCGTCGCCCGAGGTGGTGCACCGCTTGCCGCTCGATGGGCGGTCGGATCTGTATGCGCTGGGTGCGCTCTTGTACTTCACGCTGACCGGTCGCAACGCCTACCCGGCCCGAACCTTCGGTCAGCTGCTCGAGCTGTGGCGCCAGCCGCCGCCGTTACCGTCTTCGCTCGCGCCGGATGTTCCGCCGGCGCTGGAAGCGCTGGTCTTGGAGCTGCTGCAGCTCGACCCGCAGCTGCGACCGGCCAGCGCCGCCGAGGTCAGTGAGCGCTTGAGCGCGCTCGCCGGGCTCGAGACCGATGAGCACCTGCAGGTCGCACAGGCGTACCTGACCACGCCCACGCTCGTCGGTCGCAGGCGCGAGCTGCGGCGCATGAACGCGCTGCTCGCGCGCTTCAAGGCGCGCGGTCAAGGCCACGCGCTGCTGGTGCGCGGCACATCGGGCATAGGCCGCACGCGCCTACTCGACGCGTTCACGGTCTCGGCCAAGCTCGCCGGCCTCACGGTAAGCCACGCGACCGCGACCAGCGTCGCCAACCACGCCTACGCGATCGCCCGATCGATCGTCGGCCAGCTGCTCGACACGGTCAGCGACGACGTGCTCGCCGCGGCGCTGCCGCAAGACGTAGGCAGCGATGCGTTGCGCGAGGCGTGTAGCCGCGAGATGAGCAGCACCGAGGAGCAGCTCGAGAGCTCACCCGCCGCCGTGCTGCTGCGCAGCCAGGTCGGGCTTCGAACGTTCGTGCTCGCGATCGCCCAGCGCTGCCCGCTGTTGATCGCGGTCGATGACGTCGACCGGCTCGATCCCGAGTCGCGCGCGCTCGTGACGCTGCTCGCGCATGAAGCTGGTCGGAACCCGCTGCTCGTGCTCGCCACCGCCGGCACCGACCGCGGCGCGGACACCGACGCCGCCCAATTGCTCGCCGGCGCGTGGTCCGAGCTGATGCTCAAGCCGCTCGACGCCGAGCAGACGCAAGGGCTGCTGGTGTCGATGTTCGGCGATGTGCCGAACATGATCCTGCTCGTGCACCGGCTGCACGGCATCGCGGCCGGTAACCCGCGAGACTTGATGCTGCTGACGCAACACCTGCTCGACCGCGGCGTCGTGCGCTACAGCGGCACGGCCTGGATGCTCCCCGACAGTATCGACGCGACGATGCTGCCGGAGACGATGGCGCAAGCGTTCCGCGCCGCCGTGCTCGCGTTGAGCAGCGAGTCCCGCGGGATCGGGCGAGCGTTCGCGCTCTGCCATGATCAGAGCTTCTCCGCCGAGGAGTGTCTCGTGCTGATGGGGCACCAGGACCGCACGGCGTTGTTCCGCAGCTTGGATCAGCTGCTCGCAGCGTCGGTCATCGTGCTCAACAGCGATGGCTACACTCTGGCGGCCAAGACCTGGATCGAGCCGCTGGTCCAAGAGCGAGACCGCGCGCTCGACGTGCGCTTGTCGCAGGTCTTTAGCGCCCGCGGCGACGGCATGCGCGCCGCGAATCATCTGTTCGCGGCCGACCGAGAAACCGAAGGGCTCGACGTGCTGATCGACTTTGCCAGACGATCGCACGTTCAGACCAGCGCCAGCTCCGACGCGTATGTGCGGTTGCTCTCGACGCTGCCCGTCGAGTGGCCCGCGATCTTCGCGACCGGCATCCGCCTGTGCGAGCAGCTCGGCCGTCCGCCGATGGACAGCTACGCGATCAAGCTCCGCGTCAGCGGCCTACTGTCGCAGACCGAAGTGTGCAGCAACGGTCTCGAAGCCGAGGTCGCGAATCTGCAGGCGCGCGACGTCGGGCTCGACATCTACGCGCAGCTCGATCCGGCGATGCCCGCCGGCGACCGCTTGCGCCAAGCGCTCGGCGCGGCGGCGGCGCGTTACCAGCAGACGCCGGAACGCGATCGCACGCTCGATCCCAAGTCGGCGATCGGCGCGGTCGCGCGCACGACGATCACGGCGATCGGCAGCTTCTCGCGCACGCTCGACGTGGCGGAGTGGCGGCAGATGCCGGACATCTCGCCGCTCGCGCCGCTGTCGCCCGCGGTGGCCGTGGTCGATCGCCTGGCGCTGCTCGGCAGACCGCGCATCAGCGGCCGGTTCGAGGCGGCATGCGAGATCTACCGCGACACGCTCAAGCTGATCACGTCGTCCAACGGCGGCGGGCTCGACCCCTCGTTCACCGAGAGCATGCAGGGCGGTCTGCCGAGCATCATCGGCATGATCGAGGCCTCGCTCGGCCTGCCGTCGAGCGAAGCCTGCGCCGACGCGGCCGAGGCTTTCGCGCTGTATCAAGGCAGCGCGCTGTCGATTCGGATGCTCTACAAGCTGTGGCTCGGCGACATCGTCGGTGCCGACCAGCTGGCGCGCCAGCGCGAGCTGTGGCGCCTCGAGCAGCAGCGCCAGCAGACCAGCGACGTGCTGACGCCGATCTGGACCTTCCAAGCGCACGCCGCGTCGGACGACCTGACGCGCGCACGCCAAAGCCTCGAATCGATCGAGCGCACGGCTCAGAAGCTCACGCCGTGGCGGCCGATCGCCGCATGGGCGCGCGGCGAGTACGAGCGCATTCGCGGCGATCACACCGCAGCGCTTGTGTCCTTGGACGCGGCGCTCGCGCAGCTCCGCGCGGGCGAGCATCAGATCTGGCCGTACGCGGCGGCGGCGCGAGTGCGCGTGCTGTGCGAAGCGGGACGCTATGCGGAAGCGCGTGAAGCGGGGGAGACATACCTCGCGCAGGGCGAGGCCGGTAGGCTCGGCTACGTGCTCGACTATATCCGTATGCCGCTGGCCTTCGCAGCAGCGAAGCTCGGCGACGTTGACTTCGCGTGGCTGCACGCGCGCAACGCGATCGATCACTTCGAAGCACTCGGCGTGCGCGGCATCAACCTGGGCCTTAGCTACGAAGCGGCAGCGCGCGTCGCGGCGGTGCTCGAGGACGAAGCGGCGCTCACGCACTACGCCGCGCTTTGCAAGGAGTGCTACCTGGCATTCCCGAACCCGGCGCTGGCCGCGAAGTATCAGCGTCTGACCCATGCCGGGCGCCGCCATCGCTCGCGCAGCGACGATGCGAACGGGCACGAGATGGTCTCGGCGATGGCGAAGTCGCAGATCGAATCGATGCTTCAGACCTGCGATAGCTCTCAGCAGCGCGTGCAATGCGCGTTGCAGCTGCTCGTATCGAGCGCGGGCGCGGAAGCCGGCCACCTCTACACGGTCGCGGACGGTAGCCTCTCGATGCGCGCCGGCACGAGCAACCAAACCTTGCCCGCAGAGATCGAAGAAGAAGCCCTGCGATACGTGCGCACGGAGCTCGAAGGCAGCGCGGACATGACCATGGCCGCCGGCGAGGGCTCGGTATCGGCCGGCGAATGGACGAGCATCAGCGGTCGCAGCTACCGACCGGTGCTATTGGCCCATCACAGCGAGCAAGGCTTCGTAGCCAGCGGGCTCGCAGTCCTGATCTTCGAAGATACCCGGCCGCCGCGGTCGCTGGGCGAAATCGCGACGCAGCTGAGTCGTGCCATGGTCGCCAACGGCGACCTGCCGGCGCTGCTCATCGCGAGCTAGACCCGGTCGGCCCAGTCGCGTGGCGCTCCGGCGTAGCGTAATGTGGGACCGATGCGGCTTCGCTTCGGTCGTTCCTCCGGGCTCGTGCTGTCGATCTTGGCCATGGTCGGGGCTTCTGCCGCTCGAGCAGCACCGCCCGCCGACTTCGAATCGGTAGCCGAGGCGCTGCTGCCCTCGGTCGTAACGATCGAGACCGAGATCGATGGTCACAGCGCGGCCGGCTTCTTCGGCGAGTCGTTCGGCGGCGTCGCGCGCGGCTCGGGCTCCGGTTTCGTGATCGAAGCCGACGGCATCATCCTGACCAACGCGCACGTCGTCGAAGACGCGACGCGGATCGAGGTCGAGCTGCACGACGGCAAGCGCTTCATCGCGCGCTTGCTCGGCGCCGACGAGACCACCGATATCGCGGTCCTGCAAATCGACGCCAAGGGCCTCGCGCCCGTTCGCTTCGCAGATTCGAATACCGCTCGGCCTGGGCAATGGGTCGCGGCGATCGGCGCACCGTTCGGCTTGCGACACACCGTGACCGTCGGCGTGATCAGCGCCACCAAGCGCACCGCGGGCTCGATCACCGAGCACTTGCAGACCGACGCCATCATTCATCCCGGCAACTCCGGCGGCCCGCTGGTCGATCGCACCGGCGCAGTGCTCGGCGTGAGCTCGCGGATCCTGAGCGGCGCGACCGGCATCGGGTTCGCGATCGCGTCCAACGCGGCGCGACGTGTGATCGGCGAGCTGCGCGCCAACGGCCGGGTTACGCGCGGGTGGATCGGCGCGAAGGCGCAGACGCTGACCCATGCGATCGCGCAACACCTGGGTCGCGCCACGAACGACGGCGTGCTGATCGCCAACGTAACGCCCAAGAGCCCGGCGGAGACCGGGCGGCTACAAGCGGGCGACATCGTGCTCACGCTCGACGGAGTCGCACCGACGAGCGCGGAGCACTTCGAGCGCGTGATCACCGAGTCCACCGCAGGCCGCGAGATCAAGATCTCGATCTGGCGCGGTGGCAAGGCGTATGCCGGCAGCCTTACCGTCGCGAGCGAGCCACCGGCGTCCGAGCGGGCCAAATTAGCGAGCGGAGACACGTACGCGGATCGCGACCTGCTCGGGATCGGCGTGCGCGAAGCCTCGCCCGAGCTGCGCGAGGAGACCGGCTATCGCGGGCCGGGCACGGTGATCATCGTGCGCGTCGCGCCGGCATCACCCGCGGACCGCGCCGGCTTGTATCCGGGCCTGGCCGTGCTGCGCGCCGACGGCGTGCGTGTGGAGCGCCCGCGCGATCTCCTGCAAGCGGTCGCCGATCGCGCAGCGCTGCTGCTGCTCGAGGATGCCGAAGGCGACACCGGTTTCGTGCTCGTCACTGCGAAGTAAAGGGGGACCTTTGGTACGGCACAACAACTTGCGCGCACGTGCGCGCGTGCTCGCTTGCCTGGTCGGTACGGTCCTCCTCGGCGGCTGCGCTTCGAACATCCGCGGTGTGTTCCACGTGCCGGTGCCTAAGATCGGGCCCGCCACGCGGATCGCAACCCAAGAAGCCAAGCTGATCCAGGAGCTGCAAGCCAGCTCGCGCGACCACCGCGCGTTGACGCCGCCCGAAGAGCTCGCGGAGATGGCGCGCGCCGAGCTGATCGCGGGCCAGCTCTGGGACGCCGGCGTGCTGACGGCGATGGCATCTCATCGCTACTACGCGATGGCGCGCGCGGTCGGCGCGACCACGTCCGACGACGGCTTCAGCGCGGCGCGCTCGCACTTCTTCGGCCTCGACCGCAACGCGTACAACCAGCTCGTGTTCGCCGAGGTGAAGCTGCTCGTCGAGCTCGACTACACCGAGCAGACGTCGCGCATCAGCACGCTGCTCGGCGTGCCGCTCGACCCGTCGAACGTACGGGACGACATGGTGCGCGTCGCGCTCGGTAACCTGCGCAACCGCCATGAAGCCGACGCCGCAGTTACCCAGCGCGTCGAGCACCTCAAGAAGCCGCCACCGGAGCAGCTCCACTACCCGAAGCTCGCGGAAGCTTGGATCGCGTACCTGCGGCGCGAAGCCAAGACCGACGAATACCCGAGCTGGGCGACACGCGCGCTCGCCCGTACGCCGCTCGCCTCGTCGTGGCACGCGGCGCTCGAAGAGGTCCGCACGTACGTGTTCTACGACGTGGTACTGGCCGCTGCGCTCTTGCATGCGAGGTCGCCAAACCTCGTGGTACTCGCGCTCGGCTCACCGCGCCCCGAGACCCGCGCCAACGCGGCGGTCGCGCTCGGCATCCTGGAAGACCTCGGCGCGCTGCCGGCGCTCGAGGCCGCGCTCGCCGCCGAGACCGACCCGCGCACCCGGCTCTCGCTGCGCTACGCGCTGGCGCGGCTCGGCGAGCCCAAGCACCTCGAGCAGATCGTGCAGGCGATGGGCAGCGCCGATTCCGAGGTCCGCGGGCACGCATTGGTGCTCGGCCAGTGGATGCGAGAGGACATGAAGACCCGCATCCCGGAAGGCCCGTACGTCCGCGCGATCAGCGACACGAAGCTGGAGTCCGGGCTGCGCGAAGTTTGCGTGATGATGCTCGGTAACCTGGGCGCGGTGCGGCCGCTCGCCGAGCCCACGATCGACGCGCTGCTCGAGGCGGCGCTCGAGGGCGAGGACGGCGATCCATTCCGCGACGTGGTCGGCGACGCCTTCGCGCAGATCGAGCAGCTCGATCGCGGGCGCGTGCTCGAAGCGCTCCGCTCCGCCAAGCCGCCGGTGCGGCCATGGCTCCATCGACTGGGCGAGGTCGCAGAGCCTCAAGACCTCGCGGTGCTCGCACGCTTGATGGCCGAGTCCGATCGACGGCATCAAGGCAAGCGCGAGGACATCGTGCAGGCGGCGAGCGCGATCTCGGGCGAGGAAGCGCAAGCGCTGCTCGAGCGCTGGTACGCGCAAGACAAGAATCTACGCGGTGTGATCGCCTTTACGCTGATCTTGCGCGATGACGTAAACAAGAACCGGCTGTGGGAGCTGGCGCAGAAGACGAAGGACGTCTACTCGCTGGCGCTGCGCATGCCGCTCGGCCGCGAAGACCTCGAGCCGGTGCTGCGCACGTACCTCGAGAGCAAAAATCTCGAGGACCGCGCGTTTGCGACCCGCGTCATCGGCTTGTTCGGCACGCGCGAGCAAGCGCGGCTGCTCGGTGGCACGCTGACCTATTGGGCCAACGATAGCTATCCGGTCGAGGTGGTGCTGCGCCATCTCGCGTTCGCGTCGCTGCTCGACGTCGAGCTCAACGCCCGGCGCGCTCACGTGAGCAGTGAGCAGCCGGCCGCTCAAGAGCCGGCAACGCCCGCGCCGCCTGCGCCGCCTACGCCCGAAGCACCGCTCGAGCCGATCCCACCGCCGTCGTAATGTAGCGGCGCGGCGCGTGTGCTCTACGGCTTGCGGACGAGCACGACCGGGATGCTCACGACCTTGGCACGCAAATATTCGCCGAGGGTCTTGGCCTGCGGATCCGCGCGCAGCGAGGCCGCGACGCCATCGCCGAGCAAGCCGTGGAGCACGAAGTTGATCGATAGGATGTTGGGCAGCTCGAAGCGCTCGACGCGCAGCGGGCGCGCTTCCGGGAGCAGCTCCTTGAGCTTGTCGACGGTGAGCAGCTGCGCAAGCCACGCGTAGGCTGCCTCGGTCTCGGCCCAAACGCCGAGGTTGGCGTTGCCCCCCTTGTCGCCCGAGCGAGCGCCGCACACTGCGCCGAGCGGCAGGTCCTGCACGGGCCCGAGCAGCGCGGGCAGTGGAATCGCTGCCGGCGCAGCGATCGCGACGCGCGCAGCGGGCGGTGCGTGCTCGATCGCGATCGCCTCGCCGTCCGCGAGCACCACGCGCTGTGAGACGCGCGCCGCCGGGATCAACGCCGGCCAGTACACACCGAACGGCTGCTCATCCTTGGGCGGTGTGGTCATGCTGAAGCCCGGGAAGCTCGCCAGCGCCATCTCGATCGCGCGGCTCGAGAACGAGCGGCCGACTTTCTTCGGATCGGTGTCCTTCACCGCGATGGTCAGCAGCGAAAACGCGTCCTCATTGCTCGCCGGGTCGCGCTGGGTCGAGTGGCGCAGCGACACGTACGTCTCTTCGAACTGCTCGCGACCGCCGAGCGCTCGCCAGATCGTGCGCTCGGCGAGCGCCGCCTTGGCTTCGATATCGAGGCCGGTGAGCACGAACGTCATGCTGTTGCGAAAGCCGCCTAGATAGTTGATGCACACCTTGAGCTGCTCGGGTGCGGGCTCGCCGCGCGTGCCGGTGACGCGTACGCGGTCTTTGCCCTCTTGGCTGAGCTTGAGCGTGTCGAAGCGCGCGACGACGTCGGGATTCGGATACGCCGGTGCGCCGATCTCATAGAGGATCTGCGCGGTCACCGTGCCGACCGTCACCGCGCCGCCGGTGCTCGGGTGCTTGGTGACCACGAAGCTGCCGTCGGCCGAGATCTCGGCGATCGGAAAGCCAGGGCGCTCGAGGCCTTCGATGCCTTGAAAGAAGCTGTAGTTGCCGCCCGTGCACTGCGGCCCGCACTCGATGATGTGGCCCGCGGCGACAGCGCCCGCCAAACGGTCCAGATCGGCGTGCGTCCAGCCGAACTTCCAGATCGCAGGGCCGACCGTGACCGAAGCGTCGGTCACACGGCCGCAGATCACGAGGTCGGCGCCGCGCTCGAGCGCCTTGGCGATGCCAAACGCGCCGAGGTACGCGTTGGCGGTGACGATCGGCGCCTTGAGCGTGCTCAGCGGCTTGCCGCGGTCGAGATGGGTGAGCGGCTCGC
>Ga0193752_1001877_pt1 | contig 16795 bp, 18 predicted proteins | sample H1c1metaG_FD_144924 | JGI IMG/M metagenome (GOLD analysis project Ga0193752, IMG submission 144924) | Soil microbial communities from a riparian zone of the East river system, Colorado, United States - H1c1 | ecosystem: Environmental > Terrestrial > Soil > Riparian zone | place: USA: East River... | reverse complement strand
CGGCGTCTCGCGCGCGCAACGTCGAGCTCGCGCGGAACCAGGCCGCCAGAGTTTATCTCTTGCCCCGCTCGGCATCCGTGGGGCAGTCGCCCGCGTGGCGGACGAATGGCCACAGCCAGCCTTTGCGGCAAGCCGGCGTTGTACTGCCGCCGGACGCGGTTTCGACGCTGCCGGTCGAACCCGAGCTTCCGCCGGCAACCTGCGTCCCGCCTGGTGCAGCCGAGGGCGCGGGTGCGGCAACCGCGACAACTTGATCGGCGCGAAAGACGCCGGCCTGACCGTTCCCTTTTTCCGCCTCAGTAAGGCAATCGCCGGGATCGCGAACGAACGGCCACAGCCAACCCTTTTTGCACGCAACCGCAGTGGCCGACCGCTGAGGCGGCGGCGAGAATCCCGGGCCGTTCAGAGTGGGACCAGCGCTGGTGGCAGGGCCACCAAATAACGTCGCTCCGGGTGCCGCCGCCGGTGCTCCAGGAGCGGGTCTGCTCGAACCCGTGCCGGTCACCGCGGTTTGCGGAGATTCCGCAACCGCACTGGGACGCGGCGCAGTCGATTCGGTAACGCCGGTGCTCTGAGCCGGCGTTTCGACGCGGACACCACTCATATCGGGGTTGGTATTGATCGGGCCGTTGTAGACCCCGCGCTGGCCCGCCTTGATTTCGTCGTCTGTGAGACAATCGCCGGGCTGCCGGACATAAGGCCACAGCATGCCTTTGCCACATCCCGACGCGGCCAAGGCCGAACCATCGGCGGCGGCAAGGAGAACCACGCACGCGGTCAGTGCCAGCACTCGCATTGCTACGTCCCCCTGGTTGAGCGGCGGGTCGCGCGCGGCCAAGCCGTCTGCGCGATTTGCGATTTATACTGGGGGGAATGGGGCGGCGCAACGCAGGCAAGCGTTTTCTGTCTCTGGCCGGCACGTGGTAAGGCGTGGCGGGAGCTGGGCCGGATAGCGGAAGCAGGCATGATCAACAGGCGGAAGCGTCGGGCGTTGGCGGTCGCAGGTTCCGTGTTCGGGCTGGCGCTGATGCCGGCGAGCGGAAGCGCCCAAGAGTGGGCCGACGCGCTCGCGCTCGATCCGCCGCAATGGCAGTTCGGCAATACCGAAATCCGGCTCGGCGGCTTTGCCGGCGGCGCGCTGTTTACGGCCGCCCAGGACGAGGGGCCCGACTTTCCAGGTGGTTACGAGAACAATGGCGCAAGCGCGCTCGCGACGAGCAACGTCCGCGTCCAACGGACGTTCGATAACGGGCTGGTGCTTGGCGCGCGCGCCGATTTCCTGCTCTATCGCGACCGATTGTCGGGCGACAATTACGACAACGACACGGTACAGCGGCTCTATCTGTTCGTGCAGACCGGTTTCGGGCGGGTCGAGATCGGGCAACAGGATGGCGCCGCCTACACGCTCGGCCTGACGGGCCCGCTCGTCGACCAGCAGGTGACGCTTGAGAACCGCAACATCTCGCTGTTTCGCGATCCGACGACCGGCGACGATTTCGGCAAGTTCTTCCGGCAGACCACGACGGTGCAGTCGACGTCCAATTACGCCAAGATCAACTATGTCAGCCCGCGCCTGTTCGGGATCCAGCTCGGCGCGTCGTTCACGCCGCAGACCGTGCGAACCCCGTTGCCTTTCACCGGCAATCCCGACGACGGTCCGAACAAGCAGAACGCGATCTGGGAGCTCGCCGGGAGCTACACCGGGTACTTCTCCGGCGTGGCGGTCGGCGTGACGGGCGGACTGGCCCATGGGCGGCTGAAGAACCGCACGGAGGGGCATGACGACCTGCTCGATTGGGCGGTTGGCACCCAAATCGCCTACAGCGTGGACGACACGAAAATCTCGTTCGGCGGCGCTTATCGCGGCAGCAATACCTACCTCCTAGACATTGATCAGGCCCCGCGCGACTCGCGCTCGCGACTCGTGCAGCTGTCAGCGACATTGGAGAAGCCAATGTGGCTTGCCGGCGTGGAATTCTCGAATGCCGACATCGAGGGACCGGTCGACTTTACCGTCACAGGGTTTCAGGTCTCGGCCGGATACAAGGTCAACGCCAACATGCAGCTCACCATCGGGTGGCAGCACTACGATTACAGCCGCAATGCCGGGGCGTTCTACAACGGCCTGCCCGACATCGGCATGAACGCGGGGTTCCTGTCGCTGGGCTACACGCTTTAGCTGACAAGCAACCCTTCGATAGCGGCGATGCCGGCGAGGATCGCGCCCCGGAGGCGCGCGATTGTTGAGGCATTGACGCCGCCGAGCGCATAGACGGGAAGCCCGGCGCGCGCCGCCAACAACCGGACCTGCAGCGCGCCGAGCGGCTCGCGACCGGGATGGCTCGGGGTCGCAAACACGGGCGCGAGCAGAGCGGCATCGGCGCCCGCTCGGCGCGCAACCGCCAGCGCCCGCGCCGAATGGGCAGCCGCGGTGATGATCCACGAGGGCCTCAACGCGCGCCAATGGGCAGCTTCGCGCGCGCGGGCTTCGGGCAAATGCAGGCCGTGCGCGCCGATGTCGGCCGCCAAGCGCGCATCGCCCGCGACGATGAGCAGCAGCCCGCGGTCCCGGGCGATGTCCGAAAGACTGTGGGCGAGCGCGGCGCGCGGCTCCGAATTGGTGTGGCGCAAGATGACCGCAGACCCGCGCGGCAGTGACCGCGCGGCCGGGACCGGATCAGGCAGACGCGCCTGATCGGTCATCAGGATGAGCGCGGGCAGATTTGGACGTCCGGACCCCGCGTTGAGAGCTCGGGCTGCCCTTGCTAGTTTTTCGCGCTCTAGCGCATATGCCATGCCGTGACCTCGTCCTCCCCAAACCTATCGCGAAATCCGGCGGAGAATCTCGCCTCGGTTCTCGCCCGCATTGCCGCCGCCAGGACCGCCGCGGTGGCGCCTGCCGCAGCAACGAGCCTTGTCGCCGTCAGCAAGGGCCACGGCGACGAGCGCATCGTCCCGGTGCTGGAGGCGGGTCATCGCATCTTTGGCGAAAACCGCGTGCAGGAGGCCAAGGCGAAGTGGCCGTCCCTGCGGGAGCGATTCCCGGATGTCGAGCTGCGCCTGATCGGACCGCTGCAAACCAACAAGGTGCGCGACGCGCTCGATCTGTTCGACGTGATCGAGACGCTCGATCGGTCCCGTCTGGCCGATGCTCTGAAGGCGGAGATCGACAAGCGCGGCTCGGGCCGGACAACAAGGATGTTCGTCGAGGTCAATACCGGCGAGGAAGCACAGAAGGCGGGCGTTGCCCCGAAGGACGTCGCGGGTTTCGTCGCCCATTGCCGGGATGAGCTCAAGCTTCCCGTCACAGGATTGATGAGCATTCCCCCGGTCAACGAAGAGCCGGCGCTGCATTTCGCGTTGCTGAAGAAGCTCGCCGCCGAATGCCGGCTCGCGTCGCTCAGCATGGGGATGAGCGCCGATTTCGAGACCGCGATCCGCTTCGGCGCGACGCATGTGCGCGTCGGCACGGCGATCTTCGGCGCGCGGACCGTCTAGCCGCCAACGATCAGCCGGTCGTTCGGCGTCAACTGCACCAGTGCTTCGAGAAGGTCCGGGAGAGCGAGGGCCACGCAGCCGGCGGTGGGCGTGAAGTCCGCGCGCGCGAGATGGAGGAAGATCGCGCTGCCTTTGCCCGCGATCACGGGATCGTCGTTGTAACCGACGACAACAACGATGTCGTAGAGATGATCGTCGCGCCACATCGACTCGGCCGCGGCACGATGGGGGAGCCGAACCAGCGTGTTGTAGTCGGGATCATCCGGCGTTTCGCACCAGCCGTCCTGCGGCCGAAGCGGCGCAACCGGCAACACGCAGCGCGGCGGGGCCAAGCGATCGGGCCGATAGAGCACCATGCGCAACGGCCAGTTGCCGACCGGGGTCACCCCGTCGCCTTCGCCAATCTTCACCGCGATGCCTCCGCGGCCGACCGAACAGCGCCGCGGGCCGGCGCCCCAATCCGTATACTGATTATTTCGCTGGTTTGTGACGCGAAGATCCATAATCTTAGAGCAGGTGCCCGCCCTTCTCCGCCTTTGCGCGCAGATAGTCGCGATTGTGGATGTTGTCCGGGAAGCGATGGGGCACGCGTTCGGTGACTTCAATGCCAGCGATCTCGAGAGCGCGCAGCTTGTCAGGATTGTTGGTCATCAAACGAACCTTGCTGTAGCCGAGCAGCGCCAGCATGCGCGCCGCAATGTCGTAGAGACGCTCATCTTCGGCAAAACCGAGCCGGCGATTGGCCTCCATCGTGTCGAAGCCCTCGTCTTGGAGCCGGTAGGCGCGCAGCTTGTTCATCAGCCCGATGCCGCGGCCCTCCTGGGCGAGATAGAGAAGCACGCCGCCGCCGGCCTCGGCGATCGCCTTGACGGCGCCTCGCAGCTGATCGCCGCAATCGCATTTCAGCGAGCCGAGCAGATCGCCGGTGAAGCACTCGGAATGGATGCGCGCGAGCACGGGTCCCGGCGGCGCGAGCGCAGGCCCGCGCTTGTCGCCGATGACAACCGCGTAATGTTCCTGGCCGCCATCCCCCGGCCGGAAGGCGACGAGCTCGGCGTTCTCGGCACCATTGAGGGGCACATGTGCGCGCACGAGCAACTGCAGACGGGACGCGAGGGTCTCCTCGAAACCGCCGATGGCTTGGGCCGGCACTTCGGCAATCGACCGATTCGTCAGAAGAGAGTTTCGCGCACGATCAGGGAGTCTGAAGACCGCGGCCGCCGGTAACAGTCCCGCGAGCTTGGCAAGCCGAACGCTTGCTGCGGCGGCCTCGGGCGGTGCCAAGCGACTCGCGTTAAAGGGGCCCTTTAATGGGTAATCGAGATCGGTCGAGGGGTCCGCGAGCGCGCGCAATTCGGCCGCCGTGACCCCTCGAGTCAACGGGATGACGACGACTTCGGCCGTGTAAAGAGGAACTTTCAAGGTTGCGGCACGGGCGTGAGTAAGGATAGAAAACGGCGCTCCGCAGAGCTTGACGAGCGCTGCGAGCGTCGTGTCCGTTACCGTTTCGGCCGCGACGGCGACTACGCTCTCATTGCGCTTGGACGCGCGTATGAGAACCGGTGCGCCGCGACGCAGCTCTCCCGCCGCCCGCTCCACCAAGTGGCCGGGCGTCACGAGGGCCGCAACGCGGGGCTTGCGAGACTTCGGCCGGCCGGTTTTTTTAGCCGTCATGGTCCCGACATACACCGGGGCCACGAAACGGGATAGAGTTTCGCGACTGCACCAGGGCGGCCGGAATTAGGAGATCGAGTATGCGGAGTGCGAAGCGCGTTCTTCTCGTGGATGACGACGAGATGCTGCGCGTCTCCCTGGCCGACCAGCTCACCACCGGGGGCCATTACGAAACCGTCGAGGCGCGGACATATGCCGAAGGTCTCAAGCGCGGGACCGAAGGTCTCTACGAATTCATGGTGCTGGATGTCGGTCTGCCCGACGGCGACGGACGCGACCTCTGCCGCGCACTCAGGGATGAAGGCGTCACCTGCCCGATCATCATCCTGACGGCGTCGGATTCGGACGCCGACACGATCGCCGGGCTCAAGGCGGGCGCCAACGACTACATCACCAAGCCGTTCCGCTTCGCCGTGCTGATGGCGCGCGTCGATGCGCATCTGCGCAGCCATGGCTCGAGCGAGGAGGCGATCTACAAGATCGGCCCCTACACGTTCCGGCCGAGCGCGAAGGTGCTGCTCGAAGGCGCCAAGCGCGTGCGCCTGACGGAGAAGGAAACCAACATCCTGAAATATCTCCAGCGGGCAGGCGGCACGGTGAGCCGCGAGGTGCTGCTGCACGAGGTCTGGGGCTACAACCCCGCGGTCTCGACCCACACGCTGGAAACGCACATCTACCGACTGCGCCAGAAGATCGAAAAGGATCCCTCGCACGCGCAGCTGCTGCTGACCGAAAGCGGCGGCTACCGGCTCAATCCGTAACGGTTTGCGTCACTCGTGCCGGAGCGCTTCGATCGGATCGAGGCGGGCGGCGCGGCGCGCCGGGAAATAGCCGAACGCGATGCCGATGCCGGCGGAGACCGCAAAGGCGAGCAGCACGATCTCGGCGGACGGCACGAAGGGCAGGGCGAAGATCCGCACCAGGATCGCGGACGCCCCCAATCCCACCGCGATTCCCATGAGGCCGCCCAAGCCCGACATCATCACGGCTTCGACCAGAAACTGGGTGAGCACGTCGCGCTCGCGCGCGCCGATCGCAAGCCGGATGCCGATCTCGCGCGTGCGCTCGGTGACGGAGACGAGCATGATGTTCATGATCCCGATGCCGCCCACGAGCAGACTGATCCCGGCGATGGCGGCAAGAAACACGGTGAGGATGCCGGTCGTCTGCTGCATCACCTGATTGATCTGCGCGATGTCGTTGACCTGGAAGTCCTCCGGCGCCGCGGGCGTCAGATGCCGGCGCTCGCGCATCAGCTGGGTGACGTCGGCAATCATCTTGGGCACGTCTTCGGTGCGTCCCGCTGCGATCCATACCAGACCGACATCGGTGTTGCCGGTGATCCGCCGCTGCAGCGCGCGGATCGGCATGATGACGACGTCGTCCTGATCCTGACCGAACGTCGATTGGCCCTTGGACGTGAGCACGCCGATGACTTCGCAGGGTGCGTCGCCGACGCGAATGTCGGTGCCGATCGGGTTCTGGCTGCCGAACAATGCGGTTCGCACGGTCGGTCCGACGATGCACATGGTGCGCCCGGCGCGGATCTCGGCTTCGCTGAACAAGCGCCCTTGTGCGATCGCCCAATCGCGCGCGGCGAAATAGGCGTTGTCGGTGCCCATGATCTGCGCGGAATGGTTTTGGTTGCCGGCGACGACGATTTCGGTGCGGATCGCGACGGGCGAGACCGCGCGGAGCCCTGCAATGTCGCGCTGGATCGCTTCCGCATCTTCGACCGAGAACGGCGGTGCGCTCACCGATGCGCCGCCGCCACCGAAGCCACGCCGGGCTCCGGGCTGAAGAATGATGAGATTGCGCCCGAGCGAGGAGATGCTGCTGGTCACGCTGGCCGACGCGCCGTTGCCGAGCGTCACCAGCGTGATCACAGCGCCGACACCGATGACGATACCGAGCGTCGTCAGGATCGCGCGCGTCATGTTGCGGCGGATTTCGCGAAGTGCGAGCAGGATCGCGTTGCCGATCATCGCGCCGCCTTCAGGCTATCGGATTCGATGCGGCCGTCGCGGAAACGGACATGGCGCCGCGCATAGGCGGCGATATCCTCATCGTGAGTTACCAGCACGATGGTGATCCCGTGTTCCTTGTTGAGCGCCGTCAACAGCGACATGATTTCATGGCTCTTGGTGCTGTCGAGATTGCCGGTCGGCTCGTCGGCGAAGATGACAGCTGGGTTCGTGACGAGGGCGCGGGCGATCGCGACGCGCTGCTGCTGTCCGCCGGAGAGTTCGGACGCGGTATGGTTCTCGCGGTCGGAGAGGCCGACCAGCTCCAGCGCGCGACGCGCGAGGCGGTGCCGTTCGGCGCGCGGCGTGCCGCGATAGAGCAGCGGCAGTTCCAGATTTTCGAGCGCCGTCGTGCGCTTCAGGAGATTGAAGCCCTGAAAGACGAAGCCGATGTGATAGCGTCGGATCAGCGCGCGCGCATCGCGGCTGAGCGATGCGACATCGACGCCGCGGAAAAAATAATGTCCGCCGGTCGGCACATCGAGACAGCCGAGAATGTTCATCGCGGTGGACTTGCCTGAGCCAGACGGCCCGAGCACGGCCACGAACTCACCGCCTTCGATCGCAAGGTCGATGCCCGCGAGCGCCGTCACCGCCGCTTCGCCCGCGCCGTAGACCTTGCGCACGCCGATCAGGCGGATGAGGTCACGCGATGGCGCGGGGCGCGGGCGCTCCGGCAGGTTTTGGACCGCAGCGCGAGGAGATGCGGCGAGACGCATGGTCAGCGCCGGACGACTGTATCGACGATCACGGCGCTGCCGGCCGCGAGATCGCCGGAGAGGATTTGGGTGTTGCGGCCGTCGCTGCGGCCGATCTTGAGGTCGCGCGGCACGGGCTTGGCGTTGTCCAGAACCCAGACGCGGCCGACCAGCTCGCCGGTGTTGGATGGGACAAGGGGCGGCGCGGAGGCGTCTCCGGCGGGCGGCGTGAAGCGCAACGCACCGTTGGGTACGAGCATCGTGTCCACGGCCTCCGCGACAAGGATGTCGACCGTCGCCGTGAGACCCGGGCGCAGCAGGCCGGACGCGTTGTCGACCTGGAGCACGCCTTGATAGGTCACGACGCCGTTCGTGGTCTTCGGCGCATTGCGCAGCGACACGAGCGTCGCATCGAAGCGGCGCTGTGGGAACGCATCGACGGAGAACGTGGCCGTCTGGCCCTCGCGGACCTGGCCGATATCGGCTTCGTCGATATCGACTTCGAGCTCCATGCGGGCGAGATCGCTTGCAAGCGTGAAGAGCACCGGCGTCTGGAACGACGCGGCGACGGTCTGGCCCTGCTGCACCTTGCGGTCGAGCACGATGCCGTCGATCGGCGAGCGCACCTCGGCCTTGTCCAGCGAGGTCTGATTTAGTCGCACCTGGGCGGTGGCTTTCGCGACAGAAGCAACCGCGCGTGCGTAATCGGCTTCCGCGGTCTGGGAATCCTGGGTCGAGACGATGCCGCGCGCGGACAACGCCTGCGCGCGGTCACGCCGTTCGCGTGACTCGACAACGGTGGCTTCGTTGGTGGTGACGCTCGCCTTGGCCGCGTTCAGCGCCGCCTGGGATTGCGCAAGCTGCGCGCGGATCTGATCGGTGTTGATGATGGCGAGCACCTGCCCCTTCGCGACCCGATCGTTGAAATCGACGGCGACGCGATCGACGCGGCCGGAAATTTCCGAGCCGACATCCACCTGATCCTCAGGTTGCAGCGTTCCCGTGGCGCTGACCCGGACCACGAGAGAGCCGCGCACAATTTCGGCCGTGACGTAAGTTGTCGCCGGGCTCCCGCGGAGAAAATAATATCCGGCACCCGCCGCGGCCACTGCGATCACGAGTGCCGCAACTGCGATCAGGCCTCGGCGCCGGCGTTTCGGCGACGGCAGCCCGAGGCGGTTGAGGATTTCGGCGTCCGGCAGGCGGGATTGCTCGTTCATGGGTCGGCTCGCACCCTCACCGGCCGCGAGGGTGTTGCGCGACCCTGCGCCTCGGCCGGCAGATCGTGCAGACCTTCCAGACATGTTACGACGTACTCGCCCAGCGTGACTCGTTCATCGGCCGAGAGGCCGGAGAGCATTTGCGCGTCGGCCCTGGCGAGTACGTCGTAACAGAGCTTCCGTGCCTCGATCCCCGCTTCCGTCAGTTCGGCAGGCTGAATTCGTCCGTGAGAATCATGAGCCCGGCGTATGACACAGCCCTTTGCTTCAAGACCGGCCAGCACTTCGCCCATGGCTTGCGGAGTCACAAACGCGCGTCGTGCCAAGTCGGCCGTCGACAGTCCCGATTTATGCGCCAGCGCGAACATCACCGTGACTTGCGGCAGTGTGAAACCGTGCGGGCGAAGGGTTTCATCGATCGCCGCACGAAGTGCCCGATGGACGCGCATCAGGAGATAGCCGACGGGCTGATTGGTGCCGGTCCGTTCGTGATCGCAGGCGGGCTGGTCGGACATGGGTGGAGTGTGACAGGCAACCTTTTACAAGGCAACCTTCTATTATCGGAACCGATCCATCATGGAAGCGGTCCTCAAATTGTCAAAATCTGGCTGCACCTTAACGGGGGTGGATGAACTGGGGCTGAACCGGGCTTTGGGGACTTCGAGGACCGTGTTGCAACAACCATTTGCCGCGTTCTCGTCCCTTCGCCGATTCCCGACCGGACCGTCTTAAAAAAGTGTTAACACTTGCCCGTTAGACGGGCAGTGAAGGGGTAGTGATGGCCCGCAACGACCCGATCCTTACAGGTTGGCTGGACGGCGAAAAACGTCGCGGCGCCGGGCGCCTGAATATCGACTACACCGACGACGAGCCGGAGCCACTGCTCCGCCGCCGCTCGATGGCGCGCGTTGCGCTCTTCATCGGACTGATCTGGGCCGTGCTGGCCGGCGGCGCAGTCGTTTACTCCTGGATTTCCGATTTTCCGGATGCAGCGAATCTTCTCGTCTACGACCCCGGCAGCGACATCACGCTGGTCGATGTCGAGGGCCGCACGATCGCGAGGCGCGGGCACAACCAGGGCCAGGTGGTGGCCCTCGACCAACTGCCCGCTTATGTCGGCAATGCCTTCATTGCGATCGAGGATCGCCGCTTCCGCTATCATTTCGGCATCGACCCGTGGGGCATGGGCCGTGCGACGGTCGCGAACATCGCCGCGGGCGGCTTCGTGCAGGGCGGCTCCACGCTCACCCAGCAGCTGGCGAAGAACCTGTTCCTCAAGCCGGAGCGCACGCTCAAGCGCAAATTCGACGAAGCGATTCTCGCGCTCTATCTCGAGGCCAGCTACACCAAGGATGAGATCCTGACGCTGTATTTGAACCGCGTCTATTTCGGCGCGGGCGTGTACGGGATCGAAGCCGCGGCCGAGCGGTTCTTCAGCAAATCGGCAGGCGAGCTGACGCTGACCGAGGCCGCGATCCTCGCCGGCAGCGTCAAGGCGCCCTCACGCTACAATCCCGATGCTTCGCCCGATGCGGCAATGGCGCGCGCTGGCATCGTGCTCGCCGCCATGGCCGAGGAAGGTTACGTCGGCGAGGCGCAACGCGAAAAGGCCGCGGTGGCAAAACCGAAGATTGCAACGCGGACAGCGACGCCGGGTGCGGGCTATTTCGTCGACCATGCGGTGTCTCTCGTTCCGGGCTTCGTGAAAAATGCGAAAGAGCGGCTGATCGTGGACACGACGCTCAACCTCGATCTGCAGACGGCCGCCGAGCGCGCGCTCGAGGCCGGTCTCGCCAAAGACGGCAAGACGCTGGCGGCAACGCAGGGCGCGCTCGTCTCCATGACGCTCGACGGAGCGGTGCAGGCCCTCGTCGGCGGGCGCAATTACGATGAGAGCCAGTTCAACCGCGCGATCGATGCGAGACGCCAGCCGGGCTCGGCGTTCAAGCCGTTCGTCTATCTCGCCGCGCTGGAATACGGCCACCGGCCGAGCGATGAAGTGTTCGACGGGCCTGTCACGATCGGAAACTGGCAACCTGAGAATTACGAGGGCTCGTATGAGGGTTCGATCACGCTGGCCCACGCGCTCGCGCGGTCTTCCAATTCCGCCTCCGTGCAATTGACCAACGAAGTGGGCGCGGCGGCGGTGGCGCGTGTTGCGCATCGCCTTGGTGTCGCCGGCGAGCTGCAAGCGGTTCCTTCGCTCGCACTCGGCACGTCCGAGGTGACGCCGCTCGATCTCACCACCGGTTACGCCGCCTTCGCCAATGGGGGTGACGGCGTCATCCCGCATTTTATTGTCCGTATACGCACCGAATCGGGAAAAGTGCTTTATGAGCGCAAAGGCTCGGGTCTCGGCCGCGTGATCGAGCCGCGCCACGAAGCCGACATGGTAGCGATGATGACGGGCACAGTCACCGAAGGAACGGGCCGCGGAGCGGCGCTTGGCGCGCGTCCCGTGGCCGGCAAGACCGGCACGTCGCAGTCCTATCGCGATGCGTGGTTCGTCGGCTTCACCGCCGAGCACGTTACCGGCGTGTGGATCGGAAACGACAGCGGCAAGCCGATGAAGCGGGCAACGGGCGGCGGGCTCCCTGCGCGCATCTTTAGGGCGTTCATGGCCAAAGCCGAGGAGAAGCGTCCGATCGTCCCGCTGATCGGCGCGGGTATGGCGCCGCCCGCGGAGTTGCTTCCGGTTCTACTCCCGGTCGATGCGCCGGTAACGAGTGTTCCTGTTGATGCGCCCGCGAGTGCGGCGCCCGAGCAGCCGGTTGCGGTCATCCCACCTGTTGACGTGGTGATTCCGCCTTCCCGGGAGGAAGTCGTGCCGGGTGTGCAGCAGGAACTCGTGTCGGGAGGCCGGCAGGTCGTTCAGGGCGAGACTGCGACAGCGCCGGTCGCACCCGAACGCAGCGACGCCGAACTGATCGATGCGTTCGACGCGCTGCTGAAAAAGCTGTTCTAGACTCTAGACTAGATCTAGCCTAGCGGGCGGCTGCGCGGCGCGTAACGGTGCAGCAGCGTGCCGTTCTCGCTCAGCCATTTTTGACTCTTATCGATGTCGACGCCGAGCGTTTCGACCAGACGCCAGAAGCGCGGCCGATGGTTGAGCTCGCGCAAGTGCGAGACTTCGTGCGCCACGACATAATCGAGCACGGAGGACGGCGCGAGGATCAGCCGCCACGAAAACGACAGCGTCCGCGTCGACGAGCATGAGCCCCAGCGGCTCGACGTATCGCGGATCGCGATGCGCTTCGGTTTGACGCCGAGCTCAGCGGAATATTCGGCGACACGCTCTTCGATTCTGCGGCGCGCTTCGCGTTTCAGCCAATCCATCAGCCGGCGCGCGGTGTGTTCGGACTGTCCTTCGACGCGGATTGTGGGACGCGCAGCATCGCGATCGATCCAGACGGGAGAGCGCCCGCCACTTCCAGCGCGGATCTGATGCTCGACGCCCCGGAACAGAATTGCCGAACCGGCCGCCAACCGCACGGGCGGCGGCACGTTGGCGAGCCTTCCTGCGATCCATTCCTTTTCGCCGCGCGCGAATTCGAGCGCGCGTTCGAGTGACCGCGATGTGGGCGAGACCACAACAACTTGTCCCGTCGCAGGATCGACCTTCACGATGAAGCGGCGCGCGCGCGGATCAGCGCGCAAGATGACTTCGACCGACTTGCCGTCGATCTTGAGGAGTTCGCGCTTCGCGCGGACGGTTCTCGGCCGTGTGCCGTGCCAAATTCTTTTCAGTGCTGCACGCATGGAAATTTCAGCCCACCCTCACGCGAACGCTGTCGCGCTTCACATCCGATTGTTGCGAAACCGCCGATGGAACCCGCCCCCTTCCAACCACGAAGAACCATTTCGGCTCAGCCATTAAACCCGGCTATTTTAGCGTGGCAAGGGCAATTTACGATTTTTAAACTTCTTTCTTAGGCCATTGTATTATAATGAGTTTTTTGAAATCGTGCGAATGATTTCCGATCAGAGAGCGGTTTGTCGAACACTGGTCGGATTTTGCCGTTAGCCGGTAGGTGACTTAAGGGGTAAGCACCCTGTCGAAATCAGCGCCGAACTCCCCTAAGTTCGCGCCAAGGATAACGGCGAGGAGAGGGCTGAGCTTTGGCTTTGCGCAAAGACGCGGCGGCGGGATTACTGGCGGGAGGATTGAGCACCGTTCTGCTTTTGGGGGCCTTCGCCTTCCAATATTTGGGCGGCCTGCCGCCCTGCGAGATGTGCATCTGGCAACGCTGGCCCCACGGCGTGGCGATCCTGCTCGGCGTCGGCGGTGCGGCGCTCGCGGCGACCGGGGCGTTGCCGGCAAAGACCTCGCGCACCTTTGCCTGGCTTGCGGTGATTGCGCTGATCGTGACCGGGGCGATCGGCGTCTTCCACGCCGGCGTGGAGTGGAAGTTCTGGCCGGGCCCCTCGCATTGCACCGGCGTCGGCTATGTGCCGGGGCGCGACGATTTCGGGCCGCTGAATATCGTCCGCTGCGACGAGGCGATGTGGCGGCTCTTGGGCGTTTCGCTCGCCGGATACAACGCGATCCTGTCGCTCGCGGTCGCGGGGATCGCGGTGTCCTGGCTCAAGAGGGAACGGAAATTCGCGTAACGATCGCGCATTCGACGCCCAACCGGTATTCCCTTGTCGCAAAACACCCGTAACCTGTCGCGCATGCGTGGAGCGCGACCCTCCCTGCCCGGTGCGCCCGGACCCGACGCGAACGATGTCGCGGCGATGATCCGCGTCGACCACGCCGGCGAATTCGGCGCGCTGCGTATCTACGAGGGGCAGCTGGCGGTGCTGTCGCGCGACCCGCGCGCTGCGGACGGGACGGAAGTCGTCCGCCGCATGGCGGAGCAGGAGCGCACGCATTTCGAGGCGCTGGACAAGCTCGTGAAAGATCGCGCGGTGCGGCCGACCGCACTCGAACCGGTCTGGCATATCGCCGGCTTTGCGCTGGGCGCGGCCACAGCGCTGATGGGCGAGAAGGCGGCGATGGCTTGCACGGTCGCGGTCGAAGACGTCATCGACGAGCATTATTCCAAACAGATCGAGCGCCTCGGCGAAACCGATCCGGAGCTCAAGACGGCGCTCGTGAAGTTCCATCAGGACGAATGCGAACACCGCGACGAGGCGTTGGAGCGGGGCGCCAGCGAAGCGCCGGGCTACGAGCTTCTGACATCCGCCATCCGGCTGTCGTGCCGGATCGCCATTTCGCTGTCAGAACGCCTATGAACGCCGTCACGCTTCCCCTGCCCGACCAAGCCCACACCGTGCGTCGTGCGACGCCGGACGACATGCCGCGGCTGGCGCGGCTTTTCGCGGCCGTGTTTGCGAGCGATCCGGTGTTTTCCTGGCTGACGCGCGCGGGCCTTTCGCGCCACGCCGCGCTGGAGCGATTTTTCCTGCGCATCCTCAAGAGCCGCACGCTGCCGCATGGCGAAACATGGTTGACCGCGAACGGCCTTGCCGCGGCGGCGTGGGTTCCACCCTATTCGCCGCTTTCGTCGCCGAGCCTGCTCGACGATTTGCGGATGCTGCCCACGATTCTGCGGCTCACGGGTCTTGCGAGATTGCCGCGGGGCGCGGCGATGTCGGCGGCGATGGCGACCGCGCATCCGGACGAACCGTGTTTCTATCTCGCCTTCATCGGCGTGGCGCCGCGTCTGCAAGGCGCGGGGCTCGGATCGCTTCTGCTCAACCGCACGCTCGCGCGCGTCGATGCGGCGCGTGCGGGGGCCTATCTCGAAAACTCCAACCCGCGAAATCTCAAGCTCTACGAGCGCGCCGGATTTTCGGTGACGCGCGAGATCGTCGCGCGCCGCGATGCGCCGCCGCTTTTCGCGATGTGGCGGCCGGCGAAAGCCAGGCCTGATCCGCGAACCCGTCAGGGTTCGAGGATGATGTCCCAATAGAGATAGTCCGACCAGGTGTGGTGCAGATAGTTGGGCGGGAAGAGCCGCCCATTGTTCTGCAGCTCGGCGACGGTCGGCTTGTGGGGCGCGGTCCGCGGATGCATCCCGATGCGATGCGCGAGCTGGCCACCCTTCATTAGATTGCAACCCGCACACGCGGCCACAACATTGTCCCAGGTCGTGCGGCCGCCGCGCGAACGCGGCACGACATGATCGAAGGTGAGATCGTCCTTGTCACCGCAATATTGGCACTGGAAGCGGTCGCGCAGGAACACGTTGAACCGCGTGAACGCTGGATTGCGCGTGGGTTTGACATAGGTCTTGAGCGACACGACCGACGGCAGCCGCATCTCGAAGCTGACCGAGCGGACCGTGCGCTCGTATTCGGCGACGATGTTGACGCGATCGAGGAAGACGGCCTTGATCGCGTCCTGCCAGGACCATAGCGACAAGGGAAAATAGCTCAGCGGGCGGTAATCCGCGTTGAGCACGAGGGCCGGGCAGTTGTCGGGGACACGCTCGGCCGCTAACACGACACGATTCCTGTAGTGAAGACGTCCTACTCCTTCGAGCTAGACACCCATCCCTCGGGGGACTGTAACGGTCCGGGCGCAAACCGCCAACCCCTTCGGACAGGATAGGCGATTCGGGCAAGAAACGGGACCGATCACGCGTCTTGCGTGTTATCATCAATTAGCGATCGCGACAGACGGAGAGCAGGTGCGCTGGGAACGGGGAAACCGGTATGGCGGGGTCGAGGACCGGCGCGGGATTCGCTCGGGCGGGGTCGCCGGCGGCGGAATTGGTCTCGTTGCGGTGGCGCTCGCGGGCTATTTCTTTTTCGGCATCAACCCGCTGACCATTCTCGAGATCGGCAATGGGCTCACGCCGACATCGCAGGAGCAGGGCCGCGCGGGCACACCGGGCGATCAGGCAGGCGCCTTCATTGACACAATAGTCTCATCAACGACCGATGTGTGGTCCGCCGAAATCCAGGGCTACCGCGCGCCGACGCTCGTGCTCTACGAACAGGCCACGGGAACGCAATGCGGCACCGGACAGTCTGCGATGGGACCGTTCTATTGCCCGCTCGACCAGCAGGTCTATCTCGACCTCCAGTTCTTCGAGGAATTGTCGACGCGCTTCGGCGCGCCCGGCGATTTCGCGCAGGCCTATGTCATCGCCCATGAAGTCGGCCATCACGTGCAGCACTTGCTCGGCACCGACGAGAAAATGAGGCGCGGACAAAGCCAGGCCGGGAGCCGCGCCGAAGCCAACCGCTTGTCTGTTGCGCTGGAATTGCAGGCCGACTGCTATGCGGGCCTGTGGGCTTCGCGGGCGGCTGCGGTCTCGGGCGGCGCGGTCGCGCTCGAACCGGGCGATCTGGAGGAGGGCGTGCGTGCGGCATCGGCGGTCGGTGACGACACGCTGCAGCAGCAATCGCAGGGACGTGTGGTGCCCGACAGTTTCACGCACGGCTCGGCCGAGCAGCGCCGCGAGTGGCTGTTGCGCGGCTATATGAGCCAGAATGCACAGGCCTGCGACACGTTCGGCGCCGCACGCTGACGGCGTCGTTTTCGCCGGCACTTGGATGGGGGCGGGAAACCAGTGCAATCGTTCAAGATTATTATTGCCGCGATTCTGCTCGCCGGCATAGACGGCGCACTCGCGCAATCCGCCTTCGACTATCCCGGCAGCGCCGCCGCCCAGGCGATGACCAAAGCCGGCTGGAAAATGGACGCGGGCGTCGCGCTGCATGCGGC
>Ga0193752_1001876_pt1 | contig 16799 bp, 16 predicted proteins | sample H1c1metaG_FD_144924 | JGI IMG/M metagenome (GOLD analysis project Ga0193752, IMG submission 144924) | Soil microbial communities from a riparian zone of the East river system, Colorado, United States - H1c1 | ecosystem: Environmental > Terrestrial > Soil > Riparian zone | place: USA: East River... | reverse complement strand
AAGCCGCGCGCGAACTCGTCCCAGTGTTCGCTGCCCGCTTGGTCCGTCGCGAGCCGCACGACCACGAGGTCGGCCGACGGAACGACGAACACGAACTGACCGTTCACGCCTTCCGCGAAGAACGCGTCCGGCGGTAGATCGGCGTAGTCGTCCGGCAGACAAAACAAACCGTCACACGACGCAGGTTGTTTGCCGAGGCGCGCCGGCGGGTTCATGTGCCACAACCACTGATTCCAGTCTTCGCACGGATTCATGCCCTTCGTCGTGCGATCGATCCACTCGCCCGGGATCACTTGCTTCCCATCCCACTCGCCGTGGCGCAGGTACAAGTACCCGTACTTCGCATAGTCGCGCGCAGAGGCCTGCAAGCCCGCGTAGGTCGTCGTCCGCTGGCTACTGTCGGAGTTCCAGCGGATCGACGTCGCGCCGATCACGTCGAACACTTTCGCTTTGCCGTACGCGTACGCGGTCATTCCCGTCGCCTGTTGCAACACGCCGGACAACAACGCCGGATCACCGGTCGAGTAGCGCTTCGTCTTCCCCGGCTCTTCGACCGACTCGCGTGCAAGCACCGTATCGAGCAGGTTTGGGTTGTACGCATCGTTGGTGCCGGTCGCGTTGCTGCGCCAGTCTTCGGACCAACGTAACCCGGTCGTGAGGTTCATCGCGTGCTCGATCGCGATTCGACTGCGCGCATCCATCGTGTCCGCGCAGTCCCACTGCATCGGGTACGACTCACAGATCTTCGCGTCGGTCGACTTGATCTTCCCTTCTCCAATCGCGATGCCGATCAGCCCGCTCGTGAAGCTCTTTGCCATCGAGTAGCTCTCGTGAGTCGAAGTCGCCGAGATCCCGGTGTACTTCTCGAGGGCGACGTAGCCGTGTCGCACGACGAACACCGCTTGCGTGTTCGAATACTGCGTCTTGTAGTCCGCTGCAGCCATCAGCTTCGCTGGATCGAAGCCGAGTTTGTCCGGCGCTTCGGTCTTCCACTCCATCGTCGGCCAATACGCCGGCAAGCCCGCAGCCTCGGGCCCGATCTGATAGGGACCCGGCGTCCCGAGCGCACGCGGCGGAAGCTTGATCCCACGACACTCCGTCGGTCCGGCAGGCTGACTCGGCGTTCCAGCGGCGCCCGCCCCGGCACCACCGCCTGCGGTCCCGGGATTTGCGCCAGGCACTCCCGCCGCACCACTTCCCGCAGCAGCGCCGGCCAAACCGCCGCTTCCACCCGCACCCCGCCCGCCGCCACCAGCTGCAGCAGAGTTCCCGGCCGTGTTCGTCGTTCCGGTGCCGCTTCCAGCAGCACCCGTGCCGGCTGTCGTCGCAGTACCATCCGCGCCAGCGGTAGAGGTCGGATTCATGGCCGCGGGCTCATCGCTACTGCAAGCGGCGAACAAAACCAGTGCCGAGCAGGCCCACGAAACTTTGTGAGACTTTGCGTTGTTCGAGCGCGACATGCACCGACGCTAGACCAGCGCCGAGAGTGCGGAAAGGTCCTCATTCAGAAACAACTTCCAGGTCGGAGTGGGCCGCGCTTTTTGCGCTACTTCCGCTGCGACGATCGCTCTTCTAATTCAGCCAACGTCTTCGGCCAATCGTCACGCAAGAGCCGTGAGAGCGAACGATCTGCCAGCAGTTTCCCGCCGGTCTGACAGTTTGCACAATAGTTCGTCTCATTGTCAGCGTACGCAATGCGCTGCACTTTTGCGCCACACACGGGACACGGCTGGCCATACTTTCCGTGCACGGCCATGCCCGCGCGAAACGCCGTGACTTGCTCGGGGAAACCATCGGGCCCGAGCTCTGCGCGCAATTTGTCGGCCCACAGATTCAAGATCTTCTCGACCGACGCGTGCAGCCGCGCGAACTCCTCGGCTGTCATCTTTTGCGTCAGCCGCGCCGGCGACATGTGTGCGTCGTGCAAGATCTCGTCCGAATACGCGTTACCAATTCCACTCAACACGCGCGGGTCCGTGAGCGAACGTTTGATCGTGTGATTCTCGCGCGTGAGCGCCTGCGTGAAGTCTTCGAGCGAGCTGCCGAGCACTTCGATTCCGCCCGGGTTCACGCCTGCGAGCGCGGCGTTCCCTTGCACCACGTGCAAGGATGCGCGCTTCTTGCTGCTCGCCTCCGTCAGCAGCACGGTCGCATCGGGAAAGTCGAACGCAGCGAGTCCGACTTTCTTCGCGATCACGGCGCCCTTGTCGCGCAGCTTCAAGCGTCCGGCGATCATCAAATGCAGGACGAGAAACAACTCCTCGTCGAAGTGGAAGACGATGCGCTTGCCGATGCGCGAGAAGTCGCGAACCGGGCGGCCGAACAAGCTGGAGAGCGGCGGGACCGCCGTCCGCACGAGAAACGGGCTGGCGAGGCGCACGCCTTCGAGGTTTGCGCCTTGGAATTTCTGAGTCAGCCGCTCGATGTACACCGTGATGTCGGGATATTCCGGCACCCCCGGAGCATGCTGTCCGAACCTCGATTCGGCCAGCGCTCGGCTTTCCCTTTCGCTCGAAGCGCCGTATGAACCGCGGCCGTGCCGAAGCTGCCTGAGGAAGTGTCGATCGACGTCGGGCTCGACGAAGCGCAAGACGCCGCGGCGCAAAACGCACGCTTCCCTTGCGTGCTCTCGGTCGCGGAGGCAGAGCTGCCCGAGGTGGTCCTGCGCAAGCGCTCGGTCGACGCACGTAAGGGAAGCGTGCGTTTTCACCTTCTGCTCGAGCTCGGCGCGCACGACACGCCTGAGCTCGGCTTGCCGCACCCCCGTCCGGTCGGGGAGCCGCGGGTATTGATCGTCGGGGATGGGCCTGCAGGCCTGTTTTGCGCGTACGAGCTGGCGCGGCACGGCGTCGGGTCGCGCGTGCTCGATCGCGGTAAGCCGGTGCAGCCGCGGCGGCACGACCTCAAGGGCCTCAACCGGCACGGGACGGTCGACCCGGATAGCAACTACTGCTTCGGGGAAGGCGGCGCCGGCACGTACAGCGATGGCAAGCTCTACACGCGTGCGCACAAGCGCGGGAACGTGCGCGACGTGATCGAGATCTTGGCGCGGCACGGTGCGCCGAGCGAGATTCTCACCGACGCGCGGCCGCATATCGGCTCGAACCGGTTGCCGCAGGTGGTCTCGAGCTTGCGAACTGAGCTCGAAACGGCCGGCGTTCAGTTTCAGTTCGGCGCGAAGGTCGTGGACCTCGTGCGGGATGGTGCGCGGGTTCGGGGCGTGCGGCTCGCCGATGGCAGTGAGCTCGAAGCGGAATGCGTAGTGCTCGCGACCGGGCACTCCGCAGCCGACGTGTACACGATGCTCGCGGAGAACGGAGTCGAGCTCATCGCGAAGTCGTTTGCGCTCGGTGCGCGGATCGAGCACCCGCAGAGCTTGATCAACGAGATTCAGTACGGCGCGGCGGCGAAACATCCCGCGTTGCCGACGGCGGCGTACCGGCTCGCGCACACGGTCGAAGACCGGGGCGTGTTTTCGTTTTGTATGTGCCCCGGTGGATTCATCGTGCCGGCGTCGACCGAGCCCGACGCGTTGGTCGTCAACGGCATGAGCTTGTCGCGGCGCAGCTCGAAGTACGCAAACTCGGGTTTGGTGGTCGGCGTCGAACCGGCGGATCTCGCGCGCGCAGGCTTCACCGGGACGCTGGCCGGGGTCGAGCTTCAGCGCCGAATCGAGCGCGCGGCGTTTGCAGCGGGTGGCGGCGGCCTGCGCGCGCCGGCGACGCGCGTGACTGACTTCATCGCCGGTCGCGGTTCGAGCACCCTCCCGTCGACGAGTTACCTGCCGGGTGTCACCGGCGTGAACCTTGCGGACGTGCTGGATAGCGCCGGGCTGCAGTTTGCGAAGCGCTTGCGCACAGCGCTCAAGGCGTTCGACCGCACACTGCGCGGCTACGTGACTGCCGAGGCTGCGTTGATCGGCATCGAGTCGCGCACGAGCTCACCAGTGCGCGTGCTGCGCGATCCCGAATCGCTGCAGACGCCGGCGGTTTCGGGCCTGTACCCCGCCGGTGAAGGCGCGGGCTACGCGGGCGGCATCATGAGCGCAGCGATGGATGGAATGCGGATCGCGCGAGCGATAGTGGAGTCAGGTTCGCGCTGAGCGCGGTGCGTCGATCGGGAAACCATCGGTGGAAGTGAAGAAAGACGACGACAGTTCCGATTCGAGCGTGCTGTGGTTGCTTCAAACGCGCGTGTTCGCCGAAGAAGGTGCGACGGGCTTCGTGATTCCGACGCACACGCTCGACGGAGAGATCGGGTTCAGGTCGAAAGTGGTGCAAGCCTGATCTGACAGCCCGGACAAAAGGTGGTCGTTCGCCCGGCGAGCTCGATGCGCTCGAACGAGGTCCCACATCGCGGGCACGGCTCGCCCTTTCGGCCGTACACGCGAAACGGGTTCTTCGCGCCGTGCTCGCCTTTGGCCAGATCTTTCAGCGTGCGTTCGATCGTCCAGTGCAGCCCGCGAACGAGCGCCTGCACGTGCGCGGCAGTGAGCGCGTTCGCGGGCGATCTCGGATCGATCTTCGCCTTCCACAGCGCCTCGATCGCTTGAATGTTGCCCACACCGGCGAGCACCGACTGATCGAGCAGCGCCTCTTTGATCGTCCGCGATTTGCTGCGCGCGAGCCGTTCACGCAGCGCGACTGGGTCGACGCCGTCTGAGAGTGGATCCGGGCCGAGCGCGTTCCAGGTCTCGATGTCTTCGTGTGCGAGCACGAGCCGCCCCCATCGCCTCGGGTCGACGTACGACACCCGCGAGCGCTTCGAGCCACGCGCGACCTCGAACGCGACGCGCTCGAATCGAAGTGGTACCGCTCCCAGCTGCGAGGGTTCGAACCAGCCTGTCATGCCGAGGTGGACGAACAAGCGCAACTCGCCGGCCATGCGTACGCGAATCCACTTGCCCCGGCGTTCGACCGCTTCGACCTGCGCGCCGGTCAACTGGCGCACGAAGCTGCGGGCTGCCACTGGCCGAAGAATACGAGCATCCGGTGCGTGAACCGCAGTGACGCGGGCACCTCGCAGCCACCGCTCCAAGTTGCGCCGATTGTGCTCGACCTCGGGAAGCTCCGGCATGAGTCAGCTTTGCATCTCCGGCGCAGAGGCGCATACGGCCGGAGCTCAGGCAGCCTTCGCGTACTCGCTCTCGGCGAGCTCTTTCAGCGTCAGGAGTTGCTTGCGCATCATGATCAAATCGCCGGGTAACAAGATCCAGCGCATCGGCGAACGCTCACCGAGCCGAACGTTGAGCTTCACGACGATGCGCGAACCACTCGCGGTGGGTCGGACCGTGTAGCTCACGAAGACGTCGCCGAACACTTTCGTTCGATCGATGACGAGCGTGAGCTGACGGTTTACTTCGAACTCGAGCAAGCGAAAGATGGTCATCCAACGCTGCCCCACTTCGAGTTGTTCGTTCGCAGGGTCACGCCGCCGTGGGCTGCGACGGCCGAAGTTGTCGATCCAGTCGTAGCTGTAAGGTGCTACGCGCAACTGACACAACCACCGGAACGTGACATCGACCGGCGCGCTGACGTCGACGGCGCGAAAGCAACTCTGGAACGACGCGCTGCCGTACCGATCGCACGGAAACGCCTCGGCACGTTCCTCCGGAGTGGAACCCCAGTCGTGAATGACGCCCATGCCAGATCGGTAGGGTCGCTGGCGAAACCCCGCAACGGCAGTGGTTTGGACTTTCGAGCAGCACGAAGTGTTCGAATTAAAAAGACAAAGCCCGAAACGCGTTCACGCTCCGGGCCTCATCACACGTGCTGTCGAGACTGAAGAATCAGTTCGTCAGCGGCTCCCACGTCGTGCCGCTGAACTTCGCCAACGTCAGCGAGTCGAACACGAAGAAGTCATCCGGACCGGTGTTCATCTTCACGCCCGGCTGCAACAGATTCGGCGCGAAGTCTTTCAAGCTCGCGGCTTGCTTCATCACGTTTTCACGCGTGAGGTCGCTGCCGCACTGCTTGAGCACCTGCTCCAGCGTCTGCGCGGCAACCATGCCGTACAGGTTCGAACCGTCGATCGGCTTCGCTTCGGGATAGTACTTCGCGAGGAACGCCAAGTACTCCTTCATCGCCGGATCGTTGTCCCACCGCTTGTCCGTCGGGTCCTTCAAATACGCCGTCGTGATGACTCCGGCCGACTTGTCGAGACCGGCAGGCGTGAGCACTGAGCCGACCGACGCGGACACATTCGACAAGTACTGCACAGGCTTCCAACCGGAGTCGAATGCCTTACGAATCGCTTGCGCTGCGAACTTCGGCGTAGCGATGTTGAAGAACACCGTCGCGCCCGAAGCCTGCAAGGTCGCCATCTGCGAGTCGATCGTCGCGTCGGTCACCTCGTACGAGACTTCCTTCACGATCATGCTCGCCTTGGCACCGAGCTTCTCCTTCAGACCCGTGAGGTAGTCCTTGCCGAAGTCGTCGTTCTGATAGAGCACGGCGGCTTTGGCATTCGGGTTCGTCTTCAGCAGGTGCTCCGCGTACGTCTTCGCCTCGAGCTGGTAGCTCGGGTTGAAACCGATCGTCCACGGGAACTGCTTCGGGTCGCCCCACTTCGTCGCACCGGTCGACACGAACAGCTGCGGCACCTTCTTGGTGTTCAGATACTTCTGAATCGCAGTGTTCGACGGGGTGCCGAGTGGCTGGAAGATCGCGAGGACTTGATCTTCCTCGACCAACTTGCGGACCTGCTCGACAGCCTTCGGCGGACTGTAGGAGTCGTCGACGCTGATGAAGTTGATCTTGCGGCCATTGATGCCGCCGGCTTCATTGATCTTTTTGAAGTACGCCGCTTCGGCGCGCCCGATCGTGCCGTACGCGGACGCTGGTCCGCTGTAAGGCATCGTCTGACCGATCTTGATCTCGGTGTCGGTGACGCCGGGGTCGTACTTCGGTTTCTCTGCCGGCTTCGAACAAGCCAGAACCGAACAAGCGAAGAGAAGAGTCAGAACGGGACGGGCAACCATAAGAGAATGCTGCTTCATGAAGAGCTCCTTTGCTTATGGAACTTTGGGTCCGCGCCGCGCCTGATACCGCATCTGCAGCTTCTTGAGCGAACCCGCGATTCCGAACGGCAGTACGTACACGAACGCGATCAACAACAGTCCGAAGATCGCGGAAGGCGCAGCCTTGGAGATGTTCTCAGCCAAGTGCGGAACGAACTGAATGAAGATGGCACCATAAATGGCACCCGAAATCGACGCAAGGCCACCGACCACGATGCCGACGAGAAAGCCAATTGACAGCGCGGAAAAGCTGTCAGGTGCGACGAATTGAATAGAGAGACTGCAGAGTGATCCAGCGATGCCCGTGTACATCGCACTGATGCCGAACGTGGTCGTCTTATATCGCGCGACGTCGATGCCCATCGCCCCGGCCGCAATCGGATTATCTCGAATCGCAATCAACGCCTTACCGGTATGGCCTGCCAGTAAGTTCTTAGCCGCGATGAACATCCCCACCATGATCACGAGCGTGAACAAGAACAACCAATGGTCGGGTGTCAGTGGAATGCCAAACGGCGCATCCGGTTTGTTCAGCACGATGCCCTGCACGCCGCCGGTCATGTGCTCGAAGTGTTTGTACTTGAGGATCTGCGGAACACAGATGCCCATCGCGAACGTGACGAGCGCGAGATACAGGCCTTCCAACCGCAGCGCCGGAAAGCCGACGCCCCAGCCGAGCCCGTAGCAGACGACGCCCGAGATCGGGATGGTGAGCCAGTACGGCACCCCGAACTTGTCCATCAAGATCGCGGTCGTGTACGCGCCGGCCGCATAAAACGCGCCGTGTCCGAGCGAGATCTGACCGTTGTAACCGGTCAGCAGGTTGAGACCGAGCAGCGCGATCGAGTTCGCGATGATCAGTGTCAGCTGAAAGACCTGATAGTCACTCAACGCGAACGGAATCAGGGCGAGAAGCACGACCCCCAACGCGGCGACTGGCGAGACCCCACCCCAACGTACGCCGGGTGCCTTCATAAGAACGTTACCGATCATGCTCGTCGAAGAGTTTTGCATGTCAAACCCGCGTTACGACCGTTTTGCCGAGCAGGCCGGAGGGCTTGACCAGCAGGGTGATCACCATGATTCCAAGCGCAACCGTCAGCTTCAGCTCGGTGCCGATCACGAACGCGCCAATGACGTTCTCGAGTACACCGAGGATGAAGCCTCCCAGGACGGCTCCGAACGGATTGTCGATGCCGCCGAGTAGCGCGGCCGCCGATGCGTAGAGCAAGACGCCGTACATCATGTTCGGATCGAGGAACGTGATCGGCGCGATCATCATGCCGGCGATGGCGCCGATGGCTGCAGCCAGGCCCCAGCCGAGCGCGAGCATCTGATTGACGCGGATGCCGACGAGGTGACTCGAGACGGGGTTTGCTGCGGCAGCCCGCATCGCCAGACCGAGCGGCGTGAGCCGCAGGAACGCGAACAACCCGCCGACGACCAGGAACGTCATCGCCATGACGCCGAGCTCGTGACTGCTCAAGAAGGAGTTTCCGAACAGCGGCTTTTCCGGGAACGGGCTCGGGAACGACTTCATCGTGTAGCCGAAGATCCAACCGACGAGGCTGTTCAAGATCACCAGCACACCGATGAACACGATCACGACGCTCAGCACCGGCGCTTTCTCGACCGGCTGAATCACGAAGCGCTGGATGCCGACGCCGAGCCCGAACGACACGACGAGCGTGACGAGGAACGCGACCCAGTAGGGCAAGCCGACTTCGATCAACGCCCAGCACAGATAGGTGGAGGTCATGGCCATCTCACCCTGCGCGAAATTGATGTGATGGGTGGCCTGATAGATCATGACCAGCGCGAGCGCGAGACTTGCGTACACGCCTCCGGTCGCCAGCCCCGAGAATACTTGGTGGATGAACTCGTCCATGCGCTGTGCCTCAATACCCCAGGTACGCTCGCCGAATGTCTTCGTTGTTGCTGAGCTCGTCCGGCGTTCCAGAAATTACGACACGACCTGTTTCGAGAACGCACGCGCGATCGGCGAACTCGAGCGCGAGGTTTGCGTTTTGCTCGACCAAGAGCACGCTGACCTGCTGCTCTTCGTTGATCTTGCGCATGATGCGAAAAATCTCTTGAACGATCAGCGGTGCAAGCCCGAACGACGGCTCGTCCAAAACGAGCAGCTTCGGCCGCAACATGAGTGCGCGCCCGATCGCGAGCATCTGCTGCTCACCACCGGAGAGCGTGCCGGCCTGCTGAGCGCGGCGCTCGCGCAAACGCGGGAAGTATTCGAACACGCGCTCGTAGTCGTTCTCGACTTCTTTGTCTTTGCGCGTGTAGGCGCCGAGCCGAAGGTTCTCTTCGGTCGTGAGCGGCGCAAACGTGCCGCGCCCTTCCGGCACGTGCGCGATACCGGAGCGAGCGATGTCCGGGGTGGACTTCCCGTCGATGCGCTTGCCCTCGAACGTGATCTCGCCCTGACGCGAGACCATGCCGCAAATCGCGCGCAGGAGTGTGGTCTTGCCGGCGCCGTTGGCACCGAGCACCGTCGTCACGCCACCGAGCTCGACGTCGAGACTGACACCATGCAGCACGCGGATCGAACCGTAAGAAGCGTGAAGGTCGCGAACGCTGAGCAGGTTCACGCCGCGCCTCCCAGATAGGCGCGAATGACCTCCGGGTGTTGCTGAATCTCGGCAGGCGTGCCCTGCGCGATCTTCTTTCCGAAGTCCAACGCGACCACGTGGTCGCACAGTTTCATGACGAAATGCATGTGATGTTCCACGAGCAAAACCGTGAGATCGAAAGTGTCGCGAAGCGCGCCGATCAACTCGCGCAGCTCGTCGACGTCGCCGTGATTCAAGCCGCCTGCCGGCTCGTCCAACATCAGGAGCTTGGGGTCACTCGCGAGCGCACGCGCCAGCTCGACGCGCTTGCGTGTTCCAAACGGCAGGTCGCGCACCATACGGTTCGCGTCTTTCGTGAGGCCCAACGCGTCCATCAGCTCGTCGACGCGATCGTGGAGCGGACCGACATTGCGGGACGCGGCGAGGCGCAGCGAATCGCTCAAGAACCCGCAGCCGGAGCGGCTGTGCAGGCCGACGATCACGTTGTCGCGAACGCTCAACGACTCGAACAACGCGACGTTTTGAAACGTGCGCGCGATGCCCAAGTCGGCGATGCGATGCCGAGGCGTACTGAGTAACGACGCGTTCTCGAACGCGATGTCACCACTCTCGACCGAGTACAAACGACTGATGCAGTTGAACAGTGTCGTCTTGCCGGCGCCGTTAGGCCCGATGATTCCAACGACTTGTCCGCGTGGAACCGAAAGGCTGACTCCATCGAGCGCCACGATCCCACCAAAACGCACCCTCACGTCGGCACACGTCAACAAAGGTTCTGGCTGATGCGCCTGGACCGTCATATCTCCTGCTTGCAGCGTTCAACAGACCCCGTCCGCTGCGTGACTTGGCGGGCCAACAATAGATGTGCGGGCTTGCAAAGCAAAGCGGGAAAGAGACATTTGCACACAGCCCCACATGGTCACTCCAACCGTGTGAAACACGGATGCGGACGGCCTCCGATCATCCCGCGCCAGACGTCCCAGTTGGGGACTACGCGCTCGACTCAAACTCAACGCGAAACCCGTTAGGTCGATTGGTTACGCGCGTGCACGCGCACTAGCCACGGGCGCAATGGACACAACTCATCGGGTACTTCGATCGCGAGCACGTGTTTGGAAACGGGATGCGTGAAAGCCAATCGTTTCGCGACGAGCGCAATGCCTGCGCCTTCGAACGCAAGCGTTGCGCGGTACGCAAAATCGCCGACGATCGGATGTCCCACCGCCGACAGCTGCGCTCGGATCTGATGTTTGCGACCAGTTTCGAGCATCAGCTCAATTGCACTGACATCACCAGCAGTCGAAAACATTCGGTAGCGAAGTCGCGCTTCTTTGCGACCGGGCCCGGCCTTCGCGTGTGCGATCACGCCCGCGCGCTCTGCGAGGTCTTCGATGAAGTGTGTGAGGCGCGCCGACGGAGGTTCGGGCTGGCCCTGCACTAGCGCCCAGTACGTCTTTTCGATCGTGTGCTCTCGGAACTGCGCAGACAGGCGGCTCGCGGCTTTCGACGTCCGCGCGAACAGCACGACTCCCGCGACTTGCCGGTCGAGGCGATGGAGCAAGCCCAGGTAGACGTTGCCGGGCTTCGCGAATTCGCGCGCGAGCCAGGTTTTGACTTCATCGAGGAGGTTCGGGTCGCCGCTGCGATCGCCCTGGGTGAGCAAACCCGCCGGTTTCCACACGGCAATCAAGTGGTTGTCGAGATGCAGGACGGTCGGCTCCATGCGGTCTTTCGGTGTTTGCTATACCGCGCCCGTGAACAGACGTCGTCCAGGCCGCCCGGAACGGGCCCGACCCGAGCGCCCTACCCGAACCAACCGCGGGGCCGCGAGCCGAAACAAGCCGCGGACCGGGCATCCCGCACGAACCGCCAGCACCCCGCGCGCCGCTCCGAGCTTCGACCGGATGCGAGAGCTGCTGACGCGCTCGAAGATCGAGCTCGCCCCGCCGGCGCTCGACAAGCTGTGGCGCTTCCACCAACTGCTGCGCGAGCGAAACGAAGATCGCGATCTGACACGCCTGATCGAATTCGAAAGTGTCGTCATCAAACACTATGTCGACAGTTTGTACGTCGGGAAGCTCGTGAAACTGCCGTCGCCGCTCGTCGACGTGGGCACCGGCGCCGGCTTTCCCGGGATTCCGCTGAAGATCGGCTACCCGGACATCGAGCTGATTCTCGCCGAGCAGCGGCCGCGGCGCGTCATGTTTCTGAACGACGCGATTCGGCTCCTCGGCTTGCGCAACGTGAAGACGTTCGACCACCGCGTCGTGAGTCGCAGCTTCACCGAGCCAGTGCGCGGTGTGATCACGCGCGCCGTCGAGCCGATCACGAAGACGCTGCTACGCACGTCGGGTGCGACCGACATCGGTAGTCAGATCATCTTCATGAAAGGTCCCGGTGTCGACGAAGAGCTGCGCGAAGCAGTCCGCGACTTCAAGCGCGACTATAAGCTCATACGCGATCAACCTTACAGCTTGCCGCACACGACTCACGACCGACGGCTCGTGATCTTCGAACGACTGACGCCGCGCAGCGTGGTCGCGGAGAGCGCCGAGGAAGAAACCGGCGACGACGACACCGAGGATCAGGCGTAGCCGGCGACGAGCGCTTCGATGAGGGTGCGAAACCCGTCGACGCTCAGGAACAACAGCAACTTGAACGGCAACGCCACGGTGCTCGGCGTGAGCGCTTGCATCCCGAGCGACGCCAGAATCGTAGCGATCACGAGATCGAGCACGATAAACGGCAAGAGCAGCAAGAACCCGATCTGAAACGCTTCCGCGAGCTCGGTCACGAAGAACGCCGGAAGCACGACGAGCAAGTCTCGCTCCTGCACCGTCTCGCGCTCGTTCTGCGGCAATCCGCGGCGAGCGATTCCGAGAAACAGCCCGCGCTCGCTTGCGCTCGAGTTGCGTTCCAAAAACTGGCGCAGCGGTTCGGCCGCACTCACGGCGATGTCGCGCAAACTCTTCACGCCCTGGCCCGAGAGCGGCGCAGCCAGATCGAGCTTCGCAACCACCGGGGCCGCGTCGCGCAGCATGTCGCGCCCGACCGGCAGCATCACGTACACGCTGAGCAGCGCGGCGAGCACTCCGATGACCGCTCCCTCGGGCGCCCCGCCGATCCCGAGCGCGTTACGCAGCATCGCAAACACGATCGCCAGCTTCGCGAAGCTGGTCGATACCATCAGGACGAAGGGCAGTAGCGAAAGAGCCACCACCAGGACGATCGTCTCCGACACGTCAACTCGCGGCCTCCATGCGTGCAGCCCGCAGCGGCCGTTCTCGATCTTCGCCATCGAGCTCCGCGATCAGAGCCGGTGGCCCAGCCTCACCCGTGCCGACCAGGAACACGCGCGAGTCGGCCTGCACGAGAAAGAGTTGCCGCCGCGGCGACAGCGACACTCGCTCGAGCACACGCAGCCGCCCGGACTTCCCAGCGAGCCCACTCGCAAATTGTAAGAGCCCGCGCCGCGCGAGCAGGGACAGCACCACCCACGCGAGCGCGCATACGCCAGCGAGTGCCAGCAGCATACGCAGCATCGAGTCGAGCGCTGTCCCCCCGTCCATTTGTTACTCCGCGGCCTCGGCTCCCGCTTGAACCCCGACGCCGACCGACTTCGCGAGAATCTCCGCGATGTCCATCTGCTTGATCGAATCTTCCTTCTCTTGCGCCTTGAGCCCGTCCGTCAGCATCGTCATGCAGAACGGGCAACCGCTCGCGATCGTCTTCGCGCCGGTCTCGAGCAGCTGCAGCGTGCGCTTCACGTTCACGCGCTTCTCGTTCTGCTCTTCCATGAACATCTGCGCGCCACCGGCACCGCAGCACAGGCCCTTGTTCTTGTTCCAGTAGTTGACCTCGGAGAGCTTCACACCCGGGATCGCGTTCAGGACGTTGCGCGGCGCCTCGTAGACGTCGTTGTAGCGACCGAGGTAGCAGCTGTCGTGGAACACCACGCCACCTTCGTGCGAGTTCTTCGGCACGAGCTTGCCGGCCTTGACGAGGTCGTCGAGGAAGGTGCTGTGGTGGACGACTTGGTAGTTGCCGCCGAAGTCCGGGTACTCGTTCAGCAGCGTGTTCAAGCAGTGCGGACACGTCGTCACGATCTTCTTCTTCTCGACTTCGTAGCCCTTCAACGTCTCGACGTTCTGGGCCGCGATCGTCTGGAACAAGAACTCGTTACCGGCGCGCCGGGCCGGATCACCCGTACACGTCTCTTCGGTTCCGAGAATCGCGAAGTTCACGCCCGCGTGCTGGAGTAGCTGCACGGTCGCGCGTGCGATCTTCTTCGCACGGTCGTCGTAGCTCGCCGCGCAACCGACCCAGTAGAGCACCTCGGCATCCGGGTGATCGCCGATCAGCGGCGCATCCAAGCCATCGGACCAGTTCGCGCGATCCATCTGCGACATGTTCCACGGGTTGCCGTTGGTCTCGATGCCGTTGAACGGCTTCATCAGCTCGGCCGGGAACTCGTTTTTCATCATCACGAGGTTGCGGCGCATCTGGATGAACTTGTCGACGTACGAGATCATCACCGGGCACTGCTCTTCGCAGGCGCGGCACGTCGTGCACGCCCAAACCACGTCGGGGTCGAGCACGTTCGGGATCAAGTCGACGATCTGGTTCGGGATGAAGTACGCGTCTTTCGGCGGATCGGCGTGGTGCATCTCCTCGCGCTGCATCTCGCCTTGTTGTTCGCTCGGAACGTCGGCTGACGTGCCCTTGTAGATCACGAGCGGCTCGCACGCGTACAGGTGGTCGCGCAGCGCGAGCGTCACGTGTTTGGGCGAGAGCTTCTTGTCCGTCGTGTAGGCCGGACAGTTGTCGCTGCAGCGACCGCACTCGGTGCACGTGTACAGATCGAGCACGTCCTTCCACGACAAGTCCGTGATGAGGTTGAAGCCGATCGGCTCTTCGCGCTCGACCTTGCCTTCCAAGTCCATGATCGTCGGGAGCTTGTTCGGCTTGAGGTTGATCGCGAACACGTTCGGGATCGCCGTGATCACGTGGAAGTGCTTCGAGTACGGCAGCAGGTTCAAGAAGATCAGCGGCAACGTCGCGTGCGTCCAAAAGCCGGCGTGCTGGAGCACGGTGAGCGTGCCGACGCCGAGCCCCGATAGCGCGATGCCCCAAATCGAACCGACCGGCTCGACCCCGTGGAAGCTGACGCCCTCGCCAGCCGCGTGCGCATGCAACGCGAGCGACGCGCCCGCGTAAAGCATGTCCGCGAGCATCATCACGGAGATGATGCCGAGGATGATGATGCCCTCGATGCCGAGGGTCATGCGCTTCTCTTTGGTAACGATGCGGTAGTAGAAGAAGACCGAACAGCCCGCCAACACGAGAACGAGAAACGCTTCTTTGAGCAGGTTGTAGCCCGCGCCGATCGGGTTCGTGAGCGCGAACAACCCGAAGAAATTGAAGGTGGGATCGTAGCCCCGGCCCCACAGGATCACCGTGTTCAACGTGAGCACGACGAACCCGAAGAAGATCGCGATGTGCGCGAAGCCCGCCGCGCGGTAGTACGGCATCTTGTACTGACCGAACGCGTACTTGACCGTGTCTTCGATGCGCTTCGGGAGCTGGTCGCTTTCGACCGAGAAGCGCGGCTCAGACTTTGCGGCGAGGAGCGCAGCCAAACGGCGCGCTGCCGACCACAAGAAGAAGCCGATCAACGCGACCAACAAGATGGTCATCACGTAGGGATTCATCGAACCTAAAGCCTTTCAACAAACGCGAAAACGCGGGCTCTTGCGACTTATAGGCGGCTGGCCCTACGAGTTCAACACTGGTAGCACGCACGCCCAGACTGCGAATTCGCCCCGTTCGCGAAGGCCCCGGTCTAACTGCGAACGGCTCGCAAAGTCCTGTCTTTTTGTCAGAGCGACTCGCCGCAGCAACGCGGTCGCCCCACTACTTCGGCAGCTTCGCATCGAAGAACGCACGTAGCTTGACGAGGCTTTTCTCCTCGCGCGCGAAGCGGGGCGGGGTGTAGCTGCGGTTGAAGCTGCGAACGTCGGATAGGAACGCTTCTCGCGTGGCCTCGTCGCGCACGATGTCCGCGACGGAGCGCCCGCGGGCTGCCGCTTTGCGCAACCCTTTCACATAGTCGAGCAACCGCGAGAAGTCTTTGTCCAGGAAGTCCCGCACGGCGTCGGCGTCGTTCGCCAAGCGATTGAGCACCCGAATGCCATCGGGATCGAGATCGCCTACGTCTTCTTGAATCGCGAGCTCGGCCGCAACGCGCAGCACGAACGCATCGTCGAGGTAGCCGATGTCGTCGATGCCGTCCGGGATCAAGTCGAGTGTCTTGAACAGGTAGTTGAGGCCACCGACCACGTGTTGGCGCGCTGCTTCGGACGCGGCCGAGGCAGCGACCACGGCACCGAGTTGCTCTGCGTCGTCTCCTAGACCGTGGAGCCACGCCGCGAACAGATCGAGGTGGTTCGTGTCGATGTCGGTCATTTTAGCTCCAGCACGGCGCGGATGTTCACGTCGCCGATGATAGGTACCCGTCCGGCGCGATTCAACAGCGTGACAGAAGTGGTGCCGCCCCAAGTCGCGCGAAGCTCGGTATCGTAGCGCCATGAGGCTGCTCGCGTGTGCGGAGGCTTGCGATTGGGTTCGATTCGCGATCGGTGGAGTCGCGCTGGCGATCGCAGGCTGTGCTGGGAGCGCGATCGAGCTCGCCCAAAACACTTCGCTCCAGCCGGCGCCAGTTGCGCCTGCCACCTCACCCGAGCCTACGCCGCGCCGGATCGGCTCGCCCTACGCCTACGAGTGGTTCGTGCGCGCGGAGCTGTATCGGGCCGAGTCGAAGCTCGGCCCCGCGCTCGACGCCTATCGGCAAGCGCTGTCCAGCTCGGACGAAGATCCACACGTGCTCGCGCGCTACGCGACGGCGCTCGATGAAGCGGGGCAAACCAGCCGCGCGCACGAAGCCGTGACGAGTGCGTTTGCGCAAGCCCCCTACTCCGAGTCGGCGTGGCTCGCGCGCGCGACGATCGCCGAACGCCACGGCCAACTGAACGAGGCACTCGAGGCCTACGAGCGCGCGGAGACGTCGGCGCCGACGTCACCGCGCCCGCCGCTCGCGCTCGCGGCGCTGCTCGATCGGCGCGGCAACTCGGAGCGGGCTCGCGCGGTGCTCGCGCGCTACGAGGCGCGTGTGTTGCCGGGCACGAGCGGGGCGC
>Ga0193752_1001875_pt1 | contig 16800 bp, 15 predicted proteins | sample H1c1metaG_FD_144924 | JGI IMG/M metagenome (GOLD analysis project Ga0193752, IMG submission 144924) | Soil microbial communities from a riparian zone of the East river system, Colorado, United States - H1c1 | ecosystem: Environmental > Terrestrial > Soil > Riparian zone | place: USA: East River... | reverse complement strand
TGGGCGACCATGATGCCGGCCACCGCGCCGACCGCCGATGCCAGCCCCCAGCCGAGCGCCAGCATCCAGTCGACGCGCACGCCGACCAGCCGCGCCATCTGCGGATTCTGGGCGGCCGCGCGCATGGCCAGCCCCAACGGGGTGTAACGGAAGAACAGGAACAGCAGCCCCAGCACGACCAAGGTCACCATGACGACCCCGAGCTGGTGCGATCCGATCACGCCGGCGATGCCGAAGCTGCTCTTGGGAAAGGGCGAAGGGAATTCCTTGATCAGATAGCTCCAGATGGAGCCCGCCGTCGAATTGAAGATCGCCAGCAGCCCGATGAACACCACCACGATCGACAATACGGGCGCGTTGTGCAGCGGTCTCAGGATCACCCGTTCAACGATCACCCCCATGCAGAAGGAGAGTAGAACCGCCGCCACGAAGGCCACCCAGTAGTTGGCGCCCCAATCCATGAGCTGCCAGGCGATGTATGTACTGAACATCGCCATCTCGCCCTGGGCGAAATTGATATGGCCGGTCGATACGTAGATCATCACCAGCGCCAGCGCGACACAGGCATAGATGGCGCCATTGGCGAGGCCCGACGCGATCTGCTGGAGAAACTGTTCCATTCTGACGCCTCAGTAACCGAGGTATGATTTGCGGATATTCTCGTCGTTCTTCACCACCGAGGCGGGCCCGGACATCACGACGCGCCCGGTTTCCAGCACATAGGCCGTGTCGGCGAGGTCAAGCGCCAGGGCGGCATTCTGCTCGACCAGCAGCATGCTGACTTTTTCTTCCTGGTTGATGCGCCGCATGATGCGGAAGATTTCCACCACGATCAGCGGGGCGAGTCCGAAGGACGGCTCGTCGAACAGCATCAGGCGCGGCTTCAGCATGACCGCGCGGGCGATCGCCAACATCTGCTGCTCGCCGCCGGACAGAGTGCCGGCTTGCTGCTGCAGCCGTTCCTTGAGGCGCGGGAAGTAGCCGAAGATGCGGTCGAGATCGGCATGCACGGCTGCCTTGTCGCGCCGGGTGTAGGCCGCGATCCTGAGATTTTCCTCGACGGTGAGTGTGGTGAAGGTGCCGCGGCCTTCCGGCACATGCGCAATACGAAGCCGCACGATCTCCTCGGTCGCCCAGCCGACGATATCCTGACCATCGAAGCGGATCGTGCCTTCGGTACGCAGCATGTTGCAGATTGCCCGCAAGGTGGTGGTCTTGCCCGCGCCGTTGGCACCCAGCAGTGTCGTGATGCCGCCGGCGGCGATGTCGAAGCCGATGTCGTAGAGTGCCTGCGTCTGGCCGTAAAATGCCTTCAGCCCCTTCACTTCGAGCAATGCAGCCATTACGCGGTCCCCAGATAGGCGCGGATCACTTCAGGATCGCGCTGCACGTCGCCGGGCGTGCCGTCGGCGATCTTCTTGCCGAAATCGATGGCAACCACCTGGTCCGATACCGACATCACCAGACTCATGTGATGCTCCACAAGCAACACGGTCACATGCTGCGTGTCGCGCACGCGCTTGATCTGGCCTTTGAGAATCTCGATCTCATCATGGTTGAGGCCGGCGGCCGGCTCATCGAGCAGCAGCAGCTTGGGACTGGAGGCGAGCGCGCGTGCCAATTCGACGCGTTTGCGGATGGGAAACGGCAAGCCGCCCGCCAGCGTCCTGGTATGGGGCACCAATTCCATGAAATCGATCAGCTCGAAGGCCCGCTTCGCGACCTCCTGCTCTTCCACGTGGACCTTGGGCAGGCGCAGCGCATTCTCGAAAAAGCTGCTCGAGCTGCGGCTGTGGTAGCCGACCTTGATGTTGTCGAGCACCGTCATGCGATCGAACAGGGCCACATTCTGGAAGGTGCGGCCGATGCCGATCTGCGGGATGGCATATCGGGGCCGTCTCAGGATCGACTTGCCCTCGAACAGCACATCTCCCGCATTGGGGGTGTAGAGCCGGCTCAGGCAGTTGAAGAGCGTCGTCTTGCCGGCGCCGTTGGGTCCGATCAGGCCCGTGATATGGCCCGGGAAAACGTCGAAGGAGACCCCGTCGAGCGCGACAATGCCGCCGAACCGGACAGAGACGTCACGCACGCTCAGAAGCGGCGCGGCACTGGATTGAGGTTGTCCTGCCATGTTCACGCTGGTTCCGCGCCGCTCGCATATTCACACGCTGCAAACGCGAAATTACCCTTCCCTCCCAAGCACTTGCGGCCGTTCTGCGAGACCGTCATTTGATCTACGATGGCGCATCCCGTTCGTTGTGGCAACTCAAATGCCGAGTTGCCACGCTTTCGGCGCGATTGGGTCGCATGTTCACGGCATCGTCGATGACGTTGACAGAACGCGCTCAGCCGCCGATACGAAATTCCCCTCCAGTTACGTCGGTCGTCACCAATGAATCGCGTTGTACTTCTCACACTGTGCGCCGCAGCTTTGGGCTCGGCTTCCGCGAGCGCCCAGACGCCGCCCGCGCCGGGTGCCGCTCCGGCCAAGCCGGGCGTGCCGGCGTCTCCGCCGGCGAAGCCCTCCCCGTTCGCTCCGACGCCGGCCGCGCCGGCGCCGGCTGCTCCGTCGGCAGGGGCCGGCGTGATGCCGAGCACGAGCGGTCCGGTGCCGCTGCCGAGTTGGTTCCACGAAATCGACGTCGACAAGAAAGGCGAGATCACGCGCGCGGATTTCCTCAAATACCGCATGAAGACCTTCGACCAGCTCGACGCCAACAAAGACGGCAAGCTGACAGTCGATGAATTCCTGAAGGTTGCGGAGCCGCCTTTCTCGGCCGACGCGCCGAATGGCCCCACCCTCGACGAGCGCCGCCAGCGCGCAAAGGCGGAATTCGAAAACCTCGACACGAACCGTGACAGCTTCGTCGAGCGTCCCGAGATCCAGGCCGTCATCAATGCCGAGTTCAATCAGTACGACACCGATCGCGACAACACCGTGACGGAGGCCGAGCTGCGCCTGATCGTGCAGCGCGCGATGCAGCGAGAGGCGGCGGAGCGCCAGCAGGTCGAGCAGCGCAAGCGTCAGGGCATGATGGCCGTCAACGAGTTCATGGACATGCAGCTTCGCGGCGCCGATCAGCTCGACAAGAACAACGACGGCAAGATCAGCGTACAGGAATATATCGCGGGAACCGCCGGTCCGGCCGACAGCAAGGAAACCCAGACCAAGGGCATACCGCCGTTCGAACTCCGCCGTCAGCTGGCGATGCGCAAATTCCAGGAAATCGACACCAACAAGGACAATACCCTCGATCGGGTCGAGTTGACCGCCTACGCCGTCAAGCTGTTCCTGGCGATGGATCTCAACAAGGACCGTTTCCTCAACGAGGAAGAATTCAAGAAGGCCCAGGAAGCCGAGACGACAAAGCTGCGCGCCATCGTCCAGTCCATGATGCCGGCCCAGCCGCCCGCCGGCGCGCCGCGTCCGGCGCCGGTGCAGCGCGGCACCGCCGCACCCGCACCGCAGCAACAGGCGCCGCAGGGCCTCGCGCCGGGCCTGCCGCAAAGCATGAGCCGTTAGCAGCTTCCGGTCCGAGGCCATGGGCATAGCCCGCCGGTGCGGCGGATGTGCTAAGGGTCGGTGATGACTCTCAATGCCGACGCCCTCATCACCGCCCGCTTCGACACCGTTATCTACGACCTCGATGGCACCCTGATCGACAGCGCCAAGGACATGCAGATGGCGGTGAGCCATGTGCTCGCCGATCACGGCCTGCAGCCGGTGACCGAGGACGATGTCCGCATCTTCATGGGCCAGGGCAGCAAGATCACCATGGGCAAGGCCTTCGCCAAGAACGGCAAGAGCCTCGACGACACCGCCCTGAGCGCCGCCACCCGCGAGTTTGTGCGTTACTACGAAGCCGATCCGGTTCGCCACACCACCGCCTTCGACGGCGTGGCGGAGGTCGTTGCCCACTTCGCCCGTCTCGGGTTGAAGCAGGGCGTTTGCACCAACAAGTTCGAGAAGCCCTCGCGCATGATCCTCGAGGGTCTGGGACTGATGCCCCCCATCACCGATGTGGCCGGCGCCGACACCTTCCCCGTCCGCAAGCCCAACCCCAAGCACATCCTGCTGCTGCTCGAGCGCATGGGCGGCAAGCCCGAGCGCACCGTCATGATCGGCGATTCGATCCACGACGTCGAAGCCGCCCATGGCGCAGGCCTTCCCGCGGTGCTGGTGAGCTGGGGCTACACCATCAAGCCGGCTAGCGAACTGGGTGCCGAGGCCGTGATCCAGCGCTTCGACGCCCTGCCCCACGCCTTGGCCGAAATTGCCGGCCGTTGACAGGCAGAGGCCCCGCGCTTTATACGCGCCCCTTCCCGGGCGCGTAGCTCAGCGGGAGAGCACACCCTTCACACGGGTGGGGTCGTAGGTTCAATCCCTACCGCGCCCACCATTTCCCTCGGGGAAAGGTGAGCCGGCCTTTATCAGGCGCCGGGGCCCGCGCTGGCATAGGGATCGTTGACGCCGCTCTCGAGCGGCCAGATCGGCCGGCGCAGCTTGGTGAACTTCAGCCGCGTGATGTCGGGCGAGCAGATACCGCCTGAATCGACCAGCAGCACCTGGCGCGCGATCGGCTCGTAGGCGGCGCGGAAATGCTGCACGCTCTTCACCACCACCACATCCTTGGTGCTGGGGTCGATGCCCTGGCTCAGGAAGACCTGCAGGTCGATCGTCTGGACACGGCTGGAGATGGTCACCACGTCGATGCCGCCGATGCGCAGCACCGCCGTCGGCCCCATCGATGTCTCGACGCCGGCGTTCATCGGCCCGTCGTTCCTGAAGAAGCCATCGGACAGCAGTTTCACCGTGGCCTGCGCCCGCACCGGCGCGCCCATCGAGAGGTCGGTGCGGCCGCCGAGCGACACGTCGATCGTAGCGCCAACGCCGGCCTCGATCGCCTGCTGCACCGTCACCGGATCGAAGATCGTGCCGAAGGCCACGCCGGTCGCCTTGGCGTCGATCAGGCCCTGCAGCACGCGCGTCGTGTCGCCATAGCCGCCGCCGCCGGGATTGTCAGTGCCGTCGGCGATCACCAGAGGGCCTTTGCCCGAAGGTCTTTTCACCGCTTCCTTCACCACCTCGTCGACCGGGCGATAATCGGAGGAAATCTCCTCGCGCCGCGCCCACACTTCGTCGGACAGAGCGCGTGCGATCTCCCTGGCGCGCGTTGCCGCCGCCGGCTCGTGGCTCACGGCGATCGAGGGCCCGGTCCACGGGATGTCGGACCAGATGAAGCCCGCCTGGATGCTGACGACGTTGATGCCGGGCTCTTTCTCATAGGCATCGGCCTTGGCCAGCAACTCGCGCATCACGCCGGGCTGCGTCGTGCGGCCATGATCGGCGCCTTCGAGCGTGGCCGGCTGCAAAACGAGGCTGCGCGGCGATTTCCGACCCTCCATCGCTTCCTGCAGGAGGACCGCAGCCTGTTCGGCGCGCTCGTAACCGTCGATATGCGGATAGGTCCGGTAACTCATCAAGGCACCGGCATTGCCGGCCATCCTGGGCGTGACGTTGGCGTGCAGGTCGAGCGTGGCGACGATCGGCACATCGGGCCCCACGACCTTGCGCAGGGCCTCCAGCAGCGCGCCCTCGGCATCGTCCTCGGTTTCGGTGACCATCGCGCCATGCAGCGAGAGCGCGATACCGTCGACCTTGCCCGCGCGCTTGGCGGCCCCCACGATCATATCGCGGATCGTCTCCCAGCATTCCCGCGTGGGCTTGCCCGAGGGCGTGGCATTGGCGGCCGCACCCCAGACCGGCGCCCAGGCGAATTTGGCTACGGCATCGATATAGCCGCCGAGCTCGTTCCGGGTTCCGGTGAAGCGCGGCACGATGGCCTCGCCCTCGATCAGCCAGCGCCGGCGATAATCGTCCAGGGTGGTCGGCAGTTTCGAGAAGGTGTTGGTCTCGTGCATGAATTGCGCGATCAGGACGCGGTAAGCCATGGTTAGAGCTTCGCCGTCTTGAGCCACTCGGCCTGGCCCTCTTCACCCTCGACTCCGGTCGTCTCGAGGAAGCGGCAGACCATCATATAGTAACCGATCGTCAGCGTGAGCTCGGTGAGTGCACCCGGGCTCAGGAAGGACGCGACGGCCTTCAGCGTCCGGTCCGACGCACGCACGTTGCGCACCACGTCGTCGGTGAAGCGCAGAACCGCCTTTTCATGGTCGGAGAAGACCGGCGCTTCGATGGTGGCATCGCGCAGCGCCGCGATCTTCTCCTCGGCCACGCCGACCTCGCGGGCGATGCGCTCATGCTGGAAAACCTCGTAGGCGGCGCGGCTCAGGCGGCCGACACGGACGATCGCCAGCTCACGCAAGCCGGGATCGAGCTCGCAGCGATAGAGCAGCGCATTGCCCATGCGCAGGAAGCCTTTCGAGGCGCTCTCCGAATTGGCCAGCATCCGGTAGATGTTGAGCATCGGATTGAGCTTGCCGAGCATTTCGGCGTGCTTGCCCGTGGCGGTTTCGATTTCGAAATAGGGTATGCGCGGCATGGTTCCTCCTGTTCAGGGCGAACCTGAAGGGAAGCCTTCCCGGGGTCAATCTCAGAGCCAGCCGCGGCGCACCAGCGGATTGAGGTAACGGCCGATCGGCCCGGTGAGGACGATCGGGTTGGCCAGCACGATCAGCGCGATGCAAGGCTCGCCGGCATCGGCGATCGGTTCGTGGATCTCGTCCGGGCCGACGCAGAAATCGCCCGCGGCATAACTGCCGCTTCCGTCGGTGAATCCGCCTTGCATAACGACCGTATACTCATCGCCGATATGGCGGTGCTGCGGCAGCCCCCGTCCCGGCTCGAGCCGCAACAGCGATGCCCTGTGCGAACCGTCGTGCAGATGCAGCGGCATCTCATCGAAACCGCCCATCCTGCGGTGCTGCCATCTGCTCGCGGCGCCGAGATAACGCCGCAACGGCGGCGGCGCCCAGACCGGACCGGCAACAGCCGCTGCCTGCTCCGATCGCGCCTCGACCGCCATGCCATCGAGGCGCGCCAGGGTTTGCAGCAAGGCCTCGTCGCCGACCGCGGCTTCCCTTTCGCCGTCCAGAAGCGCGCCGGCGAGCATGCCCAGCCGGTCGACCATCCGCCGCGCGCCGGCATCCAGCGCCACGTGGACGGAAACCGCCAGCGCCGGCCCTTCGGCCAAGCCGCCCGCTGCGTAATCCAGCAGCAGTTCCTCCGGTGCCATGTGGCGACTCATCCCTCGTCCTTCTCAAGCTTCTCGCGCAGGCGGCCGAGCGCCAGGCGAATACGCGACTTCACGGTACCAAGCGGCAGTCCCATCTCCTCGGCAATGACCGTATGGGTCTTGTCTTCGAAAAACGCCTTGCGGATCACGGCGAGCTGATCGACCGACAAATCGGCAAGAATCGCCTTCACCTTGGTATACGTCTGTTCCGTCTCGACAGATTTGCCGGCATCCTGCGCTTCGCCGACAAAAGCGTTCAACCAGTCATCCACCTCGATCTGCGGCCGCGTGCCGCGGCGGATCAAGTCGATTCGCTTGTTGCGGGCGATGGTGAATATCCAGGTCGAAGCCGAGGCCCGGCTGCGATCGAAGCTCGCAGCCTTGCGCCACACCAGGATCAAGGTTTCCTGGGCCACTTCCTGCGCGGCTTCTGCATCGGCGCCACCGCGCATGACGAAGGCCTTCACCCGGGGTGCATAGTGGCGAAAAAGCGCCTCGAAGGCAGCCCGATCCTGCCGCGCCGCGATGGCGGCAATCAGGTCGGCTGCCTCTTCCGCCGTCAACATGGATGGATCAACGCGGGCGGCCGTCCGCGCCGAGATCCCAGAAGATGCCGGTCATCAGGCGCAGGCCGTCGCGCACCACCGGCGCCAGCAGATGCTCGTCGGGCGCGTGCTGGGAACAGGCGGCGTAGGAATGCGGCACCCAGACCGTGGGCATGCCGAGAATATCGGCGAACACCTCGTTCGGCAGCGAACCGCCGAGATTGGGCAGCATGTTGGGCTTCTGTCCGCCCGTGCGCTCGATCGAGGCGGCGGCGAAGCGGGCCCACGGGTCGTCTGGATCGAGCCGGGTGGCGTTCATGATCACGTCGCGCGCCGGCTCGACCTCGATCTGGCCAAAACCATGCTTTTCGAGGTGACGGCGCAGGGCGGGCAAAATCTCCTTGGGATCGGTGCCGACCACGAAGCGGAGCTGGCAATAGGCGATGGCGCTGGGCGGGATGGCGTTGACCGGCCGGTCGGGATTGCCGGTCTTGAAGGCCAGCACCTCGAAGCTGTTCCAGCCGAACACGCGCTCGACCGGCGTCAGCGAGGCCTCGCCCCAGTCCACGTTGATCTCGGGTGCGCCCTCGCCGGCATCGATATGGGCGTCGGCGAGCGCCGCCCGGACCGAATTGGTCAGCGTCTTGGGCCGCCACTCCGGCACCTTTATCTGGCCGCGCGCATCGGTGATGCTGGCCAGCGCATGGGCCATGATGATTCCCGGATTGGCCAGGAGGCCGCCCCAGTTGCCGGAATGATGGCCACCCTCGCGCATGGTGAGCTTCAGGTTGAAATTCATGGTCCCGCGCGTGCCGCCGAAGATGGTCGGCCGGCGATGATCGAGCCGCGGCCCGTCCGAGCCGATCAGGGCATCGGCCGTGAGAGCGGCTTTGTTAGCCTTGCAGAATTCCGCCAGCCCCGGCGAGCCGGTTTCCTCGCCGGTCTCGATCAGGATGGTCGAGTTGAAGCCGAGCGAGCCGCGCTCCTGCAGCACGCAAGCGAGGGCCGCGATGTTGATCGAGTGCTGGCCCTTGTTGTCGGCCGTGCCGCGTCCGTAGATGCGGTCGCCCTCGACCACGATCTTCCAGGGCGACAGGCCCTGGCGCCACTGGTCTTCCTGGCCACGGATCACGTCGCCATGACCGTAGGTCAGCACGGTCGGCTTGGCAGCATCCTCGATCCGGCGAGCGATCAGGAACGGGCCGTACTCGGCGCGCGGGTTGTCCTGCACGGCGCATTCATAGCCGAGCTTCTCCAGCGTCTCGGTCATTTCGCCGGACACATAGCTCTGCAGCGCCGGCATCGAGCCGGTCTCCTGGCTGGTGGTGGCAATGGCCACGCGCCGCTGCAGGTCGGCCAGAAAGCCGCCCTCGTCGAAATACTGCTCGGCCCGCGCGATCGCGCCGTCCCGGGTACCTGTCATGCTGGCGTTACTCCTTCAATCCTGGCCAAACTAGCAACAGGACGGGCTGGGTGCGCCTGTTCTTTTATTGCTTGAGACCTGGAGCATACATGCTCCTGGAGCGCTCCTCGCCCCCTGCCCAGACCGTTGCCTTGCCTGACCCGATCCAAGGCCGGACCGCCATGGAGCGACTCCCCCGAAATCCCACTTTCTCACCAAAAGGCTCGGTTTACCGTGGGCGATTCCCGTTAAACAAACGAAAAGAAACCGGACGAGCGGTCTTAGGAGATTGATCCGGCACTAAATCCAAACTTGGAAAACGGACCGAAATGGCCGATCGGGCCAGATAGCGGGTGCAGCAGGAGCGAGTCATGTCCCAGCATAAGCCCGGGAGGTTCGAATCGGCGATTCTGGTCCTTACTCGGTCCGAAGGAACTCCAATTGTCATCCCGCGTTTAGATCTGCGCGCCTACAGGAACACTTAGATTTTACTGAATCGAGCACGCGCGCCGATGCGGCGGTAACGTAATGGCTCCTTCAGGGAGAGGCGGAGCTATGGGATCCCAATGACAGGCAAGGCTGACAAGCAGAGGGATGCCGAAGCCGAAGTCCAGAGCTTTAAGGAGAAGCTTGGTCCATTCGTGGTCGCGGCCGAAACGACAAGAATGGCGATGGTATTCTCGGATGCAAAGCAGGCGGGCAATCCAATAATTTTTGCCAATGACAGCTTTCTTTCTCTGACAGGATATAGCCGGCAGGAGGTGCTGGGCCGGAGCTTTAACTTCTTGATGGCGCATGGCGCCGACACCGATGCGTTGGCGCTGATCGAGGCCGAATTATCAGGTCACTCGGACAAAGGTTCGGAGATTCTCTACCGCCGGAAGGATGGCAGCGAGTTCTGGGCCGCCATCTTCGTCAGCCCCGTCCGGGACGAGAACGGGAATGTCGTCCAGTATTTTGCCTCGTTCGTCGATCTCACCAAGCACAAGGACGAGCAAGCCCAATCCAGGATGCTCATCGACGAATTGAATCACCGAGTGAAGAATACACTCGCAACGGTTCAATCGATCGTCTGGCAGGCTTTGCGAACGACCTCCGACCGTGATGTGATCCGCAACTCGATCGAGTCTCGGCTATTTGCGCTTTCCCGCGCGCATGACCTCCTGACCCGCGAAAATTGGGAAAGTGCGAGCCTGTTCGATATGGTAAACGACGCCTTGGAACCCTTCGGCGTATCCGACGGTCGGGCGGAGCGCATCGTGATCAGGGGTGAGAACGTCCGTTTCCCGCCGCAAGCGGCCTTATCCCTGGGCGTTGCTTTCAACGAACTGGCTACCAATGCCGTCAAGTACGGTGCGTTCTCAAACGAGACCGGATCGATCTTGATCGAGTGGAAGATCGACCGAACTGGGGATGGCGACCGGTTAATCCTGCATTGGCAGGAAAAAGACGGCCCGCCCGTCACGCTACCGTCGCGTACAGGATTCGGATCGCAGGTGATCGAGCGCGGCCTGGCCCACGAGCTGCAAGGCACGGTGCGGCTCGACTACCGGTCTGCGGGCCTGGTCTGCACGATGGACATCCCCGCGCCAGGCACTGCCAGCAATGGATAAATCGCTTTCTGGCAGTCGCATTCTCGTCGTTGAGGATGAAATGCTGATCCTTTTGATGATCGAAGCGATGCTGGCCGACCTCGGATTTGAATCCGTGACGGCTGCCGCCTCGGTCGATCAGGCCGTCGCCGTGGTTCAGGGGCAGGTCTTCGACGCTGCCATACTTGATGTGAACCTGAGGGGTAGCAATAGCCGCCCGGTCGCCGACGCGCTCGCCTTACGAGGCGTGCCCTTCTTCTTTTCAACCGGCAACCATGGTGAGCACGTCATGGACGGCTACGACGACCGTGCCGTCCTGAGAAAGCCTTTCAAGCAAGACGGCCTGGGTGCCATACTTACGAGCCTTCTTCGCTGATCGCCTTATCGATCGGCTCACCGCTGCGGAGACGCTAATATTGGCTAGTGCAACCGGCTGTCCAGGCAACCTGTCCGTATAGGTGCCGTTAACGTGGCATGCATTTCCATAGCGAGATAAAGCGGGACGCGCGCGACCTGCTTGCGCTCGCAGAGCATATGCCTTCCGGCGTCAGCGAATTCGATTGTGCGGAATTACGCGATCTCATCAGAGAAACGGGTAACGACTGGGCAAAAGCCGAGCGCATGCTCGATCGCGCAGCGCTGGCGCTTCGCCATTTTTGGCTCTCGAGCGCACACCGTCCAGGTGACACCACGCTGAAGAGTCCCTGCGAAGGCGAGACGACACGTATTCCCGGCAGCGGAACGGTCGATTTCGGCTATGAACGCGGCATGGACGTCTCCGTCCTGGAGGATCGCGGCAGCAACTATCTCGGCCATACCTCCGGCTGGTCGTCCGATCTGGTGTTATTCCGCGGCGGCCAAGCGGCATTGTCGTCAGTCCTCTATTTTGCCATGGAACGCTGGGGCGCAGCCGCACCGCTGAAAATCAAGCATGTGGGCGCCTATTTCGAAACCAAGTCGCTGCTCAACGTCTGGTCGCCGCTGCTCATGCAACAGGACCGCCCGGAGGCCGGGGAAGAGGTCGATATCCTCGTTGCCGAACCCGTTTACTGTGATGGCCAGTTTCACCTGCTCGACACCGAAGCCTTGCCCGGCGCACGCCGCGCCGTGGTGCTCGACACCACTATTGTCGGTCCTGACTACGACCTGTCGCCTTGGCTCCGTGCGGAATCTACCGCTTGTCCGGTGCTGATTGCTTTTAGTTCAGGATTGAAGCTCGACCAGGCCGGGCTCGAGCTCGCCAATGTCGGCATCGTTCGCATTTTTGCACGCGGCGCGGAGCAGTCGGCATCCTGTCTTGCCGCCGACCTTCGGCGTATCCGCGGACTTACCGGCAGCGGGCTCACGCTCGACGAGATGTCGGCTCTTTCGGCGCCTTGGTTCATGGACCGGACTTATACCGGCAGGTATACGCGCCCCCTGTTCGACAATAACGCGGCGCTGGCCGCGTCAATCGGTAAAAATTCGGCAATCTTCGCGGCGCGCTGCCACCCTTCGCTCGCCAATCCTGGCGCCGCAGCGCCCTTTTGCGCCCTGCAACTACGTGAAGGTCCGGATATCGGCGCCTATCATCGGCTTGCCGCTATCGTTGATGACCAGGCTGCACGGCGCGGGCTGGTGATCGACAAAGGCGGATCCTTTGGATTTCGTGGACACCGGTTCGAAGTGATCGAACCCGAGCATGGCTCGCCGTTCCTGCGCGTGGCGTTGGGTTGGCGCGGTGGCCACAGCCGGGCGGGACTGTGCGATCTCTTTGGAGAGCTGGCGGCCTTTCCATCTTTCAAGGACCTCGAAAACGCGATGAGGCCGGGACGAGCAGCGCGCTCTCGCCGCTGAGCGACCGGCGCCGGCCAGGCGTCCAGACGACCTCTCCTCCCCGCTCAGGCCTCTCTTGCTGACGCCCCTCGCCCTTCCCGTCTAAGCTGGCGACGTGGCCGCACAAGAGCCAACGGAGGAAAGCATGCCGCAGTCGGGACGCGTCGTTTTCAGCAAAATGGATGAGGTGCAATACGGCAAGCCGGCGGCAGAGGCCATCCTGGAGCTGGTCCGGCGCTATGGGGCCGAGCGTGTGTTCCTGATGGTGAGTGGCACGCTCAACCGCGAGACCGACGAGATCGACAAACTGCGCCGTGCGCTGGGCAATCATAGCGTCGGCACTTTCGACAGGATGCCCGCCCATTCGCCGCGTGGCGCGGTAATCGCCGCCAGCGAGCAGGCGCGCGAGGCCAAAGCCGATCTCATCGTCACGCTGGGCGGCGGCTCGATCACCGATGCCGCCAAGGCGGTGCAGCTCTGCCTCGCCAACGACATCCGCACCGTCGATGACCTCGACAAAGTGCGCACCGGCAAGGACGGGCCGCCGCCGATCAATCCGCCGAAGGTCCGGCAGATTTCCATACCGACGACGCTCTCCGCCGGCGAATTCTCCGGCATTTCCGGCGTGACCGACGAACGAGCCAGGGTGAAGGAGATGTTCCGCCATCCCGACATCATTCCCAAGGCCGTGGTGCTCGATCCGGAGGTGACGCGCCACACGCCGATGTGGCTCTGGCTATCGACCGGCATCCGCGCCGTCGACCATTGCGTCGAGGGCATCTGCTCCAACGAGGCCAGTCCCTATGGCGACGCCTCCGCCTTGCATGGCTTGTCGCTGCTGGCGCGCGGCCTGCCGCGCGTAAAGGCCGATCCCGCCGACATGCAGGCCCGTCTCGATTGCCAGATCGGTTCCTGGCTCTCGATGGCACCGCTCGCCGTCGGCGTGCCGATGGGCGCCAGTCACGGCATCGGCTACGTTCTGGGGGCGGTCTTCGACATCCCGCACGGCCATACCTCGTGCATCATGCTGCCGTCGGTGATGCACTGGAATAAATCCGCCAACGCCGACCGGCAAGCCCTGGTCGCCGCGACCATGGGGCATCCCGGCAAGGACGCCGGTGACGTGCTCGACGCCTTCATCCGCGGCCTCGGCATGCCGCGCAGTCTCAGCGAGGTGAAAGTCGGCGAGGAGAATTTCGAGCGCATTGCCGCCCAGGCGATGGGCACACCGTGGGTACCGCGCAACCCGCGCAGGATCGATGGACCGGCGCAGGTGCGGGAGATCCTGGAGCTGGCTGCTTAGCGTCCGGATACGACTATGGCCGCATATTTCAAGAAACGCGTGCCTGCTGCACTCAATCCGTCTCTCTCAATCGCCTGTAGCGAAAGTCGCAGTGGCTGGCGCCCTGCATGATGGTTTGCGTGCGCGAGAGCTCTATGTCGGGATCGTATCCCTCGGCCGTGGAGAAGTCCGCACTGCATACCAGCAAGAATCCGAGCTCCGGCTCGTCGAGCTCTTTGTAAAACTCGGCGTACCGGCATCCCGTGACATCGATCTCGAAGGCATCTTCTGACTGCTCGATTATCCTGTAATCAAGAGCGTCCCCGCGGGCGAACGTCGTGAATGCAGACGCCATGACCTTCCCGAGATTCTTCTCATTCTTCGTCCGCCAGAACTCTTCGCCATGGCGACGATAGACATCCCCCAGGGCCTTGCGAACAAGACTGCTTGCTCGCTTTTCGCCCAATTCCGCCTGCAAGGCCTTCACGAGCGGCACGAGGACCTGAGCCTGGATTTTAGCTTGTTCGATGACAGGAATGCTCACCTGCAACCTCCCGTTCCTGCTGCATTTTCGCAACTATGGCGCGGGCGGCGAACCATAGGCGCCCCGCATCGGTGGCCTCAGTCGTCGCCGACGGGGCCACGCGCTCAACGCTAAAGCCGGCCCTTCCGCGCTGCCACCGACTCGGCCAGCAGGCAGAGGATTTCCCACATCATGGTGACGCCGACCAAAGCGGTGTTGCCGCTCATGTCGAAGGGCGGCGACACTTCGACCACGTCGCCGCCGACGAGGTTGAGACCGCGCAAGCCGCGCAGCATGCGCTGGGCCTCATGTGGCGTGTAGCCGCCGATCTCGGGCGTTCCCGTGCCCGGTGCGAAAGCGGGATCGAGGCCGTCGACGTCGAAGCTGACATAGGTCGGGCCGGTGCCCACGACACGTCGGGCCTCGGCGATCACCTTTTCGACACCGAGGTCGAAATATTCCTCGATGGTGATGACCCGCATGCCCTGCTTGCGCGCCCAGTCGTTGTCGTCGCGGCTGTAGAGCGAGCCGCGGATGCCGATCTGCACGGTGCGCTTGGGATCGAGCAGGCCCTCCTCCACGGCGCGGCGGAACGGCGTGCCGTGGGTGTATTTGTAGCCGCCGAAATAGGTATCCCAGGTGTCGCTGTGGGCGTCGAAATGGACCATGCCCAGCGGCCGGTCTCTGGCGATGGCGCGGAAGATCGGCAGCGTGACCAGATGGTCGCCACCGGCCGAGAGCGGCACGGTGCCGGCGGCGTGGATCTTGGCGAAGTGCTTTTCGATGCGGACCAGCGAATCGTCGAGGCTTGCCGGATTGACCGAAGCATCGCCAAGATCGCCGCATTTGGCCAATTCATAGGGCGCCACGCCCGTCACATGATGGACGCGGCGCATCATGGTCGAGAGATCGCGCATCTGGCGCGGACCGTGCCGCGCGCCTGGCCGGTTCGTCGTGCCGCCGTCCCAGGGCACCCCCACCATGCCGATCTCTACCTCGGCCGGATCGCGGAACACCGGCAGGCGCATGAAGGTGGCCACGTCGCCGAACCGCGGGACGACCGTGCCGGAGACAGGCTGGGGGAAGTCCTTGGCGGCGGTCATTTCGGCTGCAGCAGCGCTTTGCGCGCCGTCACGAACTCCTCGACAGCGGCCACGAAGCGATCAGCCTCGGCCTCGCCGATCATGATGTTCAGCGCGATGAAGCCGCGGCGGGCGATCCAGATGCCGGCGGCCATCATGTCGAAGAAGAACAGCTCCTTGGCGTCCTGGCTGCCCGCGGCGATGTCGGCCGCCGTCCTGATCGGCCGCGTGGTGGCATGCGCGGTCATCATCGAGCCGATGCCGGAGAACTGGAACGCCACCTTGTGCCGGGCGCAGATCGCATTCAGCCGCTCGCGGATCCTGTCGCCACGGTCGTTCAACTCCTTGGCCGCCGCGGGCGTGTAGACCTCGCCATAGCCCGCCACGCCCGCCGCCATGGTGAGGGCATTGTTGTTGAAGGTGCCGGCATGCGGCAGAGAATCGGGCTTGGTCGGGTCGAACAGTTCCATGATCTCCCGCCGGCCGCCGAAGGCGCCGAACGACATGCCGCCGCCGATATACTTGCCGAGCGTCGTCATGTCGGGAATGACGTCGTACTTGGCCTGCAAGCCACCCGGCGACAGGCGCGAGGTCATGACCTCGTCGAAGATCAGGGTGATGCCGCGCGCCCTTGTTTCCTCGCGCAGCATCTTCAGGAAATCGACATCGCCCGGCAGGCAGCCGTGCGAGCCCTGCATAGGCTCGACCAGCACCGCGAAAACTTCCTCGCCATGCCGGGCCAGCAGCGCGCGGCTGCCCTCGATATCGTTGTAGGGCGCCACGATATACTCGTAGGGAATATTCACGGGACTGCCGCCGCTCACGAAATACAGCACGCCGCCGTGATAGCCGCCGTGGAACACCATGACCTTGGTGGCCTTGGCGCGGCCCTTGCGCTGGGCGAAGACACGGGCGCCGGCCAGCGCCATGACATTGCCCTCGGTGCCGGAGTTGGTGAAGCGCACCAGGTCGATCGACGGCATGCGCTCGGCAATCATCTGGGAGAGCCTGGCCTCGTTGGCGTTGCGGCCGCCATAGTTCCAGCCATGGTTCAATGCGCGGTCGATGGCGGCGCGAATCACCGGATGGGAGTGGCCGTAGATACCCGCGGTATATTCACCCAGCACGTCGATATATTCGTGACCGTCGGCATCCCACAGCCGGCAGCCCTCGCCGCGCACGACGGTGAGCGGAAACGGCGAGGTGTGCAGCGTGGTGCGGGTATTGCCGCCCGGCATGGCGTGCAGCGCGTCCTGATGGCGCGCGAAGCTTTTGGTGTTGCTGTCGGCGTAGGCCTGGCGCGCTTCACCAAGCGCGGATTGCATGTCGCTGTTGACCAGGGCGGTATCGGGCACGGCACTCT
>Ga0193752_1001874_pt1 | contig 16805 bp, 14 predicted proteins | sample H1c1metaG_FD_144924 | JGI IMG/M metagenome (GOLD analysis project Ga0193752, IMG submission 144924) | Soil microbial communities from a riparian zone of the East river system, Colorado, United States - H1c1 | ecosystem: Environmental > Terrestrial > Soil > Riparian zone | place: USA: East River... | reverse complement strand
CGCGCCCCCTCGGTGTTCACCCGCCCCTCACGCGCCGGGGCGCTGGCGCCGACGCGCCCGCCGGGCTATGCGCCCCGAGGAAAACGGGCGCGGCCCCCCGGCGATCTCGCCGGGGGGCCACGCGGCCGACCCTGCCATAGGGCGTCCTAGCTGTTGATGTTGCGGTGGATGGCCTGCCGCGTCAGCCCGATCCGCTCGCCGAGTTGGGAGCGGTTGTCGATCCCGGGGATCCCGACGAACCCGTTGACGAGGCTCGTGAGGTAGTCCTGGCGGAGCCGGTTGATCGGGATGGGCCCGAGGATCTTCGCGATGTCGAGTTCGGCCAGCGCGCGGTGGCACGCCGCGGCGTCCTCCTCGACACGCTCGACCGTCGAGGGCCACACGGGCACCTTCGCGAAGGTCTGCTTCGCCTGCTCGTAGTACTCCAGCGCGAGGCCGTAGAACTTGAAGTCGTAGTGGTAGATCTGCGCGAGCGTGTGGAGCACGAGCCCCTGCTCGGCGACGAGTTCGTTCCGGCAGGCCAGTTCGTAGGCCTTCAGGAGCTGCTCCTCGCCCTGCTGCGGCTTCCCGGCACGTGCGAGCGCCACGCCGCGGCACATCAGCGCCTTCGGGATGTACTCGACGTAGCCGTTGCGGCGGCTGAGGTTGTACACCCGCATGTAGACCTCGATCGCCTGCTCGAAGAGCCCCTGGGCCATGAGCGTGCCGCCCTTCTGGAGCAGCGCGGCGATCTCCCACGGGCGGCTGCCGACGCGGCGGGCCTCCTCGCGGACGCGGTCGAAGTACTGGTGGGCCGCCGCCAGGCTCGCCATGCGGTGCCGCATGAGCCAGCCGAGCCGGTAGTCCAGCACGATCGTCTGGTAGTCGTCGCGCGGCTCGATCAGCGCGAGTTCCGTCTTCACGCGCTCCAGCGGGGCGTCGCGGAGACACCGCACGGCCTGGAGCTGGACGTGCGTCCGGGCCACGGCGTCGAGCGACGGCTCCTTGAGGAGCTCGTTGAAGGTGAGGAAGGCGTCGTAGGCACGGGCGTTGTCGAGGTGCTCTACGGCCTGGGCCCACCGCCGCTGAAGCGGCGCGGACAGACCGGCGAGGTGCTCGGCGGCGCGAGCGATGTGCTCGCGCTCGTGCTCCGGGATCATCGGGACGGACGGCATGTCGCGGTCGTCGCTGGGGGGAAGGCCCTGGGGTTCACGGGGAAGCCGGTGCACATACACCGGCGTGGTTCTCGGTATCGTCCGCCTCATCGTCACCTTAAGCGTCCACACGCCCGGGATTATCCACACTGCCATTCCCTCACCCCCTCCCGCACGCCTTTTCTACCCGCGCCCCGCTGCACAGCTTTTCCTCCACGTTTCCTGCCCCTCTTCCTCGTGCCTCCGTTACACGAAGAGGCGATGCGGAATGGCCGTCTCCCCTTATCACACCGTCATCCCCGCGCACGCGGGGATCCACGGAATGAAGCCGACGGTCCTCGCCAATTCGTGGATCCCCGCGTGTGCGGGGATGACGAAGCAGAGGGGAAGCGCGAAAGGCAAACCTGATGGCCAGCCCAGACGCTGAGAGGGCTCCCGTGTAGGGAGCGCCCCCTTCCCTTCAAACCAGAGAATCGCCGGAGGCTAGGGCGGTGGCGAGGCGCTGGCGCACGGCCGAGAGCGCGGCCAGCTCCTCCTGGAGCCGCCGGCCCGCCGCGTCGATGTCCTCCAGCGCGCGGGCGAGTTCGGGCTCCACGGCCCCGGCGCGGGCCATCTCCAGAAGGAACTGGGCGTTCCCGGCGATGACCGTGAGGGGGTTGTTGGCTGCGTGGACGACGCGCCCGACCTCGCGGCGGAGCGCGTCCACGAGCGCCCACGCCTGCGCGGCGTCGCCGTGCCCCGTCGGAGCGTCGCCGTCGGCGGGCCCGGGGGGCGTGGCGACAGACGCGCCGGGGGCAAGGGCGCGCCGGAGGTCGTCGGCCGTCGCGTCGGGGGACAGCGTGCGGGCGTCCGGCGCCCCGGCCCCTTCCGCCAGCACGAGCACCGGCACGTCGCGGCCGGGGGGCTCCAGCGTCTGCCCCTCCCCATCCGGGAGGTGCGGGAGCACGCACACCACGTCGAAGATGGCGGCGGCGAGCAGCGCGCGAGCCTCCGCCAGCGTGCCGCAGCGGGTGACCGTCACGCCCGGCCCTTCGAGCGCGGCGCCGGGGCGGTCCGCGGGCTCGCCGGAAGGCCCGGCGTCGGGGGCGACGACGAGGACGGAGAGCGGGAGCGCGGAGAGATCGGCCATGCGGGCGGTGAGAACCGCACGGAAGGTAGACCTCCCGGCCGAGACGGTGCCAGGCCGACCGCAGACCGACGACGAATGAAGGCATGGCGGCGTAACGGTACCGGGTGCCTGCCGATGGGGCAGGCTGACCTACGTGCTCACGTGCCTGCGCCCCCGCCTGTCGGCGGTCCGCGGTCGGCCGTCTGCGGTCGGCGCCGCAGGCGCCTCAGGCGTCGGGCGTGGCGAGGTCCGGCGGCGTCGCGTGCGCGGCGCCGTCGCCCGTCGAGGCCGTAGCGGCGGCCGTGGGGAGTTCGAGGCCCACGAGCACCCGGCGGTCGGCGTGGCCCTCGGCGCCCGCGTCGCCGCGGCGCCAGACGACCGTGCGCGTTGTGCCGTCGCTGCCAGGCAGCGCCGTGCGGACGGCGGGCGGGCCCTCGCCCTGCACCCAGCGCTGGAACGCGTCGCGCGCCGCGGGGGGCAGCCCGAGGCGGAGCACGAAGGCGGAGAGGTGCGGGACGTCGTTCAGCCGCCCGCCCACGAGCGCCTCGGCGGCGGCGTTGAGGCGGCGGGTGCCGCCGCCCACGTCGAAGGAGGCCACGGCCACGCCCGCCGCGTCGAGCAGCCCGTCGACCGCAGCGTTCCCGGCGGTGAGCTGGGCCACGCGCTGGTCGACCATGAGGTCGAGGGCGTCGGAGAACTGTGCGATCTGGCGTTCCATCATCCGCTGCACGGCCACGTCGGTGGCCTGGATGACCACGGCGGCCTTGCCGTTGACGGTCACGGCGCGGAGCGAGACGAGCACCTGCCGCCGCTGCTCCTCGCGGTTCATCAGGGCGTACTCGATGCCCGAGAGGGAGGCCCCGTCGCGCGCGCTGCGGCGCGCGAGGTCGAACAGGGGCTCGACGGGCATCACCTCGTTCAGCACCTCGATCCGGTTCCCGCGCACGGCCTCGAAGGGCAGCCCCGTCACGGCGTAGAACGCCGGGTTGGCGTCGACGATGTGGCCGTCGAGCGTGCAGAGGAGGATGTAGTGGGGGTTGATCTGGAGCAGCGCCGCGAGCGTGCCGCGCGTCTCGGCGAGCTGGTCACGCGAGCGGTCGGCCACGACGCCGACGGCGGTGAGCGGCGCGGCCAGCGGGCCGAACTCGCGCATGGCCGTGGCGAGGAAACGGTCGAGGTCGTCGCCGGTGGGTCCGTCGGGCGCCCCGATCCGGGCGGCGACAGCGGCGAGGCGGGCGCCCGCGCGGGGACCGGCGTACCAGGCCCCGACGATGATGAGCGCGGCCACGAGGCCCCAGAGCCCGGCCCCCACCCCGATGGCGAGCCACGAGGCGCGCTGGTAGGCGGGGCGGACGGCGCCGTGCGGCACGAGAGCGGCGAGGTGGGCGCCGCCGGGGGCGTCCTCCACGACGAGGAAGTGGGGCTGCCGGCCCACCGTCACGGCGGGCGGCGGGGTGTCGGCGATGACGGCCGACCAGCTCAGTTCGTTCAGACGGTCCGGGTCGCTCGCCGCGACGAGCCGGCCGCGAGCGTCCACGAGCGCCAGCGCCGTCGCGCCGTCGGCGTCGGGCGGGGCGAGCCGGCGGAGGAGCGCGGCGGCGGCCTCGGGGCGGGCCGCGCGCCCGTCGAGGGCGACGGCGGCGGCGCGGGCGGTGGCCGCGGCCTCGGCGCGCGCTGCCCGCTCGACCCCGCCCCACCCCGCCGACAGGCTCAGCCCCACGGCCACCACGGCGGCGACGGTGAGGGCGACGAGCGCGGCAGCGGCGGCGCGGACCGACGGGCCCTGAAGGGAGGGGGTGGGCAAGGGCATAGGAGCGGCGGGGCGTCGAGGCCAGCGTGCCGTTACGGAACTACCCCCCACCGCACCCTATGGATCGGGTGAGGGGGGCGAACGGGGTTCCGAACGGACCCGAGGGCCATCGGATACACAGGGGTCAAACCCCGTGCCGGAGGCGCCTGCGGCGCCGACCGCGGACGGCCGACCGCGGACCGCCGATGGGAAGAGACTGGAACAGGGCCCCGCCCTCCTCAACCGTAGGGGCGACGCGCTGCGTCGCCCTCGCTGGGCCTGGCGGGGTGCCCCTACAAGCGTGCAAGCCAGGTTGACGGAGGGCGACGCAGCACGTCGCCCCTACGGCTGGACAGAGGGCTGTGGCCGTATTCCGGCGGTCGGCGGTCAGCCGTCCGCGGTCGGCCGCGAAGCGGCCTCCTCGCTCCAGCCCTCGGGATCGGCGCGCCAGGCGGCGAGCGTGGCGCGGTCGGCGTCGGAGACGAGGCCCGCGGCGGCGGCGGACGCGACGAGCGCGGCGTAGTCCGTCAGCGCGGCGAGCGGGACGCCTGCTTCGGCGAACGCCCGCTCGGCCCGCGCGAACCCGTAGGTGAACACGGCCACGAGCAGTTCGACCTCCGCCCCCGCCTCGCGCAACGCCTCGACGGCCTCGAGCGACGAGCCGCCCGTCGAGACGGTGTCCTCCACGAGCACGACGCGCTGCCCCGCCTCCAGCCGCCCCTCGATCAGGTTGCCCCGCCCGTGCGCCTTCGCCGACGAGCGGACGTAGATGAGGGGGAGCCCCAGCCGATCGGCCAGCCACGCCGCGTGCGGGATGCCCGCCGTGGCCGTCCCCGCCACCACGTCGGGCCGCAGCCCGCGCCGCTCCAGTTCCGCGGCGAAGCCGTCCGTGAGGCGACGGCGTACGTCCGGGCTGGCGAGCGTGAGCCGGTTGTCGCAGTAGATCGGACTCTTCAGCCCGCTCGCCCACGTGAACGGCTCGCCGGGCCGAAGCGTCACGGCGCCAACGGCGAGGAGGTCGGCGGCGACGGCGCGGGGGTCAGGCATGGGGGGTCTTGGGGCTTAGGACTTCGAGCTTAGGACTTTGGGAATACCTCTGGGACCGGGGCGCATTTCCAAAGTCCAAAGACCCAAGCCCGAAGACCCACACCCTAGATGGCTTCCGCTTCCTCGCGGCGCGTGAAGTAGAGGGCGCCGGTGTAGACCGTGACGAGGGCCGTCACACCGATGAAGATCAGCGGGAAGGGGCCTTCCATGAGGCGGTAGAAGAACCGCCCGACGCTGCCCCACGCCCCGTCGAGCACGCGGGCGTGCCCCAGCACGAGGCAGAGTTGCAGCGCGATGAGGCAGGTGAGCTGCCACGCCGTCTTCCACTTGGCCGCCGAGAGCGTGCGGAGCGGGCGGTTCTGCCGCTCGAAGTAGGAGCGCAGCGCCGTCACCGCGAGGTCGCGCACGGCGATGAGCCCCACGAAGAACCACGGCACCCACGCCCCCGCCGGCGCCGCGAGCCCGCGGTCGATGGGCGCGACCATCACGATGACCACGAAGGCCCCCAGCACGAGCACCTTGTCGGCGAGCGGGTCGAGGAACTGGCCGAGCCGCGAGCGCACGTCGAGGTCGCGCGCGAGCCGCCCGTCCCAGTAGTCCGAGATGGCCGCGAGGATGAAAAGCGTCGTGCCGACGAGCTGCCCGACGAACGTCCCGCTCAGCAGGCCCCACAGGCACAGCGGCGTCACCGCGATGCGGGCGATGGTGAGGGCGTTCGGGAGGTGCTTCATGGCGGCCCGCGAAGTTAGCCGCAGGAAGGAACCACCCGTCATTCCTGCGGTTCGGGACCGGGGTTTTCCCTACCCGGCCCGTCTCCCCCCGAATCCTCTGCCAGAGTGGCGGGTGCCCGGGGCGTGGCACGGGGCTTGAACCTCGCCCGGCAAGGCCGGGCGGCCTGACGGGACGACACCCCTGCGGGGGTGCCCGCGGTCGCCTGTTGTGCCTGTTTATCTGTACCTCACCCCAGCATACGTTTCTACACGACCCCTATGGGCAAGATCATCGGCATCGACCTCGGCACCACGAACTCCGTCGTCGCGGTGATGGAGGGGAACGAGCCCGTCGTCATCCCCAGCCCCGAGGGCGCCCGCACCACGCCGTCGGTCGTCGCCTTCAAGAAGGACGGCGAGCGGCTCGTCGGTGCGCCCGCCAAGCGGCAGGCCATCACGAACCCCCACAACACCATCTTCTCCGTCAAGCGGTTCATGGGCCGCCAGCACGACGAGGTGACGGCGGAGATGAAGACGGTCCCCTACGAGGTGACCGAGGGCGACGGCGGGACGGCGCGGATCCGGATCGACGAGCGCCTCTACACCCCGCAGGAGCTCTCCGCGATGATCCTCCAGCGGCTCAAGCAGACCGCGGAGGACTACCTCGGCGAGCGCGTCACGGAGGCCGTCGTCACGGTCCCCGCCTACTTCAACGACGCGCAGCGCAAGGCGACGAAGGAGGCCGGCCAGATCGCCGGGCTCGACGTGAAGCGGATCCTCAACGAGCCCACGGCCGCCGCGCTCGCCTACGGCCTCGACAAGAAGAAGGACGACGAGATCGTCGCCGTCTACGACCTCGGCGGCGGCACCTACGACATCTCGATCCTGGAGCTTGGCGACGGCGTCTTCGAGGTGAAGTCGACCAACGGTGACACCCACCTCGGCGGCGACGACTTCGACCAGCGGCTCATCGACTACCTCGCCGACGAGTTCCAGAGCACCGAGGGCATCGACGTCCGGAAGGACCCGCTGGCGCTCCAGCGGCTCAAGGAGGCCGCCGAGAAGGCGAAGATCGAGCTGTCGAGCACGTCGGCGACGACGATCAACCTCCCGTACATCGCCACCACGACGGAGGGCGCGAAGCACCTCCTCATCGACATCACGCGGTCGAAGTTCGAGCAGCTCGTCGACGACCTCGTCCGCCGCACCATCCCCCCGATGGAGAAGGCGCTGAAGGACGCCGGGCTCTCGAAGGGGCAGATCGACGAGATCATCCTCGTCGGCGGCTCGACGCGCATCCCGAAGGTGCAGGAGGTCGTGGAGCAGTTCTTCGGCAAAAAGCCGAACCGGAGCGTGAACCCCGACGAGGTCGTCGCCGTCGGCGCGGCCATCCAGGGCGGCGTGCTCTCGGGCGAGGTCACGGACGTGCTGCTGCTGGACGTGACGCCGCTGAACCTCGGCATCGAGACGCTCGGCGGCGTGATGACGGCGCTCATCCCGGCCAACACGACCATCCCGACCCGCCGCTCGGAGACGTTCTCGACGGCGTCGGACAGCCAGCCCTCCGTCGAGATCCACGTGCTCCAGGGCGACCGCTCGATGGCCGTCGACAACCGCACGATCGGGCGGTTCCACCTCGACGGGCTCCCGCCGGCCCCCCGCGGCGTCCCGCAGATCGAGGTGACGTTCGACATCGACGCCGACGGCATCCTCAACGTCTCGGCCAAGGACAAGGCGACCGCGAAGGAGCAGTCGATCCGCATCGAGGCGTCCTCCGGGCTCTCGGAGCAGGAGATCGAAACGATGCGCCGCTCCGCGCGCGAGCACGCGGCCGAGGACAAGCAGCGCAAGGAGCAGATCGACAAGCTGAACCAGGCCGACAGCCTCATCTTCTCGACCGAGAAGAACCTGAAGGACTACGGCGACAAGCTCTCCGCCGAGAAGCGCTCCGCCATCGAGACGGCGGTGGAGCGGCTGAAGTCGGTCCAGAAGGCGCAGGACGTGGCGGAGGTGGAGTCGGCGATGGACCAGCTCAACACGGCCTGGACCGACGCCAGCGAGGAACTCTACCGCGCCCAGCAGGCCGACGCCGCGCCGCCCGAGGACGCGGCCGACGGCAACGGCCAGCCCGGCGTCCAGGACGCCGACTTCGAGGTCGTCGACGAGGACGACGCGAAGTAGCCCGCTTATCGCAAAAAGGGGCCCTGGCCGCGTGTGTGGCCGGGGTCCCTTTTTTTGACCGCCGACGGCCGACCGCAGACCGCCGAAAGGCGAGCCTGGCCCCTGTTCTGCTGTAGAGGCGGCTCGTCCCCCGGAAGGGAGTTCAGGCCCCCCTCCTGGACAGGAGGGGCTGGGGGTGGTAGACCCGGTATAGCACTGCCATCCCGATCACACCACCCCGCCCCGCGCACATCGCGTCACTACGTGCCGCTCACGGGCGCGGGCCTGCCCCTCCTCGTCTGAGGAGGGGCGTTCCTTTTACTTACCGGCCTCGCTAATCCGGTCAACCTCCCCGCCCCTTGCTTCGCTCGGGGCAGCCCCTCCTCAGCTGAGGATGGGCGGATGGTGGAGGAATCCACCGGAGGGGCCACAGACCAAAATTGTCCCCGCTTCAAGGGGGACAGGCTTCCGACCGTGAGCAGCGCCGCAGGCGATGCGATGGGAGGAAGGCGGGGGGTCTTTCGCCCCGGCGGTCCGTCGTCCATTGTCCGTCGTCCGTGGTCCCCTGCCCCGGGAGTTGCAACTTGTGCCCGGCCTGTTCGTACTTTGAAACGCAAAGTGAACTGAGCCCCTCTCCCTCCCTCCGCCCGTATGGACACCCCCGTGCCCCCGACCGACCCGACGCCCGGCACCCCCGACGCGCCGACCCCGCCGCCGACCCCGCCCGGTCCGCCGACGCCGCCGACCGGCCCGCCGACGCTGCCGCCGGTGGCGGCCCGCGCGCTGACCGAGTCCCGCGCGATCTGGGCGCGGCGGTCCGTCACGCTCAAGATCGTCGCCATCGGGGCGCTCATCATCGTCCTGATGATCCCGTCGTTTCTGCTCCGCGACCTCATCGGCCAGCGCCAGCGGCTCCGCGACGCGGCACGCCGCGACGTGGCCAGCGACTGGGGGCAGGAACAGACCATCGGCGGCCCCGTCCTCACGATCCCCTACGTCGTCCGCGGCACGACCGAGACCGGCGCCATCGTCGAGACGACGCAGTACGCCCACTTCTTCCCCGACCGCCTCGACGTGACGGGCACCGTCGCGCCCGAGATCCGCACGCGCGGGATCTACAAGGTGGTCCTCTACAACTCCCGCCTCCAGCTCCGCGGCCGGTTCCCCCGTCCCAACGCCGCCGACCTCGGCATCGCGGCCGACGCCCTCCGCCCGGCCGACGCCTTCGTCTCGCTCGGCATCCCCGACATGGTGGGGGTGAAGAACCGGATCGAGTTCCGGTGGGCCGACTCCACGCACACGGCCGAGCCCGGCATCCCCACCCAGGACGTGTTCACGAGCGGCGTCCACGTCCCCGTCTCGCTCAGCGCGCAGGCGACGGGGTACGACTTCGCCGTGGACCTCAACCTCAACGGGAGCGGGTCGCTCGGCTTCCTCCCGGTGGGCAAGGAGACGAACGTCAGCCTCACCTCGCCGTGGGGGACGCCGAGCTTCAGCGGCGCCTTCCTCCCCGACGAGCGCGAGGTGACCGACGCGGGGTTCGAGGCGCAGTGGCGCGTGCTCAACCTCAACCGGAACTACGGCCAGTCCTTCATCGGGGCGTTCAACCAGCCGACCCAGCTCTTCACGGACTCCCCCGACGACCCGGGGTACGACTCCTACGCGCGCTCCGTGGAGATGACCACGGGCGGCGGCCTGCCGTCGGCCTTCGGCGTGAGGCTGCTGCTCCCGGTGGACGAGTACCAGAAGACGTCGCGGGCGACGACGTACTGCATGCTCTTCGTCTTCCTCACCTTCACGACGTTCTTCTTCGTCGAGATCCTCGGCGGGCGGCGGATCCACCCGGTGCAGTACCTGCTGGTCGGGTTCGCCATCACGCTGTTCTACCTCCTGCTCCTCAGCTTCTCGGAGTACATCCCCTTCGGCTCGGCCTACGGCACGGCGGCGCTGGCCGTGCTGGGGCTGGTGACGCTCTACGCCAAAGCCATCTTCGGAGAGTGGAAGCTGGCCGGCGTCGTGGCGGGCCTGCTCGCGCTGTTCTACGGGTACTTCTACGTGCTCCTCCAGCTCGAAGCCTACGCGCTGCTCTTCGGGAGCCTCGGGCTGCTCGTCACGCTCGCGGTGGTGATGTACCTCTCGCGGGAGGTGGACTGGTACGGCTTCGGGGGCGGTTCGCCGCCCTCGAAGGTCCCCGCGCCGAGTGGGCCGCAGGGCCCGGCAAGCTCCGGTTCCGCCTGATTTTAGGACGCGCCCCCCGGGCCGCGCAGTTTTGTGCGCCCGGGGGTTGCGCTTTTCATCCGTGAGCCCTTTCTTGTGCCTATCGCAGGACCGAGCGGGGCCGGGTGTGGCGACTGTCCGGGGGGACGACAACCCGCGCCTGGCCCCGCCGATCCCTGCTGCCGCGCGGAACGGGCCGCTGCCGTCCCTTCCCCAGCCGGTCGTCCGGCCCTTCCGCGCGGCCTCCTGCGATAGGCCCTCCCCCCAGCCGATCCCCCCGTGGAACTCCGCCCGCCGGATGGCGCCGGGCGCCCCCTGCGCGCCACGACGGTCGCCCCGTTCGTCCCCGGCACGCCCGACCCGCGCCCGCTCTTCCTCGCGCGCGTCTCCGCCGGCTTCCCCTCCCCCGCCGACGACACCGTCGACCGCGCGCTCGACCTCCACGAGCTGTGCGTCAAGAACCCCGCGGCGACGTACTTCGTCCGCGTCGAGGGGCACTCGATGGTCGACGCCGGCATCCACGACGGCGACGTGCTCGTGGTGGACCGCTCGCTGGAGCCCGCCGACGGCCGCGTCGTGATCGCCGTGCTGGACGGGGAGTTGACCGTAAAACGCCTCCGCGTCCGCGGCGGGGCCGTCTGGCTCGCCCCCGAGAACCCCCACTTCCCGCCCGTCCCCGTCACGGCCGAGATGGACTTTGAGGTGTGGGGCGTCGTGACGCACGTCGTCCACGCGATGAGGTAGGGGCGCGCTCCGCGCGCCCGACCGCCGACGGCCGACCGCAGACCGCCGAAATGCGCCCCCGTTCATTCGTAGGGGCGACGCGCTGCGTCGCCCTCCGTGGGCCTGGCACCCCGCCCTGTCGAACAACACCGGGCGTCTGGATGGTCGTAGAGGCGCTGTGCTTCACACGCCCCTACCGCGCGCGACGTAAGGGGGGCGCCGAATACAAGGGCGACGCAGCGCGTCGCCCCTACGGTTGAGGGGGCGGAGCCCCGGTTTCTGCCTCTCCCCTATCGGCAGTCGGCCGTCAGCGGTCTGCGGTCAGGCGCGCTCCGCGCGCCTATGACACCCCACGCGGCACCCTGACGGCCCGACCATAGGCGCGCCCTTCCCCGCCGCGCCGTGCTCTTCGCGCTCGTCGACTGCGTCAACTTCTTCGCCTCCTGCGAGCGGGTGTTCGACCCGTCGCTGCGGCACCGGCCCGTCGTCGTGCTCTCCAACAACGACGGCTGCGCCATCGCCCGGAGCAAGGAGGTCAAGGCGCTCGGGGTGCCGATCGGGGCGCCCTACCATCAGTGGAAGGAGGAGCTGGACCGCATCGGGGCGGCAGTATTCAGCGCCAACTTCGCCCTCTACGGCGACCTCTCGCACCGCGTCATGGAGGTGCTCCGCACCTTCCCGGCCGACGTGGAGGTCTATTCCATCGACGAGGCGTTCCTGGCCCTGCCGGACCAGCCGCCCGAGGAGGCGCAGGCGCTCGCCGAACTCATCGAGCAGCGCGTCTATCAGTGGACCGGCGTGCCGGTGCGCGTCGGCATCGCCCGCACCAAGACGCTGGCGAAGGCAGCAGGCGAGGCGGCCGAACTGATCGACAAACCCGCCTTCGTCCTCACCGACCGGAACGTCGAGGCCGTGCTGGCCCGCATCCCCATCGAGAAGGTGTGGGGCATCGGGTGGCGGACGGCGCCCCGCCTCCGCCAGCGGCGCATCACGACGGCGCTCGACCTCAGGCGGTTGCCACTCAAGGAGGCCCGCACCTTCTTCAACGTGACGGGGCTGCGGACGGTCTACGAGCTACAGGGCGTGAGCTGCATCCCGCTGGAGCGGGCGCCGTCGGCCCGCCGCTCCATCACGCACAGCCGCAGCTTCGGGACCCCCATCGCGCAACGGGCGGTCCTGCGCGAGGCGCTGGCGTCGTTCGTGTCGCGCGCCGCCGCACGCGCCCGCAAATACGGCCTCGCCGCGGGCGCCCTGCAGGTGTACGCGACGACGGGCCACCACGCGCGCGGGCCCCGGTATTCCAACGCGTGCACGGTGCAGGTCCCCGCCGCCACCAATGCGACCCCGCCGCTCATCGGCGCGGCGGCCCGCGCGCTCGACCGGATCTGGCGCGACGGCGTCCCCTTCCGCAAGGCGGGCGTCATCCTCTTCGACCTCACGCGCACGCCGCAGCAGGACCTCTTTGCTCCGACCTGCCTGCTCCCGGACGTCCACCGCACGCTCGACACCATCAACCGGACGTACGGCCCCGACACGCTCGCCTTCGCCTCGACCGGCCTCCGCCCCCGCTACCGCCGCACGCCCGACGGCCGGAAGGTGCGCGTCGACACGCGCCCCGAATGGCTGGGCCGCCGCAGCCGGTGCTCTCCTTTGTTTACGACCCGCTGGGCCGAGATCCCGCGCGTGAGCGCGGAGGACGGCTAAACAGAGAGGAGGAGAGAAAGAGCGGAAGACGGGAGGACGACTCCCTGCTCTTCCTCTCTTCCCCTCCTCCTCTCTTCCTTTCGGCAGCGGCGCTACGCGCCGCTGGCTCAGGCAGCCGCCGCGTCGGCGTTGACGACCTGCTCGGCGATCGTCGTGAGGAGCTTGTCCGCGTCGCCCTCCTCGTCGAGGGTCTCCTGCAGGAGGCGGGCGTCCTCGGCGCGGCCGAGGCGGTTGGCGAACGTGCGGACCGTGCCGTAGCCGGCCATCTCGTAGTGCTCGACGCGCTGCGCCGCCGCGATGAGCCCGGCGTCGCGGACGTTGTCGTCGGCGTCGGCCCCGATGATCTCGTTGCCCTCCTTCACCAGCCCCTTCATGGCCTGGCAGGTGTGGCCGCCCGGGTCCTGCCCGAGGCGCTGGAAGATCTGCTCCAGGCGCTCCTTCTGCCGCCGGGTCACGGTGAGGTGGTCCTGGAAGGCGTTCTTGAGGTCGGCGTGCGTGGCCGCGTCGGCCATCATCGGGAGCGCCTCGATCAGCTGCGTCTCGGCGCTGTAGAGGTCGCGGAGCTGCTGGACGTAGAGTTCGTCGAAGCTCTGGAGGCTTTCGTTGGTGAAGAGGCCCATGGGAGTAGAATGGGGAGGGGGAGACAGAGGATGCGGCGCGGGGTGAAGCGCCGTCCCCCAGAGAACCGGCGGGCGCCGAACCCGGTTGCTAATCCATTCCCCGAATCACCCCTCCGGCTGTGCCCCTCGCCCTCTTCCCCGACGTCTCCGGCACCACGCTCAGCGGCACGGAGATCTCGATCCCGCGCGACCTCCGCTCGCCGTGGAGCCTGCTGGTCGTGACGTTCCGCGACGACCTCGACCCGCTGGCCGACAAGTGGGTGATGATGGCCCGCCGCCTCGCGACCGGCACAGGCGGGCAGCTCCAGATCTACGAACTCCCCGTCGTCGGGAAGGGCTGGCGCCTCTTCCGCCCCGCCGTCCGCGAGGCGATGAAGGCGCAGGCCGACGACGCCGACGAGCGGGCGCGCACGATCCCCATCCACGAGGACCGCAAGCGCTTCCGCAAGGCGCTCGACGTGCGCGACGACGACACCGTCCACGTCTTCCTGGTGGACCAGATCGGGCGGATCGTCTGGCACGGCGAGGGGCTGCTGACGCCGCCGCAGGTGGCCGCGCTGGAGGCCGCCGTGGGCGAGTCGCTCTCGGCGCTCGGCACGACCGACCTCCGCCCCATGCCCGAGCCCGACCGCCCCACGGGCGAAGGGCTTCCGGGCATGGGCGAGCCCGAGTCGGCAGCCCCGGACGCGGCGCCCCCCGAAAACGCGTAGGGGCGGCACCACCACGCGCCGCCCCTACGGAGTCCTACACCAGACGGGCCTTATCAGGCCGGGCGGCGGCCCTTGCGGGCGGCGGCCACCATCTCGCGCGTCTCTCGCCCGGCGGCCCCGTCGCCCGAGGGCGCGCGGTCGGCGGCGTAGCGCGCCTCCATCCGCTCCATGAGGTCGGCGATCTGGCCGGTCGAGAGACGCGCGAGCGTGCCGGTGCCGCAGTAGTGGCGCGCGGCGACGGCGAGCGTGTTGGCGTCCACGCCGAAGCGGTCGGCCACGGCCAGCAGGTCGTCCACCGTGGGGCCGACGGGCGCGGGCGGTGCCTCCTCCACGGCGAGCGCCTCCTCGACAGGGATTTCAGCGGGGCGCGGCCCCTCGCCCATCAGGTCGAGGAGCGTCAGGAACGTGGGGTCCGCGAACTCCATCCCCACCGGGAGCGAGGGGGCGTTCGACTTCACGACGCGGGCGACGCGGACCGTCTCGAACCCCTCCAGCCGGAGTTCCATCTCCAGCATCACGTCGACGAAGTACTCCAGGCCCGAGGTCGTCATGGGGAGCACGCGCCCCATCTCGTTCTCCTCGCGCTCCTCGTCGCCGCGCGCGGCGATCTGGTCGGTGATGACGACGCAGGCACCGGAGTCGACGCACAGCCGCCGGAGCACCTCCTGCAGCAGGATCTGGTCGTTGCGGAGGTCGTCGGCCGAGGGCTTCGCCAGCGGGTCGCCGGTGCGGGCGCGGACGGCCTCGACGGTGGCGCGGTGCTTCCGGCCGAAGTACATCGCCCACGAGTCGAGGGCGTAGCAGCCGTAGCCCTGCTGCTGCCCCTCGGGCCCGAGGGCCCAGTCGACGAACTCCGGGAGTTCGTCCGGCTGCTCGATCTCGAACGCGTCGAACGTGGCGCCGTCGGCGCCGGGGAGCAGGCGCGCCTTGCGCTCGGTGTCGAAGAGGCACAGCCGGCCCATCCCCGCGTCGGCGAGGGAGGCCGCGAACACGCTCTTGCCGGTACCGGCCGCGCCGCGCACGGCCACGACGAGGCGGCGCTGCTTGGGTCGGCGGCTGAGGGGGTTGATGCGGGTCATGGGAGTCGGGGGTTCGCCAGGGGGACGCCCCAAACTCCACCGGCCCCTGTGTCATCCGCGCGTCACAAGGGGAAAGCGATGAGCGAAGAGGGATGAGCGATGAGGGAGAAAGCCGAAAGGAAGAGAGGAGGAAAGGAAGAAAGGATGAGAGCGGGGCCGCCCTGGTGCACGCATCCTCTTCCTGTCCTCCTCTCTTCCTCTCTGTCTCCCTGTATTCCCCTCATCGCTCTTCGCTCATCACTCATCGCTCTCAATACGCCCCGCTCCTCGCCAGCACCGCCCGGAACGTCCGAACCAGAATCACCACGTCGAGCCAGAGGCTCCAGTTGCGGACGTAGTAGGGGTCCCAGCGCTCCATTCCGGCCGTGCCGGTGTCGCTCCGGCCGGAGACCTGCCACAGCCCCGTGATGCCGGGGCGGACGCGCTCGCGGACCTCGCGGACGTGGGCCTCCAGTTCGTCGTGGTGGTAGCGCGGGAGCGGGCGGGGCCCGACGATGCTCATCTCGCCGCGGAGCACGTTGAGGAGCTGGGGGAGTTCGTCGAGGCTCGTCGCCCGGATGAACCGGCCCGTGCGCGTGATGCGGGGGTCGTGCTCCAGCTTGAACGTCGTGGCCCACTCGGCCGCCATCGCGGGGTCCGAGGCGAGCGCCGCCTCCAGCACGCGGTCGGCGTCGGGGCGCATGGTGCGGAGCTTCCACACGCGGAAGACGCGGCCATCGAGCCCCACGCGCTCCTGCCGGTAGAAGGGGCTCTGCCGGTCCTCCAGCCACACCACCGCCGCCAGCAGCCCGACGACCGGCGCCCAGAGGGGGGCGGTGAGGAGCAGGAGGGCGAGGTCGGCCGCGCGCTTGACGATGCGGGGGAGCGGACGCGTGAGGTTGGAGGTGATCTCTAGCCCGAGCACGCCTGCGAGGTCACGCGGGCGCACCCACAGGCTGGGCGCGTCGACGAGGTCGGGCACGACGACGACGGTGCGGTAGCACGCCAGCGGCCCCTCCAGCAGCGCCAGCCGCTCGTCGGCCGTCGCGTCGGGCATGGCGAGCACGGCGGCGGCGCAGGCCGGGAGCACGCGGTCGGTGCCGCCCACGATGGGCACGGTGTCGAGGTGGTCGCCCCAGAGGGCGGCGTCGTCGTCGAAGACGGCCAGCGGGGCATAGCCCATCCCGGGCTCCTCCTGGAGCCGCCGCACGATGAGGGCGCCGGTGCGACCCGCGCCATAGATGGCCACCCGGATCCCCCACTGCTCGCGCTCGACGAGCGCCCGCTTCGCCGCAATGCGGGCCAGCGGCACCATCACGAGCGCGAAGGCCCCGGCGAGCCCGAGCGTGAGCCGGCTCGTCTGCCCCAGTCCGGGCGAATCGGACCCGGCCATCCACACCATCAGCGCCGCCACGGCGAACACGCCGACGAGCGAGAGGATCGTCCGGCGCAGCTCTTCGACGGCGCCGAGCCCCCAGCCCGGGAGCAGCCGCGCCGCGGCGGCGACGCCGAGGTGGAGCGGGAGCACGAGCCACGCGCCGCCGTGGACGCCCACGGTCTCGCCGACGAGCCACGCACGGAGCCACCCGCCGACGAGCAGGGCGGCGGCGAGCGCCGCCGTCTCGGCCAGGGCCAGCGCCGCCGCGTTGGCGGCGGCCCGGCGGGCGTAGCTCGTCGCACCCGCGCGGGCGAGGGCGAGGCGATGGGCAAACGGGCGGTCGGGAGAAAGGACTTGCGTGGTCATCGGGCGGATCGGCGGGTACGCCACCCGCAGCAAGCGCTACGCCCTGCCCTCCCCTCCCCCCTTCACCCCCCGCGCCCGGAAC
>Ga0193752_1001873_pt1 | contig 16806 bp, 15 predicted proteins | sample H1c1metaG_FD_144924 | JGI IMG/M metagenome (GOLD analysis project Ga0193752, IMG submission 144924) | Soil microbial communities from a riparian zone of the East river system, Colorado, United States - H1c1 | ecosystem: Environmental > Terrestrial > Soil > Riparian zone | place: USA: East River... | reverse complement strand
AGGCTTGCCGGGTCGAGCGCGAAGGGCGCGTGCGCCTCCTCGAGCGCCAGCAGCCGGCCGGCATGCCAGACGATGTTGGTGTTGGCGATGGTCGACTGCAGCGCGAAGATCCTCGGATCGGTGTAGCGCGGATTGCCGAAGCTGCCGGAGAGGCCCTCGCCCTCATCATGCTCCATCTGCCATTTCGGCGTGTGCACCCAGCGGTTCCTGTAGGAGGCGCGGCCATTCTCGAGATGGAAGGCGTGGATCATGCCATCGCCCGCGAACCAGTGATAAGGCCCGCGCGGCGCGAATTGCGGATTGGGACCGTTGCGATAGAGCGTGCCGCAGAGTTCCTTCGGCAGCTCTCCAGCGATCGGCAGATGTGCCGCGTCGCTTTCGGTATTCACCGGGGCGTAGTAGCCGCGCAGGAATGGATTGTCGGTGGGAAAGGCCTTGGACATGGGGCGCTCCTTATGGGTAACGCTGTGTACTTATGAGACGCTATCAATACACGCTGTGCCCCGCAAGTAGATTCTAGTCGGCCGCGGACGGGGCGGAGGCGGCGCGGGCGGAAAGTTGCCGCTCCTCGGTCCGACGGCAAAGGACATAGCCTGCCACACCGGTCGCCAGGATGATGAGGCCGCAGCCCAATTGCGTCACCACGGCGCCCAGCATCTCGAAGCACCAGGTCGCCACCAGGCTGGCGGCCAGCATCGCCGCCGCCATCACCACCAGGCGCAGCCGGAAGACGCGGGCGATGTCGTGTCCGTGGTAGACGGTCTGCATGCGGGTGATCATCGGCACGAAAAAGAACGGCCCGCCCAGGCCGGCCATCAGAGCGCCCACCATCATCGCCGGCAGCAGCCGGTCGGGCGGCAGCACCCACACCACCAGCGCCAGCAGCGAAAAACCCAGGCCCATCACGACGTAGCCCAGGAACATGGTCGAGAGCGGTCGCTTGAAGCGCACGCTGCCGGCGATGATGTTGCCGGTCACGTCACCCGTGCCATAGGCGCCCATCACCAGCGCATATGCTGCGAGATCGCCGAAGCCCAGGAAGGTCGGGCGGTATTCGGTGACGATGAGCGCGATGGCGAGGCTGAGCGCCACCATCCACGGCCCGTTCAGTATCGCGTTGATGATCAGGATGGCGCCCATCGACGGTTCGCGCCGCATCAGGCGGAACCCGGCAGTGAGCGCGTCCCAGGCGCCGCGCCAGCCGCCGGCCAGACGCTCCGGCTCGACCTCCGCACCGACCAGACGATGGCGCGCGCTGCGCAGCGCCCAGCCTGAAACGATGAAACCCAGCGCCGTCGCGGTGAGGAAGTGGATCACCGGCAGGAAGAGGTGCAGGAAGGCCGCCACCATCGGCCCGAGCAGGCGGGCGATGCGATAGGTGGCGTCGAACAGGCCGTTGATCGCCTGCTGGTCGCTGCGATCGGGCACCAGGGTGGGAATGGTCGATTGCAGGGCCGGCGAGAAGACCATGCGCAATGAAGCGAGCCCGACCGACGACACGATCAGCAAGGTGATCGAGACGCCCCAGAAATAATAGCCGGCGACCGGCAGCAGCGCGAAAACGGCGCTCCAGGCACGCGACACGATCATCGCGTTGTCGGGCCGCCAGCGGTCGAACAGCACGCCGCCGAACAGGCCGGCCACCAGCATGGCGACATACTGCACGCCGGTGACGAGGCCCGCCATGTTGCCCGCCACCTCGACCGCCAACCACACGCTGGCGACGCGGAACAGATCCTCGCCGATGGTCGAGGTGCAGAGGCCCGACCAGACAATCAGGACCGCGCGATCCTTCAGAGGGCGGAAGGTGGGAATCATCTCGCGCTGCGCACCTCTGCCGACGTTACTTCACCCACACGCCGCCGTCCTTGTTCTTGTAGCCGAGCGAGCGATAGGCGGCGTCGACCAGAGGTTGGCCACGGCCGTTCATCAGCAGGCCGGGGCCCATCTTGTTCATGGTGTAGCCGAACGACAGGCCGGCCACCGGGTCGGCGAAACCGAGTGAGCCGCCGGCGCCGACATGGCCGAAGGCTGCGCTGCCCAAAATGACGCTGTCGCAGTCCTCGCCCCACAGTTTGGCGGCGAGGCTGCGCTTGCGGTTGTCCATCGACTTCATGAAGCCGAGCGCAAAGCGCGTGGGGATGCGCAAGGTGGCATCGTCGTGTGTCGCCATCGAGACTTCGCCCATGCGGGCGAGAGTCCTGGCGTCGACCAGCTTGGCCCCGCCGATCGCGAGCGGCTTGTACATGCCGGCAAGACCGCGCGCGTTGGTGATGCCGTTGGCCGCGCCGATTTCAGCGGCATGGCCGGCACGCGTATTGGCGCCTCCCGTTCGCCAGGCGCCGACGTTCAGGAAGAACAGCGAGGCGATCGACTGGGGCTTGGTGCCGAGATCGATCATGAACGGCGTCTTGGCGTCGGCCGCCTTGTAGAGATACGGCATGATCGGCGCCACGCGCGGCTCGATCGCCTCGGGCAGGCCGATCCAGAAATCGAGGCCCAGCGGCTTGGCAATCTCGTCCTGGAAGAAGGTGCCGAGCGACCTGCCGCTGGCACGCCGTACGATCTCGCCCAGGGTCCAGCCAAAGGTGAAGCCGTGATAGCCGTTGCGCACGCCCGGCTCCCAGAACGGCTCCTCCTCGGCGAGGCGCCCGGTCATGTAGTCCCAGTCGTAGGGACCGTCGTCTTTCACCTTGGCACGCAACGCCGGCACGCCCGCCGAATGGTCGAGCATCATGCGCGTGGTCACGTGCGCCTTGCCGTGCTGGCCGAACTCCGGCCATAGCTCGGTCACCGGCGCGTCGATGTCGAGCAGGCCGCGGCTCGCCAGGACATGGGCGCACAAGGCCGTCGCACCCTTGGTGCACGAGAAGACGATGCTGACGGTGTCGCGGTTCCACGGCGTGCCGGCCTTGCCGTCGGCGACGCCGCCCCACAGATCGACCACCGTCTCGCCGCCGACGGTCACGCACACCGAAGCGCCCAGCTCGCCGTTGGCGTCGAAATTGTGCTGAAAGGCCTCGGCGACCTGCTCGAAGCCCGGCTTGCAGACTCCTTGTGCGCTCATTTGGGCGTGCTCATGTGGGGGCCGGCAGGCCGAAGACCTGCACCAGGAAACGCGCCGCGAGAGACAGGCCCATCTGGTCGATGCCGTGGCCGATGTCCTTGGCGATATGAAACTCGACCGGCACGTCGTTGGCCTTCAGGGCGGCGGCGGCCTCCGCGCTGAGCTGGTGCGGCAGCATCTGGTCGCTGTCGCCATGCACCAGCAGCACCGGCGGACGCGAGTGGATCTCGGCCGGCAGCACCTCCGGCCCGGCAAGCAGGCCTGAGAAGCCGATGATGCCGGCCAGCGGCCTGGTTCGGCGCAACCCGACATGCAGCGCCATCATGGTGCCCTGCGAGAAGCCGATCAGCGTTGTCTTGGTTTCATCGAGGCCGTATTTCGCCATGGTCTCGTCGAGGAAGGTTTCGACGAAAGGGGCGGCGCTCCGCACACCGGTCAGCCGGCCTCCCGGATCGAGTCGGGCGAGGCCGAACCACTGGAAGCCCATCGGATTGCCTTCGCAGGGATAGGGCGCGTTGGGCGCATGGAACACCACGTCGGGCATCAGCGGCGCCAGCACCGGCGCAAGCCCGATCAGGTCGTTGCCGTCGGCGCCGTAGCCATGCAGCAGCACCACCAGGTGGCCGGGCTTGCCGCCGCCTTGCGGCCCGTGGTGGGGGCCGTCGATCTTCTGGGTCATTTGGTTTTCGGCTCCGTCTTGGGGTCGTTCTTCAGGGGCTTGGGTCCCCAGTCGGGCATGCTGCGGCGATAGTGCCATAGCAGCAGCGCAGCAGCACTGCGCCACGGCCGCCAGGCTTCGGCGATCTTGAGCAGCCGCTTGGCATCGGGTCGCTTGCGCAGGCGCTTGAGATGCTGCGCCGCCACGACAAGCCCGAGATCGAGGCCGGGCATGATGTCGGGGCGGCCATGGGCGAACATCAGGTAGATCTCCGCCGTCCACGGGCCGATGCCCTTGGCCTGGGTCAGCATGGCGACGGCGGCCGCATCGTCGAGCGCGTGCAAAGCATCGAAATCGATGCGGCCTTCGACGATGTCGGCGGCGAGGCTGCGGCCATAGCGCGTCTTGGCGCCGGAGAGACCGACGGCACGCAACTCCTCGTCGGACAGTTTGAGAAAGTCCACCGGCTCCATTGACGGCACGGCCGCCTCCAGACGCAGCCAGATGCTGCGCGCGGCATGGACCGAGACCTGCTGGCCCACGATCGAGCGCATCAACCCGCCGAAGCCGGTCGGCATCTCGCGCCTTTCGGGATGGCCCACCTCCTCGAGGATGCGGGCAAAATCGACATCGACCCGGGCGAGATGGCGCATCGCCTTCTTCAGGTTCTGGTCGTCGAGCACAGGCTGCGGCATGCGCTTGGCATAGCACGGCGAGCAGCGCCGCTGTAACGTCCGATCATGGCCGTCGTCACGCGTTTTGCCCCCAGTCCGACAGGCGAACTGCATCTCGGTCACGCTTTTTCGGCGCTGATCGCCTGGCAACGCGCGCGTGCAGCGGGTGGCGCCTTCCTGTTGCGCATCGAGGATATCGATATCCGTCGCTGCAAGCGCGAGTACGAAACCGCGATCCTCGATGATCTGCATTGGCTCGGGCTCGACTGGGACGGCGAGGTGCGCCGCCAGTCGGCGCATTTTCCAACCTACGGTCGCGTGCTCGATGGCCTGGGCGCGCGCGGGCTGGTCTATCCCTGTTTCTGCACCCGCGCCGACATCGCGCGCGAGGTCGCGTCTTCGGGCCACGCACCGCATGGACCGGATGGCCCCCTGTATCCCGGCACCTGCCGGCATCTGACGGCAGGCGAACGGCAGCTTCGAATCACAGGGGGCGAGGAGTTCTGCCTGCGGCTCGACGCGGCGCGCGCCGCGGCGGAAGCGGGGCCGTACGATTTCTCCGATGAGGGCAGGGGCCGCATCGAAGGCCAGCCGCTGCTGTTCGGCGACGTCGTGCTGGCGCGCAAGGACACACCGACTTCTTATCATCTCGCGGTCACCGTCGACGATCATTTGCAGGGCGTGACCCTGGTGACGCGCGGCGAAGATTTGTTTCCGTCGACGCATGTGCATCGTTTGCTGCAGTGCCTGCTTGGCTATGACGCGCCGCAATACGCGCATCATCCCCTGCTGACCGACGAAAACGGCCGGCGCTTCGCCAAACGCGATCGCTCCCTCACCTTGCGGGCGCTGCGGGAGAGCGGCCGGTCGGCGGAAGAGGTCCGTGCACGCGCACTGGCGGGACGGCCATTCTCGACATGAGGTTTGGCCCGGCATAGGATTTGCCATGGAACGCCAAGAAGAACTGGCCGTCGGGAGGCGGCTGCTCGGTCACATAGAGGGCCGCACCACCGACATGGCCGACGCGCTGTTCCGAAATCGCGTCGACGCCTATTCCTGCCCGCAACACGCCGCCGCCGAACGGGATGCGCTGTTCCGCTCGCAGCCGCTGTTCATGGGCCTGTCGTCGCGATTGGCCAATCCGGGCGATTATCTCGCCGAGGAAATCGCCGGCATGCCGGTGCTGCTGGTGCGCAACCGCGACGGCGTGCTCGGCGCCTTCGCCAATGTCTGCCGCCACCGCGGCGCGCCGGTGGCCGAGGGCTGCGGCAACGCGCGGGCCTTCTCCTGTCCCTACCACGGCTGGACCTACGATCTCGCCGGCCGCCTGGTGGCCACCACCGAGAAAGTGGGATTCGCCGGACTCGATCTTGGTGCGCATGGCCTGGTGCGCCTGCCGGTGGGCGAGAAGCACGGCATGATGTTCGTGCGTGCGAAACCCGTGCAGCCGGAAGAGAGTGCGGAGATCGACGTCGATGCCCATCTCGGGCCGTGGACGAAAGACTTCGCGGCCTGGAAGTTCGGCAGCTATCTCCTCTATTCGGTCGATCGCGTGACGCCGAAGCTCAACTGGAAGTTCGCCATCGATACCTTCCTCGAGAGCTACCACATCCAGCATCTGCACCAGCGTACCATCGCGCCCTATTTCCTCTCCAACGTCGCCACTTTCGACCAGGCGGGCCTGCACGGCCGCGCCTGCTTTGCGCGCAAATCGATCGAGACGACGCGCGACGTGCCGGAGGCCGAGCGCAATTTCCTGCCGCACGTCATCGCCATCTACCAGCTCTTCCCCAACAGCCTGATCATCTGGCAGCTCGACCATGTCGAGATCTGGCGCGCCTTCCCGGGTAAGGACGGCGCCGGCAGCAGCGACGTGGAAATGACACTCTACATTCCGGAGCCCGCCACGACCGACAAGGCCAAGCGCCACTGGGACAAGAATCGCGACGTCGCCATCCGCACCGTGCTGGAGGAGGACTTTCCCCTGGGCGAGCGCATGCACATCGGCTTCCAGTCGGGCGCCACCCAGGAGGTGATCTACGGCCGCAACGAGCCGTCGCTGGTGCATTTCCACAGTTCGCTGAAGACGGCGCTGGGCGCGCACATTCCCTCTCCTCCCTCAAGCTCCCTCTCCGCCCGTTCTTAACGGGGGGAGAGGGTTGGGGTGAGGTGGGTCATTTCCCTCCTCCGCCGTTTCTGATCACCAGAAGAAGACCACCTCACCCCTACCCTCTCCCCCGCAAGCGCGGCGGAGAGGGGGATATGACGAGGAGGTGTGATTTAGGAGTCCAACCTATGAACACCAAACCGCCTTTCCGCGCCGACCAGGTCGGCAGCCTGTTGCGCACCGCGCCCGTCAAGGAGGCGCGCACCAGGCGCCTCGCCAACGAGATCACCCCGGCTGAGCTGAAGGCGGTCGAGGATGCCGAGATCACGAAGCTCGTCGCCAAACAGGAGGAGATCGGCCTGCAGGGCGTTACCGACGGCGAGTTCCGCCGTGCCTGGTGGCATTATGATTTCCTGGCCGGCCTCGACGGCGTCGGGCTGGTGCGGGTGGCGCACGGGCTGCAGTTCAAGGGCACCGAGACCAAGGCCGAGGGCCTGCATGTCCACGGCAGGATAGACTTCCCGGTGACGCATCCGATGCTCGAGCATTTCAGGTTCCTGAAGTCGGTCGCCAAAGCAACGCCCAAAATGACCATTCCGTCGCCCACGGCGCTACACTATCGCGGCGGCCGCGACGCCATCGACAAATCCATCTATCCCGAAATGGAGCCGTTCTTCGCCGATCTCGGCTGGGCCTACGCCAAGGCCGTGCGCGCTTTCGGCGAGGCGGGCTGCACCTACCTGCAGCTCGACGAGGTTTATGTCGCCTATCTCTGCGATCAGGCGCAGCGCGACTATCTACGCGGCCGCGGCGACGATCCCGACAAGCTTCTGGATATCTATGCCGACCTGGTGAACGCGGCCCTTGCTGGCCGCACACCCGGCATGACCGTCTCGATGCATCTCTGCCGCGGCAATTTCCGCTCGACCTGGATGGCCGAGGGCGGATACGCGCCGGTGGCCGACATCCTGTTCAACAAGATGGGCGTCGACGCCTATTTCATGGAATACGATTCGGACCGCGCCGGCGGCTTCGAGCCGCTGCGGCTGCTGCCCAAGGGCAAGTACGCCGTGCTCGGCATCATGACGTCGAAGACCGGCGCGCTCGAGAGCAAGGACCAGCTCAAACGCCGCCTCGACGAGGCGGCGAAGTTCACCGACCTCGACCGGCTCTGCCTCAGCCCGCAATGCGGCTTCGCCTCGACGGAGGAGGGCAATCTGCTGGCCGAGGCCGAGCAATGGGCCAAGCTCGGACGGTGCGTCGAGGTGGCGAAAGAGGTTTGGGGATAGCGGCTCGTCTCGCTTACCCCAGTCCCGTCGCTGATCGGCTGACCTGCACTCGGAAGAATCTGCCGGTCTTCCTTGTCACGCGCTCCGTCCCTCGATCACCGAGACGACGAAGTCGATAAAGGCGCGCACCTTGGCGGCGGGCAGGTGGCGCGAGGGATACAGCGCATAGAGTGGAAAAGGCTCACCGCGCCAGTCCGGCAGGAGTTCGACGAGAAGTCCCTTCTCGAGAAGATCGCGGATGCCGATCGCCTTGACACGGGCGATACCGACGCCGGCAAGGCAGGCCCCCAGCATCGTGCCGACTTCAGTGACCTGAAGGCGGCCCTTCGTGGTCACCGATTCGATCCTCCGTCCGCGCCGATATTCCCAATCGCCCAACGGCTCGCCGGACAGCGAATTGCGGACCTGGATGCATTCGTGGCCGGCGAGGTCGGCGGGTTTGGCCGGCCGACCATGCCTGGCGAGGTAGGCAGGTGCCACCACGGTGACAGTGCGTGTTTCGAGGAGCTTGCGGGCGACCAGTGAGGAAGAGGGTGGCTGGCCGAAGCGCACTGCGATGTCGAAGCCCTCGCCAACGAGATCGCCGAGCTGGTCGCGCGTGACCAGCTCCAGTGCGATTTCCGGGTAGCGGTCGAGAAAGCAGCCGATATGGGGCGCCAACATCAGCCTCGAGAAAAAGGCATCGACGTTGACGCGCAGGCGGCCGCGCGCCACCGCCGAGGATCCCGCGGTGTGAGTAAAAGCGTCTGCGATCCCCGACAGCAAGGGGCCAACCTCGCCATAGAGACGTCGTCCTTCGTCGGTCAGCGCGACCGATCGTGTCGTGCGGTCGAGCAGACGAACGCCGACGCGGGATTCGAGCCGGGCAACGGCCCGGCTGACACCGGACGGCGATAGTCCCAATGCATCGGCGGCGCGGGCGAAACTCCCGCCCTCCACGATCGCCGCCAGGACGCCGACATTGGCCACCAGGCGCCCGTCAAATGTCATATGGTCATCCTCGCCTATATTGATGATTTGGTATCACCAATGGGGTGACATAAGGGCACTTCAGTCAAGGATGTCCAGCCTTTACCTCAGATGCCTCGATAACTGAGGAGAAGCAAAATGTATGCAATCACGGGGATAACGGGAAAAGTGGGCGGTGCGCTGGCGCGCGCACTTCTGGCCGCCAAGCGGCCCGTGCGTGCGGTCGTGCGCGACGTCGGCAAGGGCCGACCCTGGGCGGAGAGAGACTGCGAGGTCGCCGTCGCTGACATGGCGGATGCAGCGGCCCTCACTGTCGCCTTCAAGGAAGCCGACGGCGTCTTCATCCTGCCGCCGTCCGACTTCGATCCGGCACCGGGATTTCCCGAGGCGCGCGCCATCATCGCGGCCGTCAGGACGGCGCTCGACGTGGCCCGTCCGGGGAAAGTGGTCTGCCTGTCGACCGTGGGCGCACAGGCCGCGCAACCCAACCTGTTGACCCAGCGGACGCTGATGGAGCAGGCGTTGCGCGACCTGCCGATCCCCGTGACCTTCTTGCGGCCGGGCTGGTTCATGGAGAACTTCGCCTGGGATGTCGCTTCGGCGCGGGACAGCGGCGTCATGACGAGCTTCCTCCAGCCGCTCGACCGGCCGGTGCCCATGGTCGCCACGGCGGATGTCGGTCACGTCGCGGCGGAACTGCTCCAGCAGGAATGGACGGGATGCCGCGTCGTCGAGCTGGAAGCCGCGCATCGCGTCGCGCCCAGCGAAGTGGCCGCCACCTTTGCCCGGATTTTCGGCCGTCCGGTCCGCATCGAAGCCGTCCCGCGCGAGACCTGGGGCAGTCTGTTCAAGTCGCAGGGCATGAAGGATCCGATGCCCCGCATTCAGATGCTGGACGGTTTCAACGAGGGCTGGATCGAGTTCGAGGGGGGAGAGCGGGGCTCGGTGAAGGGGACGACCGGCCTGGAATCGGTGTTGAGAGGTCTAGTCGACGCCGCGGCCTGACGGCGCGCGGCACGGCCTCATGGAGGGCACCTTTCGGCTGGGATCGACCCCTTTCGGACGTTTCCTCAGTCGGCAATTGAGCGAATGACCCTCGCCGGGTTCCCTCCGACAAGAGTATTTGGGGGAACGTCCTTGGTGACTACGGAACCCGCCGCAACAACAGAGTTTTCACCCACAGTCACTCCGCCAATGATCGTTGCGCCGGCTGCGATCCAGACATTTCTCTCAATCGCGATGGGCTTCGCGACTACGCAGGCGCGCCGCTGGGAAGGTTCAATGGGATGGCCAGACGTGATGATGCTGACGTTCGGTCCGATCATCACATCATCGGCAATGGTAAGCCCACCAAGATCATAGAAAGTGCAATTCTGGTTAACGAAGACATTGCGCCCAACGCTGATATCGGAACCCCCGGTTGTGTAAAATGGTGGTATCAATAAAAAGCTGTCGTCCACCTTTTTGCCGATGAGATCGCTGAATAAGACCCGGACTTCATCCGCATCATTGAACGTCAGACGGTTGAGAGCGGCGGTTATCGCCATCGCCCGTTTGACGTTTGCTGACATGGCTGCTGATTCCGGCGTTCTCCTGGGAATAATCTTGGTGCGATCATCATTCGTCATTCGTTATTTCCTTCGGGAAACGATTGAATGAGCGTTCGGCCCGCGAGGGCGCCGCCGCCTCACGGGCTCCCGATCTTCGCCACATCGAAAGGCGTCGTCTGGTAGAGCTGGTTGATCCAGTTGCCGAACAGCAGGTGGGCCTGACTGCGCCAGCGGTTTTCGGGCGGACGGGCGGGATCGTCGTTGGGGAAATAGTGGCGCGGCGTGGCGATGGGCTTTCCGGCGTCGCGGTCGCGGAAATATTCCTCGCTGAGCGAATTCGAATCATACTCGATGTGATTGAACATATGCAGCGACCGGCGAGCCGGATCGTCCAGCAGGCAGAGGCCCGCCTCGTCCGATTCCATCAGCACGCTCAGCCCGCTCTCCGTCGGAATGTCGTCACGCCGCACCTCCGTCCAGCGCGATACCGGGATCGAGAAATCGTCGGAAAAGCCGCGCAGATACGGCGAGGCGGGGCTGAGATTGCGGTGGCGGTAGACGCCGAACGCCTTCTCCGCCAGCGCATACTTGGGCATCCCGTGGAAGTGATGGACCGCCGCCTGCGCGCCCCAGCAGATGTTGAAGCTGCTGTGGACATGCGTCTGCGTCCAGTCGAAGACACGGCGCAGCTCGTCCCAATAGGTCACCTCCTCGAAGGGCATCGTCTCCACCGGGGCGCCGGTGACGATGAAGCCGTCGAACCGTTCGGCGCGGATGTCCTGCCAGTCGTGGTAGAACGATATGATGTGCTCGCTGGGTGTATTGCGCGCGACATGATTGGTCATCTTGACCAATGTCAGCTCGACCTGGAGCGGCGTCGCGCCGAGCAGCCGCGCGATCTGCGTCTCCGTCCTGATCTTGTTGGGCATCAGGTTGAGCAGGCCGATGCGCATCGGCCGGATGTCCTGGCGCACCGCATCGGCCTCGCGCATCACCATCACGCCTTCGGCGGCGAGCGTGGCGCGGGCGGGAAGGTCGTCGGGGATCTTTATGGGCATCGACTTGTCTCGCTTTGCCGGGCAGCTGGAGCGGGGTTATGACAGAATTCACAGCCACCCGTACATCGACGATGCATCCGGCTCCGGGATCGTCGATTTGCCCTACAAGGCCCGCCCGTGATCGGGGCCGCCGCTCCGATTGCAGCCTCGTGAGAATTTCGTGAAAAACACCTTCCGCTCGCTGAGCAACTACAACTACCGGGTCTGGGCCGGCGGGGCGATCGTCTCCAATGTGGGCACCTGGATGCAGCGCATCGCCCAGGACTGGCTCGTGCTCACCCAGCTGACCCACAATAATGCGAGTGCCATGGGGGTGGTCATGGCGCTGCAGTTCAGTCCCCAGCTCCTCATGCTGCCGTGGAGCGGGTTTGCCGCGGATTTCTTCGACCGGCGCAAGCTTCTGATCGCCACCCAAGCCGCCATGGGCGCGGTCGCCCTTGTATTGGGTCTCCTCACCGTCACCGGACTGGTCCAGTTGTGGCACGTCTATGTCTTTGCCTTCCTGCACGGCTGCGCCGCCGCGTTCGACGCGCCGGCCCGCCAGACCTTCGTCTCGGATCTGGTGGGCGAAGCCGACCTGCCGAATGCCGTGGCGCTGAACTCTACCTCGTTCAACGCCGCGCGGATGATCGGTCCGGCCGTCGCCGGTGTACTCATCGCCACGGTCGGCACGGGCTGGGCGTTCCTGGTCAACGCCGCCTCGTTCGGCGCCGTGCTCTGCTCGCTGGCTTTCCTGCGCGTCGGCGAGCTTCAGCCGAGCCGCCGGGCTCTGCGCGCGCCGGGGAGCTTCGTCGCGGGTTTCCGTTATGTCTGGAAGCGTCCCGATCTCCGGGCGATCCTTCTCATGCTTTTCCTGATCGGCACGTTCGGTCTCAATTTTCCGATCTTCATCTCGACCATGGCAGTCAGCGTCTTTCACGCTGGCGCGGGCCAATTCGGGCTGCTGACGTCGATGATGGCGATCGGAACGGTGTCCGGCGCGCTGCTCGCCGCCGGGCGGGAGAGGCCCCGCATCGAGCTTCTGTTCACCGGTGCCGCATTCTTCGGTGCGGGCTGTGCTATGGCCGCGGTCATGCCAACCTACTGGCTCTTCGGCCTCGTGCTCGTCCTCATCGGCGTGTCGGCGCTGACCATCACCAACTCCACGAACAGCCTGATACAGCTCTCGACCGAGCCCGCCATGCGCGGACGGGTGATGGCGATCCGCCTCGCCGTCGCCCTGGGCGGTACCCCCATCGGCGCGCCCATCGTCGGCTGGGTCGCCGACCGGTTCGGCCCACGCTGGGCGCTGGGCGTCGCCGCCGCATCGGGTTTCGTTGCGGCGATCGTCGTCGTCCACTACCTCGCGAAGCACCGTCACCTGCGCTTGCACCTCGACGGCGGACGCCCGCGTTTCACTATCAATGGCGATGCGAGGCCCTGATGCATATTTCCTTCCCCATTTGGTGAACGAGGCATGATTTCGGCGGCCATGCCATCCGGCGGGTCGCAGCGTGGACGCGGCTCGCGAGGGCAGGCGAATCGCAGGTGATCCTGTCGACGCCGTCGAACAGGAAGGGCGCCTGGCGCCAGTCGAGCACCACGGCGCCGCGGCGGCCGGCCATGAGCCAGCGCAACGGGTCGGAGAAGAGCGCCAGCCGCGAACGATTGAGCGCCGCAAGGTCGATCCAGTCCTCGCCGAGCGCGCGGGCGGCGCCATGGCGGGTGGCGATATGGCGGTCGGCGACACGGCAGGCGACGAGGTCGACGATCAGGCCGTCATCGAACACCGGCACGATCAGCGCGCCGTCGCCGCCCAGCAGCGGGCGGTAGGTGGGCCCGGTGAACTCGACGAAGTCGAAGCCCCAGAGGGGCCCTTCGTGGGCAAGGCCCAAGGCGGCGATGACGCCTTCCAGTCGAGGCTCGCGGGCGACCTTGGAGGCGTGCAGGAGTTCGCGGAGAAGGGGCGGAAGGGGACGGGGTGCTTGCATGTGCCGAGTCGTGCCACAACAAGCCGCCCATCACCTATTCTGGTCCTTGCTCGGTTCCTTTCGAGCGTCAGACCTGATGTGCGAGCGGCGGCGCCGGGATGGGCCGCATGCGTTCGTAGGCGGCGGCGGCGCGCAGGACGAGGGCGTCGCGATAATGGCCGCCCACGATCTGCAGGCCGATCGGCAGGCCCTCGCGGTCGAGGCCGCAGGGGATGGTGGCGGCGGGCTGGCGGGTGAGATTGAAAGTGAGCGTGAAGGGCGTCCAGCCGATATCGACGCCGTCGCCGCCCCAGGCGGCGTTCTCGTTCACGGCGAAGGCGGTCATCGGCATGGTCGGAGTCAGCAGCAAGTCGTATTTCGACAGGAACTGGTTGAAGATGAAGCCCAGCGTCTGTCGCTGGTGGATGGCGCGCACCACGGTGTCCTGCGGGATCGCGGCCCCGACCTTGGCGGCGCGCAGCAGGCCTGGATCCATCATCGCCTGCTTTTCCTCGGAGAAGCCCGCGACCAGCACCGCCGAGTTGGATTGCCAATGGGTGTTGAGGATGCGGCGCGGATCGAGACCCTGCAGGTCGGGCGAGTCCTCGACCACCTTGGCGCCCAGCGTGCGGAACACCTTGACGGCCTGCTCGACCGCCACCGCCACGTCGCGGTCGATCTTCTCCTTCTCGACGAAGCCGAGATTGGGCGAATAGGCGATGCGCAGTCCCTTCACGCCCTTGTCGAGGCCCTTCAGGTAATCCTCGGCGTCGTCGGGATGGCCGTAGATGTCGCGTACATCGGGACGAGCCATCACGTTCATCATCATGGCGGCGTCGCGTACGGTGCGTGTCATCGGCCCGACATGGGAGAGCGTGCCCTGCGCCGAGGGCGGATAGATCGGCACGCGGGCGCTGGTGCCCTTCAAGCCGAACAGGCCGGAGAAGGCGCAGGGGATGCGCACCGAGCCGGCGCCATCGGAGCCGACCGCCAGCGTGCCCATGCCGACGGCCTCGGCGGCCACGCCGCCGCCCGAGGAGCCGCCCGACGTGCGATCGAGCTTCCAGGGATTGTGGGTGACGCCGAACAACGGGCTGTCGGTCACGCCCTTCCAGCCATATTCCGGCGACGTCGTCTTTCCGAGCAGCACGGTGCCCGCCTCGCGCATCCGCGCACCGGTGGGCGAGTCGATGTTCCAGGGGCCCTCGGGATCGGTCGCCATGCTGCCCATGCGCGAGGGCATGCCCTTGGTCAGCACCATGTCCTTGATGGTGACGGGCACGCCGTCGATGTCGGAAAGCCGCTTGCCGCCCTTCTTCCAGCGCTTCTCCGAGGCACGAGCGGTGCGCAACGCGCCCTCGGGATCGAGATGCTGGAAGGCGTTGAGCTGCGGGTTGAAAGCCTCGATGCGTTTCAGCGCGGCCTTCGCGGCTTCCACCGGCGAGGCCTTGCGGGCCTTGTAGAGCTTCACCAGCTCATGGGCCGGCATCATCGCGAGATCGGCAGTCATTTCTTCTTCTCCGGCAGTACGGGAAATTCGAGGGGATGCGCTTCGGCGTAGCGCTGGGCTGCGCGCAGCACGAAGGCGTCCTTGTAGTGGGCCGATGCAATCTGCAGGCCGATCGGCAAGCCGTCCTTGCTGAGGCCGCAGGGCACGGTGGCCGCAGGGTGACGCGAGAGATTGAACTGGAAGATGTAGGGCGACCATAGCGGGTTGCCCTTGCCGTCGGGCCCGGGCGGCAGGTTCTGGCCGGCGGCGAAGGCCGTCACCGCCAGGGTCGGTGTCAGCAACAGGTCGTATTTCTCGAAGAACAGGTTCCAGGCGATCGTCATCTCGCGCCGCGTCACCTGGGCGTCGACCATGTCCTGCACGGTGAATTTCCGGCCGCCTTGGGCGCCGGCCATCAGGCTGGGATCGAATTCGCCATGGCGCTCCGCCGGATGGAGCTGCAGCAGCCGTTGCAGCGCACCTTGCCAATGCACGACGAAGGCGCGGCCCGCCTCGCGATAGTCGGTGGGCGGCTTGGCCTCCTCGACGTTGCAGCCGAGCTTCTCGAAGCGCCTCGCCGCCTTGGTGACCATCGAGGCGACCGTGATATCGAGCGGATGGTCGCCGAGACGCAGGATGAAGGCCACGCGCGGCTTCTTCAGCTTGCCCTTGAGGGCTTTCACATAGTCGACGCCGTCGGCCGGGAGAGCCCAGCCGTCGCGCGGGTCGGGCTTGGCGATCACGTTCATCATCAGCGCGACGTCGTCCACCGTGCGGCACATCGGTCCGGTGTTGGCGAGTTCGCCAGTCAGCGAGGGCGGCCAGGCGGGGACGCGCCCGAAGGTGGCCTTGAGGCCGACGAGGCCGGTGAAGCTCGCCGGCAAGCGGATCGAGCCGCCGCCGTCGGTGCCGATGGCGAGCGGACCCAGGCCCGCCGCGACTGCGGCGGCGGCCCCGCCCGACGAGCCGCCGGGCGTGCGCTCGAGGTTCCACGGGTTGCGCGTGATGCCATGCAGCGGCGAGTCGGTCACGCCCTTGTGGCCGTATTCCGAGCTGGTGGTTTGAGCGAAGACGATGGCGCCCGCCTCGCGCAGGCGCGCCACGGCCGGCGCATCCTCGGCGGCCGGTGTCTTGTCGGTGAGCTTGCTGCCCATCGAACCCGGCCAGCCCTGCACGCGCACCAGCTCCTTGATCGAGACTGGCACGCCGTCGATCGGCGACAGCGGCTTGCCCTTCTTCCAGCGCTTCTCCGAGGCGCGTGCCGCCGTCACGGCCTGGGCGGCATCGATGCGGGTGAGGGCATTGATGCGCGGGTTGATCTTGTCGGCGCGGACCAGCACGTCTTCCATCGCTTCGACCGGCGAGGCCTTCCCCTTGGCGTAGAGCCGCGACAGCTCCGCCGCCGTTGCCTGGGTGAGATCGGTCATGCGGTTCCTCCGGCGGCGCGGGCATAGCGGCGCGCCAATTGATCGGCTTGATAGTCCGCGGCTAGCGCCTGCTCGGTGCGGCCGACGCGGCGATAGACACCGGCCAGCGCTCGCTTGGTTGCGGGCACGCCGGGCCGCTCGCGCTCGTCGGCCTGCAGGATGGACAGGGCCGCGTCGTTCCATTCGGCACGCACCAGCGCGTCGAGATGGATCGCACCGAACAGCGCGCGCTGGGCGATGCTGCCGCCGATCGGCTGCAGGTGCGGCATGGCCTGGCCGAGCAGGCGCGCGGCATCGGCGTAGTCGGTTTTGGCGTGCGCGGCCAGGCCATGCGCGGCGGGAACGGCGGCGGCCCAGGCCTCGCGCTCGAAGGGTTTGGCCTGCTCGGCGCGATCCTCGAGGCTCGCCAGCATCTCGGTGACGGCACTCGCCTGGCCCGCGCGGGCCAAGCCATAGAGATATTGCAGGTCGAGGAAGGGCGAATAGTGCTCGTGCAGGCGCGGCTTGAGGTAGTGCGCCACATCGGTCCAGCGATCGCCGACATCGACGCCGCGCAATTCCAGTCGTGC
>Ga0193752_1001872_pt1 | contig 16813 bp, 15 predicted proteins | sample H1c1metaG_FD_144924 | JGI IMG/M metagenome (GOLD analysis project Ga0193752, IMG submission 144924) | Soil microbial communities from a riparian zone of the East river system, Colorado, United States - H1c1 | ecosystem: Environmental > Terrestrial > Soil > Riparian zone | place: USA: East River... | reverse complement strand
TCCGGGAAGGACCACAATCAGGGGCATAAGCATTTTGGGAAAGGCGGCGACGATAGGAGTCTTTTGAGCATCTCCCATGTTTCTGGCGATCATAGCACGTTGAACAACAAGGAAGTCTGTACACCAATATCCGAATGACATTACAAAGCCGAGCCCGAATATCAGGGACATGAAATGTAGTCCCATCGGATTAGCATCAGCACTTCCCATATATCTCCAGGCATGGGTCATTTCAGGTTGCAGCTGTGACTTGATATTTTCCCAACCACCTGCGTCCTGCAAGGCTACAATTACTAATGGGGATAATCCCAGCACGATAAGAAAGAACTGAAGTACTTCATTGTAAACGGCACTGGTAAGTCCGCCCAAAAAAGTATAAATCATAACGATGCCGGCAGCTATCCAGATCGAAATGTCGAAATCCCAGTGCAGAATCACTTCCAGCAATTTGGCAAGAGCATACAAAGATATACCGGAAGAAAATACGGTCATTACGGCAAATGATACCGCATTCAGACCTCGCGTCTTTTCATCAAAACGGAGTTTAAGATACTCGGGCACACTTCGCGCGCGGCTGCCATAATAAAAAGGCATCATAAAAACACCCAGAAAAACCATTGCGAAAATTGCCCCCACCCAATAAAAATGAACGGTCATTATGCCATACTTAGCCCCGGACGCCACCATACCCAGTACTTCCTGTGCACCAAGATTAGCAGAAATGAAAGCAAGACTTGTTATCCATAATGGTATCGTGCGGGAACTGGAAAGAAAATCGTTACTCGACCGGATCCTTTTTTTGATAAGGAAACCTACCCCGATAACAAACAAAAAATAAACAATGATTACGAGGTAATCGGCAATCTGTAATTTCATAGCAATCGTTAAATATTAAACGGTCCTTGGTAACACAATATATTCGTTTCACCGGATTTGAGAAGTTTTTATTAGGTGTATCAGGGCCAAATCTGACGCCGTTTTTGCATTATCGGGCCTTTTTTGTAATTTGTATCATATTCTACTTATTAAACGATTAGTTATGTCATCACTAAAAAACGAGTCCTTTTCACCGGAAGAAATAAATCCGCTGCGCAGTCTTGACGAGTGGGAAGAAGCTGTTCTTGAACGTTATCCTGAACCCGAAACTATTGCGAAGGATAAATCGAAAGAAGCTTTCCGCAATTATGAAGAACCGGGAAGAGACACTGTGAGGGAATTTTATCGGCTTAACCATACTTACCAGACTTATGATTTTGTTTTACAGAAAAAAGCAAACTATCTGAAGTTTGATAAAAAAGAAATGCCTGTATGGGATGCTTTTAACTTTCTTAACGAATTGGTCGATGATTCTGATCCGGACACCGATCTGGATCAATTTCAGCATTTGTTGCAGACCTCAGAAGCTATAAGAAGAGACGGCCATCCCGACTGGATGGTGCTGACCGGTCTTATGCACGACATGGGTAAAACGCTTTGCCTTTTTGGCGAGCCACAGTGGGCAGTTGTAGGCGATACTTTTCCAACAGGATGTGCCTATTCAGATAAAATTGTTTATCCCGAATTCTTTAAAGACAACACTGATTATAATGACTCCCGCTTCAATACAAGGCTGGGTGTCTATGAAGAAGGTTGCGGATTGCGTAATGTTCAGATTTCATGGGGACATGATGAATATGTATATCAGATGATGAAAGATCATCTTCCTGAACCAGGATTGTACATGTTGCGTTACCACTCGTTTTATGCCTGGCACCGGGAAGGAGAATACAGCTATCTGCTGGATGATCATGACAGGGAAATGCTGAAATGGGTTAAGTTATTTAATCCTTACGATCTGTATTCAAAAAACCCTACACCACCAGTGTGGGAAGAGTTGAAACCATATTACCAGGCACTGGTTGCAAAATACCTTCCCAAAACACTGAAGTTTTAAGGGATAGTTATCAAACTGAGTCTTTTTTATTTTTGATATCAGACCGGTTATTGTCTATGGCAGTAACCGGTTTTGTTTTAAAAAAATAATAAATGTTAGAATTACATTTATTATTTTCAACTACATTGCTATCCAGAATAAAAAACTAACGATGAAAAAACTATTTGCTGCCATCTTCATTTTATCACTTTCCACAAGTGAAGCGCAAACTACCAGAATATCCATTAATGGGTTTGAACCCACGACTACTATCAACAGGCATATCTACGGACATTTTTCAGAACATCTCGGGCGATGCATTTACGATGGATTTTGGGTGGGGGATAGTGTAAATGTGCCGAAAAAAGACCGTATCAGGCTGGATGTGGTAGAAGCCCTGAAAAAAATAAAGATTCCAAACCTTCGCTGGCCGGGTGGATGTTTTGCCGATGAATATCATTGGAGGGATGGCATTGGGCCGCGTGATCAGCGCCCTAAAATGGTAAATACAAATTGGGGAGGAGTTACAGAAGATAATAGTTTCGGCACACATGAATTCCTGGAACTATGTGAGTTGCTGGGTACAGAGCCCTACATCGCTGGAAATGTCGGCAGTGGTACTGTTGAAGAAATGAGCAAATGGGTAGAATACCTCAATTTCAGCGGCGAAAGCCCTATGACAACTATTCGAAAGCAAAATGGCCATCCAGAGCCATGGAAAGTTTCTTTTTGGGGCGTTGGCAATGAAAACTGGGGATGCGGTGGTAACATGACAGCTGAATTTTATGCCGATCAGTATAAGCGTTATGCCTCCTACACCAAAAATTATCCGGGGATGGCTCTGAAGAAAATCGCCGGCGGAGCAAGTGTTGATGATTATAACTGGACAGAAACCCTGATGAGGAAAATTCCACTGAATATGATGTGGGGGATATCGTTACATCACTATACCATTCCAAGAAACTGGAGCGATAAGGGATCAGCTACCTCCTTTGATGAGAAAGAATATTTTGCTACCATGAAACAATGCCTGCGTATGGAAGAACTGGTGACAAAACATTCAACCATTATGGACAAGTATGATCCGTCAAAAAGAGTCGCACTTGTTGTTGATGAGTGGGGTATCTGGACAAACGTTGAACCTGGCACCAATCCGGGATTTCTCTATCAGCAAAATAGTTTACGTGATGCGTTGATAGCCGGCACTACGTTGAACATTTTTAATAACCACAGCGACCGGGTCCGGATGGCAAATCTTGCACAAACAATCAATGTATTGCAATCACTGATCCTTACCAGGGGCAATGCCATCCTGCTGACGCCAACTTACCATGTTTTTGATCTGTATAAAGCACATATGGATGCTAAATTGCTGCCGGTTAATTTTAAAAGCCCCGATTACGTTTCGGGTAATGAAAAACTTCCCGCTATTAATGTGTCGGCTTCCCAGGATTCAAGTGGAGCGATAAATATTACTTTCGTAAACCTTGATCCTTCCAAAAAGCAAAGTATCAGAGCAAATTTGCCTGGCCTTTCATTCAAGTCCATAAAAGGAATGATCATTACTTCAAAAAAGCTGACCGATATTAATACATTCGAATCGCCATCAGCGATCAGACCCGTATCATTTGCCGGTGCAAAGAAAGAAGGAAATGAGCTGGTAGTCGATCTTCCGGCTCAGAGTATAGTTGCGCTTGAGTTAAGAAACTGATTATTCGGTGTTGTCTGGTTTCAATTTTGATTGGAATGCGGTATGAGGCCATACAATAGCAAAAGTGGGAAATCCTCGGGTGTCACCGGATATATATCAGGCAAAGATTACATTGTTGTTCAGTTTAATAATAACACCATCTATAAGTATTCGTATAAGTCTGCCGGAAGGGATGCCGTAGAAACCATGAAGGTCCTGGCATCCGCAATGAAGGGTCTGAGTACTTATATTTCCCAGTATAATCCGGGATATGAATAGTTGCGGTCAACTTGTTCTATGAAATTTTAAAAATGTAAATCATTGAAACGAAATTTGCTTTTATTGATGTTTGGTTTGATGGTCATATCTAATCTCTGCGGACAAACATCAGATTCAGTCTTCCTGTTTGCTTATTTTAAAAACAATGGTGAAGATGGATTGCATTTCGCATCCAGCGAAGATGGCTATAAATATACCGTTCTTAAATCTGATAGTTCATTCCTGAAACCTACAGTGAGCAAAGACAAGCTAATGCGTGATCCCTGTATTATCAGGGATAGGGACGGAAACTTCCGGATGGTTTGGACAGTTAGCTGGAACGACAAGGGAATAGGATATGCAAACTCCAGAGACCTGGTTCACTGGAGTGATCAACAGTTTATCCCGGTGATGACACATGAGCCGGATGTCCGCAATTGCTGGGCACCCGAAATATTTTATGATGATGGCATTTTCATGATCTACTGGGCATCTACGATCACAGGCCGTTTTCCTGAGACGGACAGCGAAGGTGATTCAAAGTATAATCACCGGATGTATTATGTAACAACTAAGGATTTTAAGACTTTTTCCAAAGCCGCATTGTTGTATGAACAGGGATTCAATGTAATAGATGCAACTATTCAAAAAAATGGTGGTAAATACTTTATGTATGTGAAGGATGAAACCCGGTATCCGCCTCAAAAAAATATCAGAGTTACAATCAGTTCGAAGATGACGGGTGGATATTCAAAGCCTTCGGCAGCGATTACCGGCGATTATTGGGCCGAAGGCCCTACCGTAATTAAAAAAGGCAATACCTGGTTAATGTACTTTGATAAATATATTCTGCACAAATATGGCATGCTTGAATCTAAAGACCTGTTACATTGGAATGATGTTTCCGAAAAACTGGAAGTGCCTGCCGGATTGCGGCATGGAACTGTTTTGAAAATTTCGCGAAAAGAGCTGGAGGTTTTAGCGCGGTAATGTGGAGTAGATCTCTGATCCGCTCATATGTCGTGTGGATCTCTGATCCGCTCATATGTGGAGTGGATTTCTGATCCGCTCGTTGACAAAACGAAGCCTATTATTAAATTCAACACCAAACAGCTTTGAAGATCAACGGATCCGGAGATCCACTGCACATGCGCTACATTCATTATATTTACTTCTCATTAATTTTCTATTAGATGCGAATTTTATTTGTCACGGCGCTTTTTGCTTTTGCACTTATTTCATACAAAAAGCCTGATCCCGGCGATCAAAATACAAAAGCAAATATCAGGACCGGTGCAGACCAGACTGAAAAATATCTTTCCTTACTTAAAGGTAAACGCATTGCAATACTTGCAAATCCTACCAGCATTATCGGTTCAAGACATATGGTGGACAGCCTTCAGGCTCTCGGAATAAATATTGTAAAAGTATTCGGCCCGGAGCACGGCTTCAGGGGTGCAGCCAGTGCCGGTGCTAAGGTGAAAGATGAAATAGACTCTGCTACAAAGATCCCTATTATATCTTTATATGGGCCAAAACGCAAGCCTGGTAAAGAAGATCTGGCGGACGTCGATTTAATGATCTTCGATGTGCAGGACGTGGGATGCAGGTTTTATACCTATATCAACGTGCTGGCTCATGTCATGGAAGCCTGTGCTGAAAACGGTAAAGAGTTGCTGATACTTGACAGGCCCAATCCCAACGGATATTTTGTTGACGGACCTGTACTCGATATGACCCTGAAGTCAGGAATCGGTATGTTCCCGATCCCAATCACTCATGGTATGACAATAGGTGAGCTGGCACAGATGTATAACGGTGAAGGATGGTTGCCCAATAAGCTGAAATGCAAAATCAGAATTATCAAGGTTGCAAACTACAACCACAACATGGAATACGTTCTGCCGATCAAACCTTCTCCCAACTTAAATACACAGCAATCCATTATGCTTTATCCTTCAACATGTTTGTTTGAAGGCACGGCGCTTAATCATGGACGGGGAACCTATTTCCCATTCACAGTTTTAGGAAGTCCTGAACTTAAAGGAAAATATGATTTCTCCTTTACTCCTATCAGTATTAAAGGCATGAGTGAAACACCATTGCATATGGATAAACTTTGTTACGGCCTTGATCTGCGCAAATATGACATCAATATACTTCGTAAGAAAAAGCAGGTTAACCTTCAATGGATTTTCGAACTTTACAATGCTTTTCCTGACAAAGAAAGATTTTTTGACTTCAGGCAAAGCAAACAAATAGGTGATATAGCAAAACTGGTAGGTACACATGAATTTAAGGACCAGGTTATGAGTGGCAAGTCAGAAGCAGAGATCCGTAAAACCTGGGAACCGGGATTGAGTAAATATAAAATCATGAGAAAGAAATACCTGCTCTATCCGTAAGCAAAAGCAATTGGCGTAATCAACGCTATCATAAGTTCCACGATTGGTATTTAACCGGAATGATATCAGAATAATTTGAACGATTTCATATATTTTCAAAATGTTATTAATAATTGAATGATGGAAACCCTTGTGTGTACTGAGCCTGGACATCTTGTATATAAGGATACCGACCTGCCGGTTAGTAAAGCCGGTAACGTTATAATCAGGATCACCCATATAGGTGTTTGTGGAACGGACCTTCATGCTTTTGAAGGGACTCAGCCATATTTTACCTATCCCCGCATACTCGGTCATGAAATTGCTGCTATCATCGAAGATCCGGCCGATGCAGATAATTTTAAAAACGGCGACCGTGTAACTTTCATTCCTTATTTTAATTGTGGATTTTGTATCGCGTGTAGAAACGGGAAACCAAATTGTTGTGTTAAACTTCAGGTCTCTGGTGTTCATGTTGACGGAGGGATGCGTACTCATCTAAGTGTGCCAGCCAATACTTTGGTTGATGGAAAAGGCCTGAGCGGGGAGGCGCTTGCGCTAATAGAACCGCTTGCGATCGGTGCTCATGGAGTTAAGAGATCCGGCGCAGGACCCGGCCAAAACGTATTGGTAATCGGTGCAGGACCAATAGGCCTGGGAGCTATGCAATTTGCCACTTTGGCCGGCGCTCGTGTTATTGCAATGGATGTAAATGAAAGCCGCCTGGAGTTCTGCAGACAAAAACTGAACATACCGTATACAATTAATGCAAGTGATAATGATGTAAATGAACAAATGGCTGCATTAACAAATGGAGAAATGGCTGCCGTGGTAATAGACGCCACCGGAAATATACATGCCATTAATAAAGGATTTCAATTTATAGCGCATGGCGGAACATACGTCCTGATTGGGCTCCAGAAACAAGAAATTCATTTCAGTCATCCGGAGTTTCATAAAAGAGAGGCCACCCTGATGAGCAGCCGAAATGCAACACGCAGCGATTTTGAATATGTTATGGAAATGATCGGAAATAATATGATCGATCCTTTGAGTTATATCACCCACAGGGTAAACTTTGGGTCAGCAGCGGACCAGTTCCCTGGTTGGTTAAAACAAGATGCCGGTGTTATCAAAGCAATGATCATTATGCAGGACTGAAAGACCTGATCTGTTTTGAGGAAATATCTGAATACGTCCATTCAACGTGTTACTACAGAGGATTCATTTATTTCGTTCTGATTTTGCACGTCCATTCAACGTGTTACTACAGAGGATTCATTTATTTCGTTCTGATTTTGCCCCCCTTGGATGTGGCTTCCCCTCCGGTGCAGGGGGGCAAAATAGGCCCGAAATAAACGAATCCTCTTTGCAACAGTCTCATTCCCGTAGGAGTAGGTTGTAGTATTATTTATATCCGGAAATTTTTTGAGGATGTTAGTTGGGAATACTGATATGTAAAATCTCCCTTAAAATATTTGGGGTCATAGTGTGTGGAACTCACAATTTAACGGACGAATTCTGTAGCAGTAATGGTCTCACCGCATCAATAATTTCAATCATTTAAAAGCAATTCTATTAAAGGCAATACTTCTTGCCTATAGAAACAAAATACCTCAGCTGATTACGAATCATGAATGATGAATAAAAAATACAAAACGGCTGCATTGATTACATTAACTCGTTTTGGACAGCGTGCAAAATAAGTCTGCCAACATCAGCAATAAAACAGTTATCAATTACCAATAAATGTTGCACCAAACACTCACGGGAATGAGAATTTTACGAAGAGGAGGTCTTCATTTCGGTCCTATTTTGCCCCCTACATCGACGGGCAACACACATCCAAGGGGGGCAAAATCAGAACGAATTGGAGACCTTCTCTGTAGTAATGTTCGAATGGACGCAAAATCTGGCATGATTCTTTATTGTTATAAACGAAGAATAGTCTTAAGATATCTCTCCCCAATTTTCCTAACGCCTCCGTAACCTTAGAACAAATCCCACACTGCCATAACCGGTAGAACAACGCTTTATTTTTATTATTCACTTTACTTTTAAAACAAGTTTTATTATGAAAAAGCTATTAATAGCAGCTGGTATCGGCATGTGCATATTCACCATGGCTACCACTAACAGTAATGCAGGAAGCTATGAGATCAAGGATTTGACTCAGGATACTACTCCCAAAAAGAAAAAAGATACAACCAAGCCAAAAAAAGATTCTCTAACCGTACAGTTTGTATCACCCGTCAAATAATATTTTGAAAGGGTAATCAAAGACCGGTTAGTTTTAACCGGTTTTTGTATTTGAATTATTTTGGCAAAACCTGAGGCTTGTCGTTTACTTCTTCCACACTGCCTTTAATTCGTTTATACATAAACGTAAGGGTCTGTTTATTCCAGCCTTCAAATCTTCCCCGTTGAACCACCAGGTCATTGTTGAAATCCGGATTCAAAAAATAATGAAATGCAAAATGGGCCTTTGGCACCTCCCACCCAACCATTTGCCCGAATCGCAAAACATTAAAGACAAGTGTATCATTCCATTTCTCGATAGTATAATATCCATCTGAAAACTTTTTCAAAGATTCCACTTCATTTCTGTTTTTAACCGAATCAAGAAGTACCTGATTTTTCCGAAAAAAATTAAACGGAACCGGTTTTTTTCTGTTATCGAATACTGATAAGTGCCCGATAAAATAGCCACTGTCAACGTCGGCTACTGCATACCATAACATATTGTTAAATGGTGTCGGCGTTGAGAAATATCTTAATGGTTTTATTCCTTTCTTTTCAAGTGAGGTTGTTAAATGGCCATTTGTCAGCAATTTATTGTTAATACTTATTCCAATGTAAATTGCCGTGAGTGCAAGCGATGCTGTGGCAACCTTTTTTTGAATCCTGGTATTCATCCTGTAGAACAAAATAAATAAAGTGGCAAGGATCGCCCAGATGGAAAATAACGGGTCGGCCACATATAATAAATTGAACGAAAATCTTTCAGATAAAAACGGTTCCAGTAAACCGGTTCCATAAGCGTTACAGCTATCAAGAAGGTCATGAACCAAAATCTGCAGGATAAAGAACATGTAAAACTTCCCGATCCCCACATCCCGCTTCCTATAAAGCTTAATGCATAAAAATGCAAGTGCCCATGAAACTAATAATGCAAAGAGAAAGGAATGGGTTATACCTCTATGTGCAATGAGTTCCTGTGGAAGTGTTAAAAATAAACCTTCAAGCACATCTATATCGGGGAGACTTGCTCCGATTATTCCCCAGAAGATAGCTCTCCTTCCCAGCTTTTTTCCGAGCATGACTTCGCCAATGCATGAGCCCAGAGCTATATGTGTAAGTGTATCCATCTTTAAAAACCTTTCTTTGCATTAAATATCTGAAAAACTCCGCAAGTTTCGGGTTTAAAAGCAGGCAGATCATAAATAGTTTTGTGAATCAATCAGACAATATGAGCACAGGCAATTTAAACTATGAACGCATCGCTGCAGCAATCGAATACATCCAGCGCAATTTTAAAGAACAACCCGATCTTGACAGGATAGCGGCAGAGGTCCATCTCAGCCCATTTCATTTTCAGAAAATATTTACAGAATGGGCTGGCGTCAGTCCCAAAAAATTTGTTCAATATCTGACGGTTGAGTATGCAAAAAATGCATTGCGTACGGATCATGCAACTATGGCGGATGCCGCTTTTGAAACAGGGCTATCGGGCACGGGCAGACTACACGATCTTTTTATCAGCATTGAAGGTATGACACCAGGTGAATATAAAAACGGAGGCGAGGATCTTTACATCAATTATAGTTTCGCTGAAAGTCCTTTCGGACTTATTCTTGTGGCTTCTACCAGCAAGGGTATTTGCTATATGGCGTTTGTGGAGAACGAAAATGATTCCCTGCAATTTCTTATTCAAAAATTTCCGAATGCACATTACAACCAGGTAGTGGATATGCACCAGCAGAATGCCTTGTTTATTTTTAACCAGGACTGGAAAGGACTGAACAAAATCAAGCTGCATTTGAAAGGATCACCTTTCCAGTTAAAAGTCTGGGAAACATTGCTTCGGATTCCTTTCGGCCAATTGGCAACTTACGGCGGTATTGCCAGGCAGCTACAAAATGAAAAAGCTTCACGCGCCGTGGGTAGTGCAGTTGGTGATAATCCTGTTGCTTATCTCATCCCCTGCCACCGTGTAATACAGGCTGCCGGCATCACTGGCCAGTATCATTGGGGTGCAACGCGTAAGTCGGCCATCATTGGATGGGAGGCTGCCCATCTTGAAAACAATAAAACAATGTAATGCAGAACATCAATGAACGAATTCAACGGTTGAACTGGATGGTGATCACTGACTCCATGCATCAGAAAGGTTATGCCCGCGTTACTTCACTTTTGTCACGGGAAGAATGTGATTCGCTCAGGGAAACATTTTCCAATGATAGCTTGTTCAGAAAAACAATTGTGATGGAACGGTACCGGTTTGGTAAAGGCGTTTATAAATATTATCAATATCCGTTACCTGGTCTCGTAGATGCAATCAGAAAAGGCATGTATACATTTCTTGCTCCTATCGCTAACAAATGGGCAACAGTTCTGAATCTTAAGGAGGGATTTCCGGATAACTGGAGTGAATTACAACAGAGATGTATTGACCATGATCAGATCTGGCCTACCGTATTGATACTTCAATACCATCAGGAAGGCTTCAATACCTTACATCAGGATCTGTATGGTGAAGTGTTTTTTCCCATACAGATCGTCCTGTTCCTGAATGAGCCAGGTCTGGAATATGAAGGCGGGGAATTTGTTCTCACAGAACAGGTTCCGAGGGCCCAGTCAAAAGCAATAGTTCTGAAACCCTCTCTTGGCGACATGTTGATCTTCACGACTAACTTCAGACCTGTAAAAGGAACGAGAGGATATTATAAAGCGAATATGAAACATGGAGTAAGCGAAGTGACAAAAGGAACAAGAACAACACTTGGCATTATTTTTCACGACGCGAAATCGTAACTGTGCGTTGCAAACCGGCATGTGACGGATTGTGAAAAGCGAATACCTGAAATGGAAAGAAAAAACCTGATACCCCACCAGGGAGAAGCTTATTTGTTTACACAGTTCTGGCTGCCATCTGAAGCGTCGCGCCTGATGGAAGATTTATTGCATAATGTTCCCTGGAGACAGGATCCCATTAAAATATTTGGCAAAGAAGTACTACAACCCAGGTTGACCTGTTGGTTTGGGAATCCGGGTGTCGATTACAGTTACTCGGGAATTACCATGATGAGTGAGAGCTGGAATGAGTCCCTACTGATTATTAAAAATAAGATTGAGCCTGTAGCGGGCGTAAAGTTTACGGGTGCGCTTTTGAATTTATACCGGAACGGACAAGACAGTATGGGATGGCACAGGGACAACGAACGTGAACTGGGGAAAAATCCGGTAATCGGCTCCGTAAGCCTGGGTGAAACCAGGCGGTTTCAATTCAGAAATTATGAATCAAAAAAAGAATTGATCTCTATTGATTTATCTCATGGCAGTTTTCTACTGATGCGGGAAGAAACACAACATTTCTGGGAACATAGAATTCCCAAAACAGCCATCATTACCAAGCCGAGAATAAATATAACCTTCCGGGCCATTTGATTTGGCTGCCCTCCTGCGAAGGAGGGCGGGGAGCGTAGCGAGCGGGTGGTTGTGCTGGCCACGGCGGACGAGCAGGAGGGGAATATCTATGGTTTCCTAATATTCCCTTAAAAACCCCGCGACTGTTTGCTCTGTTAAAGATTTTTTAATAACTTGTTAAATATCCCCCCAGCTCTATTCCGCGCCAACGTATCTAGTCGTTTAACCGTATTTTAAAGTCAAATTCCATTTCCAGTTATGCAAATCTTAAAGCATCCGTTAATTGCCGTATTTGTGGCAGGGATAGTCGTGTTGTCTTCATGCAAAAAAGAGTCATCTGCAGATAGTGATCCGTCTGGCGAAGATTCGAGCGCGGTAGCTGACAAAATTAAGGATACCGTACTTGCTTATTCCCAGGATATTTATCTCTGGTTCGATCAGATCCCATCCACTTTCAAACCCAGAACATACGCAGATCCCAACAAAATCATGACCGCTATCCGCCAGTATAGTTCCGAACCAGGCTTCACCAAGCCGGTAGACAGGTGGAGCTTCGCAATGAAGAAAGCGGAATGGGATGATGTGAGTTCCGGTGTATCCGGCGATTTTGGTGTCAATGTGTTTTTTAGGGCTGAAGGCGATTTGCGCGTTAGATATGTTGAGAAGGGATCACCAGCAGGAAAAGCCGGCATACGCAGGGGTTGGAGAGTTACCAAACTTAATGGCAGTTCCACAATCACTACAGCTAATTCCGACGCCATTGTTGACGCGGTTTATTACAGTGATAATACGAGCTTCGAATTTCAAAAACCTGATGGTTCAACAGTGCCTGTAACGCTGGCGGCTGTATCCTATAAACAAAACCCTATTTTTCTTGACACAGTGTATACTGCAGGTTCAAACAAAGTGGGTTACATGGTTTTCAATTCATTCCTGGGTGACACTACGCAAATCTATAATGATTTTCAGCGCATTTTCAGCAGGTTCACGACCGCAGAAGTAAAAGACGTGGTGGTGGATCTCAGATATAATGGCGGTGGCTATGTTACCGTACAGGAAAAACTGGCTAACTACCTTGTAAAATCATCAGGAAGCGGAGGACTTATGATGAAAGAGGTATTCAATAGTAAATATCAGAATGACAATGAAACCATTAATTTTTCGAAGCTGGGGTCCCTGAACCCTACGCGGTTGTTCTTCATCGTTAGTGACAATACCGCTTCAGCAAGTGAGTTGCTGATCAATAATCTAAAACCCTATGTCGAAGTTAAACTTGTTGGTCCGACAAATACTTATGGCAAACCCGTCGGATATTTTCCTATTGGAGTCGGAGATTGGTATATCTTTCCCGTATCGTTCAGAAGCACCAACAAAGACGGACAGGGAAATTATTTCGACGGTATACCTACAGACAGTAAATCTGCTGATGGCCTAGATAAAGATTGGGGTGATATTCAGGAAGCTTCACTTAAGAATGTTCTTAGTTATATAAGTTCGGGCAATTTTGCACCTCTTTCAACAGACAGGACCATTGGAAGTAGTGTCGAAATGAGCAGTAAAAACAAAGTGTTCAGCGATCGTTCTTTTAAAGGGGCAATTATACCCGTTAAACCGATCAAACTCTAAAATATTTGTACGTATTTTGCAGATGGCCGGATAAACAGGTAGATTACCTGTTAGCCGGCCATTTGTTTGTCCGGTAAATTAAAAAAATAAATTGCTATCAATGAAAATCGGAAAAAAACATTTCAGTATTGTGCTGGTATCGGTTATAATGCTAGTGTTCTGTGTAAGTGCCCAGGATGATCTGCCTGATTATCGTAATAAAAAAGACAATTTTTCTAAGGTGCGTGAAAAAGATATCAGGAGTGATCTTGCCAGTTTTGCCATTGCAGGTATAGAGGAAAGAATTGGTAAAAAGCCATTGAAGAGTATCCCTGCACGAAATTATAGTGGCAGTTTTTTATTGTTTGAAGAAGGAAATATAAAAGTAAATATTACTGCCAGTATATTCGATCCTTCAAAACACAGACTGGACTCCGTAGAAAAATACCTCGTGAAAATTGATAAGAAACCTTATTTCGGTAATTATGGAAGCGTACCGCGATATACCATTTCAACCGTGACGTTGTTTATAGATAATGATACGGTTGTGGTACCTCAGACTGCATTATTCGATCTATATAGCCCTACTTTTGCATATCGCGATGGCGGCGGGATTCCGAAAACTTTCAATGCCGTGTATTTATCGGAAGATAAGCGAACGATTTACGTCTATATGCTCAATAAAGAAGACCGTGGAAGCTATGAAGTAACCTGGATCTTCAGGGATAAAAAGTATTTAAGGAGGGTCGTGGATTCCAACATTTTAAAATAAAAGAAAAAATAAGTTGGCGCCGTTGCAATTAGTGTTAGACAATACCGTTAATATAACGGTTTTTCATAGGATATTGGATTTTAAAACGGGGTTGGATTTCTATCCGGACCCTTTTTTTATTTTAAGCCGATCCTGTTAAAACTTTCCTTCAATAATCACATTGCAATTTCTTCCAGTAAAATAAGCCTGATGGCAGCAGTATTCTTCGCTTCCTGAAAACTGATATTTTTTTCTCTTCTTTTTATACCGCAATTTTATCCGACAATTATTATATATGACTGCAAATAGCTTTCAGTTTGAACAAGACTATGCATGGGAGGATGCGGACGTTAAAATTCAGCGGCAGATCTTTGGATATAACGAACAGGTAATGATGGTAAAAGTAAAATTTGTGAAGGGTGGCATTGGTGTCCCGCATAAACATCCGCATACCCAGGTTACCTATGTCGAATCGGGTGTTTTTGAAACGACTATTGGAGATGAAACAAAGATCATCCGCAAGGGGGATGGATTTTTTGTTCATCCAAATATAGTCCATGGTGTTGTTTGCCTGGAAGATGGTATGCTCGTTGACTGCTTTACGCCAATGCGCGAAGATTTTGTTGCTTCAAAATAGTTTGCAGAAATTAGTATTAAAAGTGGCAAGTAACAATACCAGACCAGTTTTTTCAATCGCCTTAATAATTGTTAATGCCTTTGTGTTCGGGCAACGTTCTGTTGACAGGCACTATTTGAAGCTGCGGTATGCAAGTAATATAATCCCGATAAATACTGAACCATGAAAAACCTGGTCAATAATTTCAATATTCGTTTTATCCTGACCGTTATACCTGTTGTTTTCGGTGTTTTTAGCTTTGCACAGATCGCGCAGAGCAAAGATCCCGCAGTCGAGAAAGTGGCAGCGGTGCTAAGGGCAACCGTTTTAAAGGAGGCTGAGTGGGCCATGCAACAAAAACCCGAAACGGTTACGGCTGCCTGGTCTGCCAGGAGTGCGGGGGGCAGGCATGATTTCTTTTCCGAAGGTGATTACTGGTGGCCCGATTCTTCAAAGCCGGATAGCCCCTATGTTCAACGGGACGGCATGACAAACCCTGATAATTTTGTTGCACATCGAAAGGCCATGATCCGGTTCAGCCGCATTGTTGGCGCACTGGCATCTGCGTACATACTTACCCGTGATACCAACTATGCCGCACGTGCATTGTTGCATTGTAAGGCCTGGTTTGTTGATACGGCCACAATGATGAATCCCAACCTGCTTTTTGCCCAGGCTATAAAGGGGAGGGCAACGGGAAGAGGGATCGGGATCATAGACACCATTCATTTTATGGAAGTTGTACAAGGGATGTCTGTTTTAGAAAATTCATCCGGAGTCGATAAAGGCCTGATTGAACTGATTAAACAATGGTTCGAAAAATACCTGAACTGGCTTACAACACATCCTTATGGAAAGGACGAAATGAATGCGGCAAATAATCATGGTACCTGCTGGGTAATGCAAGTTGCAGCCTTTGCGAAATTTACAGGTAATACCGGCCTCCTCGAATTTTGCAGTGACCGTTACAAAAACGTTTTGTTGCCCCGGCAAATGGCTCCTGATGGAAGTTTTCCACAGGAATTGAGAAGAACAAAGCCATATGGGTACTCAATCTTCAACATTGATGCTATGACTATGATCTGCCAGATATTGTCTGATGGAAAAAATGATCTCTGGTCATTTGAAACACCGCAGTTGCAATCGATTAAAAAAGGAATAAGTTATATGTTTCCCTTTGTGCAAAACAAAAAAACATGGCCCTTGAAGCCAGACATCATGTATTGGGAACAATGGCCCGTTGCACAGCCGTTCCTCGTTTTTGGTGCTCTGAAGTATCAGAATAAGGAGTGGTTCGATACCTGGAAAAAGTTAGATCATTCACCAAAAAATGAAGAGGTGATTCGGAATTTACCGGTGAGAAACCCGTTGATTTGGTTGTGATTTAAAATTGGTTGCCCTCCCGCTAAAGCGAGGCAGGCTCTGCGAAGGCTTGCCCACCGAAGCCCTGGCGTAGGTGCGAGGGCGGCAAGCGTAGCGAGCGGGTTTTGGCCAACGAAGCTTTAGCGTAGGAGGTTGGTTGGTTGGTTGGTTGGTTCGTTGGTTGGTTGGTTGGTTGTTCTTTGGTGTTCGAAAGTAATCAGAGTGCGGTTACCAAAAACAACCACCCCATGCCTTCGGCATTTCCCCTCCTTCGCAGGAGGGGAGTTTTTTACTTTGGCACCTGCTTCAGCAACCAAACACCAAGATCCTTGGCGGCCTTGTCATTATCAAAGCCAGGTGTTAGCCTTCCGTTGCAATATTCATTGTAAAACCAGGGATCACCGACTGCGAATACGGTTCCCTTACCATATTTTGAAGTTGCAATCACAACATCACCCTTATCAGTGAATGCCGATTGAGCTTTGCGCCTGATCCTGATTGAACAGATATCTTTTATATACAATTTCTTTGCAGTTGTAAAAATAGGGTGACCTGCCGGTACATGTAATGCAGCCATTTCGAAATCATC
>Ga0193752_1001871_pt1 | contig 16814 bp, 11 predicted proteins | sample H1c1metaG_FD_144924 | JGI IMG/M metagenome (GOLD analysis project Ga0193752, IMG submission 144924) | Soil microbial communities from a riparian zone of the East river system, Colorado, United States - H1c1 | ecosystem: Environmental > Terrestrial > Soil > Riparian zone | place: USA: East River... | reverse complement strand
TCGAGATTCTCCAAACCGAATTCACGTACAAGGCTTCTTATAACGCGACCGCTCCATTCAAAAAGATAGATGTAAAGATCAAGCCTGAGATAGTTACGCTGAAAAGGCCGGTCGAGATCTCGCTCGGTTCCGGCACACATGTAAAGCCGGAAGATTGGAATGACCTGATCTCCGATCCGGAAGTGTTTGTTCTCGATACCCGGAACGATTATGAATTTCGCAGCGGTACATTTGAACGTGCGGTAAATCCGCAAACTGAAAAGTTCAGCGATCTGCCTGAGTTCGTCGCCGAAAATCTCGACCCGGACAGGCACAAAAAGATCGCGATGTTCTGCACAGGCGGAATTCGCTGCGAAAAATTCGCCCCTTACATGCGAGGTCTTGGGTTTGAGACCGTTTATCAATTGGAAGGCGGCATCTTGAAATATCTTGAGGACATTCCGCCCGACGAGCAACTTTGGCGCGGCGAATGCTACATATTCGATAAGCGCGTTTCGGTAAACGAGCGGCTTGAAAAAGGTGTTTCCGCCGACCTGTCGCAGATGGCCGAAGGTGAAACCGCTCAATGAACATCTCGCCAGCCAGAACCTCGGCGTTCGACATTCTCGAAAAGATCGAACGCGAACGGGCATTTTCATCCATCTTGTTACCCGCCTACGAGAGCGAGTTAAGCGATCTTGATAAAGGCCTCTGTCATGAGATCGTTCTCGGTGTATTGAGGAGAAAGCTCTATCTGGACGCCGTAATAGATCAGTTTTCAAGCGGTAAAAAACTCGACCTCGCGGTGCGAATCGCTCTGCAAATCGGTCTTTACCAGATACTTTTTCTGCACAGGATCCCGCCGCATTCCGCCGTTAACGAAAGCGTGGACCTCGTTCAGCGAGCTAAGAAGACATCCGCGAAAGGCTTTGTAAATGCGATATTGAGAAAAGCAACACGCGAAGCTACGACACTTGAATTTTCAAGTGAGATCGAGCAGCTCTCGATAGAAACCTCGCATCCGATATGGCTTTTGGAGCGATGGATCAACCAGTTCGGTTTGGAAGAAACAAAAGCTCTGGCGGCCGCAAACAACGACATACCAAAACATGCTTTTCGGATAACCGCGAAAGGACGAAAAGAAAAAATCGAGCTGCCGGAAGGCATCACGGCATCGCTATTGGTTGACGGCTGCTTTCTTTCCGACACAATGCCAAAGTCTCTAAGGGAATTGGCTGCAAGCGGTGACATTTATTTTCAGGACGAAGGTTCGCAGATGGTTGCCGCGACGATCGGCATTCCGCCGAACGGACGATTTCTCGATGTATGTGCCGCCCCGGGCGGAAAAACGACGATGATCGCGGAAAGGTTTTCGGGGTCGCCGAATCAGATCGTTGCCGGCGACCTTCACGAAAAACGAGTCAGATTCTTAAAGGAAAATTGCCTGCATCAGGGTCTGACAGAGATTAATTTCTTAAGGTACGACGCGGAAAATGCTATTCCTTTTGCCGATGAAGCTTTTGATGTCGTCCTCGTGGACGCGCCGTGTTCGGGGACAGGAACGATCAGAAGCAATCCCGAAATACGATATTTTCTTAACGAAGACGATTTTTCAGACCTCCGGAGTAAACAACTTAGCATCTTAAAAAATGCATCAAAGTCATTGAAAAGCGGTGGAAACCTCGTGTATTCAACATGTTCGCTGGAACGGGACGAGAATGAGGCTGTCATTAGAGAGTTCCTGAAAGCCGCTCCATACTTTCGCCTGAAGCGTTTTGAAGCATTTGCTTCCTTTGCAGCCGAAGATGGAACGATGAGAACTTTTCCGCACCGCGATCAAATGGAAGGCTTTTTCATTGCGATGCTTACGAGGGATTAACTTGATTTCGGTTGTCGCACGTTACCTGAATCGACCGAAAATGTTAATATTTTGCTAAGGAGATTTGCACCTTGGGACTAATTTCAACCGGACTTTCAGCCATTGGTAAGCTCGCCGTAGTGGGCGTACTTTTAGTCGCGTTTCTCGTGGGAATGGCTGGCGTAGTTTATATGTCGCTTACGGGTGCCGAAGTAAAAGTGCCTGACATCACGGGCAAGGACTTTGTTGAGAGTGAAAAGGAACTGGCTTCGCTGGGCTTGAGGATAAAGAAACGGGCCGACCGGGAAAGTGCCGACAAGATAAATACGGTTCTTGAGCAGCTTCCAAAACCCGGCGAAACGGTGAAGACCGGGCAAATGATCCTGGTAGTCGTTAGCAAGGTCGGGACTACGGGCGACGAGGCACCACCGTCGTTGAAAAAGGACATTGATGAAGACGACAGCGATAAGATCGAGGATATGATCTCGGACAAGCCTAAAAAGGCAAAATCCAACAGCAATACAAATAAGAAGAAAGCCGACACTACGCGAGACGTGATCGCGAACACCTCGACCTCAACAACAAATACCGGCACCCCACAGACCGGCACCGATTCCGACAAAAAAGACGGTGCGACGGGCGATGATGCCAAAAAGGCAACGCAGGATAAAAAGGATACAACCGGGCCTAAAACACAAAATACGCCCGGATCGAGCAAGCCGAACACTATAAAGCCGCCGGCGGGTGAACCGCGTCCGCGGCCCTAAGCGGTGCAACGATTAGATAGAATTGAGCAACAAAGTAAACGATAATTTGCGTTCTTTTGACATTGCGCCGTCGATTCTTTCGGCGGACTTCACGCGGCTTGCCGAGGCGATCGAGGCGGTCGAAGAAGGCGGAGCGACCATTCTGCATGTCGATGTGATGGACGGCCATTTCGTCCCTAATATTACTATCGGTTTGCCGGTCGTGAAATCGCTCAGGGCCGCAACGCGAATGACGATCGACACGCATCTGATGATAAGCGAGCCTGGCCGATACGCGGTCGAATTCGTAAAAGCGGGAGCCGATATGGTCTCGGTACACGTCGAGGCAGATGTGCATCTGCATCGTACGCTCACGGCGATACGTGAAGCGGGTGCAAAAGCGGGGATTGCCATCAATCCGGCGACACCGCTCGTTTCGCTCGAAGAGGCGCTGCCTTACGCCGATTTTATTCTCCTGATGTCGGTCAATCCGGGCTTTGGCGGCCAAAAGTTTGTGCCGACCTCGCTTGATAAGCTTCGACGGCTGCGGCAGATGATAGATCAACGCGGGCTAAACACGCGGATCGAGATCGACGGAGGCGTCGATGCGGATAACATCGCCGAAATTGCCGAGGCAGGAGCAGAGATCGTAGTTGCAGGTTCGGCGGTATTTGGCGGCGGGCGTCCGACGGAAGCCGTTCGAGAATTGATCGACCGGGCAACCGTTTGGGTTTAAGTTTTAAAATTTTTGATCGAGTTTTTATTATGAGACGTTTTTCATATTTATCCTTGTTTTCGGCCTTGATCGCTATGGCCGCACTTTCTAGTTTTTCATTTGCCCAGGCAAAGCCCGGCGACGGAACTCCGCTGCAGCGGCTTGAGGTTATGCGGCAAAAGCTCGAAACGATGCGGCGTTCGTTGAACAGCGCCGCTTCTGTTTTGAAGCAGGAAAATAAGGATGACAAAGAAAAGAAAGACGACAAGGAAAAGCTAGAAACGCCTCTCGGCCGTTTGCTCTCTTTGGAAAAGGACGCAAGTCGTTTGCAGTCCGAGGTGAATGCCCTTCGCGGTAAAGTTGACCGTGCCGACAAGTACGAAACCAGCGAGATCGACCAGTTGGAAACCGCCGTTTCGGAATTGCTGACCCGCGTCGATGCGATCCAGCTTGAAACTGCGGGCGCCCGTGCAGCTTCCGATTCGCCGGAAGGAAAAGCACGCGACATTAAGAAAAAGAAAAAATTCCTGGGTATTTTTGGCGGCGGCGGCAACGACGAGTTTGACGAACTGATCGGCTCCGTCTCGCCCGGACGCGACCGCGAATTATTTATCGTGGCGACACGAGAGGTTCGCAGGAAGCGATTCGACGTAGGTCGGCTCTTGTTTCAGACGATCATAACCACATATCCCGATTCGCCGTATCTTCCGATGTCGAAGCTGGCCGTGGCGGACTCGTTCTTTTTAGAAGGTTCGACAAGCGGATTGATACAGGCAATTGCAGCGTATCAGGAATGGCTAACATTTTTCCCGACGCATCCGCTTGCCGACCGCGTCGTTCTCAAGATAGGTGAATCGGAAATGCGGCAGATCGGCTTGCCTGATCGTGATGCGACAAGAGCAAAACGTGCGGAGACACGGTTGAAGGCGCTTCTTCAGCAGTATCCGAATTCGATCCTTAAAGCGGAAGCCGAGAAACGCCTGACGCAGGTGCAGAATAACCTCGGGCTTCATAATCTTTACATCGCAAATTTTTATTACACCCAAGCGGTCAATCAGGGAAAGTCAGGATTGAAAGGCTCACAGTCGCGTTATTTGGAGATACTCGAAAAATATCCGAATTTCGGTTATATGGACGAGGCCCTGTACAAGCTTGCGGTCACCTATATGACCGAAGAAGAAACCGACCAGGCCGCTCGATATTTTCAGCAGATCGTTCGTGATTATCCGAACAGCGAATACGTCGATCAAGCGAAAAAACAGCTTGAGCTGATCGGTGCCAGCATTCCGGAGCCAAATCCGGCACGAAAGGACGTGCTGCCTCCGGACGACGGCGGGTTCTTTGCAAATTTCAAAAACGAGTTTTTGGGCATCTATCCGATGACAATAGACAAAGACGGCGTTTTGATGACAAAGGACTTTGATAAGGAGAAATTCGAATTGATCGATCAGATAATCGAGAATCAAGGCGACATTACGATCAATCAAATTCCCCAGGCATTGACGACGGTCATTTCCCAGAGACAAGCTTCCGTTCAGCCGGCTCCGCAGCCAAAGCCGCAGCAGCCGCAAAAATAGCTTTAGTTACATATGTTGGTCGTGCGCGACTCGAGGAATTTTTAGGGAATTGAGGCTGTCTGAAAAGGCGGCCTCTTTGTTGATTTGATTTCTTTTTGATCTATTTCGTGTATTTCGTGGAAAAACTCTTAAGGAAATATCCACGAAACACACGAAAGAAGAAAGCAAAGTGGAAAAAAGATGTGAAAAGGTCATCGGATCAACTTTCAGACGGCCTCTTTATTAGGCTGGCCAGCGTAAACGAACCAGAGGTGCTTTTAGTGAATATACACAGATCGATCTTCATTTTTGTCCATGTTACGGCACTCGGGTTTGCCGCTTACGCTCAAAATGCTCCTGCGTTTCCGACGCCCACGCCGCAGACGATAAAGCTCTCGCAGCTTTTAGCCTCGAATCTGGAAGCCCGGAACGGCAGGTCGGAAGTTTCCGGAGAAAGCAAAGCCAAAGCTTACTCTAAACTGCTCGAAGGCCAGCGTTACGTTTGGGCTATCACTAATGTTCGTCGCGGCAGGACGGCGGCGGAGGTTCAGAATAACATTCAGCTTTCGCGGCAGGCTTTTCAAAAAGCTATCGAACTGAATCCCAACCTTTCCGAAGCATATACGGCTCTGGCCGAGCTTGCGATCAGTGCTCCGCCGAGCGACATTGATGAGGCGGTCAGCCTGGCCGAGCTTGCTGTAAAGATCGAAAAGGACAATTTTGGCGCACGCCGTATTTTGGCGAGGCTTTACACATTTAAAAGCGGGATCAGCACCGGAGCACCGGATGCAGCGATGTCCGAACGGGCCGTCGCCGCATGGAAATATATCGCCGTCCTCGATCCGCGAAATGCCGAGGCTTGGGCTTTTTTGAGTGACTTCTATGAAAAACAGGGAAAGTCGAGCGAACGTATCGATGCCCTGCAAAATTGGCTAAGTGCCGCCGCTCCGATCGATTCGCAATTTTATCAACGCATTATTGGCGGACGAGATAATCTGTCGCCGGAGAGCGCAACTCTAAAATTGGGCGAAGCTCTTTTGAAAGCTGGTCGAACCCAGGAGGCGATCGAAAAGCTAAGCATTGTGGTTGCCGACGATCCGGAAAACACATTAGGCGTCGAACTCCTGAGTGACGCCATCGAGTCGAGCTCCGGCAAAGGATCTGCCGCCGCGGTGCAGGCGCTCCAACAGGCCGTATATGCAAATCCCTCTAACCTCGCTCTTATTAGTTTGCTTTCCGATATTCACGCAAAGAACGGAAATAACGATGAAGCGGCAAAAGTGTTGAGAGATGCGGCGATAAAGTCGTCTGCTTCGGATCGGGTCAGTTCATCGAATTTCTATATTTTGCTTGGCGATCTTTACGAACGGATAAATCGTTACACAGATTCGATAACCGCATACGATAAAGCGATCGAGACACGCGGATTTACCAAAGGTGCCACTTTCACTGACGACGAACGCGCTTTTTTGGTTCAGGTATTCGAGCGGATGATCCGTTCGTCGAAAAGTTCAAACCGTCCGGGCGATGTTCGCAATATTATTGACCGTGCCCGCAAGGCCCTCGGGGACGACGATGCTTTTGCCGATCGACAGCTGGTTTCGTTTTACCGCGAATCAGGTAAACGGCAGGAAGCCTTAGTTGTGATCCGTTCTCTTCGAGCAAAGCTGCCGGGCGACGAAGGGATCGTACGGTTGGAAGCGACCGTTTTGACCGAACTTGGACGAGTCGATGAAGCGGTCGAGGGATTCAGGAAACAGGCTGCCGTAAAAGCGACCGGAGCTCCGATAAGTTCGGGACGAAGCGATACGAATTCGTCCACTTTCTCGCTCGAACTTCCGAAGCAGGATGAATTTTCAAACGCTTTATTTATTTCTCAACTGTATAGCCAGGCCAACCGGAGCAAAGAAGCTATAGAAGCGGGAAATCAAGCTTACGCGATCGCACACACCGAAGAGCGTCGTCAGATAGCGAAACTGACGATCGCGACAGCTCAACAGATGTCCGGTGATCATGCCGCGGCCGAAGTTACGCTTCGAGAGATATTAAAAAGTTCTCCCGGAAATCCGATCGCCTTGAATAATTTAGGCTACTTTCTTTTGGAGCGTAACGAACGATACGAAGAAGCCAGAAAGTTGATTCAGCAGGCGCTTGATGTCGACCCGACAAACCCGTCCTATCTCGACAGCCTCGGCTGGGCATATTTTAAGCTTGGAAAATTTGCGGATGCGGAAAAATACCTCAAAGACGCTGTTCGGTTCGATTCAATGTCCTCGACCATCCACGAGCATCTGGGCGATGTCTATCACAAGCAGGGAAAAGCCGAGATGGCAAGATCTCATTGGCAGAAGGCCCTCGATCTGACACCCGACAAAACCGACCTCGACCGGTTGCGAACAAAGATGAAATAAAGAATTAATGCCTAAATGCTTGGGCGAATCACTAAGTGAAAGCCCCAATTTCCGGCTTTTTTCTTGTTCATTCCTGTTCTTCTTGTTCCGTGGTGAAAAAAATAACCACAGAAAAAGAGGAACTAGAGCGAGCAGGAAAGAAGTTTTGTTCCGTGTTTTTCTGTGTCTTTCCGTGATTTCTGTGGTTTCGCATTCGGACATTAACCACTGAAATCACGGACTGCACGGAAAAACACGGAATAAGAAAACGGCTCAGCTCATCTATTTATTTTACAAACAACAAAGAAGGCCGTCTTTTCAGACAGCCTTCTTTTTGTTTACAGTATTTTAATTATGGTTTCGGCGTTGGTGCTGGCGTTGCCGTGGGTTCTTCGCCACGCTTCTTCAGTTTGGGCGGTTCGCTCGATGAACTAGAACTGCTTCCGTCGCTCGTGTCCGTTCCTACCGGATCGGTCGATTCCGGTTGGCGGCGTTTCAGTGTCGGTCTGCCCGGATCGCCTTCTTCAATGTCGGAAGTCACACCCGCTTTTGCGTTCGTCATCTTCAGTAAATACGACTTGACGCGTTGAAATTCCGAAGTGCTGATGATGTATTCTTCCTTTTCAGGAAATCGTGCGACCAGACCGAGACTGGTGTCGCGGCGGTCGATCGACTGCGGATGGGTCGAGAACATTTTGGTCAACGTTCCCGCCTTCTTCTTATTCTGCGAAGCAAGCTTTTCAAACATCGTGGACATGGCGGTCGGGTCGTAACCCGATGCATATAGATATTGCACGCCAAGGTTGTCGGCTTCCATCTCCGCACCGCGTGTAAACTTCAACCCGGCTAGCCCGGCGAGAATGCCGCCGCCGTTTTGAAGGATCGGGCTAAGGATCGGGCCGCCAAAAATGATACCGGCAATAGCGGCATAATTGATCAACGCTCCTTTGCCTTGATTCTCCATCGCGTGACGCGCCGCAACGTGGGCGATCTCATGTGCCATCACTCCGGCTAGTTCCGCCTCGTTATCAGCGGCAAGAATAAGTCCTTTGTTCACAAAGAAAAAGCCGCCCGGCAGGGCAAATGCGTTCACCTCATCACTGTCGATCACTTTTATGGTAAACGGAACTTTCGCGTCAGAGTGCAATACGACGTTCTGCCCGACGCGGTTAATATATTCCGTTATCATCGGATCTTCGACGAGTTTGGCCTGCTGCTCTACTTCAAGAGCAAGCCGACGACCGATAGCGATCTCTTTTTCCTGCGATCCGCCCAACCAGCCGAAAAACTTGTCAGAGCCGTTATTGATCTTGCGGTTGCCTATCTGATTCGGATCATCTTTAGGCGAAAGGGACTTTGGGTCGGTGTTTTGAGCCGCAACATCAGGCTTTTTCTCATCCTTTTTCTTCTTTTTATCATCATTTTTCGCCGATGCCGTAGTTTTATCATCGGTTTTCTGCGAAATAGCGGATACGGGAAGAAGAACGAACGAAGCAAAACTGACAGATGCGATCGCGATCGCTGAACTCGCTTTTTTGAGGAAATTACTTTGCACTTTAAGCCTCCGGGAACGAACCGAATAAGGTTCTCTAAATGATATATTCAATAACGCTGGTAAAGCAACATTTCTATGATGCCTGAAACAAATACAAAGTTGTGATGGTCAAAAAAAATCTGCAACGGCTAAAATCGTTAAATAAACTACAAAAAACTTGGTTTAAACATCGTTTATTGCTACAATAATCTCGGCAGGAGACTGTCCCGCATCGGCGTCCGGCAATGCGTATTGTCGTTAAACCGCCTTCCAATCCTCAAATAATAACCCTTTTTTCGATATTTAGATGACCGAATGAAACGTATTCAGGAAAAAGTAAAGGACGTTGTCGAAGTCCGTAAGTTCCTGAGTTTACAGGATTTTACAAGCGATCCAATGCAGACGCTTGTCGGCTATCATTTCACTGACGGAACGTCTGAATTGATGGCAAAATGGCTGGATAGAGTTGCAGCAGTCCATGACGGACAGGGCAACGCCTCGGCCCTCGCGGGCTATCGCGGTGTCGGCAAAAGCCATTTTCTGGCCACATTGGGAGCTATTGCCGCTCACCCGGAATTGCGGACAAAGATCTCCGATTCGCATGTCGCAGCCGGTGCTCAGGCATTGCTGCGGCGACGTTATCCGGTCGCCTACTTGCGGCGCGGAACTCGCGATTCCGTTATCGAAGAACTGAAAGACGCTGTCGCGTCGGGTTTTGATATCGACCGTAACTCATTGCCTGGCGGCGTTTCCGATATTCTCACCGTTGCAAAGGCAAAAGCCGGGGATATTCCATTTCTGCTGCTGATCGACACGGCGATGGAGCGAGGCTCGCGCGTCACGCGTGACGACGGCCCACTGCTTGCCGAGATCGCAGACGCGATAAAGACGATGAACGCCTTTGTCGGCGTCGCTCTCGATGACGACATCGCCGGTGCAGATGGAACGAACTCGGCTATCGTTCGATCATTCACCATCGATTATCTTGACCAGGAGCATTTGTATAAGGTCGTCGATACCTACGTTTTTCCGAAAAACAATCAAATGCGGCCGGTGCTTCACGATGTATATGAATATTTTCGTGAGGTTATGCCGACCTTTCGCTGGAGCGAGCAGAAATTCTCCGCCTTATATCCGCTCCATCCCGCGATCCTTGAGGTCGCCCCGTTCGTCAGGCTCTATGTTCACGGATTTGCCTTGCTCGGATTCGCGTCTGACGCCGGAGAAAGGATCCTTGGCCGTCCGGCAAACTCGCTGATCGCACTCGACGAAGTTTTCGACAGTGCCGAGCAGGAACTTAGAAAGATCGAGGATCTCAAAGATGCCTTTGCCGCCTACGACAGATTGAATTCCGATGTAGTCGCAAAAATACCTGTAATGCAGCGTTTGCAGGCAAAGCTGATCCTAAAAGCTCTTCTGCTGCTTTCGCTCGAAGGCCAGGGAACGACAGCAGGCGAGATAAGCTCGGGAATGCTGATCTTCGATGAGAACGATCCGCAAAAAGCGGCCCGCACTGTCGAAGAGTTGATCCGGATGTTCGCTGCGGCATTGCCCGAAGACGTTCGCGTTTATTCCGAAGAAGGCCGCGAGGTACGTTACGGACTAAAGGTAAGCAGCAAGGACAAGTTAAACAAAGCTCTCGACGCAGCAGCAGGTTCGATCGACAGAAAGACTGTTAACGATGTATTGCAGCGACTGCTTCACGAGCGTTTCTCTGACAGCACATTTTTCGCTCTCGACGGATCTCGAAAGGATCTGATGGAGTGTCAATTGTCCTGGCGCGGCGGATTGCGTCGCGGTCGGGTCAGTTGGGTCGATAAGAACTCAAAGCCTTCAGTTGAAGATCCGAGCGGAGACAATCTTCACGATTGGGAAGTGATGATCGACCTTTCCGAAGGCGACGCGAAAACGGATACGGTTCTAAATGACATTCCGCGTGTGATCTGGAAACCTGCGGAACTAAAACGCGATGAGATCGACGCAATCCTGCGATTTCAGGTGCTGGCGACGGACACGGCCTTTCGTGAGGAATATGGCGAGCAGATAAGGGCGTCGCTTCATTCGCATACGGTTATTCTTGACAGAATACTTAACCGCGTATTTCTGGAAGACGGTCGCCTTGTCATCGACAATTTCGATTATAATTTTACCGAGGAAGCCCGTGTTGCCCCATCGTTCGGCGAGATGTTCTCGTTGATGCTCGAACCGCTGTTCGAGGTGCGTTATCCGCAGCATCCGTATTTCCTGAATCGTCTTGGTTTGGCGGAAGTTTCGTCTCTTGTCTCCGATCTTTACAGCGGATCGCGACAGCAGCTTAGAGAAGTTCAGCAGTTGGCCCATACATTTGCGTTGCCGCTCGGGTTGGTCAAGCTAACCGACAGCGTTTATCTTCCCGCCGGTGAACAGACTTTGAGCGAGCTTGAATCGGTGCGTTCGATCGCAAGTCTCGTCGATGGCGGCGGCAAGAACGGGGCGACGTTAAATTCGATTTATGCCGAGTTGAAAAAGCCGCCGTACGGACTAGTCCGCGAGGCTCAGCAGCTTGTTATGGCGGCGATGGTTTCGCAGCGAATGATCGAGTTCGTCACGTCGAAAGGCGACCGCATCAACCAACGCTCGCTCGATCTAAAGATAATCTGGGACGACATCGTCGGCCTCGCCCGCCCGCAGGAAACCTCATATTCGGCAAAGAAACTAGTCAAATGGGCCACTGCATTTTCTGGCGGCAAAGATTTCAAGAATCTGGACACCGAAAAAAAACTCATCCAGGAAGCCTTGGGAGAGTGGCTGCAGAATTGGGATTCGGCGAGCGTGCTGTCGGCATTCAGCCTGCTTCCGCCGGAATCCATCAACACCAAGGTATGGCGGATGGCGGGGCGATCGACAAATACTCTCGGTTCGGCGGCGGGAAGCATCAGAAATTTCATCACCGATTCCATTTCGCTTGAGGAATGTCTCGGACGAATATCCGACGCTTTTCTGGATGAGCCGGATCATCTTCACCGGGCAAATGAAGAACTCCTGATCGTAGATTCTTATGTCCGGGGCTTTGAACAGCGGCGAAAAGTGCTGACGTATGTGACGATCGCAGAACCGACCGATAACAAAGAGGTCGAAACTTGCCGTGAGACGCTGCTATACGCACTTGAACATTTCGATGCGGGGCCGAGCGATTCGAACGCCAGAGAGATAGGTTATTTGTGGACAAAGTTCCAACGTGAGTTTTCGGAACATTTTGTTTCGCAACACGATTCGGTAATGAAGTCGCATCATCTTCAGTCTCAGGTCAGCGACCTGCTCCGAAGCGATGCATGGTGGGAATTCGAAAATCTCGTGGACAGCGTCGGCTCGAATATCAGGGAAGTCAGCGATGTTCTTCGCAGGCGAAAGCGTTTGGGTGAATTGAACTGCTCGGGAGACACGGCCGAAAATCTAAAGACCCAGCCATACTGCAATTGTTCATACAGCTTAAATCTCCATTCGTCGTGGGAAACGATCGCGGACGATTTTCAGCAGTCTCTTTCCATTGCCCTGGACATTGTCAGAGGATCTATCATTGAACGAGCGTCTGAGTTAATTCCGGCGATCGATGCGATCGACAAAGAGGGAAGCGGCGAAAATTCAAACAATGCCTCGCCGATAACCACAGCGCTCAGATCAAACGCATTCCCCGCAAAACTCGACGCATCGCAAATACATCTACTTAAAGCCGCTTTAAAGTTATTGGAACCGAACTACTCAAAAAACGGACAGCAGGAAGATCTTTTGGAAGATGACCGTTCCACCTCACCCCGACGAACGGCATTGCCTGAAATAATGGTTTCCGAGAATGTCGCCGTTGTCAGTTAACCCTCAGTTTTGTTCGTGTTTTTCCGTGCAGTCCGTGATTTCTGTGGTTAATTCAGAATGCGGGAACCACAGAAAGCACGGAACACACAGAAAAACACGGAACAAAGAAAACGGTTAGAATGCCGCACATCAAATTTTACACCAAAAAAAGAGGCCGCCTTTTCGGACAATCTCCTCTGTGTTCTCTGGCGTCCTTTTCGGCGGTCTCTGCGTTGAAATGACTTTGAACGCCGAGATCGCTGAGACAGACGCGGAGATCGCGAAGCTGCTGTATTCCATTGCATTTACTCTGGTTAGACGTTAATTTAACGAGTGTGAGAACTGTTTCGATCATCGGCGTCGGACGTGTCGGCGGGGCATTGGCAATTGCTCTCGACCGCGCTGGATTTGCTGTTGATACTCTTGTGTATCGCAGTACGGAAGCCATCGGAAACGTAACTAGTTTATTGTCTCGCCAACCAAAACTTTCATCTTGGGAAAACTTGTTAGAGATCGATTCCGAAGTCCTCATTATTGCGTCAGGCGATCCGGAAATTGCAGTGATCGCGGAAAAGATCGCTGGTTTCGATAAGCGTCCGGTCGTTGCATTTCATACTAGCGGTTCGCTCTCGTCCGACATTCTCAGTCCGCTTCGTGACAAAGGTGTCTATTCAGGTTCGATCCATCCACTCGTCTCTATCAGCGACCCTGTGATCGGAGCGGAAAGATTTTCGGGCAGCTATTTCTGCATCGAGGGAGATAAAGATGCTCTCGCGGTCGCCGAACTAATGGTCGAGCAACTCGGCGGACGTTCGTTTTCAATTGAGACCGCAGACAAACCTCTCTATCATGCCTCCGCCGTAACGGCCTGCGGGCATTTGGTCGCACTCATAGATGTAGCGACTGAAATGTTGTCAAAGTGCGGGATGAGCAATGCTCAGGCAAAAACGGTGCTGATGCCGTTAATAGAAAGCACGTTGGCAAATCTGAAAATTCAGGATGCGAAAGACGCTCTCACCGGCACGTTTGCACGCGGTGATATCGACGCTTTCAAACGCCATCTAGCTGCATTCGAAGGCCGTATTTCGGACGAAGATCGTGAAATATATCTTCTGCTCGGACAGCGGTCCATCGAGATAGCTATGCGGGGCGAAGACGCCTTGCCCGACTTCGCTGAGGCAATTTTGATAGCTAAACAAAAACACGGGTGATAAACTATTAGTACGATGGCTAAGAAAAAGGAAGAATTTGAACAGGAGAAGAAGATCTTCCTCGATCATATTCAAAAAGCCGGTTTGCGAAAGACCGCGCAGCGGGATGTGATCCTCGAAATGTTTCTTCGCACCGAGGAGCATTTGACGAGCGAAGACCTGTATTGGCTTGTTCAAAAGGAAGATCCGACGGTCGGCCACACGACGGTTTACAGAACGCTAAAGCTTTTGACCGAGGCTGGACTTGCGCGCGAAGTAAGGTTTGGCGATAACAAGACCTATTACGAGCATCATTTTAATCACGATCATCACGATCATATGATCTGTACCGAATGCGGAAAGGTCATCGAATTCTTTTCGCAAGGCATCGAATCTCTGCAGGACGAAATGGCGGACAAATTCGGGTTCAAGTTATCGCATCATAGCCTGAGAATGTGGGGCGTCTGTGCCGAGTGTCACGCAAAGGCAAGCGAACTGCACGCCACGGCACCGTCCGGCGCTCAGCCGCGGGTGCGTGTCAAATCTGTAGTCGGAAGTCATTGATTATGTCAGATGTAGAGATCAATTTTGAACGCGAGGGCATTTCGGGAATTGTTGCCGTCGGCACTTACTTGCTGGATGCTGCAAAGCGGTCCGGGATTCGCTTTGAGGACGATTGCAAACTGGCGGAAAAAGTTCATTTTTGCGCGGTGAGCGTCTCAAAAGGCGTCGACCTGCTTTCATCGCAAACCTCGGCCGAACAGGAATATTTTTCCGCAAATAAGCACGCCAAAGACGAACGGCTTGGGTGCCAGGCGAAGATAGAAAAACCGGGAGAGGTTGTAGTTATGACTAAGGAATCGAAAACCGCCGCCGAGGAGCAGACGCAGGCACAAAAAGAAGAAACCTATCGCAAGGAATTTGCGGAACTGCCGCTCGAAAAGAAAATTTCTGAGCTAGTCCAGCTAGAGGCGATCGCTTTGTCCGACACGCTGTCCTTTATGTTCAATTCTCCTTACAAGGTCGCCAATAAAGTCATGGATGTTCTGGCAGAGTTCGGGTTTAAGAAGGAAAAGAACGAGAAGGATGCCGTTCGGCCCGAAGAACATCGCACGAATGGCGATGCGGAAAAGGAAAGTGAGAAAAAGCCGAAAAAGAAGAAGCCGGTAGAAGAAGCGGATGACGTTGTCGAAGCAGTAGAACCCGAGTGAGCGATAATAAACTCCAAAAGAATCTTCCGAATGCCATCAAGGAAAAAGGGCAGTATGCTCTCGCCTTTGTTGTTATCGCGTCGATGCTGGTGGTCACTAATGTCCCCGTCTTTGTGATATTTTTCTTCGGTATATTCGCATTTTTCGTTATTAAGATGTTCGCGGTCGGGTCGAAAAACGAAACGCGCGAGATCTTTGAATTTTACCTTTCGGCAAATGAAATTCTTCGCGATGACGACCGTCGATGGTATGGTTTTGAGTTAAAGGAAACGATCGACCGTGGCGAAGAGATCGTCCGCAAAATGAGCGCGGCCCCACCCTTGGTCAAGTTCACGCTCGGAGCGTTGTACAACAAATTCGGCGATCATAAAGCCGCCGTTTCCTACTTAGGCCAGATAGTCGAAAACCCTTCCGCTGACGAATCCGCGTATGTTTTCCCCACGCCGGAGCTGCGCAGCTATGTAAAGATCCTGCGAAAGATAGAACGCGAACCTGCCGATGCACCATTAACGTCGGCTGCGGTTCGTGCACTTGAACGTGCCAGAAAAGTCCGTGGAAAAATTCTTCTCGAACAGAGCCGAACTGCATTTGCAACAGGCGAGCCGATCCGCCTTAATGGCCATGCGGAAGGCGAGATGTTTTCGGAAAGCCGCAACGGTCATCCGGCAAACTCAGAGCACGGCCCAAACCCGGCGACGATCTTTGCGGCATTCGATCACGGAAACGACGACCATAACCAAAAGCGTTCGGGCAAGCGTTCTAAGGAAGACGAATATGCTAATCGACAGCCTATCTCTGACGTTCTTCACGATATCTACGACAAGAACGTTTCCTAATCCTTCATTCCAAAGAATTTCTTTATCGATCGTATCACGCCATTTTCGGCCTTGACGTTTGAGGCCGTCTCTTCCGCTTTTTCAGTGAGTAATTCCCGGCGCTCTTCTACTATCTCAGAGATCGCTTTCATCAATTCCGGGTTGGCTTCGAACAGCGGTTTGATCGCGGCCTTGCGTATTTGAAGCACATCCGTTTCCTCGTCGGCGATCACATTCGCCGTACGCGGCTCACCGGTCAGCAAACTCATCTCGCCAAAGAAGTCGTTGGTTTTGAGATTGTTTATGGTCCGCGGCCCATCGTCTCCGGGCAATTGCACCTTCACCGATCCGCGTACGATCACGAACATCGAACCGCCTTCCTGACCCTTGCGGACTATCACCTCGCCCGGTGCAAAAATTCTGCGCGACGACGCCTCTGCGACTTTCCCGATCTCTTCATCGGATAGCGGCGCGAATATCGGCACGTGGTTCAGATATTCGCTTGCCGCGTGGACGTAATCGTCGAACGTGACCTCTTCTATTTTCTTTTCGACTTGTATCGTGCGCGTCGGGTAGGCAAAGTGCAGGCCTTCGCGTTGAAATGCATACCAGATCCGCTGGCGGATAACGGCATCGGTATCGTTATATTGCGCATAGGTTTCCGGCCAGTATTTGACCTCCCATTCGACGCCGCTTTCGCCCAGATTACGGATGCGAACGACCGGCCTGATCTTCTGTGAGACATTTTCGACCTGCCGAATCGCCTCGCGAACTATCTGCGCGATCTTCGCCGGAGACGTCGTATAGACCGAGGTGAAATTTACGAGTCGCGCGTTTAGATTACTTTGCGGCGCGACCTCGATAGTTTCCTTTCCTAGCACGGCGTTAGCGATAACAAGCAGCTTGTTCTGAAACGTCCGGATCTTTACGCCGCGCCACGAAACGCTTTCGACAATGCCTGTGCCGCGATTTGAAATATAGACAACATCGCC
>Ga0193752_1001869_pt1 | contig 16832 bp, 20 predicted proteins | sample H1c1metaG_FD_144924 | JGI IMG/M metagenome (GOLD analysis project Ga0193752, IMG submission 144924) | Soil microbial communities from a riparian zone of the East river system, Colorado, United States - H1c1 | ecosystem: Environmental > Terrestrial > Soil > Riparian zone | place: USA: East River... | reverse complement strand
ACCACCGCCGCCTGCCGCCGCTGCACCAACAATTACGGTTGTCACTCCATCTGTAAATCCTGCGAATACCAATACCCAGCAATTCGCGATTGCGATGACAGTTACAGGAGTTACCGGAATGCAGCAAATCTCAGTACGTGTAAATAACGTGGCCGTGATGAACGCAACGTACAACGCAACTACACAGACGCTGAATTTTACCGCAAGCCTTGTTGCAGGAATGAACACTGTGGCCGTAACGGCAACTAATGCAACCGGAACTGCATCCAAGAGCCTGAACGTGGTGTATACCGCCGGATCAAAAGTTTCAAATCCGGGCCAACCGAAAAAGAACCAGCCAAAAAAGGAAGAGCCGAAGAAAGCGGAACCAAAGAAAGAGGAGCCGAAAAAGGAAGAGCCGAAAAAGGAAGAGCCCAAGAAGGAAGAACCTAAAAAAGCAGAGCCAACTCCAACTCCGTCACGCGGAACAACTGCTCCAACCGGAAACCAGACGAGGCCGAGATAAAATTAGTATTGATCAAAATGAAAGAGGTGCGATTAGAATCGCACCTCTTTCATTTTATGGGTAGTGTCTCAGTTTGGATATTAAGGATTTATGAAAACCACTTAAGCGGTTAAACGTGTATGGGCTATCAGCAATCCAGCTCAACGGTTTTAACCGTTTCCATTCCACAAATATTAACTGGCACTTCAAACTGATACACTACCATTTTATGACACCCGCCAGGATTGGTATCTTTCGTTACTGAAACCAAAATGCAAGTCACTATATTTGGTCGTTTATGAAAGTCAAAATACCCAAAAGAGCCAAAACAAAAATCAGTGCATCTAATGATGTGTTTGCAATTATGCACGCTGTTCTGATGCGCCAGAATAAACTTCGCAGGCGAAAGGAGTATTTCTGGTGTATTGGATTGAACACTTCGAGCGATCTTCTGTTTATCGAATTGGTCAGCATGGGATCACTTGCGAAAACAATCGTTGAACCGATAGTGGTTTTCTGGCTGGCAACGAACAAAAAATGCAACCGTGTTATTCTGATTCACAATCACACGGGGACAAATCCTAAACCAAGCCAATCGGATGAACGATTGACGAAACAGTTGCAACAAGGCGGCGCATTGCTGGGAATTGAGATCGCCGACCACCTTATTATCACAGAAGGTAACGGATACTTCTCCTTCGAGGACGAAGGGCTATTGTAATTGTTGAGAGGAAATTAAATGAAAGAGGTGCGTTTCCATAAGGATCCGCACCTCTTTTTTGCCCTGCTTTCTGCACGAATCCACTTCACTTTTCTGCGGGACTTTGTACCCGCCGCTGCGTCGTCCACGCGCGTGCAGGCGAGCCCATTCCGGGTAGTGTTTCATTTGGAATCAAATTAAGATTCCTGGTGTGGAAACGGTTAAAACCGTTGTGAAAATCTGTTGTATCCATTGCCGGGGGCTTAAGCCCCAGGCAATAGGCAGTTAATACACATCCAACCGCTTCAGCGGTTTTTTTAGAAGTTCTTTGATCCAAACTGAAACACGGCCGTATTCTAAAAGCGTCCGATAAAATTTCCCGGAGTGAACGCGCTCCCGGATCAATCCGCAAAAAAGAAAAACAAGAACCAAAATTGATTTTTCTTTTTGAGGTGGTGATGAGCAGGATGGGGATTTCCGGATCAATGAGTTCAGCCATTTTCGTTACCTGCGTCATGGCTTTCGAGTCTGTATGATCAACCGGAAAGATCACCAGTCGCGGAGAAAGCATTTCGAATTGTTTCCGCGATTCTTCACGCGCACCGGCCTGTGAAAAATCGGGAGTGTGCAGACACCAGGCGCTCAGCCCGCACAAAGGTTCCACCTGTATCACGCCGATCTCGGGAGAAACTTCGGAAGCGAGGAGGAAGGAGCATGAGTTTTTTTCTGAAATGTATTCATGTTTCCTCCATCCGAAATGTCCTTCCTGGTGAACCTGGTGCAAGACGGAAGTATCGCGACTGAAAATGAAATCGCTGGAGAATGGATTGTTTCTTTCAAGAATCGTCAATCGCCACGGACGTTTGTATTCGGGTAAAGTAAATTTCACCCAGGCTTCGCGGTACTGAACGTGCGGGTCATCCGAAGTGTCTTTATAAATTCCAGCGGGCCGACGGAAAATTCCGCTGCTGCGCATGTGTTTGTTCAGGCTCCAGTTTTTGCTCCACCGCGCTTTCATATTGAAGCGTGGATCGCCCGTAGCTTCATGCAGCGCCACGACTATTGCATTCGAAAGGGAATCATAGCGCTGCGATGGACTGATTACGGCAATGCGCGTTAACGAATCGTTTTTATTTGCTTTGGCCGTACTTACAAAATGCCGGAACCTGGGAAGCGAATGAGACTGGTGAATGATGGTATTGGCCGGTAAATAAAATGCGGTTTTATTTTCGGAATGTGCCAGCGAATGTTCACGGACGATGAGGCCGAGACCGGCACCGAGCGCAGTAATACCTATCACAGTTTTGAACTTCATGGTCCAAAACTATTTGAATGGTAGAACGAATAAGGAGTGACTGAATAAGTGCGGCGCAATAATGTTCAACACGCACTGCAATCCTGAAAAGTGTCAGATGCCCAACGCCTTCATGAGGTCATCGCGCTTGCGTACTGAAACGGGAACGTGTGCGCTGTCGCTCATCAGCGCGTAACCGCCGTCGGACTTGATAAACTCTTTCAGGTATTCGAGATTGATCAGGTGCGAGTGGTGCACACGGACAAACCCGAGCGGTTCAAGAAGCTCTTCGTACTCTTTAAGTGTGCGTGTAACGACGATTTGTTTTCCACCTTTCAGGAAAAACGTCGTGTAGTTGCGTTCCGATTCGCAACGGATAATTTCATCGACACGTACTACCTGCACTTTGTCAGAACTGTTCAGCGCCAGCCTGCGTACTTCTGTTTTGGATGACCGTTCGCCAAGATGTTCAGCCAGCAAACGGATATTTTCTCCAATGGATTGCTTCTTTTTTTCTTCCTTGAGTTTTTCAACGGCAGCAACCAGTTCATCGGGATCGACCGGTTTCAACAGGTAATCGAGCGCACTGAATTTGATCGCGCGTATACCTTCGCTGTCGAGACCGGTGGTGAAGATCACATGCGTTTCCGTTTCGCCCAATTGCTCGAGCAAAGAAAATCCATCACCGTCGCCGAGCTGAATGTCGAGGAATACTACGTCGGGCTTTAACTCTTTGAGTTTGGAAAGACCTTCTTTCATACTTCCCGCGGTAGACATGATGGTTACATCAGGACACCAGCGGGCGATGTCTGCAGAGAGACTTTCACGGGCTTGCGGGGAATCGTCAACTATTACGGCGCGGATCATGCATCGAAGTTAAAAAGGTTTCTGGTTTCGGGTTACACAAGTGTTGTCCACAAGAAACCTATTTAACCATTATTCTGAAATCAGCGCGCGGAATGAGTTTTCCGAAGGATTGAACGTGTAATCCCGATTGCGCCGCCTCGGCGATGAATGCTTCTGCATGCCCTGCTTCCACAGCAACCAGCAATCCTCCGCTGGTTTGCGGATCAGCGAGAATGGCTTTGCGGTAATCGTCAACGCCTTCAATTCCTTCACCATAACTTTCCCAGTTGCGGTTGGTTCCGCCCGGAATACATTTTTGCGCGATGTATTCATCCAGTCCGGCCATGACAGGCACTTTCGCGAAATCGATTTCGGCGCTGAGGTCACTTCCGTCCACCATTTCACCGAGATGCCCGAGCAATCCGAAACCGGTAACGTCGGTCATGGCTTTCACGTACGCAAGCTTCCCGAACGTTTCACCGGCTTTGTTCAGCATGAGCATATTGTCGACGGCGCGCTGAAGATCTTCCGCCTTCACGAGTTTTTTCTTTTTGGCCGTGGTGAGAATTCCGACACCAATGGGTTTGGTGAGAAACAATTCGCATCCTGCTGTTGCGGTAGAATTCTGTTTCAGGTTCTTGATTTCGACCTCACCGGTAACGGCCAAACCAAAAATCGGTTCTGGATTATCAATGCTGTGTCCGCCAGCCAATGTAATTCCTGCCTCGCGGCAAACAGCACGCGCCCCTTCGAGGACTTTGCCGGCAAGTTCGATCGGCACCTTATTTACCGGCCAGCCAAGAATGGCAATGGCGAGGAGTGGTTTTCCGCCCATCGCGTAAATATCGCTGATCGCATTCACCGAAGCGATGCGTCCGAAGTCGTATGCATCATCTACGATGGGCATAAAAAAATCGGTGGTGCTGATCACTGCGCGGCCATTGCCGAGGTCGTACACCGCGGCATCGTCTTTTTTGTCGTTGCCCACGAGCAATTTCGGATCGATCATCGCCGGAAATTCCGATTTCAGAATGGTGTCGAGAACGGCTGGTGCAATTTTGCATCCGCAACCGGCGCCATGGGAGAATTCGGTGAGTAATATTTCTTTTTCGGGTGTCATAAAAAATTTCGTCTTTAATGAAGTGCGGAGAAGGTTAAAGGTTTTTCGTACAGCTTGATATTCCGGCTCATATTTCCTTCCACGCACGTTTGTTTGGTTTCAGGTTTGGTTACCTAAGTCATATTCTTCTGAGATTCTGTAGTCGCGAAAATTTTTAGTGCATTTGCTTTCGGATCTCCGCTATCACAGGAAATCATCGTCACCCCTTTGTAGTTTCTTTCTTTATGCGGATGATCGTATGCTTTGTCGTAATACTTCAACGCAAGCGCGGTTGCTGTTGCAAGATCGCCGGTTTCCAATGCATGCACTGCATTTTTATAATCCAGTCCACCGAGCCGTTTCCGGATGCGTTCGAGCGCTGCCTGTAGAATGGCTGGAGGAAAATTGCCGTAATCTGTGATCAGCCTTTGTATGCGAACATCAAACGGAACCTGCACGCGGTAAACAGGAGCATTTTCCATGCGTTTCCACAAAGGATCCGGAATGTATACACGACCTATACTCCGCGATTCATCTTCAAACCATACGCGCCGCGCGGGATCAATTTTTTTCAGGGCATCGAGCAGATTGTTTTCAAAATTTTCAACCGACGGCTGCTCATTCATTCCAATCGATCCAAACGATGATCCGCGATGCGATGCAAGTTGCTCCAGGTCGATGATCTGTTCACCCATTTCATGAAGTGCCTGAAGAATTTCCGTTTTACCGGATCCTGTTTCTCCAGCCACAATGCGGATATCGAGGTTGAGATCAAATCCGGTTAAAACGGCATTACGGTATGTTTTATATCCGCCTTTGAGCAACCAGGTCTCGATGCCGGCCGTTTCAAACAGCTGGGCCATGGAGGAGGAGCGCAAACCGCCTCGCCAGCAATGCACCAGCAATTTATTGTCCTTTGCTGCATTTTGACCCAATTTGGCATATTCCATCAGTTTTGGAGCCACAATTTCGAGCCCGGCTTCCATGGCTGCTTCCGGACTTTTCTGCTTGTACAACGTACCGATCAGCGCCCGTTCTTCATTGGAGAATACCGGAATATTCACCGCACCCGGAATGTGTCCATGCGCAAATTCGGCCGGGGAACGGACATCCACGATGGGAAACTCCTTTCCAAGCACCCAAAACTCATCTATTTCAATTATTACAGGCAATTTGCGTCAAATTCGTTTTTGTGAACTGAAAAAAACCATATATTTGCACCCTCAAAATTAAAGAAATGGCTAATCATAAATCATCTATTAAGCGTATCCGCACTAATGCTGCTAAGCGTCTGACTAACCGTTACCAGGCTAAATCTACGCGTACTGTGCTTAAGACTATCCGTGCTGAGAAAGATAAAAAAGCGGCAGCTGCGATTTTACCGAAAGTAATATCAATGCTGGATAAGCTCGCGAAAAAGAGCGTTATCCATAAAAATAAGGCTGCTAACCTGAAGCGTAAGCTGACCAAACAGGTAGCTGCGCTCGCGTAAGCATTTACAAACGACTAGTAAAAGAGAAAGGACTAATTTGGTTCTTTCTCTTTTTTTATGGCATATATACAAACCGAACGGCTTTCGATCAAAGCCTGGGCCGAGGACGACCGGCCACGCGAGAAGCTTGTCCTTAAGGGCAGGCACGCACTTTCCGATGCAGAATTGTTAGCGATTCTCATTGGCTCCGGCAATAAAGACGAATCTGCAGTTGACCTCTGCAAACGGATACTTTCTGATTACGGAAACAACCTCGATGCGCTTGCGAGAGGCACAGTTTCTGAATTGAAGAAGTACCGGGGAATGGGCGAGGCCAAAGCAATTACCATTGCGGCAGCTATGGAATTGGGAAGACGCCGTGCCGCTGTACCCACGGAAGGAAACAACTCGATTACCGGTAGCGAAGTTGCCTGGAAACTCATCGCGCCGGTGCTCTCCGACCTTGCGCATGAAGAATTCTGGGTGCTTCTTCTGAACCGCGCCAATACGGTAACGCGCAAGGAAATTATCAGCAAAGGCGGAATGAACAGCACGGTTGTTGATCCCAAAATTGTGTTCAGGGTGGCGCTGGAGCACGGAGCTTCCGGGGTTATTCTCTGTCACAATCATCCCTCAGGGTCGGTGAAGCCGAGTGAACAGGATTTACGCCTGACACGCCGTTTGATGGAAGGCGCAAATATTCTTGACATTTCTTTGCTCGATCATATCATCGTAGGTGCAAAAACATACTTTAGCTTTGCAGACGACGGTTTGTTGTAGACGAGAGGCGATAGGCGATAGTCGGTAGTACGTACTACCGACTATCGTCTCCCGGCTGTCGTCTCCGCTGTCTCCGATCTAATACGTATGTTGAAAATCCTTACCGTTATCGGGGCGCGTCCCCAGATCATTAAAGCTGCTGCGCTGAGCAGGACGATCCGTTTGCATTTTTCAGGACAAATCACCGAACTCATTGTGCATACGGGCCAGCACTACGACGAGAATATGTCGCAGGTGTTTTTTGACGAGATGGGAATTCCGGCGCCTCATTATAATCTCAATGTAGGATCGGGAACACATGGCGGACAAACTGCTGCAATGATTTCGGGCCTGGAGAAAATCCTTCTCGAAGAGAAACCGCATGCGCTGGTGTTGTACGGCGATACGAATTCCACATTGGCTGGCGCTGTAGCCGCATCGAAACTGCATATACCGGTGGTCCACATTGAAGCCGGGCTGCGTTCTTTCAATAAATCGATGCCGGAAGAAATTAACCGCGTACTCTGCGACCATGTTTCCACGTTATTGTTTTCGCCAACCAAAGCCGGGTTTGACCACCTGGTGAATGAAGGTGTGGCTAAAAAACAAAACCCGGTACGCGCGAATGCTGATGCGCCTGCGGTTTATCATTGCGGTGATATCATGTACGACAACAGTTTGTATTTCGGTGAAATTGCTTCGGAGAAAACAGATATTCTCCAGAGAGAAAAACTGCAAAGCGGAAAGTTTCTGCTTGCTACAGTTCACCGCGACAATAACACCGATATCGCCGAACGGCTCTTCGCCATTTTCACGGCATTCGATAAACTGAGCAAAGCAAAAAATATCCCTGTCGTGCTGCCGTTGCATCCACGCACGAAGAAAAATATTTCGCAGCATCCTTCGCTGCAGAAAATGATCGATTCGAATCCATTGATCCGGATTGTACCACCCGCATCTTTTTTCGAAATGATTGTCCTCGAAAAAAATGCGTTGCTGGTGGTTACTGATTCCGGCGGCGTTCAGAAAGAAGCATTTTTCTTCCGGAAGCCCTGCGTGATTTTACGACCGGAAACCGAATGGGTTGAACTGGTGGAATGCGGCGCTGCGATTCTTGCAGATGCTGATGAGTCGCGCATACTTTCGGCGACCGAAAAATTACTGTCGGCGGATATTGAATACCCGGCTTTGTTTGGCGATGGCCATGCAGCAGAATTCATGTGCAAAAAAATGCTTGAACATCTTTCCTGATGAACCGTATCCTGGTGTATACGCACAAGATCACCAACCGGAACAGGTATATTTTTCGCCTGTTCTTTAAAGAGCATTTGGGTCTGGAGCTGGAAATTACGGACCAGCTTCAGAAGCTCGAAGAATGGGTTGGCCCCAAAATGTCTTACACGCATGCGGCCGTGGGCGAAGAATTGTTTTTCTTTTCGCGCAACCTGCTTTTCGAAACGGGAATCCGTGAACAGAATATTTCCGTTTTCGATTGGGAGAACAGCAAGGTTTTTTTCGCAGCAGGAAAATCCTCCACATTACCCTTCGATCCATTCTCGTGTGCATTTTATCTCGTAAGCCGTTACGAAGAATATCTTCCGCACATCCGCGACCAGCTCGACCGTTTTGATGCACATAGCAGTCTTGCCTGGGAACATGGATTCCTGGAAGTGCCCGTGGTGAATATCTGGATACATCTCGTGGCCGATTGCCTGAAGAAGCGATTCCCCGATATCGCATTCAAACACCAGTCGTATACGTTTACGCCTACGATTGATATCGACAATGCGTATGCGTACCGGATGAAAGGTGTAATGCGTTCTACCGGTGGATACCTGCGTTCACTGATCAATTTCGATTTCGCAGATTTCCGGATGCGTACCCGCGTATTGCTCCGGCTCGAGAAAGATCCGTATGATACTTATGAATACCAGTTGGCGATCCAGAAAAAATACAAGTTCAAGCCCGTCTATTTTTTTCTGCTGGGTGACTACGGCGTGAATGACAAAAATATTTCCCCGCAGAACCGCCGGTTCCATGAACTGATCCGGATGCTTGCTGATTATGCGCAGGTGGGTATTCATCCTTCCTTCGGTTCAAATACCGATTCTACCAAATTGCCGGTGGAAATTTCGCGCCTGAAGAATATCGTGCACGGAGATATTACGAAAAGCCGCCAGCATTTTCTCATGCTGAAATTTCCGGAAACGTATCGCAACCTGATCGAGCGCGACATTACCGATGATTATTCCATGGGCTTTGCGAACGAATGCGGTTTCCGCGCAGGGATCTGCACGCCTTTCAATTTTTACGATCTTGATATTGAATCGGAAACGACTTTAAAAATTCACCCGTTTGCCGTGATGGACGCCACGCTGAACCTGTACATGAAACTTTCTCCTGTAGAAGCAGTTCTGCGTGTGAAGAAACTGGCCGAAGCGTGCAAAAAAGTGAACGGGCAAATGATGATTATCTGGCACAACGAAACCCTGAGCGATCAGAACCAGTGGAAAGACTGGCGGATCGTTTATGAAGAAATAGTGGAACACGCGACCAACTGATTGAGATGATCAAACATTTGAGACATCATGAGATTGACCGCGAGCGTTGGGACGAATGCATCCGCAAATCGTTCAATGGAATTATTTATGCGTATTCGTGGTACCTCGATATTGTGAATCCTGGCTGGGAAGCATTGGTGGATGATTTCAAAACAGTGATGCCGCTTACGGGCGGAAAAAAAATGGGAATTAAATATTTATTCACCCCGTTTTTTGTTCAGCAGCTCGGTGTCTTTTCAAGTTCAAAACTTACGGCCGACGATGTGCTGCAGTTTCTTCGCGCTATTCCCAAAGAATACCGATACTGGGAAGTGAACCTGAATACATTCAACAATGTTGCGGGAAAAGATTTTGAATACAAGCCCAACCTGACGCACGAGCTGGATATGATCCGCGACGCTGAAGGAATCCGCAAGGAGTATTCAGACAATACGAAACGCAATCTCAAAAAAGCACGCCAGCACGAACTGCATGTTGTGCATGATCCGTCGCGTGAGGAAATTATTTCACTTTTCCGGAATAACCGGGGCAAAGACGTGAGCGTTTTACAGGAAGCGCATTACGATGTGCTGCGCAGGCTCCTGCAGGCTTTGGATGCGCGCGGGCGGCTGCATTCGCGCGGAGTAAAGAATGAAAAAGGAGAATTGATTGCCGGTGCTTTTTTCACGGACTCCAACGGCAAAGTGATTTTTCTTTTTTCAGGAAACTCGGAAGAAGGGAAGGAGAAAGGGGCGATGTTCCTGCTGATCGATCACTTTATCGGAGAGAACGCGCTTAAAAACCTCGTGCTCGATTTCGAAGGCAGCAATGATCCGCAGCTGGCAAGATTCTACCGGGGATTCGGCGCGAAAGAATGCGTATATTTACAGGCCAGATTTAACAGCTTACCGTGGTTGATCCGTTGGTATAAAAGCTGAACACACACAATACGTTTTTTTATGGTCATTGATCTCAGCAAACAGAATTCTGTACTCAACCAGTATATGGCTGAGATGCGGGATATTGCAGTGCAGAACGACAGCATGCGCTTCAGGAACAACCTTGAACGCGTAGGGCAGATCATCGGGTACGAGATCAGCAAAAAGCTGGATTACCGTACGATGGAAGTGCAGACTCCGCTGGGAATTTCGCCGGTTTCGGTTATTGCCGCACAACCTGTGGTAGCCACTATTTTGCGTGCCGGACTTCCTTTACACAATGGAATCCTGAGCGTCCTGGACAAAGCTGAAAATGCATTTATCTCGGCGTATCGCCAGCATCATAAAGACGGTTCGTTTGAAGTGCACGTTGATTATCTCGCGGCACCTTCCATCGAAGGAAAAGAAATTGTGCTGTGCGATCCGATGCTTGCCACCGGAACGTCCATGGTACTCGCTTACAAAGCGATGTTGCGCAAAGGAAAACCAAAGCATATTCACATCGTGGCTGTTATTGCAAGCACGCTGGGTGTAGAGTATGTCCGGAAAAATATGCCCGACAATACAACCATCTGGTGTTGCGGGATTGATGAAGAACTTACCGCGCAATCCTACATTGTTCCCGGCCTGGGAGATGCAGGTGATCTTGCGTTCGGGGAAAAACTCTGAGTGAATCATGGTGGATGGGGAAGAGGTAACGCATTGGCTGAAGATCGTTGAGGTCACTCTTATCGCGAGCGTTAAATTTCTTCTCGCTCCGTTCGAAGCGGAACGCTACAACATGTCGTTCTGGGAATCCATGCTGTATACCACAGGTGGCGGAACTATGGGCATTTTCGTATTCTATTATGCAGGTTCTTTTATCTCGCGATGGTGGACGAATAATGTGGCGAAAATAAAATCATTCCTGACGCGTCGCCCGATTACTGATTTCACCGGGGAGAACAAGAAGATCATGACGCGTACGAACAAGCTCATCATCCGCGTGAAAAATAAATTCGGTCTTGCAGGAGTAGCATTCGTTACTCCGTGTTTAATTTCTATTCCAATCGGAACGCTGGTTGCGGTGACTATTTACCGCAAACGCAAGCCGGTAATTCTGTATCTCATGATTTCGCTGGTGCTCTGGTCGTTCTTCCTGAACTGGCTGGCGCAGTACCTTGCACTTTCGCAATACATTCCGGAAGCATTACAGAATGGCTAAGTACAAACATATTTTCTTTGATCTCGACCGCACGTTGTGGGATATGGATCGCAATGCAAGCGAAACCCTGACGGAGATGTATGAGAAATACGGACTTCGTGAACGTGGAGTGCCGTCTGCTGATATTTTCGTGGAGCATTACAACACGTACAACGATTTGTTGTGGGACCGTTATCGCCGCAGGATGATTGACAAAGCAACGCTGCGCGCATTGCGGTTCAAACAAACACTTGCTCATTTCGGTGTACGTGATGCAAAGCTTGCACTGAACGTAGAAAATGAATTCATTCTTGAAGCGCCACGCAAAACAAATCTTATCCCCGGCGCAAAGGAATTACTCGACAGCCTGAACAACGATTACCAGCTGCACATCATCACCAATGGATTTCCGGAAGTGCAGGCGCATAAAATGCTGCACAGCGGATTAACACCATACTTCGATGTGATCGTTACTTCTGAAGAATGCGGTCACGCAAAACCTGATGCGAAGATATTTGCACATGCTTTGAAACTTGCAAAAGGCCGCAAGGAAGAAGCTATCATGATTGGAGATGATCTCGCGGTTGATATTGTAGGTGCAAGGGAATCGGGATGGGCGCATGTGTTTTTAAATCGCACCGGTGGTAAACATGATGAAGACGTGATGCATGAAGTGAAGGAACTCCAGGAAATACTTCACATCATCGGGTAACGGTATTCACCGGGCGCCATCTCCCATTTTCGAACGCATCAAAAAGCTGGTTCCCAGTTTCTTGAGAATTATTTCTCCTTCGCGGACTTCACAGTTGCGGGTCAATTTGATTGTCTTGCCTTTTCAGCAATTCCCATCTTGCAGCAACCAATCATTGATACATGAAAAACTTTCGCCGGTTCGCACTCGCTGCGGCATTTCTTGTTGCCACGTCACCGCTCTTCACACAACCGTGGTTGAGTGCGCTGATGATCTGCACAAGCAACAATGGTTTGACTTTTTCCACGCCAACTGTATTCGAGGATTCATCGGGTGTACCGTCGGTGATTCAACTTGCCGACAGCACATTGATCTGCGCATTCCAATGGTTTCCCGCGCCCATGTTCAGCCCGGGTTGGGACAGCATTGCGATAAAAACTTCCAACGACAATGGTGCAACATGGTCAGCGCCGTTGCATTGCAATTTCTCTGGAATACCTTCTGCGATGCAGCGTCCGTTTGATCCTACGCTGGTGCAGATTTCAACCGGAGAGATACGCATGTATTTTTCATCGGGAATATTACCGCCCGGTCCGCTGGACTCGAACATCAATACCTATTCGGCGATTTCAAACGACGGAATAAATTATGTGTTCGAAGGCACGGGCCCTATTTTTTCCGGCGACTCCACCACACGCGCTGTAATTGATCCGGCATGTACATTCTTCAATGGGCTGTATCATTACACCGCACCGATAGGTACACCGCAGGATGGTGCGTATCACTGCACCTCGGCGGACGGAACTACGTTTACGCGGCTGGCCAATATTCCGTCAGATGCTTCGCACAACTGGACCGGAAACCTGCTTTCCGATAGCGGTCTCATCAAATTTTACGGCGCGGGCAGTGCAGGCATCTGGATGAATTCCTCACCGAACGGAAATACATGGAATGGTTTTCTCAGCACCAATATTGTACAGGGCGGAGATCCATCGGTGGTGCGGTTGTTTGATGGATCATACATCCTCATTTACGTTGGACCGCCATCGACAATGAGTATTGCAGATGAGGCATCAGCTACCAGCACGATGGACGTTTTTCCAAACCCTGTTCAGACTTCGCTGACGGTGATCACGCAGACGCAATCTTCCATTTCGGTAGTCAATGTTTTGGGTGAGACCGTGATGGCATTCACCTGCAATGGAAGGTATGATGCCGATGTTTCATTTCTGCCGGGCGGCGTTTATTTTGTGCGGAATGAGGAGACGGGGGAGTGTGTGGAGTTTGTGAAGGAATAGTGTCAGTAATCCTTTGCCGTCAGTTCGAGTGCCAGCAAATATTTTTTGTCGCATCTCGATACGTTTTTCGTTCCTCAAAACACTCGATGTGACAAAAAAATATTTGCTGGTGTATCGAGAACAGGTAAAGGGGTACAGACACTGGCAACGTGATCCATCGTGTTGATTTTTCGCCTGCCGGCAGTAAGGAATTTCTTCTTTATTTTTCCCATGCCGTCAGTTCGAGTGCCAGCAAATATTTTTTTGTCGCATCTCGATACGTTTTTCGTTCCTCAAAACACTCGATGTGACAAAAAAATATTTGCTGGTGTATCGAGAACGGGCAAAGGGGTACAGACACGGATAAAGTTTCATTACGTGAATGCGCCTGCCGGCAGCAAGGATTTTTATTTTTTATTTTTCCCTTTCACTTCGTTCAAGGGACATGTGATCCCTCCGGGATCAATTTCGAAATTACTACGACTTCGGAGAAGTCGCATGTCCCTTGAACGAAGTGAAAGGGTTTTTAAAATTCCTTGCTGCCGGCAGGCGAAAATAAAAGTGAATGACTTACACCCATCAACGCATGCGCGAACTTGTTTATGGCTTGCGTGTAAAATGTTTGCCGATCCATGCATGTCCGGCGATGAGACAGTATCCAAGGAAGATCAGGAACACCTGCCAGAACATCTTAGGAACTTCGTTGGAAGGCATACTAAATTCCACGCGTTTCGATTGAACGTAACTGATGAACAAATCTCCCAACGTGCTCAATGCGGTGGTGAGCATCAGGCCACCCACAACAACGCATGCAATTTCAATACCCGCTTGTTTGTCGAGCGTAAAGTTTACACCCGGCTCCGAATCAGACCGGATCAATTTGCGTGTGATGAATCCTGATCCCAGGATCAAAGCCAGGCCAAAAAGTAAATTCAGGCCGATGTGGCCGACGTGATACATGTACACAGCAGTATACTGATCGTTCATGCCTTTCAATCTGTCAGGCATGGCCGTTTGCATATGGATCATAAGCAGGAGCTCTTTCACATACATGAGCGATTCCAGGATGAGATAAACTCCAAAGAGCTTGATGGCAATATCGAACAGGTCAGATTTTTTCATCCGTGGACTTTCAGTTTCGCAATCATCTCATCAGTGATAGGATCAGAATAAATGCCGTACCCATTCACGAGGACTCCTTTCAGATCGAGTTTGGGTGCGGAGATCGCGTAGAGAATCGCCTGGTCATCGGGATCGGTGTTGTCCTCGAACCGCCAGAAATTGTCGACGTGAAAATCGTCGATGGAAAGTTTTAATTCACCGGAACGGCATTCGAGACAGTTTTGCTGAAGATTGAAATCTTCGGTGTATCCCTGCAGGCGTAAATCGGTAATGGCTTCCGATAAAGTGTCGTACGTTTTCATGAGGCGCGTTTTTAAAACAAAACGTCCTGGTATTCTTCCGCTCTTTCCATCACCTTTTTGGCATACGGACAGAGCGGAAGAATTTTCAGGTTGTTTGCCCGCGCATAGTCAACACCAGCTTTCACCAGCAATTTTCCCAAACCTTTTCCTTCCTGGGAAGAATCAACTTCGGTATGATCGATGATGATTTTACCGGGACCGGCGTGCGTATAGGTCATGGTCGCAACGCGGATTCCGTTTTCTTCGATGAAAAATTTACCTTTTGTTTCAGTGTCGGTTTGTTGTACGAGCATCTGTGAATTTAGGCAATTACCTGTTGAGTGCGCACGCGTGCAGGAAGTTTTGTGTAGAAGTAATACGAAGCGGCCAGCAGGGCAAACATCACGAGTGGGGTAACAATTCCGCTTGCCGGGTCTCCCGCATTCCCATGGGCAATTGCAGCTGAAATGAAGGTTATTCCGGCACCTGCGTACACCCATTCTTTGACATTACGGGGCAGGAAAGGAAGAATGAGCACAACCGCTCCAACCAGTTTGGCGATCCCCAATTCAATCCGGAAGTAATCGGGGAATCCGAGGTGTGCGAAACCTGCCGAGACTTCGGGGTTCGTGAAATACATGGTGCCTGCCATGATGAGGTTCAATGCGATGAGCGACGTAAAGATCCAGTATGCTATTTTGATTTTTTTCATTTTGCTTTTTTGTTTGTGACTACAAACCTATGTACATTAACTATACAATGGGTAGTACTATCCCGTGGTATAGTGCTATACTTTGGGATAGTTCGTACCTTTGCGGTATGGTTAAAGCGAAAACTGAGTTGAACAAGGCCGATTGTAAGAAAGCCTTGCTGCCTGTGCGCGATGCGCTGGAAATCCTCAACGGAAAATGGAAATTACCTATCCTGATCTCGCTTTTGCAGGGAAACAGACGTTTCAGTGAAATGTCGCGGGAGATCGAAGGTATTACGGACAAAATGCTGTCCAAAGAATTACGGGACCTCGAAGCCAACCAGATGGTGAAGCGAACGGTGTACGATTCTGTTCCTGTTGCCGTGGAGTATTCCATCACGGAGTATGGAAAGTCATTGCAGAAAGTGATTCATGAATTGTGGAAGTGGGGAACGCAGCACCGTAAACGAATTACCGGTCGCGATTGAAGATCGTTTAGTGCTGTAGTTGCGCCTTCGGCGCCCTGCCACAGATGCGCAGATTTCGCAGATTTTTGAAATTAATAAACAACTGTTTTTTTAATCTGCGTAATCTGCGCATCTGTGGCAAACCCGGCGCAGCCGGTACAACAAACGTAACGGACTGCACAGCCACAATTCAATCCAGAATGTTGATTACTTGATTCTTTTAATTTGCCTTTCGGTTAATCCTGTGATTTCAGCAATAAGTTTGACCGACATTTTCTTACTCCGCATCACACGAACCATTTCCTGTGTGCGCTCAAACTTTGCAGCGTTCTTTATCGCCTGCGTTTGATTGAAACTTGGAACATACATTCTGCTTTGTTGAAGCTTGTCCATTAACCCCGTCTCCTCAAAACTCATGAACTTTTTCGTTTTGTCAGAGATAATAATGTGGTCGTAAATTCCAATATCAATAATTTTGCCTACTTGAATCAAGCGATCGGTGGTATCCTTGTCACTCATCGACGGCTCGACGTTTACGCCTGTATGGTTGTGGCAAAGAATCAGGTTGACGGCATTCTTTTGTAACGCCAGTTTGAATACCTGCATAGGTTCTGCGGTTGTTGATGCACGTGCTCCAAGTGATACCAGCTCAACGTACAGAATACGGGTCTCTCCATCCAGGCCAATCACCCAAAAGTGCTCACGTGTCTTACTGATTTCGCTTTCCCGTTTCAGAATGCGTTGCATCACGTCTGCTACTTGTTTGGGAGTTTTAATCAGAATTCTGTCCTGTTTGGTCAGTTTAATGTCCATATCACCAAATGTAATTAATCGGGTTAAATCCCGGTAGTGTCTCACTTTGCTTTTTGACACGGCGACACGGCGCATTTTTACGGCATTTTCTTATTCTAAGCCCGGGCGCTCACGGCGAGATAACGGTAACGCGCCGTGAGCGCCCGGGCTTAGAACGGGTTTCGTGCTTCTTTTAG
>Ga0193752_1001868_pt1 | contig 16834 bp, 25 predicted proteins | sample H1c1metaG_FD_144924 | JGI IMG/M metagenome (GOLD analysis project Ga0193752, IMG submission 144924) | Soil microbial communities from a riparian zone of the East river system, Colorado, United States - H1c1 | ecosystem: Environmental > Terrestrial > Soil > Riparian zone | place: USA: East River... | reverse complement strand
ATCGACTCTCCGTGTACCGCGGCGCGCGACCGTCGGTCAGGCTCGCCATGCGAGGAGAGTCGATAATGTGGTGCAGGCTATTCGAGCCGATCAAAAGCAGTTTGACGACGCGCTGACCATCGACCATGAGTTCCGCGAGGTGCAGCAGCTCGTCCAGCACTTGAGGCTTCAGAGCGTGAGCGCCTTGGACGACCAGCATGCACAACCGGTTAAGACTGTACTGATGGGTCAGAAACCGGGTCAAGAGCCGACGGCGGTCATTGCGATCGGAAGCGTCGAGCTGCATCCCGAACTCTTGCAGGACTGCCAAGAGAAAGTCCTGAGCTGGATTGGTGGCATCCACCTGTTCGCCATTCACGTCCGCGACCAGCACCCGATCATCGAGATCGGCGAGCAGATGCCGCACCAGCAGCGACTTGCCTATGCCGCGCTCGCCGGTGATGACGGCAAGGTTGCTTCGAGACCAAACCAATTGTCCGATGAAGCCCAGCGCGCGCAGATGTTGCTGGGCCGGGAAGAAGAAAATGTCGCTGACGTCTTCGGCGAAAGGAGGTTCACGGAGTCCAAGCACAGCCATCACGTCGGCCTGGGGCTCGTCGGCCTCGGACTGGGCGGGTGTCAGGAGCTTGTCGTCGGCGTCTCGCATGAACTCGGACCTTCTTTATTGTCTTCGCCTTCGGATCGAATCCTTCCTCTGCTTCCTGCGGTACAGGACCTCGCGTCACGTGAATTCCGATACGTTTGAACCCACGTATGAACCTGGTGCCTGACCTACGTTTCCGATGGCCGGCCGGATGCAGGGTGAACCGCGCGCCGCGCCGTAAAGGGCGAGCCTGCACCTGAGTGTACCGATTTCACTTCCGACGAGAAGACCTGCAGGTGTTGGCATTTGGGGACATTGCCCCTATTTCGTCGACTCTTAAGGGTCGACTCGTCTTGCCGATCGAAATGGTGGGTCCGGACAGGATCGAACTGTCGACCAACTGGTTAAAAGCCGAGGGATTACACCAGACCGCGCAAACAGACGCTAGTGTCTCAATGACTTAGCAGTGTGCGTTGGTGTCGAGATAGGGCAATTTGCGGCGGTTAGTGTGCCAAAACTGTGACAACAACCAGGAGTGAATGACCATGACCACGAAGAAACTACCCAAAGAGCGCCCGATCTCGAAGGCCCGTCAAAAGGCCGCGCAGCGCAAGGCCGAAGCAGACGGCGCATACACATATGCAAAACGCATCAACAATATCTTTGCCATCACGGTCGATCTTGCAGTCGACAAGGCCTTACGCGAAGCCTTCGAAACGGGTATCAGGTGCGCGCGTACAGACGGGCTGAAAATTGGTCTCGACGACTATTGCAGCATGTTCGTGACCACTGTCCAAAAGCGCATCGCCCATCTGAGCGCATTCTGATTGTTCGCCCCGGCGCCTGCGGCCGGGGCGTTGTCGCTTGCAACTCAGAATAGGGAGGAATTTATGGCGAGCAGAAAAGTGGCGACTGTGTCGATGCCCGATTCCATGAGCTGGCAGGAATGGGGGAAGGCGTGCGATTGGCTGCAAGCATTAATCGATGACAAAAAGGCCAACCCCGGCGTCTCGAATTTGGTGGCGACGGCCAAGATGAAACTTACAGTTGGTGATAGAAGCTTGACGGTCGAGGTCAGCGCCTACAAATACGTAAGGGTCGAATTCACAGGACACCTGGACGATATGCTGGCGGTACGCGCGCTCAAACAAGCCATGGCGACAGCGCTGCGCACGAAGCACCAAGGCCTAGAGCGTCGAGACGCCGATCGCTGGCACTACTCGTTCGTCAGGAGATCAGCGGGTGGCGACATTGGCAAATTGACTGTGTGTTGCTCGGACTCCGCGGCTAACGCCATGCGGAAGGTCGGAGGCGTTGCGGAGTGCGTCGTCGCCATGATGCGTAGCGGCTTGCAGGTTGACCGGCCGCCGGCATCGCCAGCAGTCGCCAAGCGCGGGCACCTGCAACTTGTGTGGGTCAATCCAGCCTTGTAGTGAGCATCGCCCCGGCGCCCTTGGCCACACAGAGCCCCGCCTAGTGCGGGGCTTTTTTTGAGCCATTGCCTTTGCGGTGTACGATGGAATTTCGCGCAACCGAGCGCAAGGAGTCACAATGAATAGGATCGAAGTCTCTGCACTATGCGATGAGTTGGTCAAATTGATCGGCCCCGGTCCCGGCACAGCCCCGACTGAACTTCAGCGCGCCGAACAGATAACTCAAAGCCTTTCGCATCTCGACGCGGGTATTGGCAACGCTGCGCGCGAATCGATCGGCTGGTTTCGGATTTGGCATAGCGAGCGCAAGTGGATGCAGTATGGAGACGGGCAACTGCGACCAATCTTGAGTGCGTCGATTCAAAAAATACGGGTCGTGGCCAGTCGTGCACCCGACGAGGTTTTCAGTTCTGCCACGTAGTCGGGTCACGGCGGCGGCGCAAGTTGTATTTGCCCGCCGTACTGTGTAGTTTTGGCGTTGCGACGGTGTCGCAACCCGGTTCTGGGCGGTATGTACCCAGATGTACAGTTAGGTGAAATATGGATAAGCAGACTGAGTCTGAGCTTGCGTTGTTTCGAACGCATTTAAAAACCAATCCCACGCCGAATCGAAAGGAACTGTCGCTCGCAGATGCGAAGCGGCCCGACAGTCCTACGTCGAAACTCAAGCGCTACACGATCATTCGTGACGGCGATCGAGCGCTCGAGTTCGATGGCGAAGTGTTGGCGGAAGTAGAGATGGACGGGGCCGGACCGGGTGCGATGGAGCGAGTGCACCGTGCTGCGGTTTACTGCACGAAAGGTGGGAGGCTGATTGCGGAGTTTTCGAGCCGCAATAGGCCTGGCTTTGCTCACTTCGTTGCGGGTTCGGATTTCGATGAGGACGTCCGATCTAAGGCGGCTGCATTTGCGAACATCAATGAGGCGATTGCATGGTTTCGTCCGGGTCGACTGACTATTGAGCTTCTCAAGAAGTTAGGTCACTGGAATCCTGAGTTCATCGAGTAATTCGCAACTAGCGAGCGTCCCGGTGTTTGCAGCCGGGACTTTTGCTCTATGCCCGCACCGTCAGCAAAGGAATGCAGACATGGAACGCACCTTCGAAGAATTACGCCTAGCCGCGCTCGCCCTGCGCAAAGCGACCATCGATGCCGGCAACGATCCGCAACACGCGGTGCTGCCCGTCACTCCTTGCGAAAAGCTTCTGATCGTTAATCAGCCAATCGACAGGACGCTGGCATTCAAGGGGACGCGCGATCGTATCTGTGGCGTGCGAGCAGAAGTCGGCAGCATGGAATAGCTGCGCAATCTCGACATCACTTCAACTTCGTACAGTTCGTCAACCACCCGCCAACTGTATGGACGCTCCCAAATGCACCAGCTAGCGTTCGCGGATGCTCGAACCCCTCACTCCCGAAGAAGTCATCCGCCACCACAAGGCCATCGACAAAATCCGCCAACGCCTCTTTAGACGGTTCAAGCCGGCCGATTACTTCATCATTGATGGCAGCGAGTCGATCATCATGGCGAGCGCTGACGGTAAATGGTGCCCCGAGCGTGGCAGCTATCGTGTGTTCAGCTTTGGCGGCATCGAGTACCAATTCGACGCGGCGTGCAAAGAGGGGCCAGCATCGTTCTCAATCAGGCACGAGAAAGGCGCGCAGTTTTGGTTTTCACTGTCGAGCGATCGAAAGGAGACGGTCAAGAATCTGCCGCTTACCTTCGACTGGCTAGACGTCAGCATTCACAGGATGGTGAATGACTATCGCGGGTCTCAAGTGAATCCGAAGTATACGATCAGCACGAAGCGCTAGTTCCGCGTCTTCGACTTCGCGACTGCATCCGCCCATTCCTTCCGCAGCGACTCGCCAGCAATCGGAAGCGCTCCATACGCTGTGTTTATGGTCGCTTTGTGAATCGCCTTGCACACCAAAAGCGCCTGGCAGGTGAGCTCGGTGTGTATCTGGGCTGCGAGGTCTAGGCGCGCCAAAGCGGACACAGAATCGGGCCAATCAATCTCAAGCACGATCATGGCAAGAACGTCGCGAGCAGTGCCCGCGTGCTCATGGGCGAGTTCGTTTAATTTCTTCAGCGTTTCATAGCCGGGACGCATCTTGTCGAGACCAGCGTCAGAGGTCGTAGGCGCTATCGATTGGATGCTCGCTGCGTCCAGTCGAATAAATTGCTTGCTCATCATCACCGCGACCTTCGTCGTGAATCTGCCATCGCTGCCAGCATGTTCCGTTGGGCCACCTGAATTGCTTGGACAACTTCAGCACGAGTAACCGCATTGCCGGCGCCGATGTAAACATTGTGCGTCGGAGCGTAGGTGGAGTTTCCGCCTAGCTTGTTGGCTGGCGTCATCCACCCGTCGCTCTGTGCGGTGAACAACTCCGGCTGTGCGCCCGTTCCGATGTAAGCCGTTTGCCCGGCCTTTAGTGGGCCGCCGTTGTCGCGCGAGATGGGGACGTTGTAGTCAGCGCTGTTAGTCGCGGGAGCACCGCCGCCACCGGAACTGCCAGCACTATTGCCGCCGCCCCATCCCTCGAATAACCGCTGTATCCAACCGACATCATTAGTCGTGTCTTTGTCATCCGTATTCCCGAATAAGTAATCGGTGATCCCGGACGCAGCTGCGTCTGCAGCCATGCGACTAAGCATCTGCCTGAATCGATCCTCGGCACCGTCGGCCCCTTCGTCGAATCCATCACGGATCGCCGAATAGAACATGTCACCACCTTGGCGGGAGAACTTCTCCCACATCGTCGACTGTTCTTCCGCGATTTCTAGATTGACGTTGCTAGCCAGGTCGAACTGATGTTCATAGATGCGTTCATTCGACTCCGCCATTTCCTTCTCGATAAACGCGATGTCGTCTAGGCGACGTTTGTTGAATTCCTGTTGCTGGGCTTCTTCGGCCTTGTAGCGTTTCTCTCGGGCGACTGATGGGTCATCATCAATTGTGATGTTAGGCAGCGGCACATCGATCTTGGGATTGTCAAACGATCGCGGCAGAGCCGCGCCCTGCGCGGCCATCTGGTTGCGCACTTCGATCGCCGCAATCTGCTCGCGTAAGAGCGCGATCTCGGACTCAAGTCTCGGGATCATGAAGCCGCGTCCTGAGGGCTGCGCTTGGATTCGATTCAATCGTTCGATGAGCGGATCGAGCTTCGCTTGCAGGTCGAGGAGTTCGTCGCCACTGCCGAACACATCAGCGATGACTGTGCCGGTTGTGTTGGCGAAATTCGTCTTTATCGTGCGCCAAAAGTTCGAACTGGCCTTGGCGGCGCGATCGAGTGCCGCGGTACCGCGATCATCGAGTGCCACGATTGAATCCATGTACTGCTTTATGGCGCCGGTTCCGTTCGCCAGCACTGCGATCCATTCATCGCCGGACTTTGAAAACAGTTCTTGCGCGACTCGCGTCTTGTCGATCGGTGTGGGTAGCGTCTCGAACCCGCGCGCGATTTCGAGCAACTGATCTTCGGGGCGCAATGCTCGAAGCTGATCGACACGAATTCCCATTTCCTGAAATGCATCGGCCGCGCCGCCTTTGCCGGTACTGGCTTCGACGATCGCGAGCCGCAATTGTTTGAAGCCTTTCTCGAGTGCCTCAGTCGAACCGTCGAGGTGCTCGAACACGCCGGACATTTTCGATGCACTCGATGCGCCGATTTGCATGCGGTCTGCAAGGTCATCGACGGCGAGCGCTCCGTGATGCGAGCGCCGCGGTAGGAACGAGCCAACTTGCACCTTTGAACAGTTGCTCGATCTTTTTGCTATGTGTCTCCGCGCGCTTTAGCACGGCGGTCCACGCCGCCTGACTCTTGTCGTCGGCAACAATCTCGTAGCGGGCTTGTGGTCTCGTCATTGTTGTATCCCTCTGCGTAGTTCGATCTTCCGCGCGTTCATTGCATCCAGACGGCGCCGGCCTTCGCTGTCGAGATTGCCTGCCAGTTCGTCCATCAAGTACCTCACAGCGCGGCGATCAATGCTTTCCAGTTCGGCGCGCGCAACCCTTGCAGCCTTTCGCCTTTGTTCTGCCGCAATTTCATCCGCTGGCCGCTGGTATGCGACCACTTCGCCGGTCGCGATGTCTACGCGGTGTGCGTTGCGATCGTAGCGACCTTCCAAGATCGCGCAGCCATCGGGCTTGCGATCGCTCAGGAAGGCTACGAGTCGGTCGCCCTCAAGGTTTGTGCTGACCGTTCGCCCAGTGAAGCGGCCTGTCGATTTGTCGTAGTAGGAAAAGGCTTTCATTGCTATCGCTTGATAAATTCGACGCGCAAGCGCGAGTCAGAGAGCGTCATTGTTGGAGTGATCGCAGCGACGAAGAGATACACCTCGACGTTCTCGCCTTCGAACACTTCTAAGCTGGCTGCCAATGCAAGGCGGACGGGAGTCGAGTCGAACACAACATCAGTGGGAACATCTGCTGTGGCCGCCCTCGGATCGGCAATAACCTGCAAAAACATCGGCTCTCCCGTCTCTGTCGTCGAGGTCGAAACGTTGCCCGTGTACGTTGCTTGCACTACGCCATCGCTCGAAGCCGTGAACGTAACCTGCAGAACGTTCGTTGGCGTGAGAGGGCTCACGTTCGTGGGGCCAGCGTCTGAGTCTTCGAATACTTCCGTCGCAGCGTTAGGCGATATGCATGAGACTCCAGGGGCATCGGCATACACCTGAACGCCTTCTCGACGAAGGTGGCGAACCACTCCAAGGATGCGTGAGGGCTCGAACCCGATCTCAGCGTGTCCGTTGATCGAAAACATTCCGTCGTTAGTAGCCAGATAGTAATGGCACCCACATTTACGCAAAATCTTGGTGACAAACGGGCCGGGTGTATCGCCGTAGGATTCTTTGAACCGCGGATTGCCTTTGTTGCGCTCAACCATCGCGCGCGCAGTGTTTTCTGTAAGTTCCGCGATTACTAAATCACCATCCTGCGCCGCCATCGTCGGATCAATCCAAGTTTGCATGCCTGGTTTGGTCAATGGGTCTAGGCAGTAGCCGGAGTTGACGAAGGGCCCGACTAGAGACTCCGTAGTCGGCAGTTGCGCGCGCAGCTTGAATTCGCCGCGTTGCACTTGTTGCTCAATCTTGAGCCACTCTTTTTCCGCTGAGAGACTGAACGAACCGCTCACTGGTTCGAGTGTGACCGGGGGGACTGCATCGAGAAGCGCTGGAAATGCTTCGAAGCACTTACGCCTTTTCAGTTGGAACAAATCAGCATCGAACATTTGTCACCTCTAACCGCCGACCTATCGCCGAAGGACGAATCCGGACTGGCCATCGCGCGCTGTCAACCCGGGCGCTTGTGCCATCTTCTTCGCGAAGCGCTCTGCATGTTCCCGCGCTTCGGCCTCTGTCGCAGCTTCCGTCGCGAACTTGATCCTGCGGCCTTCGATGCGAACATCGAACGAAAACTTCTGTTTGCTCATGTCACCGTTGCCTCACTGCCTGAATTTGAAGTCGCCCCGTGCGCCGCTGCGTTTGCTAAGGCACCATTGCCGCCGCGGGTCGAAGGGCTACGCCACATGGGTATAAGAGCCATGTTGCCGATGCGAGTCTCGTTCGCTGACGATCGACCGCGGCCGGTACAGTTGGAGCGTTTGCCCGCCGATGTTCGCGCTTTTCTCTATGCACGGGAGCAACGAAAATTTGCCCGCGCCGGGATTGCATCCCGGATCCGAAGAAACCGATTGTCCTAATGCGTTTATGCGCGGCATGACGAGTCCGCGATGATGTCAAACTGTTTGTTGGCGCATACGATCGGCGCCGGCACCTCGACGCCGAGAATTTTGATGCCGTCCAACGGATACATTCCGCTGCGGTGGGCCAACCAAAGTTCATCCGCGAACTCGACCAACAGCTTCGCTTTAAAGTTGAGCGGGTTCTGCAGATTGATCGGTTCATTGTCCGCGAAGGAATCGGGCGCCAGGAACAACACGATGTCACCGACTCTCGCCTCTAGGGACGTGTCAAACCAAAACGCGTCGCCGGTGTATCGCAGTGGCTCCAAGCAATCGCCGCCGCCGCAGAGCGGACCGATGATCGTGGACGACTCCCTACGTTCGCGGACAGTTCGCGCCTGAACTTGAGACTGAAAAAAATAGTTTTCGACGCAGTACGGATATGCGCCGACTCTCACGGGATTTTCCCGAATCGCGCCGAGCGGTTTAGGCTGCACGGCATGCGCGATCGCTGGATAGAGCGCCAGCGCTCGCTTGAAGCGATGCGCGCTAACGATCGCACTCACGGGACGCAGCTCACGTCGATGCCCTCAGCGGCCAGCCCCTCGCTCAACCGATCGAGCGCAGATGAAACGTCTTGCTCTTCCAGAGCCACTTTGTCAGCTGCTCGATACGCTGCGAGCGTCAACGCCATCGCTTCGGTCAGTCGCTCATGCTTGGGAGCCTTCACTCTGAACGCCGCCAGGATTTTCGCCTGAAGCGAACCGTTGCTGTTTATCTCATCGCGAGCGCGTTCGACTACCCTTTGGAATCCGCGTACCTCTTCATCGGCATCAGCGCGCAATTCCTTTTGCAGCAGTCGGACGGATTCAGCGGAGGAGGAAAACGAAATCGCTCTCGCAGTTGCTAGCGGCGCAAGCTCTTCCTCTGCCGCCGTCAATTGAACTCGAAGTTGCGTGATCTGCTTTTCGAGCGGGGCGGCCTTCGCGACGAGTTCGACCTCAAGTCGCTCGCCTTCCTTGCGCACCCGTTGAACTTCCGTGACCAGGAACGCGCGACGTTCTGCTCGTTCCTTCTCTGCGACGCGTTGGGATTCGATCAAGGCGGCGAGGCTTCGGACGGATTTCAGGTTTAGGTTTGTGTTCATGGTTCGAGGTTATCTTTCGCCAGTCCGGTCGGTGACCGGAATTTTCCTAAGTTCGTAAAAATGCGTTTTCGACATGCCGAGTTGAGTGCAAATAATGTCGCGACGCTCGCCAGGATCTCGGTCCGCGAGTCGCGCTTCGAGCTGTTGAACCCGTCGGGCGCGTTCAATCGTTTCGAGTTCGTGCCGGTGCAACAAGAGCTGCCGCACCGTCGCGACATCGAGCTCCGATGCACCGCCGGCGCGCAACGTGACTTCGATGCGATCTACAAATCCCTCGATGGTGGCGTCGCGCGCGGTCATCGCTTACCAGTTATTGGCCCAGCGCTTCAGCGGTCGGCGCATGCGCGGCGCGCGCGGCTGCTTTGGCTCGGTGTCTTCGTTGTCCGTGTGTGACTTCTTTGTCAGCCTTGCCCAGCGCGGCGGCGCGTCCCAGTTAATCCTTTCCGCTCGCAGCAAAATGGTTGCCGCGCGGTTGTACACAGCCAAGTCGAAAGCTTCGTTCCGAATTCCAGATGGTCGCGCCCATCCTTTCGGCCCGCGAGTCTCGGCAGTCAGTTCGTCGAACACAGCGCTCGGTAGCCAGTCAGGCAGATGGATGTAGCCGGGGCCTGGCGCTTCGCGTGCGAGGTCGTTGGCGATTGCATCCTTCAGAACATTCGTGTTGATCAAATACACCGGCACGTCGCCGACGCCGCCGCCAACGCGATCACGCCGACCAGTCGAATCCGGGAACGACTTTCGGACACGTGGCGCAGTCGGTGTGCCCGTGCCCTTCACGAGGCGAAACCGGCGACCTAAACCAGCGGCACGAAGCAATCGCCAGAACGCATATGCGCGAGACGTCACGCCATCGCGACCGCCGGAGTCGCACATCGTGAGCAGCACCGGCATTGACTGATCCGGCGCGTCTGCCATTGGATACGCCGCGCTAATGATCCGGCGCAGCACGTCCCAGTCTTCGAGGTAAGCGGCGGGATCGAGCGCTGCAGTCCTATCGCCTTCTATTCGTTTGCTTGCCGTGAGCGAGTATCGGTCGATTAACCACGACTCGAGGCCGCGCCCCCATCCATGCACTTGTACGACAAAGGCATGGGCCTGAACGTCGACGGCCGCGGTCAGAAAGTGAACGCCGGCAGGGACCGAGCCCTGCGGCCACGGCTCGACGCGCTTTCGCAGCTGCGCGCCGCTGCGGCGTTTCGCGACGGATCGCGGAACGTAGGGCATCGCGAGGTCTGTGTTCGTAACGGTTCGCAGTGCTGCCTCATCGCCGATACGGACGAACGTCTGCACGGCGCTCAAGTAGCGATAGACCATCGAGTCCCACCTCTGGAAAGCGGCGGCGCATCCTCCCAACCAATACGATGCGATCGGCGAATACTGCCGTTTACCGGTCACGCTACCGTCAGCGTCGATCGCTTCGCCTTCGTGCAGCCATGCGCCAAGCGAGTTCATCCGCACGCGTTGTTCTTGCTCATGCAACGAACCGCAGTGCGGGCAAGGGATGCGTGCGTACTGGCGTGACAGTTCCTGCAAGTCGCGCGCTTGCACCAGCTGTTCGAGAACATCGAATTCAGGCAGCCCAAACGCGGCCGGACCGGGTGCAGCTTGGAAGAATTCGCCACAATGCTGACAGGGCCAATACCACCTGGCACGCGTGCCGGCGTTGTATAGCGCAGCAATACCGCGTGCGGGCGGCGCCTCGTGTGTTGTGGACGGCTTCCAATCAGCGACGGCGAAGTCTTCACCGGGCGAACTTTCGGCGAGGCATTTGCCGCGTGACATGAAAGTTTCAGTGCGCTTGAACGCCAGATCCCACAACGTGCCTTCGCCACCGACGTTGTCCCGATCTTGGGCGCGGTCGTAGTCAGTGATCAGCACCGTCTGCAAAGTCTTGCTCGACACGTGTCCGATCACGGGCCAGCCAACTTTCAGCAGTGCGCCCGAACGCATGTACTTATCGAACACGTTGTCGTCTCGCGGACGTGGCGAGAGGCGCGCGGCGAGTTCTGGCGAGTGGCGAAACACGCGGTCGATTTCTGATCGAGAAAAGTCTCGGGCCGCGTCTTGGCTCATCTGAATAACGAGCATGTCGCCGGCCGCGCACGTCACGCCGTACGTAATCGCACCGTGCACAAGCGTGTAGGTTTTCGACGCTCGCGCTGGCCCGACGAATACGACACCCCGATACTCGCGCGACGCCAACTGATCAAGCGGCTCCAACATCATCGGGGCCAACTCAGCTGACCACGCGCCGCGATCGTTGCGAAGGTAGGCGCCGGCTGCGTCCGACGGCTTCATGCGGCGTGGCGGTCGAAGAAGTTCGGCTGTCTCGGCGAGAATCTCGCGTGCGGTGGCGTGACTCATGGGCGCGTCACCAGCGTATGCAGTTCTTCGCGTAGCTTGTCGATTGCACGCTCGCAGCATGCGACTTGCGTGGGCGTTAAAGCGGCGTCGCGCTCCAACACATCAGGCAACGTTTCAAGGGTTTGTCTGATCGGTTTGAATGCAGCTGCGAAAGTTTCGCGCACGTCATCGCGCGGAATGAGTTCGCCGCGGTCGGTGGCCAGCTTCAGCGAGATGGCCTCGCTTTGGAGCTTCGCCTTTTGGCGAAAAGGATCGAGGCGAGCGACCACATCATCGCCGCTCAATAAAGCTTGCACGGCATCTCGCAGTGCATAGGTGTTGTGCCCGGAGCGCTTACCAGCCGCTGAGACGTTTGCGTCCGTGAGTCGCCGGCTGACGGTCTCGCGGGCCATCGTGAAAGCGTGAGCGAGGTCCGTAATGCTCACCAGCAATGACTTTTGTTGAAGCCCGGCGGGGTTGGATTTGGCGTCATTCCCGCGTGCTGCGCGCGGCTCGTGGTGCTTGTTTTTGGAAGGACCCGTTTTAGCACGCCCCCTCATGCCAGCGCCTTCTTAAGCTCACGAGCTAACTCGTGATCGATGTTTGTTCGCCACGACTGCTCGGCCACTGCATTGAGCTTGGCAATGATTCGATCCTGTACAAACGTCGAGCGCACACTCGGACCGCGCAGACCTTTCAATGGGAAGCGCTTGTCTGTCGTGCGTGTGACGACGCTTCCGGTCTTTGGGTTCACGAACGCGCCCTTGTAGGTCTTGCGTCCCTCCCATGCAGTAGCAGCAACGCCGCGCTTGTTCTGCGTCGGCCTGAACTTCTTGAGATTGGGTGAATACGCCAACGCCTCAATCGATGCGAGCAAGTGCGTGCTCGACGCGCGACGCACGATCAGTCTCTTGCGAACCTCACGCACCGGAATCTTGGTGGCTGCGCTGATCTCTCGCGCTGCAGCTGTTGCTGTCTTGTCGACGGTCTTGTTCAGCGCACGCCCAATGGCCTTTGGCACAGCGGCCTTGTGTTTCGCTGCCATGCGCTTGAGCTGGCTAAGATCGACTCTGATGCCGAGCTTGATACTCATCGTGGTGGATATCCCTGTTGATCAGTTGGAACGGTCGCTGCGTTGGTGGTTGCGCTCGCATCAGGTGGCTCACCCAAGATCCGCCGCACCGCCTCGACCGACAACCTGGTGGCCGCTGCGATCCCGTGATCGGTCCAACCCTGCTTGTGCATCCTGACGATTGCGTCGCGTTGTTGGTCTTGGCCTAGAAGCAGCCAGTGATGCAATTCGCGTCCTGAAGACTCGCGGTTTCTCTGTTTCTGTTCCGAATTCATAGCTGTTGCCTCATGCCGATTTCGTTCCGCCGCCGGTTCCGCCGGTTCCGGTTCCTAAAGAAACCGGACCGGACGGAAGATTCCGGAGTTCCGTTTCGGTACGTTTCGGAACCGTTCGGAACTTCGGAAGATTCATAGAGCACCCCTGTTCACGGTGTGCCCGCCGACGCTGGGGGTAAGCATCCCGACATCAACGAGCCATTTGATTTGCTCAGGCTTTCGTTTCGCGCTCACGTTGTGTCGTCGTAGGAGCGCAGCTAATTGGTCGCTGGTGATCGCTGGTGCGGTCGGGTTGGCATGCACCCATTCGCGAAGTGCCGCGAATGTCGATTCCTGGACCTTACCGAGCGCCTTCTTTTTGGCAGGAGGTGGCGCTCCGGTATCGGCCAACACCAAGCTGGTCACCTGCTTGCCGTACTTATCGGCGCGTCCCAAGTCGAGTACCCGGGCTTCATACGCGAGCGGCTCAAGCGATTGGTAGTCCTTGAATCGATCTCGCGTCACCGTGACTGTCATTGCCGTGGGATTCGGGCGCTCTACGATGTATTCGGCATCGGGATTCGCCATCAGCACGTATGCACCGCGGGGTCGCTTGTCGTTGCCGTGGCCTGAGTGCGCGACAAGTAGCACCGTGGCGCCGTACTCATCGCGAAGACCGACGGAAAGCGCCCCGAGAAATTCGGCCACCTCGGCGTTGTCGTTTTCTTTGATGCCGGGCGAATACTTGCTGTACGTGTCGACTACGAAAAGATCCGGACTGATACCGGCGGCTTTGATCTCGGCACGAAGTTCGGCACGAAGCTCAGCGTCGTTTAGGTTGAATTGCTTCTCGATCGCCAGCACCTTCAAGTGGCGAAGATCGTGCTTCTGTCCGTACGTGTGCATCCACGCCGCTACACGTCGGTCGAGTCCGGCGCCTTCAGCTGATAGCAAGATGACGCACCGGCCTTCGAGAGCCGCCAGCATGGACCAATGCAACGCGATGAAAGATTTGAAAGTACCGCGGGCGCCGGCTATCACCGCGAGCACCATCGCTTCCAAGATTTCGAATAGCAGCCAGTTCGGTTCGCGTTGCTCGGCGACGATGTCCGCGATATGCGTTAGGCGCAACCGTTGCTGTTTCGCTTCGACGATCTCCACGCCGACGATCGGCGTTGCTGGTGCTTGCTCTGGTGTCGCGCCATCGACCAACGCCCACAGCGAATCGAGATCGAAACTGCGATCGTCGAGCGCATCTGCGCAGTCCCAACCAGGCGGCAACGATCCGAGCGACGACAAGTCAACGCGGCGCAGGGTGCAGCCGTGTGCGCGCAAAGTGATCGAGAGGGAATCCATGGCCGAGACGCCCGGGGCGTCGTTGTCGTGCAACAAAGTGACGTCGCGACCGCGCAATGGCGCCCAGTCCGTTTTGGCGATTGCTTTCGAGCCACCGGCCCAGGTCAGAACAACGAAATCACTGAACATTTTGGCGCCGGCGTCGGCTGTCTTCTCGCCCTCGACGATTAAGACACGGGCGACATTTCGCCGAAGAAGATCAGTGAGACGATAGAGCGGGCGGTTGCTTTCCAACTGCTTCCAGCGCCAACCGTCGGCTTGCAGTGAAAGCGGTCGAATTTCCTTTCCGTCTTTACGATCCCACCGGCAGGTGCGCGATACATGCTTGCCCGCGGCGTCGAAATAGTCCCAGTGAAGCGAATAAGCGCCGAGTTGCGGGTGCGCGAGAGGGACGTCGCTGTGATCGCGGCCATTGAGCTTCCACAATCCGCGCGACACCAAGGCGCTGATGATTGCTTCCTGCGAACACTCTGCATGGCAAAAGAAAACGGGGCCGCGCTCGCCTTCTGAAATACTGAGGCTCGGCTTTTTGTCTTCGTGAGCGACGCAGTGTGCGGACCAGCCGTTGCCGGATGGTTTGCCGTTGAGCGCCGCGGCGATTGCTTCTGCGGTAATCGGCACGATCAGTTACGCCGCCGACGATTTACGCACTGCCTCAAGATAAGCAGGAACATCAAGTAAAACACGGCGACCCACGCGCTTAAATACTTGCTCGAGACCGCGCTCGCTCCGCTTACGGTACAGCCAGCGCCAGCCGTCAACAGTGGTTGGATAATCAACGCCGGCGGCGCGGATATCTTCGGTTTTCGTGATCGGAATTATCGTCGGTGCGGTCATGCTGTTCCCCTTGATGTCGCGCGTGTGGCGACGTGGGGTGCAGCTTATTTTTGTGCGCCCAATTTTTCAGCAATGTAGGGGGACGGTTTTTCAGAATCTTTTTCTGAAAGTATCCCTCTTAGAATGCTTGCAACGCTTTTTTTATCGTCTCGACGCTGACTCTTTTGTTAAGCACTATCGATGCGATTTCCGCGATGTGCGTGTTGGGCGTTTTCTTATAGCGATAGAGTCGCGTATCGATGAGCTCCGATGCGATTCCACCAAACACGTATCTGTCCATCCGAATCTTCTTTTGCCATTCGAAAGACAAGGGCTTACCCGCTTGCTCGAATAGCTCATCTGCAACATGCGCGAGCACATCGCCGACAGTCGGGCGGTTGTCTTGGCGCGACCCCATGAAGTGAATCTCGTAATCATTTTTTGGATCCGCGCCGTCACGAATTTCGCGCAGTGTTAAGTGTTTTGCAAACCGGTTCCGATTCAGCTTAAGAGCCAAAGCCTTCACGCTACTCGCGAGCCCCTTCATTTCTTTCGCTCGCCCTGCGAACGTCTCGTCCTGGGACTGCTGCAGCCATCGCTTCGGGAGCGCTTCTATCCGGCCCTTGATGCCGAGCAAGTATTTCTCGGAAGCGCCTTTCTGGCGAAGGAAGTGAAACGCTTCGGTGTTCAGGATGCTGGCCTTTGGCGCGCGTTTGTTACTCGCCATCCGCCCCACCCAAGTGCTTTTTATTCATTCGCGCCATCACGTCCTTGGCATCGCTGCTGGCAATGTGCACGTATTGCTTCACCACGCCTGACTTCCACCCACCGATGGCCCGAAGTTGCGCTTCCGTGGCGCCTTCCATGGCGAGGTACGTCGCAGCCGTATGCCTCAAGTCGTGGAATCGAAAATCGACAAGGCCGGCCGCTTTGCATGCGGCTTTAAACGGATCCGAGTAGTCGTAGATTCCAACACCGGATGCGCCGGGGAACACGTGATCGTTGTCGATCCTGCGAACCTTGGCGTGATCTTTGAGTAGTCGCAGCGCCTCGCCGTGCAGCCAGACCGGACGCGGCTCCGCGTTCTTAGTTTCGCGGAACAACAGCCGCCCTTCCGATAGGTCAACGTCACGCCACAGGAGATGGCGCACGAGCTCTCCGGCGCGTGCCGCGGTCGACAGCGCCAACACCACCAACAGATGCAGCCTGACGTCTTTGCGCGTCTCACGGAGCAGCGCATCGCGTTCGTCGGTGTTGAGGTAGCGCACCCTGCCCTTGCGCTTGGATAGCTTCGATACGCCGTCCATTGGATTGTGGCTGATCCAATGCCATTCCTTGCGGGCGACGGTGAGCACGTGGCCAAGGCATTCGAGATAGCGGTCGACGGTCGACGGCGTCCGCTTGTACTCGGGCGCAGCCTGCCCGGTCTTGATGGTCGGGCGTTTGGCGTTTGCCTTGGCGCGGCGATAGGGTTCGCGGGCCAGCTTGTCACGAAGATCGACAATCAGCGGCGCCGTGATGTCGGCCATCTTTATCGAGCCGGCCCGGGCTTTCCACCATGGCAACGTGAAGCCGTGCATGGCCTTCGCGGGTGTGCGCTTCTTCGCAAGTTCGGTTTCTAGGTATTTGTCGATCGCTTCGCCAAGGGTCCGGCGCCGCGCTTCGACGTTTCGGAAATGCTTCCCTTCCACCATCTCGGCTTCGATGGTGACGGCCCAACGCTCCGCCAATCGTTTTGTCGGGAACGATGCGGTCCGAGCTGGGAATCCAGCCATCCGTACTTGCACCTGGAATCGGCCCTTGCCTGGCTTCCCTCGGTCGCGAATCGTCGGCACTGCGCCACCTCGCACAATTCAGCACTAATTGGCGCGACTTTACCCCGAATCGGTGGCAGACTGTGCTGGAACTGTGACAGGCCGAAAGGCTGCAGTTCCACGACCGTAGCAAGTTACTGTTTTCTATCGACTAAATGGTGGGTCCGGACAGGATCGAACTGTCGACCAACTGGTTAAAAGCCAGCTGCTCTACCGCTGAGCTACGAACCCAAATACGCTTGGCTAGTGACTAGGCTATGGGCGCTAGGCTCTAGCCAGAATTAAGAACCGCTCTGCTCTTAATCCGATTTGTCTCTTCTGCT
>Ga0193752_1001867_pt1 | contig 16841 bp, 37 predicted proteins | sample H1c1metaG_FD_144924 | JGI IMG/M metagenome (GOLD analysis project Ga0193752, IMG submission 144924) | Soil microbial communities from a riparian zone of the East river system, Colorado, United States - H1c1 | ecosystem: Environmental > Terrestrial > Soil > Riparian zone | place: USA: East River... | reverse complement strand
CAAGCGCGATTGGCTGAATAACCCCACCGGGGGCGATGACCTGAGCACGATCCGCACTGCCCTTGCGGTTGCCGGAAGCGGACCGAAGCGCACGCCGGAAGGTGAGGCGGCGCTGGCGGCTTTCGAGCGGCTCTTCCCCTGACCGCGCGAGATCGTAACTACACACAGCCTTAACCTTAAACCATCCAAGGTTAATGCATCTTGCGCCTCCGACCGCCGCGATTGTTTGTCATTAGAGGGTTGACAGACGGAAATCCACGGGCTAGAACAAGTCACGAAATCAGAAAGCCCAACACGGAGTCGCACAAATGAAGCCGATCTACTGGAAGCACACGCCAATCGAGGGCGGAAAGACCATCAACGCAACCCTGGTCATCAATCTTGGCAAGAACCGCACCTATCGCGTGACCTTCAACTGGGACCGCTCTTACAGTTTTCAGACCAACGGCGAAATTGCCGTGCTCGATGGTGCAGAATTCCATACGGTGCTTTATCTGCGCCACCATGATCTGCCGTTGCTCGCTGACTATGATAATGCTTCGCCGCCAAGCCGTGGCGAGTTTGAGCGCGCCGGGAAGCTGCCCGCGCTGGTTCGCCAGCAAGCCGACGAACTCGCCGAGCTTGGGCGTCAAATTGTGGATGGAGTCACCTCATGATCCGCGAGCGCGAAATTTACGAGACTTCGGACGGCAAGCGTTTCGATGACCGGCACAAGGCGGTGGAACACGTCGCCGACGCCGTCCGCGAGGCATTGGACGCCAAGCTGCAACCGCTACAGGACAGCGGCAAGCTGAGCGCCAGCGAACGCTACAGCATTGTCATGGCGATCATACCGGACGCCGACGCGGCCAAGGCGTTACACACGCACCTCGCCCGCTGGATTAATTTCTAAACCAAGGAGTCGCATATGACCATTTTCCGAAAGACCTTAATCACCGTCACCGTCCTGCATACCGAGGACTTCGACCCTGCAACGAGTACGCTTGCGGAGATCGCCTACGAAATGGGCGAGGGTCACGCGGTCGGCGCGTTTGCCATTGCCTCAAGCGAAATTGTCGCGCCCGACGCTATCAAGGGTGAGCTTTTGGCGGTCGGCAATGACGGCGAGTTTTTTGAGATCGAACTCGCGGACGACGCTGACGAAGACGGAACCTCCGGCCAAGACCGCGATTCTTATTCGGACGATCAAGATCGGGAGAATTACTCATGACCAAATTTCCCGGCTGGCGTCACATGACCGGCGCGCAACGCTACAACGCCAAGGCGGAGGCTATATGGGCGGAAGCTCGCCGTCTTGAGCGGGAGAACCGCGCCAAGGGACTTGCGCCGAATTACAGCCTGCTACCACCGGATAATGCATCATGACTGCGAAACGAAAATTGAAGGCCGATCCTGCGCCCCCCTACCCGCGCTATTCATGGCACCCGCAATGGAAAGCATCGCCGCGCTGTATTCGTCATTTTGTCCGTCAAGCTTTGCGGCACAAAATATGGGCCTATCAGACAACCCCGCAATGGTACGCCAGCGCCAGCACCGTGTCGCAGGAAATGCGCGATGGTTATCGGGACAAGCCAATCAAGCTCATTGCGCGCGAGGCATTGGAATATGCGCGCCACCGCGCCCGCCTGGGGGCTACGTCAACCGAAGTCGCGGGCGGACCCACCGCCGTTCACTCTTGGCCGTGGGATCGACCAGCCCGCCTGCTCTGGCTTAAATTATCACTATCCGACAAAGCAAAGGCCACCCCATGACAGACAAGCGCGAAAGCGATATCGACACGGTGCGCGGATTCCTCATGACCGAATGGCCTAAAGAGGATACTTGGGCGGTTCAGGCGCGCGATGCGTTCCAACGGCTTTTTCCTGACGCCGGAGAGCCGACGCGAGCGCCCCTCGACAAAGCAAAGGCGCTGGCGGAAACCACGCCCGATTTGCTCGATATGCTGGCGCAAGTAGAGCGCTGGATGAGCGGATATGGCACAACGCCAAAGCGCGATATGCACCAGAAGGTCCGCGCTGCTATCGCCGAAGCAAAGGCCACCCCATGACCGTGCGCCGCCGCGAGCAACTCTATTGCGTCACCATCGCAGATGCGACGGGAACGCGCACCGTGACGCCCGTCAACGCCTATCAGCTTCCCGGCGTGCTCTGGGCGGCGCGCAAGCTCTACCCTTCCGCCAAAATCGCGGAGAGCGCTATCGGGCGCGGGCGGATTAATCCCGACACGCGGGAGGCCGAGGACGTGATTCCTCCTTACGACCCCGCGCTTGAGGTCCACATTTTTCCACCGCGTTAAAGTCACGCTACGCCCGATCCGTGACAGCTAATGGTAATTATAATGGCCGTTATCTCGGTTAATGTCACTTATCGTTGCCATTAGGAATATAATCCAAAATGACGAAACTGCTCCAAGGCTCCAAGTTCCTGCTGCTCCTGTTCGTGCTCTGGATGCTCAAGGATTATTGAGCGCAGGCCCCGCGCAGGCCCCGCGTTAACCCTCGCCCCCTTTAAGGTTAAAGTACGCCGACCATCCGAATTCTCTCCGGCTCTGTCATTAGAGTGTTGACAAGCGCAACGGCACCGGCTACAAGGAGCCATCAGATGACCAAACCCAAACAACCGGAGTCGCAAATGCCGAACTTTCAAATCTTCACCGCCGCTGCCGCCGCTGCCCAAGCCGCCGCCGAGGCCCACGAAAAAACCCTGCCGCCCGAAAACAAGCGGGGCCTGGATTGCGGTTTTGCCTGGGTCGATATCAAACCGGCCCGTGGCCCTTTCATCACTTGGTGCCGCAAGAACGCCAAGGGCGAACGCAAAGACTACGGTGGCGGCGGCTGGCAAATCTGGTCGAGCGTCTTTCAGAACATCCCCACCCAAAGCGTCAGCACGAAATACGCCGCCGCCGAAGCCTTCGCCCAGGTCCTGCGCGATTCCAACATCAACGCCTTCGCCGGGAGCCGCCTCGACTGAAAAAAGACAGAGGGGCTGGGGCATATGCTCTGGCCCCCTCTTCTTGGCCCACACCTTTAACCTTGCGCCCTTTAACCTTAATTCACTATCGCGCCCTGAAAATAACCCCTATCTGTCATTAGAGTGTTGACAACCAAACGCGCGCTCGTTACAAGGATGCAACTGAACCAAGTGGAGTCGCGCCCGTGAACAACACCATCTATCTCGACCCCAACATGGTCCCCGCCACTCTGCGCGGTGGCTATTCGGGCAAGAAATTTCAGGCCCAAATCGTGACCAGCGTCACGGTCCCTTCTCATGCGGGCCTCTGGGATGGCGGCAGCCGCGATACTTACCGGCTGATCGACATGGCGACCGGCGAGGAAATCCCGGCTTCGGATAACATGTCCGCGCCGTGGGACCCCCGTAAGGATCGCGAAATCGTTCTCAAACCCGGTTACGCCGTGGTGCGTAGCTGCATGTTCCGGGGCAAGGATATGGGCCTGACTTTCTACGTGCACCCCGACAACGCGAACAAGCTGATCGCCGCGCCGACCGTGGAACTCACCCCGTACGAAACCACTGTGCTGGAGACCATCTGCTCGAAAAAGTCATCCTACGCGGGCAAGGACCGCTATGAGATGGCGCACGACGATTGCGTCGAATGGGGCGGCAAGCCCAATGCCTGGGGCCGCAAACCCTATGGCCTCTCCGACGACTCCATTCCCTTTCCCACCCGCGCCCAATGGGACGAGGCCAAGGCGCTGCTGATCTCCAAGGGCCTGCTGAACAGGAGCGGTGCTGTCACCCCTGCGGGCCGCAACGCCCGCTTGAGCGCGAAATAGACTGCGAGACTGTCATTAGACTGTTGACAGCCGCGCGCGCCACGCCTATATCATAGCCTCGAAACAAGGAGTCGCACATGCCCAAGACCTATCGCGCCTACGTGGACAATATCGGCCAGATCGGCGGTGACCACCGTTCCCTGATCAAGGCTGTCAAGGAAGTCAAGGATACCATTGCCAAAAGCGCGCGCGCCGATAATCATGGCTATGTCATCGAAGAGCCGCGCGGCGAAATCGTCTTCGAGATTGGAGAATCGTCCAATGACTGATCTCAACACCACGATGCTGGTCGCCTTGCAGGAAATCGCCGACCCCAACGTCGCCAAGGATGTGCACGGCCTGATGGCAATCGCCAGTCGCGCCATTGTCGAGACGCGGGCAACGCCGCCCGAGCCCTCCGATGTGGTCGTTCCCACGGTGCACCTGAACGGCACCAGCAAGGGCGCGCTGATCGAGCAATTGTGCGATGCCGGGCTGGCGCTCTCCAAGGCGCGCCACGCGCTTTGTGAGGCTGCCCCGCACGAGCGCGACTACTATGTGCAACGCGAGCACCCGGTATCGTACCGGCTCGCCCGCGCCCAGTTCCAAGCCCGGCTGGTGAAGCTTGACGCGGTGGCCAAGGACCTGTTTACAATTGTCGAAGGAATTTCCAGCCAAGGCAAGTAAGAAGGACTGCGACTCCTCCTCCTTGCCATGAAGGGGCGCGATGGGAAACCATCGCGCCCGTCTTCTTCGCACCGCCGTAACCTTAAAGCTCCCACGGTTAACGCCCCGGCCCAGAAGAACGCGCCGGGCTCTCACCCGGCGCTGCCCTTTTCAGTACCCTCCCCGTTCGTCACGGTCGGCGCAGGAATCGCACTGGTAGCCCAGGTCGCGATCCTGCGGCGTCAAGCGATTGGCCGCGCCGCACGAGGGGCACGGCAGATTGCGCGGGTTCGACTTGCTCGACGCGCGTAAAGCGCTGTTGCCACCCGGATCGGCGAAGTCGATACCATCGCCATCGTCATCACGGTCCGGATAATCGTCATAATCATCACAGCGTCCACACATTTGCTCGACTCCTCAGGTTGATTCAACAAAGCGAACCTATCTCATATTTGTCTGTCATTCAAGTGTTGACAAACAAATTTGTTGTCTTTATAACGGGGCATCGTTCAACCCAATCGGAGTCGCAAACATGTCCACTCACCCCGTCTTCGCCGACCGCTTTGCCAGCCGCCCGACCGTCAACGCGATCCTTGCCACACGTGCGCAAGAGCAACTGGTCGCCAAACTGATGCTCGAAAGCGGCATCGACTTTCCCATGGTCGCACGGCCTTTGACAACGCACGCGGCGGCGCACATTGTCCGTACCTGCATGCGCGAAATCAGCCGCAAGAACGGGAACGTCAATGCCTGAGTTCGTCATGATAGGAAACCGCGAGCCCGCTTTTCTGGCGCTCGATGATTTCACGCAAGGCTACATCGAGGCGCTGTTCTTTACCGATAACGCGCCCGGCGTGACAACCGAAGAATGGCAGGCGACCGAAGACCACCGCGAGGGAAGTTTCCCCGGCGATGCCGGGTTCGCCGATCTGGCACCCGAAGCGCTCGTCGCTATCGTGGCGGATTGCAAACGGTTCCAGGAACGTCATGCCTTAGTGCTGGCAGAGGCGTACGCGCGCGAGGATTATGAGTCCGAGCAAGCCGGGCGGGATTTTTGGTATACCCGCAACGGTCACGGTGTCGGCTTTTGGGAGCGCGAACAACTCAAGGGTGAAGTTGATCTCGGCGAGTCGCTGACCCTGACCGCCAACGCTTATCGCGAGACTGACAGCTATCTCGGCGATGATGGTAAGGTCTATCTGAGTTAGAGAATACGCCCGTGTTCCCCCACGGGCGCATCCCTCCCGGAATGAAGCGTTTACCTTGCCGGTGCTAAGGTTAAACCGCTTCGCCCCCAGTCACGCGGGGGGCTTAAGCCCTCTTTCGCGCTCCCATTTACGAATCCAGTGCACGATTCCACGTTTATCATCGCCCGCGTGGCTCGTCGAGTGGCGAGCGAAGTACCATTTTGACTTGACACCGTGCCGCAGGATGTCCGCCGCCCGCATCGCGTTGGTGCCCAGCGCATGGGGCTCGTTGTATTGCCTGCGCTCGTGTAAGCGCATGCGGTACGCGCAATCGCGGCTGAAATGCTCGCGCCACTCCTGCGCTGTCAGCTTGTCCGTGCCGATCACAACGTAGCCTTGCACGGCGATGCAGAGGAACGCTTGCTTGACGGCAAGCGCTCGGTGCAGGCGAATCTGCCCAAGGCGCTGCTTGTGCGTTAGGGGCCTATTCATCGTAACCATCGATATGCCCGTGAACGCATAAGAGGTGCTCCGGTGGAAAGCCGAACATATCGACGCCTTCAATCATGATGGCCACGCAATCGGGCGTCTCGCGCTCGACGCTCTCGACCGTGCCTAGCTCGCACTCGAAAAACGGTTTATCTTTCTTAGGGTCGGCGAACTGATCCCCTTCAAGGTCCAGCATATCGCCGGGCTTGATGTCTTTTGCGGGAACCAGCTTGACGGGACGGTTTACCATTATCATGTGCGACTCCTTAGAACGGCGGGTTTTGCGGGCCGAAGAATTGCGGCGGGCCGATGAAATCATCTTCGTGATCGTCCGCCTCCGGGTGAGGCGGAAACGCTTCGCCGATCTTGCGGGAATAAAACGGGTTGCGCTCCCAAGTATCGTATTGCGAAATGATCCAAGCCAGATGCGGGCTCTCGCGCCCGACATTGCTGACATATTCGCGAACCGCGTCCGACTGGGTTGCGACCGGCGTCTCTTCTTCAGGATAATAACCAACCATGTTTTTGCGACTCCATTTCTTGGTCTCTTTCTACCAGAGGTTTTTCTGTCCGTCAAGTGTTGACAGATGAAATAGTTTGGCGTAGAACATGTTCTCACATTGATGGAGTCGCAAAATGAAATCCGCCGACCAATATATCGACGAGTACGACAAGCAAATGGCCGAACTTGAAGCGACGGACGCCGCCGCGAAAGCCAAGGGCGAACTTCTCGGGCGCTACATTCAGCACGCCTATGCCGACAGCTTCGCGCTGTACAAAATCGTTTCCGTGACGGCCAAGCATGCCAAAATCCGGGTCGTGGAGATCGGCGATGCCTGGGTGCTCCCAGCCTGGGGCCACACGTTCAATCTTCCCATCGCGAAGGCCAAGGCGTTCCTCGCGCAACGCGATGGTATCGCCGCGCTGTTCAAGCATAGCGACAATTTCTATGCCAGCCTGAAACCCGGCCAACTGGTTCATTATGATAATGGATTTAACAATTTCGTGCGTTGCGAGGTCGTAGCGACGGCGGAAGGCAACAAATTGAAGCCGCTCGCGCTGGTCGGCAAGTGGACGACGCACGATCTGCCCCGCTGGCAGGACAATGGTGAGGCGCATTTCCCGCATCACCCCAAACGGATTCGCGAAGGCGAATTGTTCGCGCCGAACGAGTCCAACATTTACGAAGCAAACCCCAAGGGCAAGGAAGACCCGCGCGGCCTTGCGCCGCTCTCACTCGAATTGCCCGAGCGCACGCCGGAACAGATCGCCGCGCACCGCATTGGGGCCAAGTGGCACGCCGTGCGCAAGGCGTTGGAGGTCAATTGGCCTGAGAAGGACAACTACGCCGCCGCGCTGGTACGCGCGGCCCGTATTCTCAACAGCGTGGAGGATTGAGCCGATGGCAAACCCGAAACAATTCTACCAATGCGGCATCTGCGAAAGCTACCATCCCGCCGATTGGGACGGCGATTGTCGCGACGACGCCAACAGATTTGCCCCCTTTGAACTTGATGCTAGGTTTGGTGAGGATCAATGGGAAGAGGTGCCTATGCCCGGCACTGAGGATGAAGACGAAGACGAGGACGCCGCATGATGGCAACGCTATTGCGTTAACCTTGCGCGCTTTAAGCTTAACCCCTCTCGCCGCTCACACGATTCCGCTATCATCGAACGCGTGCACGTTCGGCGTATCGCGCTCGGTCCCTTCGGCAAACACTACAACATCGCCGGGAACAATTTCTTGGCTCGCCCGCACGTCCCAGCGCCGATGCACGAAATCCGGCTGACCGAAGAAGCGCGCCGCGTGCTCATAGCGCGCATCGCCGCCCTGATCCGGGTGGATGAAGCCGACGAAATGCACCGCCGTGAAAGGCATCTGAGCGCACATACCAACCATCTCCCATGACGTGCTTGATGTTGTCCTCGCCGAACTTCGCCCTGAGGTCGAAATCCGTGCAGCCATTGAATATCACATTCGACTTGCGTCTTGCGGCCCAAAGCTCTTCCTCGACGCTGCGGGGAACTGGCATCCATTCATTACCACGCATCAATTACACTCCCGTTTTTCGCCTTTACATCCCCGCTTGCAATATCCGTTAAGCGGTAGTCGGCTTCCAGCTTGTCAAGCTCTTCGAGAAACGCGAGCGATGATGTCAGACGTTTGCAAATTCGACCCTCGACTCCTGTCCAGCCGCCGATAGTAGTCAATTGATACTCGCGCCCATTACGCGCGCTAACAAAAATCGTTGTCGTTCCCATGCCGCAAAGGTAATGGATCGTGCGCGTCGGAAGACGCAAGCTGAGTGCAAGCGTGCACTTTCTGGCATACTGGAAAGCCGCCTCGCGTAAAGCATCCTGAGCCGCTTCAAACTTTTTCGCGGCGCGCTCTAGCGGAAGTTTACTGATCGTCATATGCGACTCCATCTGTTGGGCCGTGTATATCAGCGATATTTCTGTCCGTCAAGTGTTGACAGTCATAATATTCACTGATAGAACACCTCCACGAATTGAGACCAATCAAACCGGAGTCGCAAATGAAGACCTTCACATTTAACGGCAAGACCTACGTCGCCAAGGGCGCGTTTGGGGCCATATGCCTCTACCAGGGCAAACAGTGCCTTGCGTTCAACGTCATGACCATGAACGATGCGGAAAATCTCGCATGGCAATACTCGCGGGAGGCTTGAGTCATGGCCAAGCAGACCAAACAGGAAAAGATCAACGACGCTCGCATCGAGCGCATCTACGGGCAGCGCTGTTCCGGCGTCCAGGTCGATATCATGGACATCGGTAAGGTCTTCAAGGCGGGCGAAGCTGCCATCGCAGAAGGCGTTGACGATGTCGTCCTGGGCGATAAGATCGTCGCCTATGTCCAAACCATTCGGAAGAATTGATATGAACGCGCAAGAACTCTTCAAGCTGGCCCCGCTCGGCGCATTGGTGCGCTTTAGCGACGGCACGCCGCGCCCGCCCGACCGCTTCAAGAATAAGCTGAGGGATTGGCAGGGCAGGAACGATAGCGGGCATTTCATCGCGGCCAAGCCAAGCCGAGGCAAAGGCGAATGGGATGTGGACTCATTCACGCTCCAAACGGAGAACGGTCGCGTGCTGGTCGTCAATCGTACCTTCGGCGTGGCCCGTTCGGTAGGCACGACCTTTGAAGTCATACCGCCCGCGCCCCGCACGATCCTAGCCTATGGGGACTTCGAAAATCAGATCGAGGTTCGTCATGTCTGGGCCGACGTGCACGCCGCGCAAGAATGGGCGATCAAGAATCGTTACGTGCTCGGCAAATGCGGCCAGAAATATTTCATCGTTGCGGCTGACGGCAGCTTGCAGAAATGGGAAGCGCCCGAATGATCCGCTGCAACATCTATCGCGCCTCGGACGATTACATCCTGAACGTCCGCGACACCGATGCCATCGGCGAAGAATACGGGATGACCGATACGGAAATGACGCGGATGGAACTTCAGTTGGATAAGATGGGGCGGTATTGGCTCGATGCCGATACGTTCTGCAAGCCGGTTACCCGGCGTCTGCTTTAGCAGGTGGAAGGACCGCGACTCCTCCTCCCTGCCGCGCCAATGGCCCCGCCCTGTTATGAGCAGCGCGGGGTCAGCGCGCCCTCATTACCTTAACCTTAAACGAGCTAAGGTTAACACCAGCGCCGCAGCGAGGAGCCGCCGCGTGTTCCGCGTCGGCCTTCCCCCTCGCCGACCACTATTCGACGGACAGGCCGTCGTTCGTGATCCCGTCCAAAATGTCAGCCACATAGCGCGGCTCGATCACCACGCCGCCGCCCCACTCCTGGCAATCCTCGCCCTCGGCGGGCAGGTGCGCATCGCGCCACGCTTGCGCGGCTTCGGACACCGGGACCAGGATGCATATTGACCCGTGGTTCTGGAACGTGAAATCAGGCATTTGCGACTCCGTTTCAAAGTTGGATGAGTTTGAAGGCTTTCAACCAGCGCGGCCCGAAATCATTGCGGACCTGTTGCAGCAAGCCCTCGGTGTTTCCGTTGGCCCAATCGTTCAGAAGCTTTGACTTCCAGTAGCGGCCATTCGCGCGGGCGTATTGGGCTACCGCTATGATCTGTTCTCTGTTAGGCATTTGCGACTCCATTGCTTATCTCTTATTCCTCTATGTACCTGAAACAAATCTGTCCGTCAAGTGTTGACAGTCGATTTTATTTGGTCTACAAGTGCGCATCGTTTCAACCACACCGGAGTCGCAAGAAATCAAATGGCAAAGAAGAATACCAAAACCGAAGCCATACGCAAAATTGCCTTCGTATTGAACAGCGAGCGCGTTCGGATAGTGGCCACCGTCAAGCCTGCGCAAAAGGTTGCGCCGCATTTGACCATCGATCTCAAGCCGATCCCCACGGATGCGATGGAGCTTTCCATCACCGGCGAATGTAGCGGTTCCTCGGGTCAATGCGCGGACTCGATCCGCGAAAACGCCGCAGGCGTCCCAGACGTGTTGCGCCTTTGCGATATCTGGGACCGTTGGCATTTGAACGGCATGAAGGCAGGCACGCGGGCGCAACTGGCAGCGATTGAGCAGATGCCAGCGCCCATAGTCGGCGATCATTACAAAGCCGTCACTGCCTATCTTGATGAGTGCGGACTCCTCATCGATACGAACACCGGCACCGTACGCGTGCCCGGCGATCCCGGCGAAGGCTACAAGTATGGTACCGCGTGGCTGTTCGAGCCCGTGCCCGCTGAGGTCTTGACCGAACTCTCCGCGATCCTGGATCGGTTGAATGGTAAGCGCTTAGGCAAAGCGCCCGACGTGGACGACGCGCCCGACGTATCGGAATCTGACGATCATATTGATTCGCGCGATGTAGAGAAGCGAATCGAAATCTACCGCGATGCGGTCTTAGCCTTTGGCGTCGATGGCGCAACTCGCGTCGATGACTACGACCCGGAGTCTAACCTAGAGAACGGTGATGAAATTTACCTGCTCTTGGAGGAATTGAACGCGCTCACCGACCTGGAAAGGCAAATCGGAACCAACAGCTACCGCATGGTACGCGACTCCTATTTCGAGGAATACGCCCGTGAGTTCGCGAAGGATTGCGGGATGATCCAGGACGACGCGAAATGGCCCGGCAACTGTATCGATTGGGAAGAAGCTGCCGACGAATTGAAACGCGATTGGACCAGCGTCACGTTTAAGGGCGTCGAGTATTGGGCGCAGGAGATGTAAACCAGTTGCTGCGGCGAAAGGTCGATCTTTGGTCCTGAGTAACCGCAAATCTGAGGTGTTGGCGCTTTTGCGACCGCCAGCACCTCATTTTTATCGAGGGCGCTTAACCTTCATATTCTTAAGGTAAATGCGTCACCAGTCCCAATTAAGGGTTTGACACCGTGACCCTGCGCGTCCCACGCTTGTCTGTCAAGTGTTGACAAGCTATTTTCCGTGCTGTACAAGTCTGCATCGTTTCACTAACCGGAGTCGCGCACATGCCTGTAACCCGTACCATCCTGATCTACAAATTCGATGAACTCTCCGACGAGGCGAAGGAGAAGGCGCGGGATTGGTGGCGCGAGCATCTCTTCTGCGATTCGAGTGATTGGGAATTCGTCTATGATGACGCCAACACCATCGCCGCACTGTTCGGGCTGGAAATCGGCCAGAAATCTTATCAGACGATTGGCGGCAAGACCCGCTATGATCCGGCGATATTCTTTTCCGGCTTTTCCAGCCAGGGGGACGGCGCTTGCTTTGAGGGACGCTATCGCTTCAGGGCGGACGCGCTTGAGGCCGTGAAGGACCACGCTCCGGAGGATGAGAAGCTGCGCCGCATTGTGACCGACTTGGACAACGCGCAAAAAGCGTCGGGTGGTAAAATCGGCTTCAAGATCACCACGCGCGGGAATTATTCGCACTCTCATTCGATGGAGTTTGAACTACTCGACGCCGACGCAGACGGCGAAGATATCGATACCAGTCCGGAAGCCATTCGCGCCGAAGATGAAAAGGCGGCTATTCAAGCCTTGCGGGATTATGCCGATTGGATTTATGACCAGCTTGAAACCGAATACAATTATCAGAATTCGGATGAGCAGGTGGACGAGGCAATATTGGCCAACGCATACGAATTTACCGAAGAAGGGAAGCGCGCATGAGCACCCGCAAAACCCGCGACGAGTACCAGCTTCATATTGACTATGGTGGCGGCTTTGAAGAAGTGGTCGCCGAAGACACCATGAAGGCCGCGCGCGAGCAGCAGAAATGCTATCGCGAAAACGAGCCGGGCTACCGCAGCAAGATCGTCAAGAAGCGCATCAAGATCGAGGTGGCGGCATGAACCACTGCCCGCCCCGGTTAACCTTGCGCGTTTTAAGGTTAAGTTCCGGCTCCAGCGCTGGATGGAATTGTCTGTCGTTAGACAGTTGACAGTCTGTCTGACACCGGTCTATAAAAAGGCTCAACCAAATCGGAGTCGCAAGCATGGGTTACACGCATTATTGGGCGCAGAAGAAAGACCTCACCAAGGAAGAGTGGGCTGAGCTTTGCGAAGGCGCGTCGGCGATGTTTACGGGCCTGATGCTGGGCGATATCAAGCTGGCTCACGAAAGCGATGAGACGGACAAACCTCCGACCGTCAGTGGTACAACGATCTGCTTCAACGGCGTCGGCCAAGAGGGGCACGAAACGTTCCTGATTACCCGCAAGCGGGACAAGGAAGACCGCTACACGTATTGTAAGACTGATGAGAAGCCCTATGACGTTGCCGTGGCGGCGATCCTCGCCTATCTGGATAGTGTGCATCCGGACAAATGGGGCACAAGCTCGGACGGGCGTACCGATGAATGGGAGGCGGGTGTCAAGCTCGCGCGGCTGTCCTGGCCGAAGAAAGCGAATATCATCAATACGCCGCGTGCCGTGATCAATACCTCACGCTACGCCTATTATCTGCACAGCAGCAAGACCTATCAAATCGCTCAGGGGCACGACGGCGTGACCTATATCGAGCGCCATAAAGACCTGTGGCGCATTGCGCTGCCCCTTACCCAGGAAGAGATGCGCGCTCGCGAGAGCAGCGCGCCATACAAAGCGCGGACTTCCGGTTCGTTTTCTGGAGATGAGTACGAAAAATGTAAGGCGGCGTTCTGTAAAAGCGTCTGGGATGACTTCGCCGACAAAGCCGTGCCACCCGACACTTTCAAACCCCTACCCGCATGATACCAACCAAAGGAGATTTATGGCACATTCCAAACACGGAGGAATCGGTCAAGCGTTGTTAATGCTTTTTGTACTATGGATGCTTATGGGATATTGATAAAGGCGGCGGAGCAATCCGCCGTCTTTGTCATTAGAGAGTTGACAGACATTTATGGTTTTGCTAGAACACCTGGGCGCGGTATGATCTGCGCAAGAACCTGGAGTCGCAAACACCATGGCCGTCGAAAAGTTCAGCGTTATCGCTATAGAGGAAACCTCCTACTGGGCTGAGGGCCTGCTGGAGAGTAAGGGCATTGAGGCCGCGTTCGGCATGTATCTGATTCGCCATGGCGAGGCCACGCATATCTGCTCGTTCACGCCAAACTCTTGGTGCGAATGGATTCACAATGAGTTCGCTTACGACGGTGATGATGAAGCGGCCCACGACTGGGCGGGCGAAGCCATGCACGAGGGTGGCGAGTCCGATTATTTTGGCTACATGGACCCCGAGAAAATGGACAAGCGCTTTGTGGGCCTGACCTTCACGGTTGAGGTGGAGGATGCCCTGACGCCCGAGGGCCGCGAAACGGAAAAGTACCACGACGCGATCTGGGAAGCCGCGAGCGAGCTTGCACGCGAAGCCGATAACAACGGCAACCTGTTTCCGGACATCGCGAGCCTTGGGACCTATCGCGAGTATCAGGAAGAGCTTGCGGCCAAGCGCCGGGCAGAGAACCGCCCGCCTCTCGCTCCACCGATGTTGGACCTGTTTTGGGTTGCGGCGAAGCGTTTGGGAATCGATAATTACGAGGGCGCGCGGGGCGTCGGTTGGCTATAGGTTGGACCAGGGGCCGCGCCGATCCGCGCGGCCCTCCCCACAGCGCCTGGGGACCCTACGCCTGGAACGAAACCCCATCCGGCCCACAGCGCCGAGGGACCCTAGAGCTTAACCAATATACGGCGAAGGTTAACGCTCGAAAGGTTAAGGGGCCTCCTCTATGGTTAATGGTGAATGGCCCCTCATAGCAGCCCCATCGCCTTAGTTCGCTCTATCGCCCATTCCGCATGTGAACGCGGCGGTAGACCGGCCACCGCCCGCGCATGATTGTCTTCCGATATCATCCGCGCGGCATCGACGGCGCGCTTCTTGACCGGCGTCTTCAACTCGCATCCCCACAGCCCTGCTGCATAGACGCACCACTTGCCGCCCCGGCACTGGCGGGAGATGACTGCGCGCATCACGCGCCCCTTGCCCGGCTCGATCTCTGGCGAATAAAACGCCATCTCCACAAAGCCGGACTTGGCGTTCCGCGTTTCGGTCGATTCAATCATCATTTGCGACTCCAGAAGCTGCAAGGCATAATCGCCTATGGACGCTTTATAGTCTGTCATTAGAGGGTTGACAAGCGGAATCTTTGGGCCTAGAACATGGGCTCACCTAATGGAGTCGCGAACATGAACAAGCCCGCCGCCGATGACAGCTACATCAAGACCAACAAAGACGGTTCGGCCACGACCTTTGCGGGTCCTGACGCTGTCGGCCTCTTTCGCGCCGCGACCCTATGGAGCGGCATCGGTCTCTACATCGCCAGCAACGGCAAGATCATTCCGACACGCGGTCTCACCATCAGCAAGATGTTGGCCATCGCCACCACCTATACCGGCAAGCCCTACAAGCGCACCCGCGCGGGACAGGAACAAGCTCGCGCCGATCTGAAGGTCTGGATGGACACGATGAAGGCTGCGCTACCGGTGATCCAGGACAAGCCCTGAGCAGTTTTGACGCGCGCTCGTTTCGACGGGCGCGCGTTTTGACGCTGACAGTTTTTGACGGACGGGAATTTTGACGCGCTGGCGTTTTGACGGGAGCCTGTTTTGACGCGCGCACATTTTGACGGGCGCACATTTTGGCGCGAGCGCTTTGGCTGGCCCACCGGCACCCGCATGGTTAACCTGCCGTTAACCATGTTTCTCATTCTGGTAAACGCGCGTTAACCACGCGACGCAAACCATTAACCTTACCCTGGCGTTAACCACGCACTCCCCTGCCGTTAACCACGCGGATTTTTCCGCTTTCGCCAATCCTCTACACTGTCCTGCAAGCGTTGACAAGCGAAATCTTTTTAACAGTCAAATTATGGCACCATTAACCAGTGTCGTACTTACACTTATTGCGAGTCATTATTGCCTTGTTTTGTGACTTCACTAGGCGCATGTTATGCGCGTTGAAACAAGCAAAACGGAGTCGCAAATGCGCGAAGCAATTATCATCCTGCCCAAAAAAGACAACGCTAAAAAGAGCCTGCGCAATGAGCATGCATCTTTACAGCGAGACCTAGTGGACTCGTTTGGCGGTTTTTCTTCGCACGAAAGTAACGGCGCATGGCGCGACGATTCCACCGGTCAGATATATCGCGACGTTTCGACGGTGTACACGATTGCGGCAAACTGGAACGAAGCGGTTCCGAATTATCCCCTAATCACTAAGGCGGAAAAACTGGAATCCATCGCTCGCGACTACGCCGCAAAATGCCGTCAAGTTTGCCTCTATGTGCGGCATGGGAATGGCGAGATTGTTTTCGCAACCCCTGCTATCGCGAAAACGAATCAAGCCTGAGACCCCTCGCGCGCCGCATTGTGCGGCGCGCGCCTTTTCGCAAACATCGGAGTCGCAAGCATGAGTAGAAAGCATTTTTCCTATATCGCGCGGACCATTGCGATTCGTTTGAGCATGCAACCTAACGAGCGGGTTTGCCTTCGCGCAATCGCCGAAGACTTGTCTCGCGAGTTTGCGCGCGATTGTTCCGCCTTCAATCAATCGCGGTTCATTGCGGCATGCGGATTCTAAGCTGTAAACCGTTCTTTAACCATGGCGTCACGTAGGTTGATTTATCTGTCATTAAAGCGTTGACAGTCAAAACGAAACGCTTTACACCAGTATTTGTCGCGGCGGAGAACGTCGCAAAAACCGAAAAAAGGAAGTCGCAAAATGGCTCGTTTCTCCGACAAAAAGAATCTCTTTTGCCAGCATATCGCAAACGCTCTTCCGGCTCTGGAATTACGCGCGGGAAAAGTCGCTTCGCATAGTGACGCATTGGCGCTGAAGTATGCGGACCTTGCGGTAAAGTTTGCAACGCAATGGACAAAAGACACTACAGAAGCTTCGCGCCGCGAATGCGCGAAAAATGTTGCGCTTATGCAGGAAAATGCAGGTGAAGGGACTCATTCGACACTGAATCAAGGTTTGCTTGCATACGCCCAAGGATTAAAGCTCTTTCTGGCTTGCGAGTATAAACCGGCCATGAAATTCATAAACATGGCGACTCGTTTGGTCGAATAGGCGGGCGCAAATACCAAGAAAAAAGGCCAGTCCTAGGACTGGCCTTTTTTGTTGGTGCATGGGCACACGCTCGACCACGGGCATGGGTGCAGGTGCATGGGTGCACGCTCGACCACGGGCATGGGTGCAGGTGCATGGGTGCACGCTCGACCACGGGCATGGGTGCAGGTGCATGGGTGCAGGTGCATGGGTGCACGCTCG
>Ga0193752_1001866_pt1 | contig 16847 bp, 3 predicted proteins | sample H1c1metaG_FD_144924 | JGI IMG/M metagenome (GOLD analysis project Ga0193752, IMG submission 144924) | Soil microbial communities from a riparian zone of the East river system, Colorado, United States - H1c1 | ecosystem: Environmental > Terrestrial > Soil > Riparian zone | place: USA: East River... | reverse complement strand
ACAAACAATACCATCAATATTCAAAACAATATCATCGGCGGTATTGATATATCTGGTACAACAGCTACCAAGGCTACCGGTTTTAAAGGAATAGAAGTCACAGGCCCCGGCAACTATACAGTAAGCAATAACCAGATCGGCAACGGCACTGCAAACAACATCAGAACAGGATATTTATTAACCGGTGCAAATCTTTCCAATACAGCAACTACACCTACTGCTGTTTCAGGGGCATCTGCTGTAAATGGTATTGTAAGTTCAGCTACAGGTAATTCCGTTAATATCAGTAACAACATGATCCAGGGCATACAGGTAAGTGGTACAGCCACAACTTTTACCGGTATTCAAAATAGTGGTGCGGTGGTGAATGCTATAGATATAAACAACAATACATTCGGCAGTGTTGCTAACGATGCTGTAACTTTTACAAATGCTACTACCGGAGCCTTTACTGCAATCGGTAATACCGGTGGCACCAGCACTGCAACTCTGAATATAAATAACAATGCTTTTAACCGGATAAAGCTGGTAAGTACAGGCCAGTTTTCTGCAATTACCAATACATTTAAAATAGATGTTGCTGTAAACATGAACAACAATCAGTTGGGTACCGCATCGGGCAGTTTTGTTAATTTCAGCGGGGCACAAAACAGCAATTTCTATCTTATTTATAACAATAATACCACACCCAGCACCACCTGCACGTTAACTATGCAGGCAAATAATATAAGGGGTATTGTGCAGGCTATTTCCGGCAGCGCTATGCATAAATATATTTCAAGTAATGGCAGTTTGCCTTTTGTGAATATTCTCAACAATACCTTTACCAATTTAAGTGTAAGAACAACGGGCACCATATTTTTTATGGAGAAGGCCGGAACCATGCCTTCTAACGGTGTATCAAACGTAAATAACAACAGTATTGTTGGCACATTCAGTAATGCAGGAACCAGCGGAATAATCAGTTTTTTTGCCGGAGGCGGAAGTTCTGTTAATGGAAGTAGCATGACGGAAACAGGTAACAATTTCTCTAACGTAACAGTTGCCGGCTCTGCGCAGCTTGTTGGCTGGCAAAATGCAGATGGTGTTTCTACTTCAATTGGCCCGGCAAAAACTATCAGCAATAATACCTTCAGTAATATCTCGGGAGGTAATGCCAATAAAACTATTGTGAGTGTTACCTACGGAAACAATGTTAACTGTTTTGGAAACACTGTCAGTAATATTTCGGGTTCTGCAAATATTACTGGTATAAGCAGCCTCATATTTTCCGGCGGTGCAGGTACTCACAATTATTATAACAATACCATCAGTAATTTTATCACGAATGGAAGCGGCAGTTCGCTTACAGGTATTTTTGTAGGTAGCGGCTCAACACCAACATTAAATGTGAATGGCAATACTGTTAGTGGTCTTACTCATAATGGTAATTCTTCTTTAATATCAGGCATTGTTATTGATGCCGGGAATTTTGTTTTTATATACGATAATAATATCAATACTTTCACTTCAACCATTGCAGTGGACCCTGTAATTAATGGTATTCAAACCGTGTCGGGGGTTTTGTCATTATCTGTTTACCGCAATGTTATCAATAATTTACAAGGATCGGGTGATGGCCCGTCAATTAGTGGAATGTATCTTAACAATGTAGCAGCAGCATCCGTTTATAATAATTTTATCAGTGAATTACGTACACCCAATGCTGATTTTTCTGATGCTATTCATGGTATCGGTGTAACATCAGCTTTACCAACTTCTACTCTTAACCTGTATTACAATTCTATTTACATAAACGCATCGTCCACAGCAGGTACTTTCGGCAGTTCAGGAATTTATCATACAGCCAATGCAACTGCTACCACAAATGCATTGAATTTAATTGACAATATTATTGTCAATACTTCTACTCCTAAAGGAAGCGGTGTTACTGCTGCATTCCGCCGGCCGGGCAGCACGCTTGCCAATTATGCTATAACTTCTGATCATAATCTCTTTTACGCAGGCATACCATCTGCAAGCCGGCTTATTTATTATGATGGTATCAACAGCGACCAGACATTGTCAGCATATCAAACAAGGGTTAGTACAAGAGATGCCAACTCGATCAGCCTGATGCCAACCTTTGTATCATCAACCGACCTTCACTTAACCCCTGCCAATTGTCATATTGATGGGAAAGGAACACCCATTGGTTCTGTTACAACCGATATTGATATAGCAGCACGTAATGCAACCACACCCGATATCGGTGCCGATGAATTTACAGCAACCACCAGTACAATATTGGCAGGTGTATCAGGTAGCGCTGTTTGTGAAGACAAGACCGTAGCTGTAACCGGTACAATTTATATTTCGAATGCCTGCAACCCGATTGCCAGGGTATTGCCATCAGGAGCAGATCCTGTTGCAGATAAAATAAATGTTTGTGTAACACTGGATGCAACGCAACAGTATTTTAATGGCGAGCCTTTTGTACAAAGGCATTTTGATATGGAGCCAACCACCAGCAACCAGGCAACCACATCAGCAACCATCACTTTGTATTTTACCGATGCGGAGTTTGCTTTGTATAACAGTACAAACCCTGTTGTATGGCCAAGGTTGCCTACAGTTGCCAATGGAGCAAATACCGATCCGAACCGGGGCAATTTAAAAGTCACCCAGTTTCATGGCCCTGCCAGTACTTCACCGTCAAGCCCAGGTAATTATCCCGGTATAGCTCTATTGATAATGCCGGGTGCTGCCAATGTTTTCTGGAATGGTAATTACTGGGAAGTAACATTTAATGTGGCAGGCTTCAGTGGATTTTATGTACACACCAATAATATCAATGCCCCGCTGCCAATTATAATTAATTACCTTACCGGCCGCAGGCAGGGTAGCAATCATTTGCTTAACTGGAAAGTTACCTGCACCAGCACACCACGTGCAACCATGACATTGGAACGTAGCAGCGATGCCCGAAATTATTCAGGCATGTACACTATTACAGCCGATGCAGCCCGCTGCCAGCAACCGTTTGATCATACAGATAGCGATCCATTGAAAGGTATGAACTACTACCGCCTTAAAATTGTGGATGCTGACGGACGGATAACATACAGCACAACGGTAGCATTATTAAATGCAGTTAAAGGATTTGATATGGTAAGCATTGCACCCAATCCTGTTGTGAGCAATCATTTTAAACTGAATGTAGCCAGTGCGCAGGCCGGTAAAATGGAGGTTGTAATTTTTGATATGCAGGGCAGATTAGTAAACAGGCAAACGCTTGCCTTGATTGCCGGATACAATAGTATGCCGGTTAATGTTGTAAACCTTTCGCCGGGAACTTATACCATTAAAGGAAGTATGGCCGATGATCGATCTAAAGTGATACGGTTTGTAAAACAATAGTTCGACTTCGCTCACTACCGACTCTGGTCACTACTAAAAATTGGTAATGCATAATTTAATGCTCCGCTTGCGGGGCTTTTTTTATTGCCCTGTTTGCAACATTTTAAATTACCTTTAGGATAGATACTTTTAAAGACATTACAGCGCCCCCACGAAACATCCAATCGGCTTATTTTAAACAATTCATTTAATCCACAGGTATGAAGACAGTTTACATATTCTTATCCTTATGGATCATCACATGTACAACAACAATTGCCCAGGTTACTGTAACCGGCTCAAACGGAGCAAATGCAACCTATGCAACTTTAACTGATGCATCTGCTGTTACCGGTGCCTTTGCAGCCATTAATAGTGCAGGTTCACAGGCCGGCAATAATATTTTAATAACGATCAGTGCCGATATTGTTGAGACAGGATCGGCCAGCCTGATCGTAAGCAACTGGACTACCCTTACCATCAACCCTACGGGCGGAGTACCGAGGCTGATAAGCGGCAATGTTAATGGCACGCTCATTAATTTGAACGGCTCAGATAATGTTACCATAGATGGATTGAACAGTGGCGGGAATGCACTTACCATTTCCAATACCAGTGGCCTGGCAGGTGCCATTACGCTCAGGTTTGCAAGTGATGCAAGCAATAATACAGTGACCAGGTGTACACTGCTTGGCTCCAGCGGAATTCTTACAGCTTCCAGTGGTTTCGCTACTGTGTATTTTGCCAATGGTACCTCAACTGGCAACGACAACAATACCATTACCCAATGCAATATATCGTCATCTGCAACAGGTACCCCAAGAAATGCAATACAATCTCTCAGCGGTGGTGCTGCCAGCAGTAACAATACGATATCATCGAATAATATTTTTGATTTTTTTCATCCCGGTGCTGCATCCGCCGGTATAAGCCTCAGCACATCTAATTCAGACTGGACGATCACCAATAACCGGTTTTACCAAACTGCTACCAGGACTGCTACAACAGCAAATACGCATACCGGTATTCTTATTTCATCCGGCGAAGGTTATACCATCACGAATAATATAATTGGCTTTGCCAACTCAGGCGGTACTGGCACTACCAATCTGATCGGCATTACATCCGGTTCGCTGGGGGGCACTTTCCCATCATCATTTACAGCAGGAGGTACGGCCAATGCTACCCGTTATGTTGGTATTCAATGTGCATTTACAACAGGCGGCGCAGCGTCCTCCATTCAAAATAATACCATTGCCGGTATTGCTTTGTATACCACCGGTGTTGCAGCCACTACAACCGGGTTAATATGTGGCATAGCAGTTACATCGGGCAATGCCAATATTGGTACGGTAACTGGCAATACCATCGGTGTAAGCAGCGGAACCGGTTCCATCTACGCAGCAACAACCACAGTTGCGGGTGTTATCTCGGGTATTTATTGTACCAGCAGCAATACGATCAATATTCAAAATAATATAATGGGGGGTATTGATGCATCGGGAACAACGGCTACGGAGGCAACAGGATTCAAAGGAATAGAAGTTGCAGGTACGGTTGGTACGTATACGATCAGCAATAATACTATCGGTAATACTACTGCAAATAATATCAGAACGGGTTATTTACTAACCGGCGCCAATCTTTCCAATACAGCTACCACACCAACCGCTGCCTCAGGTGCGGCAAATGTAAGAGCTATTGTAAGCGCTGCTATCGCTACCAATTTAACGATCAGCAACAATATTATGCAGGGTTTCCAGTCAAGTGGCACAGCCAGCCTTTACAGGGCCATATCAAATTCAGGTTCTGTTACCGGCACCATTAACATCACCAATAACCAGATCGGTACTGCCAGTGCAGGTGCGGTAAACTTTATTGCAGCCACCGCAGCGGGTATCCACGGTATATACAATACTGCAGCCGCTACAACAGCAACGATCAATATTACAGGCAATTCAATACAGGGATTATCTCTTGTATCATCTTCCGGTCTTAACGGAATTGATATTGCACCTTTTACAGATTCGGATGTTGCCATCAACATCAGTAACAACCAATTTGGTACGACAACAGGCAACTTTGTTACTTACAGTGGTATACAAACCGGTACAATAAAAGCCATATACAATCAAGGTGGAGAAGCTAATTGTGTACTTACCATTCAAAATAACAGCATAAGAGGAATTGTGCATTCGGTTGCTGCAAGCTGCCCTCATACATACATTCAGAATGACGCTCCCGGACTTGCATCTGTAAACATACTCGGTAATGCATTCGTAAACCTGTCTGTTAATACAACAGGAAATATAACTTTTATTGATGATGCCGGTGGCATGGGTGCAACCGGCACATCAAGCTGCAGTAACAATGCCATTGTAACTGCTTTTAATAAAACAGCGGCAGGAGGCAGTGTTTATTTTTATGTATCAGGTGGCAATAACGTGAACGGTTCTACCATGACGGAAACCGGTAATAATTTTTCAAATGTTACTGTTACCGGCAGCACTAATATTATAGGATGGCAAAATTTTGCCGGGCTTTCCGGTACCAATGGTCCAGGCCTTACCATAACCGGTAATACATTCAGCAATATTACAGGTGGCTCGGGTTCTATTTATATCATGTATATCATTTCCAGCGGGACTGCTGACTGTTCTTCAAATACCATTTCCAATATTACAGGAACGGGCCACATTTATGGTATAGAGTACAATTCTAATGCAGCAGCGATACATACCTGTTCGTTCAATACCATCAGTTCGCTCAGTTCAACGGGGGGCGGTGGAAATGTTGCAGGGATCACTGGCTCCACTGCCTCTACTACCGCATGGAATATCAATAATAATGCGATAACCGGGCTTTCTTCAACCGGTGCGGGTATATTAGTTATAGGTGTACGTATTTTGGGTGGAAACAACGTATACGTAAGCGATAACCAGGTAAATAATTTAAGTGGTGCCGGAGGTAGCGCCACTGCAATAGTTGGTATTGGCGTATATGGAGGCACTACCGTAAACCTTTATAAAAATAATATTCACAGTTTGTCGCTGGCAGCCGTTAATACAGGTATAAGTACTACAGTTGTTAATGGTATCTACTTTGCAGCCGGTACAACCTGCACAGCATACAATAATTTTATCAGTAACCTTACTACACCAAATGCTAATGCGGCATTTGCCATAGCGGCAATAGAAATAAGTTCTGTTGCAGCTTCTACTACTTATAATCTTTATTACAATTCCATTTACATGAATGCAGCGTCAACCGGTACCAACTTTGGTACTTATGGGGTGTATGCTTATAGCAGTGCTACAGCTACAAGCGGGGCATTAAATATGATCAACAATATCATCGTTAACACATCTACGCCAAATGGTACGGGCGTTGCAGCTGCATATGGCCGTACAAATACAACCCTTACAAACTATGCTGCTGCATCTGATCACAATTTATTTTATGCCGGCACGCCATCTTTAACCAATTTAATTTTTTATGATGGAACCAACAGTGATCAAACATTGTCTGCTTATCAAACAAGGGTAAGCACAAGAGATGCCAATTCAATAAGTTTGATGCCGGCCTTTACATCAGCAACTGATCTTCATTTAACGCCAGTCAATTGCCGCATTGATGGAAGAGGAACACCAATCGGTTCTGTTACAACTGATATTGATGCAGCTGCACGCAATGCAACAACACCTGATATTGGGGCCGATGAATTTAATGCAACGACCAGTACAACATTGGCAGGGGTAGCCGGAGCGCCTGTTTGCGAAGACAGAACGGTATCAGTAAGCGGTACAACCTATAAATCCAATCCCTGCGACCTGATCGCAATGGTAAAGCCATCGGGTGCTGATCCTGTTGGCGGTAAAGTAAATGTTTGCGTTACGCTTGATGCAACACAACAATATTTTAATGGCGAGCCTTATGTACAAAGGCATTTTGATATGGAGCCAACAACCAGTAACCAGGCAACCACATCGGCAACCATTACTCTATATTTTACCGATGCTGAATTTGTTCTGTATAATACTACAAACCCTGTGGTATGGCCAAGATTACCTACAGCAGTGTTGGGAAATGCAGATCCGAACAGGGCTAATGTAAAAGTTACCCAGTTTCATGGTGCCGCTACTACTTCGCCATCAAGTCCCGGTAATTATCCTGGTGTGAGGGTACTTATTGATCCTGTTGATGCAGATGTTTTCTGGAATGGCAGTTATTGGGCAGCAACTTTTGATGTAAGCGGTTTCAGCGGTTTTTATGTACATACCAATAATTATAATTCACCACTGCCTGTTATTGTAAATTATCTAACCGGCCGCAAACAGGGCAGCAATCATTTATTGAACTGGAAAGTTACCTGCACCAGCACACCACGTGCAACCATGACATTGGAACGTAGCAGCGATGCCCGCAATTATTCAGGCATGTATACTATTACAGCTGATGCAGCCCGCTGCCAGCAACCGTTCGATCATACTGATACCAATCCTTTAAAAGGCATGAACTACTATCGCCTTAAAATTGTGGATGTTGATGGCAAGGTAACATACAGTACAACCGTAGCATTATTGAATGCAGTAAAAGGATTTGATATGGTAAGCATTGCACCCAACCCGGTTGTAAGCAATCATTTTAAACTGAATGTTGCCAGTGCACAAGCCGGTAAAATGGAGGTTGTAATTTTTGATATGCAGGGAAGATTAGTGAACAGGCAAACGCTTACTTTGATTGCCGGTTACAACAGCATGCCTGTAAATGTTGCCAACCTTGCACCGGGAACTTATACCATTAAAGGCAGCATGGCCGATGATCAATCTAAAGTATTACGATTTGTAAAACAATAGTTTAAGTGCCAGGTCATTTTATAATTCAGCCCGGAAAGGTTTACCTGTTCCGGGCTTTTTTGTTTCATTTATTTAAGCCCCGTTTTGTACAGGCCAAAAATTCGTGTATTTTTACTGATAATCTGAGGCCAGGTTGAATAGTTTTTAACCAAATCCGCTATTGTTTATTTTTATTAAAATGAAAAATTTTTGCTTACTGCTCATTGCAGCGTGCTTGTTTTCCATAACCACATTTGCCCATGATACCATTCATGTTACAGGCAAAACTGATAACCGTATGCTGGATGCGATAGGCCCGGTAATTACTTATACAGCAATAACAAAATCCAGTTGTTTAACCACCAAATCTTTTACAGCTACTATAACAGATGTTGATGGCGTAAATACAACGGTTGGTACCAGGCCAAGGTTTTATTACAAACGCAGTACAGATGCAAATACATGGAATGGCAATACAAGTGCTACTGCCGGCTGGAAATATGCTGAAGCAACCAACACCACCAGCCCTTTTAATTTTAATATTGATTACAGTTTATTATCCGGCGGTACAGGTATAACTGTTGGACAAACAATAGAATATTTTGTAGTGGCACAGGATCTTGTTGCTACTCCCAATATCAGCATCAACAACGGAAGTTTTGCTTTAGCACCGGCTTCTGTTAATTTAACCGCTGCCGCTTTTCCTGTTTCAGGAACAAACAGCCACACTGTTGTGAATGCCCTGGCCACCTACATAACCGTTGGTGCATTTGGCGATTTTGGAAATTTTACGCCAGCAGGCAGCCTGTTCAATATTATCAATAATGTTGGCTTATCAGGTAATACAACCATAGAAATTATTGATCCGTTGATCACAGAGAACAACAGTCAACCATTAAATCAAATACAAAATACAGGTTGCAGTGCAGGCACTGTTACTTTACTGATTAAACCCGCTGCGGGTGTTACGGCTACCATAACCGGGAATGTTTCCAATAACCCGATCATGAGGGTCTTAAGCAGCAATGTAACCATTGACGGATCAAACAATGGTACAACCAGCCGAAACCTTACACTGCAAAATACAAATACTACCAGTCCGGTTGTAATACTCTATGGTTCTACGGGTACGGTACCGATCAATAATTCGACATTAAAAAATACCATTTGTAATAACGGCGCCAATACAACCAGTTCTGTTGTAGTGTCGGATGCTGCTGTGGGAGGGGCACCGGGTTACTTTAATAATATAACTATTCAGAACAACAGCATACAAAAAGGCCTTATTGGGTTGCAATGTGCTGCGGCTCCATCATCCGGTAATGGATCAATGCTTATCACAGGAAATGATCTCAATTCTACTTTAACGAACCAAATAGGTGCAGTTGGTATTTATACAGATGGGCTTGATGGTGCTACCATCAGCAATAATAGCATAGGTAATTTTGAATCTGCAGTTACCTCGCCAAGGTATGGAATATGGATGGTCACCAATACCATCAATACAACCATTTCGGGCAATACTATTTCCGGTATCAATTACACAGGAAGCGGATCTGCATTAACCCATGGTATTTATTTGGGACCGGGAGTTGCAGCAAGCAATAATAATGTAACCGGTAATACGATCAGTAATATTACATCAACCGGTACCAACACCGTTTATGGTATTCACGTAGCCGGGGCTTCTGGCGGTATCACTATTCAGAAAAATAATATCAGCAATATTAAAAATAACAATGCTTCTGCCAATGGTTATTCAGCCTGGGGTATTAGTCTTATATCAAGTCTTACCGCAGCAAATATAACTGTGGCAAATAATTTTATTTCTGATGTAGCAGGGTATGGTTCGGGAACCACACCTACTGTACGCAACGGTTTTGGCATTTATTTGGGTGGGGGTGGAGGCTATAAGATATATCACAACAGTGTTAACATGAATACCGACCAGACAAATACGAATGGTATTTCAGCAGCGCTTATGATCACGGGTGTTACGACAGCGTCGTCACTTGACATCAGGAATAACATTTTATCAAATCTTCAATTTAGCGGGGTGCCTGCTGCAAGCCGGTATAGTATTTATAGTTTACAACCCAATACCATTTTTGCAAATATTGACAACAACGATTACTTCACTGCCGGAACCAACCTGGGCTTCCTGGGGATAAACCGGACCACGCTTGCTGACATCGTAACCGGTTTTGGTGGCAATGCAAATTCAATAAATGCAACACCCGATTTTGTTTCTTTTACAGATCTGCATTTAAAACCGTCTTCTCTTAATTGCCCCATAAATAATAAAGGAACTTTTATTGCAGCCGTTACCGATGATATAGATGCACAAACACGCAGTACATCAACACCTGACCCGGGTGCTGATGAGTTTACAGCAATGGGTACTACATTGGCTGGTATTGCCGGATCACCTGTTTGTGATAACAAGGCAGTGACAGTTGGCGGTACTTTGTACACATCGGGCTGTAACCTGATTGCCACGGTAGTTCCGTCTGGTTTAGATCCTGTAAGCGGCACAATAAATACCTGTGTTACATTAGATGCAATTCAGCAATATTTTAATGGAGAGCCTTATGTGCAAAGGCATTACGATATAGAACCAGCCATCAGCAACCAGACAACCACATCCGCTACCATTACATTGTATTTTACTGATGATGAATTTGTAGATTATAATACTAACAACCCGGTGTGGCCGCCGTTACCTACTGCTACACTTGGAAATGCTGACCCCAACCGGGTAAATCTAAAGATCACGCAGTTCCATGGTGTTGCAAGCACATCACCCTCAACTCCCGGTAATTATCCTGGTACAAGAGTATTGATAGATCCTGTTGATACCAATATTTTCTGGAATGGCAGTTATTGGGAAGTAAGTTTTAATGTAACCGGCTTCAGCGGTTTTTATGTGCATAGCAATTTTACAAATACACCATTGCCTGTGGCGGTTAATTATCTTACCGGGCGCAAACAAGGCAGTGATCATTTGCTTAACTGGAAAGTTACCTGCACCGGTTCTACAGGTGTAACGATGACTTTGGAACGCAGTGCTGATGCCCGGAATTTTACAGGCATTCATACCATTGCTGCAACAGCACTACGCTGCCAGCAACCATTTGATCATACTGATACCGATCCGCTGAAAGGGATGAACTACTACCGCATTAAGATCATTGATAGCGATGGTAAAATAACTTATAGTACAACAGTGGCTTTATTAAATGCCGTTAAAGGATTTGATATTATCAGCATTGCACCCAACCCGGTTGTGAATGGTAATTTTAAACTGAATGTGACCAGCGCACAAGCCGGCAAAATGGATGTTGCCATTTTTGATATGCAGGGCCGTTTGGTGAACGCACAAACGATCACCGTTTCTGCAGGTTTCAATAGCCTGCCTGTTCATGTTAATGATCTTTCACCAGGAACTTATACTATACGGGGCAATATGGCCGGTGAGCCATCAAGGGTGCTGAGGTTTGTAAAGCAATAAATTTTTTAGAAAACTGTTATAGGTTTGTAATATAGCCGAAAACACTTGTGCCTGCAATTATTACACTTATAGGTAAATTCCTACGCCGGTATACTAACCATGTCGTATTTTTAATAATTTGACTACCTTGCTTAAAATTCCACTATGAAAAAATTATACACCCTGATATTTTTAATATTTGGATGGTTTACTGTTTTCAGCCAACCACCGGTAATAAATGTTACGCCTGATAACCTTACCGGCTTTTTAGCAACCATGGATTTTACGAATTATGTTGCTACTTCTCAAACAAAATCATATACAGTTTCGGGCACAAACCTGATTGGCGATATAAATATTTATGGAGGCGGTAGTGGCTATGGAGTTATTTGCCAAACTTCGCTAACTGAAATTCCCTTTGTGCCAGCCGACATCCATTTAACACCCGTTGCAGGAACCGTTTCAACAACCACAATATATGTACGGATCAGAACCAGTTATTTGGGTAACGTTTATGATGGTATCCCGAATGCCAGTAATGGGGCAGTAACAAAAACTGTTGGTGTGATTGGAGATGTTATAATGCCTGAGCCAACGGTGCCAAGCACCCTTAGTTTTGGTGCCAGAACAAACAATTCAATTGTTGTTAATATGAATGGAGGTAATGGAGAAGAGAGGATATTATTTGTAAAAGAATCATCACCGGTAGATATAGTGCCGCAGGATCTGCAGCATTTTTATCACGGAAATGGAACGTTTGGAACAACTTTTACTTACGCCGGCAATGGTAATTATGCGGTATTTACAGGACCCGGACATTCGGTAACTGTAAATAACCTTGCCGCAGGTAAAACATATTATTTTGCTCTTTATGAAGTTAATGTAGCTTATGGTGCGATGTATCCGCCTTCACCCACAAATTATGATTACACAGGCTGGAATTATTTGTTGCCAGGCGATGCCGGTAATGAAACAACCGCCTATGCACCTGTTACCTATAACTGGGTAGGGGGAAGCAGTTCCTGGGCCACAGCTGCCAATTGGTCGCCATTAAGAACATCTGCAGCAACCAATGATATACTGCAGTTTTCCGGCGGTAATACAATCACTGTAACCAATGTACCTGCACAGTCTGTGGGGCAACTGATCGTTACATCTAATACTAATGTAACCCTGCAAGGCGCTGCAGGATCAAATATCTTAACCGTGAATGGTACCATTGCAGGCGACGACCTGAGGGTAGATGCCGGGTCTTCTTTAAATATAACCGGTGCCAACCCATACAGGATCAATGTAGCAACCGGCAACACCGGAGTTGTTGATGGAAACATAACATTTACCAGCGGTGCACATAAATTAACCGCAGCGGATGCAAATGCAATTGCATTTAACAGTGGTGCTGTATTTACGGCCGGTACTGGCTTTAGCGGTAATGCTTTTGGTAATACTACAGCCAATTCAATTGTATTTAAAAATGGTTCTACATACCAGCAGACCGCCGGTTCCGATCCTTTTGCATTAACAGAACCTGCTGCTGTTGCTGTTTTTAACCAGGGCAGTTTATTTAAATTGCAGGGAAATATCACACCCTCAGTTAGCGGAAGAACCTATGGTGATTTTGAATTGAATGCAAGCGGGGCCAACGTAAATGTAAGCGGTACTTCTTTATTAAGCATTGATAATTTAACGGTAACAAACGGGGCGCTGAATCTTGGAATGACAACTGCCGGCATGAACTTAAAAGGAAATACTTCCGTTGCACCTGGAGCTTCTTTAAACTTTGCACCGGCTTCTGCAGGCACAATTAATTTTGCAGGCACCACTCCGCAAACTATTACCAATGCCGGCACGCTAAGTTTCTCCGGCAACCAAACTGTAAACCTCAACAATGCAACTGGTGTAACTTTAAATTCACCTGTTACAATTGCCGGTACAATTAATTTCACATCAGGTATCTTAAATACAACTTCAACCAACCTGCTGACCATGGCGGCAGGTTCATCTGCAACCAATGCATCCAATGCAAGCTTTGTAATGGGGCCGGTAAAAAAAGTGGGTAATACCGATTTCATTTTCCCTGTAGGAAAAGCAAATGGATTGGTACCGATCCGCATCAGCAATTTTGTTGGAGGCTCAGCTGCCAATGAATTTATAGCAGAGTACATAAGAGCAAATGCTGCTTTGTTAGGTACGATCACAGATCCTTTTATTCATCATGTAAGCAATTGTGAATACTGGACGTTGAATTTGAATAATGGTTCACCAACTGTTGATGTAACATTATACTGGAATGCTAATAATCCATGCGGCGGAGCATATATAAATGATCTTGCACAATTGCAGATAGCTCATTTCAACAGTACCAGCTGGAATAGCAGCAGCACTGGTTTCAGGGCTTTAAGTGGTAACACAAGTGCAGGAGATATTACCTGGTTCGGTGTAAATAACTTCAGCCCTTTTACTTTAGGAAGTACATCTTCATCCAATCCTTTACCAATTGTTATTAATTATATTAAAGGAACCAAACAGGGAACCAAACATTTGCTTAACTGGAAAGTTACCTGTATCAGCACACCACGTGTAACGATGGTATTGGAACGCAGTACGGACTCCCGCAATTTTACCGGCATTAACAGCATTACTGCTGACGCGGTACGTTGCGACCAACCATTTGACTATACTGATAACGACCCATTAAAAGGCATGAACTATTATCGCCTTAAAATGACAGATGCTGATGGTAAAGTTTCTTACAGCAGTATCGTAGCTTTGCTGAATGCGGTAAAAGGTTTTGATATCATCAGCATTGCGCCCAACCCGGTTGTTGATGGTAATTTTAAGCTGAATGTTGCCAGTGCACAACCAGGTAAAATGAATATTGACATTTTTGATATGCAGGGCCGTTTGGTAAACAGGCAAAGCATTTCATTGATCGCGGGTTTCAACAATGCACCCATCAATGTGTCAGATCTTTCTCCCGGTACTTATACGATCCGGGGTACGATTGCTGATGATAAGTCGAGAGAAATGCGTTTTGTGAAACAATAAATAGTTGCCTTAAGATATTCTGCCCCGTATGGTTGAAACACCGTACGGGGCTTTTTAATAGTTTACTCTTAAGCTAAATAAGAAAAAAAGCTATTGTAACATACTGACAGGTACCCTTTATACGTTGTATGCCTGACTATGAAAGCCCTTTACCTATTAATACTTTCACCAGTATTCTTTTCACCTGGTGTTTTTGCCGGTCCGGGAACGGAAGGGGAGCCATGGGACCTCTCTGCCCCCAGCATTACGTATAATTCTTTTTCAATTGCCAATTGCTTAACAGGGAAGTCTTTCACTGCTACAATAACAGATAATGATGGTGTGAACACAACTGCCGGTACCAGGCCGAGGGTATATTACAAACGCAGTACCGATCTGAACCAATGGAACAGCAATACCAGTGCTACACATGGCTGGAAGTATGTAGAAGCAACCAATACTTCATCACCTTTTAATTTTAGTATCAACTATAGTTTATTACATGGCGGCGGGGGAGTAAGTGCCGGAAATACGATCCAGTATTTTGTAGTGGCACAGGACCTTTCAGCAATTCCAAATATCGCCATTAAGAACGGGAGCTTTGCATTGACACCACTTTCAGTTGCTTTAACTGCGTTAAATTTCCCCATCAGTGGCAGCCCCAACAGTTACAATATTGTTACACCCTTAGGCACAACGATAACCGTTGGCCTCCTGGGAAATTATACTTCATTAACCGGTACCAATGGCCTTTTTAATGCCATCAATACGCATGGGTTATCTGGAAATACTACCGTAAACATAACAGACCCCCTGGTGATAGAAACCGGTGATGTAGAACTAAACCAAATTAATGCGCCAGGTTGTGCTGCTGCCAATTATTCATTATTGATAAAACCATCCGGGCTTGCAACTATATTATTGGGTAATTATGATGGTACATTGATCAGGATACTCAGTAATAATGTTACGCTTGATGGATCTTTCAATGGTGGTACAGGAAGGAACCTTACCATCACCAATGTAAATCTTTTTTCGCCTTCTGTTATATTACTCGGCTCATCCGGAACCACACCCATCATTAACAGCACACTGAAAAATACGACCATTATCAATGGTCTCAATACGGTAAATCCTGTTGTAATATCAGACGGAGATAATCCCGGTACACCGGGATATTTCAACAATATCACCATTCAGAATAACAGTATACAAACCGGCTATGTGGGTGTTTTTTGTTTAGCTGTACCCACACCCGGGAACGGGAGTGTACTGGTAACAGGCAATGATATGAATTTGCCGGGTGCCAATTCCATCAGGCTGGTACCCATCTATGCACAGGGGATCGACGGGGGTGTTTTTTCAAATAATAATTTGGGGAATATCTTAAACCTGGCAGAGATGGATATTACGGGCCTCTGGCTTTCCATCGGTACTGTAAATTGTACCGTAAGCGGGAATACAATTTCAAGTATCAATGGAACGGTAGGGGCATCAAGAGGTATTGTTGTATCATCAGGTGTAGCGAATGCCAATATCAATATTTTCAACAACATCATCAACACGCTGTCAACTTCGAGCCAGGGCGTTACCAGTGGTATCCTTGTCTTTAATACTACAGGCGGTGTCAATATTCAAAAGAATACTATTTACGGTATCAGTAATTCCAACTTAACCAGTTCCGGTTGTAATGGTATTCAATTGTCATCTTCTTTAACAGCAGCAGGTATAAACGTGCAAAATAATTTCATTTATGATGTATCCGGTTTTGGAAAAGCAGGTGCGGAGGTTACTGATAATGGCTATGGCATTGTTTTAACATCGGGTGCAGGTTATAATATTGACCATAACAGCGTTAATTTAAATACAGACCAGCTGGCGGCCGGCACCACAGCAGCTATCAATATTACATCAGGTGTTGACCATGCAGGAACCATCAACCTGCGCAATAATATTTTTGCAAATAACCAATCGATACTAAGCGGGCTTAACACCCGTTACGCCATTTATAGCGGTGCTGCCAACACCGCTTTTGGTACCATTAATAACAACGATTATTATTCGGCCGGCCCCAACCCTGCAAATATTGGCGGTATCAACAGGCCTGATCTTTTTGC
>Ga0193752_1001865_pt1 | contig 16855 bp, 14 predicted proteins | sample H1c1metaG_FD_144924 | JGI IMG/M metagenome (GOLD analysis project Ga0193752, IMG submission 144924) | Soil microbial communities from a riparian zone of the East river system, Colorado, United States - H1c1 | ecosystem: Environmental > Terrestrial > Soil > Riparian zone | place: USA: East River... | reverse complement strand
TGGGCTCGAACCAGGGACCACCTGATTATGAGTCAGGTGCTCTAACCAACTGAGCTATAGGCCCTTTCTTCAGCTTGTTTTTGAAGAATGAGGCTGCAAATATAATCAAAGCTGTTTAATTTAACGCTTCATTAAATTATTTGCCGTTAATTTGCAGCTTCAAAATTGATTATGAAGAAATTATTATTTATTGTTTTTGCCCTGGTAACCGTAATTACTGCTAATGCCCAGGAGAAAGGAAAAGAGAAAAAGAAGAACGGAGGTTTTATGACCCGCACAGGTGACCACCTCATGCTCCAGTTAACCAGCGACTACTGGATGGGAACGCCAGACAGCATCGATCAGAGAATAAATGGATTTGCCCGCGGAGCCAATGTATATGTTATGTTGGATCAGCGTTTTAAGGGAGCCCCACAATGGAGTGTTGCCTTTGGTTTGGGTGTGGGTACCAGCAATATGTATTTCAGAAATATGGTTGTTGATATCAAATCGAAAACAAATAAACTGCCTTTTAATGTGGTTGACAGTGTTGATCATTTTAAAAAATACAAACTGACAACTGCTTTCCTCGAGCTTCCGTTAGAGCTGCGTTTTACTTTAAAACCAGAGCAGGAAATGAAAAGCATCAAGTTTGCGATTGGAGCAAAAGTAGGTACGCTTTTAAGTATACACACCAAAGGAAAAACTTTATTGGATAAAAATAATGCCACTATAAATACTTATACCGCCAAAGAAACCGGTAAAGGCTTCTTTAACTCTACCCGCCTGGCTGCTACTGCCAGGATCGGTTATGGTAATTTTTCTTTGTTTGGCAGCTACCAGTTCAATAATATTTTTAAAGATGGCGTGGCCGGAGATGTAAAACTGGTGCAGGTTGGTTTGAACTTCAGCGGACTTTAATATATAACATAAACTAATTTTAAATCCCTTGTTAATGCAGGGGATTTTTTGTTTGCCACAACTAACCCATCTAATGATGATGTACCGGCTGGATAGATGCCGTCATCAAAGAGTTTCTGCTATTCCTTAATTGAAATAATATCTCAATCCTTAAATGAAAACTGGAAATAAACGGGTACATGATCCGTTATTTTTTTTGCTTCTTTGAAATCAGGAAACGATTTATAAAAATGAATGACCCCACTTGACACCCTGTCAATTTTATTTAACTTGTAATAGAAATTATCAAACTCAGAAGCCAAACAGTCATCACCTGAACATGCCTGTTTTAAACTTGTTTTTTGCCCGCTTAGTGCGGGTTGGTAGCCCATCTTTTTAAGGGGATTAAAAACAGTATGGCTTTGCGGCAAATTAAAGTCTCCGCAAAATAGTAAGTTAAGCGTTGGATATTCTTCAGGTAAAAATTTAAAGTATTTGATTTCTGTTTCCGGTTGCATACGTTTGGTAATGGCATGAAAATTTGCCAGGGTAAATTCATGGGTGCCCGACCTGAATGTTGCATAATAAGGTTCGCGGTTGATCTCGTTGGTATATTTTCTTTCCAGCCATGGTTTTCCAACAAGTGTCACTTCAGAAGTTTTCCATATAAAAGCATAGCGCTCTCTTTTATATGAATTTTCTCCACTGGTCACATCACTTACCCGGTATTCCCATTTAGCACCAGTACGGTTAAGTATATCTCCCAGTCTGCCAACAGCCTGTGCACCGCCTGGGTCCGTGGCTACAACTTCCTGTATAAGTACTACGTCAAAATCCTTGATCGTATTTGCAATAAATTCCAGTTCGGCATCTGACTTTGTTTTGCCAAAGTCCATAAGGTTCCAGGAACAGATATGGATTGTTTTACCTGGTTGATCTGAAAAGGAGGTTAGCAGGGAGAAAATAAAAAAAAAGATAAGGTACTTAGGTATAATTTTCATGGACTGATTAAATTAAATTTCGAAATGTTACCAATGTCGCTTCACCTTTTTCTTCTCCAACTTTTGATTATAATAATTAATTATTGGGGTTCATCCTCTTCATCTATATTATCATGTAGCCCTATTTCAGGTAAAATCAGCTTTGTTTCTTCTTCTCCTAACACTTCTACTCCTCTCAATCTTTTCTCAATAGCTCTGGTACGCTTACCCATCACTTCGTCAATTTGATTGCTGGCAGTTTGAATGTTTTTTTGCGCTTTTTCCAGCATACCACCAAAATTTGAAAACTCTTTCTTAACTGCTCCCAGGATTTTCCAAACTTCACTACTTCTTTTTTGAATAACCAAAGTGCGGAAACCCATTTGAAGGCTATTTAAAATTGCTGCGAGGGTAGTGGGACCTGTTACCACTACTTTATATGTACGTTGCAATTCTTCTAACAAACTTGCCTTACGCACTACTTCAGCATATATGCCTTCAAAGGGTAAAAACATAATAGCAAAATCCGTGGTATTAGGCGGGTCTATATATTTATCCCTTATATCTTTTGCCATCTTTTTGATCGTACTTTCAAGATTTTTTTGTGCCGCTTCAACCTGGATAATATCTCCCAACTCATATGCTGCCTGCAATTGCTCATAAACATCTTTTGGAAACTTCGCATCAATAGGTATCCACACGATAGAATTGCTGTCGTCTTTACCGGGAAGTTTAATTGCAAATTCAACTGTATCTGCACTACTGTTCTTTGTTTTTACATTTGATTCGTACTGTTCGGGAGCCAGTATCTGTTCAAGTAATAATGAAAGCTGCACTTCACCAAACCCTCCCCGCATTCTTACATTGCTAAGCACTTTCTTTAATCCGCCTACATCCTGTGCCAGCGTCTGCATTTCTCCCAGTCCTTTCTGCACGCTTTCCAATTGCTTTCCCACCAGTTCAAATGACTGTCCCAGTCTTTCATTCAGTGTTTTCTGTAATTTTTCATCAACAGTAGCACGCATTTCTTCCAGTTTTTTCTCTGTACTTTCCAAAAGCTTCCCCTGCTTCTCATCCAATTGGGCAAACTTTTCCCGCTGCAGGTTATTAAAGGAATCTACATTTTTGCTGAATACTTCCTGGAACTCTTTAAATGAACCGGCAAGGCTGTCACGTATCTCTTTACTATCTTTTTTTGCCTGCTCTCCAAGGGTAGAAAGTTTCTCTTCAACCTTACCGGTAATTTTCTCAAGTTCCTGAACTGTTTTTACCGTAAGGTCCTTTTGTTCCTGTTTCAGTTCGTCGAACTTGTTCCGCTGCTCCAGGGAAAACTCTTTTAAACTGGCAGCAAGAGTCTCCCGGTTGGCTTTGTTGTTTTCTTCCACTTTATTTATGAGAGAACTTATTTTCTCATCGAGGGTCTTATTGATCTGTTCAAGGTTTTTCTGATTTTGGTCAGTAATATTTTTCAGTGTCTGGGCCATTTCCGACTGAAAATTCCTGAGCGTCGTATTCAATTCTTCACGGCTATCTCTTGCATTACTATTATTTTCCTCCCGGTTGATCCTGAAGTCCTCTTTGAGCCCACTCTGTATTTCTATTAACTTCGGCAAAAGTGTTTCATTTCCCTGTCCGGGCTTAGGACGGAAAGAAATTATCAATACAATGACAATAACTACAAGAAAACATAAAATGCCAATAAGTATTTCCATATTTTTATTTTAGAATAAAGCCGGGAATTTCCTGGCTATTTAGTAAAAGCGCTGATCAGCAAAAATTACATTTTTGGCTTCATACGAACAGGGTAAATGCTCAGCAATAGTAAGAATTAAAACTATAAATGCCCGCTTTTTATCTATGCCATTTTAGCTTCCCCTGCGACCTGCCGACCACTTAGGTGGAACTTATTGGGTATGACATTCATTCGAGCAGGTTTTACATCCGTTAACCTTGCTATAATGTTTTTCAGCTTCCTTTACGGCAGGCTTGCAATTTGAAAACTCGCCCAAATAAATTCTGTTTTGCACCGAGGGAAGATATATGCAATCTTCATGATGGACTTCATAATCCCCGTTGTTCTGCGCATTCTTGTTAACATAATACTTTTTCATACTTATAAATTTTAGTGGCATAAATGTAATAGCATGGCAACAGGAAGTTTTACGGGAAACCATTAATAGAATAAAAAGATATTTGATAAATTGGGCTGAATTATTCGTTGGTTTGTGCTAATAAAACTTTATATAAAATAGATAATAACTTACGGTAGTGTTTTTTAAATATCTTTTTATGTATAAATAAACTAAAACTGAGTTAGCAATAACTAATAAATAACTCAATTCATAATTGCAAACAATACAAAATGCCAGCAAGAATTGCCATTTGCCTTTTAGATGAAAGAATCACTACGATCGATTCTAGTTTAATGGGCGGCAAAGCCCTCGTAAAAGTACAATTAGACCAAGCGATCCAGGATGTTGAATTGTATTTAAAAACGTCTAATTCAATAACGCCTGAATGGGTAAGTATAATTCAAAGCTTTTCGAATGTAAAAGCTGATGATGTAGAAACAGCATCGTCAGGAGCAATATTATTTCTCAAAATTCAAAACAGGATTTTAGCTTGTTGTTTTGGAATGTCAGTAGCAAATATTGATAAAGAAAACATTGTCCGAGATTTTGGCCTGGCTGTTGCTTTTAATCGAATTCCTGGTAAAAGTTATAAAGGAATTGAAACTTTCACTTTGACCGAAAATGTGATTACCAACAATAGAAATGCTGCCAGGCCATCTACACAAAATACTTTCAACTTGGACACCTATCTGGAAACCATTACACAATTAAGCGGAAAGTACTTTGTAAATTCAAGAAATATCTTAATTAGGGGAAAAGAATTTTTTTCAATCGTTGCTCCAGAAAACTTAGCGGATATTAAAAAACTATGTACAAATTTATTAACTGAGTATAATAAAACGATAAAAAACTCAAGGTTTAAAGAGCTTACTTCAGTTACGAAAGTCAAAACTACTAGTCTACTTGATTATTTAAATGACGAGCTATGTAAACAACTTAATAAAAAAAGCCCCTCAATTTATTTAATTGATTATCAGTTCAACGAAGCATTGAGTTCATATAGCCTGCTTCCTAGCGGAGACAAACTTACAGAATTGGATACTGACGACTTATATCAAAGTCTAAAAAAGGGGCAAAAGTTTAGTTTATCTTATGTGAAAACCAGGAAGATTGTAGTTTACAATAGCGATGATCAAGAAATTGATATATGGCCTCTCTATAAATGTCTCTATACTCAATTTACAATCAATACAGGAACATATATCCTCTACAAAGGAAATTGGTATGAAGTACAAAAACGCTATTTAAAAGACTTAAAAGAATATATCGCAATCCATGAAATAAATTCATCTAAAGTCAAATTACCAGCTTGGAACGGAACGCAAAATGAAGGCGCATACAACATAGCTGCTGCAAAGGCTATCAAAGGGCAGTGTTGGGATAAAATGCTCTATACACACCCTGATTTTTCCTATGGAATTGAATTCTGTGATATACTCTTACCTAAGTATGTAATACATGTCAAAAAACTTTCCAGTTCTTCTTTAAATAGCCATCTTCTTATGCAGACTTATGTATCTGCACAACTACTAACTTCTGACGTTGTTATACGTCCATGGATTAAAAAAAAGGCTCTCGCAAAATTCAAAGAAGATATTTTTCTTGATGCTAAAAATAGATTTATAGCCCCGCCGGTAAAATATTTAATAGTATTAATGCGAGGAGCCAAACCTAAAAAATTAGTAGACACAATGCCTTTTTTTAGCTTAATCACATTTAATATGATGATTCGAAAAATACTTGGATTGGGATTTGAAGTGGAAGTTTGCGCAGTATAAGAAGCCAAAATTATAAGAGTATCACCTACAACGCTGTCGCCATGTATCACTGCCTGGATGGCAACATCTCTTATAGCTCCTTCAAGGTCTGAACCGGCAAAGCCGTCAGAAATATCAACAAGGCGGCCCAGTGTATCGGTTGAAGGCTGATTTAATAAATTCCGTTTTACATATAAATTAATGATGTAGTTTCTTTCCAATTCACCTGGCGGTTCCACAAAAAACAATTCGTCAAAATGTCCCCTGCGTAAAAGTTCGGGAGGCAATTTGGTTACATCATTTGCAGTGTATACCACAAATACTTTGGCCATACTTTCCTGCAGCCAGAATAAAAACTTCCCGACTATCCAGGTTGAAGTTCCGAAATCTCTTGAATCCGTTGTTCTTGAAAACCCTTTATAGGTCGTTCAAAAAGTTAAAACAAAGTTTATCTTTCTTTCCTCTTACTTCGTCTGCCCTTTTGTTTTTATATTCCCACTTAGTAATAAAATCTTTATTAATGATGTCCTTTATCAATTCTTCTTTACTTAACTCAAAAAGAACAGGATAATCTTTTTCATTTTCAAAACATTCTGTAACCTTTTGGGGAATTGAAATATCATCAATACTTTTGTTTATACCATCCTTTCTTATACTTGTTATCTCAATGTATAAATTATAGTCCCGTAAAAATGTTTCGACATCTTTACCAGCAAAGTCGTCCCTGTCAGAATATCCAACTTCCCAAAACCTTATTATAGGCGATGAAAATGGTGAAGTTGAAATACAACTATGCTTTTCATAATATTTGTTATCGCCATTAATTTTGGGCTTGTAGCCATATGTAAAACGAATTTGTTCCACTGTTCCCTGGAGCGGTGTTAATCTAAACCCTAAATTAACTTCTTTTAATCCGCCAATGTAGGCGTAATATTCTTTGGCTATTTGAGACAGGTCGATATTCACATATTTATTCAACGAGTTTTCTTCTACATATTTATGCCAGTAATTTAATACAGAGTCTGCCTTGGGTAAATAAAGAGCATATTTAGTTGCCCATTCTTTTTCCCATTTTTCTGATAGTGCTTTCCAGTAAACTGTGTCGGTTATAAACTTGAAATATTTAAATAGTCTTCGATAAGTTACATCATTGTATTTTGCCTTTTTAATATCACTCATCTCATCTGTTGATTTTCTGATATTCTCATAAAAACTGGAAAAGGTTGTGTCACTTTTAATTGCTTTAGATAATTCGTCGGCACTCAACTTTTCAGAAACAGGCTTATTTGAAATACTGTTGCAGCTTGTTAGTCCTAAAGAAACTATAAAAATAAATAGACATAATTTTTTCATTGTCTCGGAAATTATTTTTTGCGTTTAAAAACAAAATTAATTTCTGCTGTCCTCACATTAGGTTGAAGCCCGGAAACATACTGGTCATTACCAAAGTTTGGATGTACGGTTTCTGTTTTTTCCAAAACACTTACCAATTCCCAGCCGTCCTTGCCAAATAAATTAAGTGATTCGTCAGTTACATCAAATTTGTTAGCTCCAAATTTTGTAGCTTCCTGTTCTTTGCCTTTTACAGATACCATTTTATATTCCCACTTCTCAGAACAAGAAAACAGCGTAAGTGACAATAATCCAATGAAACAGATTTTTTTTCTCATATAATGTCAATTTGTTTTGTTTAATAAAAAGAGTTTGAATTTTTGGGCCGTATCAAATAACATTCACCACATAAAAATATTTGTTGTGTGGTTCAAAAATTTACGGGAAACCATTAAAAATGAACAAGCTTTTTGCAGAAGTAAAAAGGCAATACCTGATGATTGTTTATTAATGATAACAATATCCGCATTCTCTTCGATGCCTGGCTTTTGCCGCGGTAATATCAGTAGACTCAATATCGGTAGTGCATCTTCTCAGACCTTTGCAATTACTTATTTTATGGTAAACTTTTGATTGTGGCCCATTGCAGAGGTAGACTGTGTCATTACTTTTGCAGCCTAGTAGGCTTATTATAACTAAAAGGAGAAATTTTTGCATCTATTATATAGCTCTTTTTCAATCTTATAATTACTGTCATTCAGCTATGAAAAATAGTAATAAAATTTGCCTTAATCTGATCAGGTTAGTTAGAATCTCAATCTAACCCTCATTTTGTCAAGCCTCTTATAACTTTCTGTCTAATTTTCTTTAGTACTTTTTCCATTCAAAATTTTTAAAGCCACTTTCCTTTGCCCAATTCCGCCACACTGCTTCAAGAATCTCATTGTCTCGCAAACCTGTATTATATCTGTATGTTAAATATTTGATGTCTTTGTCCCTTTCTTGAGTTTCATAGATATGAAGATTGAGATATTTATTTTTGCTGTTTTTGCAAGCTGGTAAATTTAGTGACTTGTTTAATTTTAGTGCACTTGTTACATCTACACGATTTTCTAGGCAGTGTCTACGAACAGCTTCTATTTCCGGTTCACCAAAGTAAAATTGATTGTTCTGTCGCTTTTGAGACGACCCGTATTCTAAATAACCATCGGTAAAGATGTAAATATGATTTTCATAATTAATGAAAGTTGTGTCAATGCCATCGCTAATAACTCTATTTTGCTTTACAATATTCTCATTTTCAATTTTTTCAATTAACATGCTTATCAAATCTAATCCTGGATTTGTAATCCTATTATAAAGTGACTTTACTGTATCCTCAAAAGCCACTAGTTTATTTGACAAACCAGAGTCCTTGTATTTGTTTGTTGAATTGATAAAACTTTGCTTGTCTCCTAGATCTTTGAATTCCTCTAAATCAATACTAACTGCTATTTTTTCAGAGAAGGCAGAAAATGTTATACTTGATTTATCTCCAATCTTTTCGCCAGGTTTGACACATTCAGATTTGAAATATTGAATTATTTTATGAATTTCATTATTATCCTTTGGGGGAAATCTTGGGTTTTTAATACGACTTGACATATCGGCAAGTATCACAATATTTTGGTAAGTTAAATGTTTGTTTTGAGTTTCGGGCATACATGATGAAAGCAAGGCCATTGCCAAAAAAAATATTAGAACGTTACGCATTTAAAAGATTTAGTTGTTCACTATACTTACTTGTTCAATTTCTCTAATTCTGTTACCTACTTCACTGTCGGCATAAAACTCAGGCAAGTAATCAATAAAGCCCGTTTTATAAGCAGAAATAATGCTGTCTAATATTACATCAGTAAATATTTTGCCGCTAGTAATTTTCGTACTGTAATCTTCAAAAATAAATTTAGCCTGTTTGAACAATTCAGCGTATTTACTATCGATTTGTGTTTGATTATTATTCATTTCCTTTTCCAGATTAAGGATTTTATCATTTATTCCCTTAATGGTATCATCTATATCTTTTGCCTTGTTTAGAAGTATCTCTTTAGAGCTATTTAAATCTAACATTTCTATTTCCAGAATTTGAAGTTCTCTTGTTTTTTCAGCATCAACGAGATCTTTCCGCGACTTTACATATGCATTTGACACGTAACTTATCAAGTAGTGTGTAATAAACAGAGGTAACATACCAAAAATAAAAATAAGATAAAACTCCCCGCGTTTTACTACTTCCCAAAATTGCATAGTTGATACATTCCCATGTAATAAAGATTCGATCTTATCTGTATTGATTGCAACCATACCAGAAACTAGAATATCAAATATTAACAATCCTGTATAAAAACATATAGTATTAACAACTTTCTTGTGGCTTCCAAAAATATTTAAATTGGTTAGGGCAATTGGAAACAAGAAAATAAGAGCAGATATAACACCAAATAAAGAGCCTTGGTGCTTAAAGATTTTCACAACTGCGTTAGCATCAATAATCTGAGGTAATCCCGGATTATTCCCTGCCTCTAAAGAAGCCCGAATTACGTTTCCCTCAAAGAAAACCTTGTATAATGCGGAAGCAAAGAAAATTGATAAATAAAATAAGCATATGACTAAAAAAAATGTAATCGAAATAGTACCGATATTGGCAAATTTTCTAACAACAAACGACTGTTCTAATGACCATATTTCAAGCTTGCTTTTTTCAATTTCCTTGTTGAGTTGAAACACCCCTTTTTCACCTGTGTTTTGATTACCTGACTCAATAACAGATTTATCTTGTTTCAACAATGCAACTTTGTCTGTTAAGTGTTTCGTTTCCAAATCAATAATACTCTTTTGTGTCTTAATTTCATTTTGTTTGTCTGTTTCTATTTCCGTTTTTTTATTTTCAAAAGCATTATTAATATTAGAAGACAGTATGTTTTTTTTGCTACTCAAACTTTCATCTATAGCATAAATACGGATATGCTCTTTAATATTATTATATTCCGCCTTAAATATTTCAGTACTTCCATGACTTTCTCGTGATTTTTCATACCCCTGTTTTCTGTAATCTTCTGTATTTATTTGTGTGGATAAATAAACGAGATTATGTAACTGCTGTGAAAAAGAATCTACTGGATTTACCGATTGTACCGGTTGTATGTTATTGATTGTTGGGGTTGCAACATTCACAGCTATATTGTTATCAATGTTATATCTTAACCTTTCAAATTCGGCAAAAAATTGTTTATACATTGAAAAATCATCTGAAACATGTATGTTTTCAACATTGTTGTTGCTTGCGTTATATGAATAGTTATAAGAGCCATTAATAGTTATTCTGTGGTCTATAAGACAAAATTTATGATGCATCATTCCTCTTTCATCACCTGTGTTAAAAGCGTGCACACTGATATTGGCTTCTCTGAACATTTGCTTTATAGTTTCATTTTGAGCGTTTGAAGAAAGAATAATGTCAACAGTAACATTTCTGCTTTTTGCTCCAATGATTGCATTAGCAATATCTCTGTCAGTAAAATATGCCATTGCTAAATAAACAAACTGTTTTGAGTTGTTTATTTCTGAAATGATTCTTTGTTTAATTTCTGTGCCGTTTGTTATTAGGTCGTTCATGCGAATTATTTATTTGAGGATAACAACTAGTCCAATAAAATTTCTCAACACCAAAATGGTGTCAAACCTGATATTTTACAAATATTCTTGCTGCAGACGTGTTTTAATAATGATTTTTCTAAATTGGAATTTACAAGTAGAAGAGAGGTTTGAAAATAGTGCGACTTCTCGATTCATGAAGTCATTACTCTACAATAACGTCTGGCTCTACCGGCACCTCATCATCCACCACCTTCTTCTCCTTCTTCACCTTTACTTTCGCCGCCTTAAACGGCTTTATCAACGCCGGGTCCATCTTGTCTGTTACGATCTTGTGCACGGCAGACAGGATTATTTCATCCTCGCATTTTTCATTGTACCTGGTCTTGATCAGTTTTTTAATACAGTTCAATACTGCATCAGAACAGAGGATACCTGCAATATTATAAGGATCAGTTGCTTCACATTTGTTCCAGAGTGGTTTAAACAGATTTTTCACCACGCTCTCTTTATGCAGGTGTTGCAGCTGGCTGGCGGCATGCTTTAAACCGGCGGCATCGCCCAGGTCTAAAGAGAATATCAGGTGCGATGAGATGGGTTGCGCAAATATGATCTTATAGAATTCAAAATTCCTGCCGTTCGTCAGCAGTGCATATTCAATACCCTCGTTAGCACCATAGTTTACGGTTTGCCTTAAATGCTTTTCAGATAATTGAAAGGAGAGCGCCTTTACTTCCACCAGGAAATGCCTGATGGTATTTACCTGTATCACATAATCGGCATAAGTACCTTTGATCATGTACTCCGTTTTTATTTCTTCCAGTTGCTTATAGCCCAGCACATCCGAAAGAAAGCGGTTGATCATGATCCTGGTACCGGATTCATCCAGCTCTTTCAGGCTTCCATCCAGGAAATCCTTGCGGTAGGCTTTAAGGGAATTCAGTAGTTTTTGTTGCTTGATGGCGGTGAGCATGGCGATTAGTTTTGAATGACAGGAATATCCTTTTTCAAAACTAACCTGCAGGTTTTTCTTTTTATTACGGCAAACCGTAAACTGGGGGTGTATGCATTTCGCTTTTTCTACCCCAAAGAAATAAATATGAATAGGGAATACTTTTTTCTATTTACCCGTATCACAATATCCCCGCTTCCTTACAAAACAACACCAGTTGTTCATTCTTTGTAAAATTTAGTTCCTCCCGTATCTGGTTCAAACGTTTTTCAATGCTGCTTAAGCTGGAAGGCTTTACTTCTTCTATTCTGAGATACTCAGATATTTCTTTTTGCTGGTAACCCTGGGAGAGTAAACGAACAATAGTGATATCAAATTCTGTAAACTCGTAGGCATTGGCTTGTTTTACAAGCTGCGCCAGTGCCCGGGGATAATACCGGTCGCCTTTAGAGATGGCTTCAAAAGCCAATTTTAATTCTTTGATATCATGCCTGGCCTTGCGTACATACGCATCTACCTCGTACTGCTTAAATAATTTGTCTATGATAGCGGGCCGGTCTTCACCGGAGAAAACGAGGATCATAATATCCGGCTGAACAGCACGAACCGCCCTGATCAGGTCAAAACCATTACCGATCTTCTGCACCGTTCCGTCAGCATCAAAAAGCAGGTCGGTTATCAGTAGGTCATAAGGCTCGCCTTTTTGTTTGGCCACTTGTATTTTAGTTAATGCATCATCACAATAAAATACATAGTCGCTCTGGCGGATGTGCATTTCTTCCAGTATCTTTTGAACCGAAAGATTGGAGCTTTCATGGTCTTCGGCTATAATTACTTTGTCGATCATGTTTATTCAGATTGCAGGGGAAAGCTGATCGCGATAGAAATGCCACCACTTTCGCTTTTCTCAAAATTAATATCCCCGTTCAGTGATTTAATACGGCTAACCGTATTATTCAGGCCATTTCCAAATTTTAAATCTGAGGGAAATCCTGTGCCATCGTCTTTGTAACTGATAAACCCTTTGTGATGCTCCTGCTTAAATTGGATCACTACATTTTTAGCATGGCTGTGTTTCTGCATATTGATCATGATCTCGTTAAGAACTAAATACAGTTCGTGTTTTTGAGGTCCTGTGATATTGCTCCAGAATTTTTGCTGGTCACCAACAATGATCACCTTGGTTCGTTCATTTGCGAAAGAACTGACTAAGTGAGCAATCGTATTATCATAATCTAAACTGTTAGCAGAAGAAGCATCCTCGTAAGAGATATTCCGTGATTTTTCATACAACCGGTCGATCTTGTCTATCAGGGGCTCCCGCTCAATTGTATTACTGTGTTCCAGTTCATTCATAATTCCATACAGCCCGTTTGCCACCACATCATGCACCTTTTGAGAAGTTTTTAACCTGGCCTCACGTATCGCATTTTCAGCTTCCTGTTTCATCCGCTTTCTGCGCTTACGATACCAGGCAATAAGCCCGGAAATGATGACAACTGCCAGTACAATGAATCCATACAGCAATAACCGCTGCCTTGTATGATCCCGTTGTAATTCAAGATAATCAACTTTCCTCTTTTCAATTTCGAACCGCAGTGTAAGATTATCAGCTTTGCTTTTTTCAACACCGTATCTTATCAGTGCAAAACGGTTCCTGGTAGTATCTCTTGAGTACTGGACACTGTCATTAAGCGTTATGTACGCTTCGTACCATTGCTCTTTTTCAGCGGCTGAATTATTTAACCGGATGATCTTATCGATCGCTTCCAGCATATCTTCAGCACTTTGGATTGCTTTTGCTTTTTCAAACATTTTTTGTGCATACCACAATGCCGAATCCGGTTTTAATTTTGCATAATAGTCAGAGAGATGGGCATAACTGGTAACTACACCGGCATGATCCTGGGCACCGGCCCGGATATTTAATGCAGTTCGAAACTCGGGTAAAGCACCATAGCCTGGGTTTTGCAGCCATTTTGTTCTGGCCCTGTTATCGGTCATCCGGGCAACCAGCCGCTGGTTGTCCGGTTTAAAACTGAGCATCGAATCATACAACGCGATCGCATCCTCATAATTCCCCGTCTTTTGAAATACGATAGCCTTGCCGTTCACAATATCAAGACTGTAGTCTGTTTCTTTAGCAAAAACGATTGCCTTATTATAAAAGTCAATGGCTTCATCGTAAAGTTTTAAGTCCAGGCTCACGTTCCCTAATATATTATAGGTGTATCCCAATTCTTCATGATGCTTTTCATTAGCAGGATCCAGTACATCAATGGCACTCGTCAGGTTTTCCTGGGCGCCATACAGGTCACCTATATTCCATTGTATCTCTCCCATGTATTTATAAGCCGAGCCTTTTTTAAGGGTATCATCAGGATTGTTAACATAACGGCTGAACATCAAAAAAGCAGAGTCCAGCTTGTTATTCCAGAAGAAATAATTCCCGTGGTCATAATCTGTGTACCTGGCCTTAGGCTTTTGTGATCTGCAGCTTAAACTCACAAGCATAAAAAATACTGTGAGTAATAAATATTTGGATGAAGTCAACAAATTAATTTTCCTTAAATATAAAAAGAAAGGCAGATATTATTCTGCCTTTCTGCTGCGGGTTTAATTCCCGGGTGCAAACGGGGGCGGTGGTGGTGGCGGGTTTTTGGGTGGTGGAGTACCTCCGGTTTCACCGCCGGTATCCTCGTCGGCGTTAGAAGTGCTGTAATGTACCATTTTGCAATCACCGTGTTTGGCAACTGTATGGGTTGGGTTTGGGCAAAAGAATGCCGAAAACCAGATAATAATACTGATCATTTTTTAAATTTTAAGGTTGAAAAAATTTGCCCGTACCGGGTAGCAAGCCCGGCAGAGACTGTTTTGTAAGAAGCGCTTCTTACGTTGGGAAGGAAGAGCCTGATCGCAGTCTGGTCAGCAACTTCCCTGGCTGACTAACCTCGCTGCGATCTTTGCCCTCAGCAGATCAACTGGTTTGTTGTATAACTTACCAAATGATCATAAACAAATGTATGATTGCCTAAAGGCCTGGTCTGCAAAGGATTCCGGTAATTCCAATCATTCCGGAAATTCCGGTTTCCCGTAACTGGGAATTCCGGTTATGCTGTAATTTTTCAATAACTATTCCGATAATTCCGGTTATTGATTACTTTAGTTGGAAGCAAAATGATATGAGAATAAGTTATCCTGATTATATTAAGCTTTTAAGGGAAGACTATGATAAAAAGAGAACCAATAACGGGCTTTCTCTTTTTTTGGCTCAATCAGCACCTGCTAAAATCAGGCAGGCTTGTCTGCATGTGTATCAGGAGCGTTTTGATAAAAAAGATCAACAGCTTCTTAGAAAAGATGAGCAGCTCCTGAGAGATTTTTTTGGCCCGGCTGAACACGGAAGACAATTTTTACAGTTGATCCGGGACTTTGAAGTTGACAGGTTTAGACCACTGGATAATTATCTAAAAAAGAATACTGAGAACACAGATAAAAAAAATGTGGAACTGCTGGCATGGCTGATCGATTTTAAGCACCGGCCATATGTATTTGACAAGGATTTTATATTAAGTGATGAAGAAATAGTTCTTATAACAGATGATGGTCTAAATAAACCGGTAGTAAAGCCTCGAGAAAATAACTTAAAAATTGAGGAAGATGACACGGAGAGTACTTTTGAAAAACCACTAAATGAACAACATGGAGAACTCTATAAACAGCCCTATGTTCCTAAACCCGAAATACCAGACACTAATTCAGAAAAGAAAAAATCTAAACAAGCACTTATAATTATTTTAATACTAGTATGTTGTTCAGCAGTGATCTATGCTGTATGGAAAAGTATTGGAAATTCAAATACCGTATGTGCTTACTGGGCAGACGATCGCTACCAGGAAGTTCCATGCAACGAAGACCCCAGAGGCCGGCTAATACTGACAATGAATAGGGAAAAAGTACAGAGTTTTAGAAAGATAATGCGGAAAGATACGATGACAGAATGGTCAATCGGAAAAGCCTATTATATTCAAAACAGCGACACTATTGCGTGCTATACAGAAGGAGGTAAATATCCGGAAAATCTTAACCGAAATTTGAGAGTGCTTACACGGTTAATGTTTAACAAACACCTTGGCAATAAACCAATCCCTGGAAAGGACTCCTTGGATAAGCCCGAAACAAAACCTACAAATAACAGGTAAACAACTTGCCATGAGAACTATTTCTATTATTTGCCTTTCAGTACTACTCTTTTCCTGCGTTAATAAAGATGCAGAAATATATCAACTGAATCAGCGCATTATGCGACTTGAACAAAGAATTGATTCTTTGATCGGCAGCCACAGTACTAACTCGTTAGGATTGAATAATGGTAATAGCCCCGAAACCTCTCCTACATTTCGGGAGACTTCCCGTTGCCAGGCATTTACCAAAAAAGGGATCCAATGTAAAAGAAAAGCAAGGAATAAGACTTATTGCTGGCAACATGGTGGGTAATAAAATAAACGCTGAAAAGAAAAATTATGCAGTCGCAATTGCATAACAAAGTTCTAAGTTAACTAGAACCCGGGCTATACACTGGCGAATATCAGGTCATTACCTGTGGAAATATTATCGTAAGAAACCACATAGAAACATAATTCTTCACCCCACCACAGTCTGGCGCAGGTGTTCCCACCGCAATGATTAAATTAAAAAACGTACGCAAGTGGGGTCACTTGTGTCTATTTAATTCTACCGGTTTGTAACCGGATTCAAGGAACGAAATTACCCAACTGGCTTAAGTCCCCCTCTTTTCTGGCACTCCTTTAGCAGTACCCAATTAAACCATCACCATAAAATTGAATGACAATGGATACAGCGAACACACTTGCAACCGCTGCAACCAAAATACCGGAAAGCAAAACCAGGCCGGAAGACGGGTTGCCACCAGCGGTTAAAACAGCCGAAGACCCGGAAAAGAAAGAGGCAGAGGTAAAAGAAACCTTTAAAGATCCTGGTGTGCCGGTGGAGCCGGCAGTTGGCAATGATGGACTGGAAGTAGGTGGAGAAGGTTGAGCAATACAACTGCCCTGGTTAATAGTTGGGATCACCTGCCAAATCAAAAATTCTTTATTATTATTTAGTCCTCACCCACCGCCACCACCTTCATCCCATAATGCATAGGATGACAAGCAGTTTCATGCCCTT
>Ga0193752_1001864_pt1 | contig 16857 bp, 12 predicted proteins | sample H1c1metaG_FD_144924 | JGI IMG/M metagenome (GOLD analysis project Ga0193752, IMG submission 144924) | Soil microbial communities from a riparian zone of the East river system, Colorado, United States - H1c1 | ecosystem: Environmental > Terrestrial > Soil > Riparian zone | place: USA: East River... | reverse complement strand
CCTGGAGTCCTGCTCTCTTCACCGTAACACTATACCAGCCTTCAGCATTGGCGGCGATAGTCCTTGTAGTTGCACCGGTGTTCCAAAGGTAGGTAGCACCCGCATTTCCCGCATCAAGCGTCCATGGGGAACCAGCACATTTTACGATGGTATCCTGTCCGAGGTCCACACTGATCTGCGCCAGCTTGCCGGCAATAGACAACTGGTATGCGCCGAGGCTGCCGTAATTTGCCAGGGTAGTTCCATAGTTTGGAAAATTTTCATGAGCATCTCCTGATACAGTGAAATAGTAATCTCCCGGCTGGAGCAAAGTGTCGATCATGACCGAGATCGTAGATAATGGTGCGTATATTTTTTCTGGTTTTCCCTCCTGCCCTATTCTCAGATTTAAATCGAGATTACCCACTCCCGGACCTCCTGCGTGAGAAGAAACAATATGCAGAAACGCGGGATCATCGAGCGTGATTTTAAAAACATCCCCGTCATTACCAGATGTAATGACGCCATTCTCCTCAAGTTCTATGCTGTCGCCCACCATTTCAAAAGACGAAGCCCTGGCAGTTTCGAAACTGTTGCCAATATCGTCTGCTCTCAGTAGAAAGCCACTGGCCTGTATCCTGGCTATGTCGTCAACTATTGAATTGGAACATCTAAGCAAACCATAGTCCCATGAACCTATCTCAACATTATAGGTCGCTCCCATTATCGGCGCCCAGGACGTTTCCCCAATGCCAACCCCATATTCGTAAGTATAGGTGTTCACGCAGTTCTGATCATAACCGCCGTGATGTGGCAGGTTCAGTGCATGACCTGCTTCATGGGAACAAACATCTCCGACCCATTTTGGATTACCCAGGTTGGATGAAAAGGCCCAGGCAGGAGTATCATCACCAAAGGCCATGGAGTTCAGGAAAGCCACGCCACCATTAAAATTAGAATACCACGAAGCGGTTGGTGTGATCACCACCCTGATCTTCCTGTTGAATACCGCCTGCTCATATACAAGGGAATCGGTGGTCACATTCACCTGGAACGGTCGGTAGTCTTCAGCAACAATGTCAAAAGTGGTCTGCACCTGGTCCGCAGTGTAACCGGAAGGTTCCGCATACCATGCCTGGTTGCTATGGTAGCCCGACCACCGGCTGCTTACAGAATTGTAATGACCATCAAAATCAAGAAAAATCACCAGGTCCTTTCCTTCGGGATAACTGTTGAGTATGGGAATTGGTGGATTTGACTGGGCGCACAACGACTCAAAGGCCCATGCAAGACAGCAGAACAGGAAGAGTTTTTTCATCGCTTGTCTTAATCCGTAATTAAATTTTTCTGCTGATCCAGAGGCTCAAAATAATATTTTTCATTGACGTTTTTCAGCACCAGCGCATCCGAATACTCCGGGTGATAAGCGGTTCCCGAATATGAAACCTGGTTGTTATCGGTGATACGACTGATATTCATCCAGGCACGCTGATAATTTACTATTTCCATCGACATCGCTACTACGTGTTCGTTCTTCACCTCCCTGGCCTTTATCATCACCTGTAAAAACGAACCCTGGAAGGGAATGCGATAGGAATCACCCACCCTGCCATCGGTGATGATTTTATCCAGCAAAGATCTTATGTCTGCAACTAAAGCAGGTAGGGAATTGTCTTGTTTCTGGCTGATCGTTTTTGTAAACAAGCGGGGCTTATTCACGACCTTATCTGGTGTCCTCGTAATCTGACCTGATAGATTGACAGTGAAAAAAGCAAGCACCAACAACAGGAAAAAGTAGCGCATAAATTTACTGTTCATCATTTCACCGCGGCTCTTTTCCATTTCTGGTATTGTTGCGGAGACTGTTTCATGATGGTTTTAAACTGTCTTGTGAAAAAAGATAAATTGTTGAACCCAGATTCAAAACAAACATCAGTAACCGAATATCTGGGATGATTCAGGAGCCGGGAAGCATAGGCAATCCGTATCTCATTTACATATCTGGTAAAACTCTTAAGTGTGCGTGTTTTGAAATACCTGCAAAATGAGGTTTCGGTCATATTCGCTACGGCTGCAATGTCGGCAATCGAGATCCGCTCTTTGAAATTCTTGTAAACATATTGATTGATCGCGCACATCCGCTCTTCATCCTGTGAATGGTCGTAAACATAGTCTTCGGGTGTCATGTATTCATACTCATAGGACTCTCCAAGGATGATCAGCACATCCAACAGCGCGATTAGCTTTCGGCTCTCGCCCATTTCATGCATAGAAAGAAGTATCGCGGAAACTTTGTCAACGGCTGTTTTGCTGAACTGCACTCCCCGCCTTGCCTTCCTGAAGAGGTTGCGTATGGGTGACAGTTCGGGTTTGAGGATGAATTCAGGTCCCAGGAATTCTTCAGTAAACTGGAGGATCAGCCCAAATGGACTTTCATCGGGCCGGGTTTTGACATATTCGGGATTTTCCTGGAGTACGTGCGGGAAACTGGGCCCGAGGATGACCAGGTCGCCCTCTTCAAAATGCTGAAAGCCGTCGCCAATTACCGCATCGGTCTGACCTTTTATAAAATAAATGAGTTCCAGCTCGGGATGGTAATGCCACCTGGTAGTGAGATCAAATCGTTCCCATTTGAACACATAAGAGCGGTTGGCCTGGGGGGTGATCAGGCGATAAGCTGGCAAGCTCATTAGACTAGATTTTCCTGTATTTTAAACTTCAATACAATATAAGATAAAATACGTCACAAAGACTCAGGGTTTGTTTTTCAAAATCAACACCCAGTCGCTTCCCCGGCCAATTGATGGCGGAGTAAAATTCTTTTCGCCCGAATTTTGAAATTGCTCAATCGGAATAGTGCTGTTATCCCTTGGGTTGAACCAGGCAGCGGACAACTGCCGGCCGAGCTTTACCGTATTGACTAAAATGGGCTGGCCATACGGAATGTAGATTAACGCGAATGTTGAATCCTTTGCAATCGCCGCGGTACGGTAGTTTTGATCCTCGGGGTTATCGCTCTTCACAAGGTCCTGATCCGGCACCAGCTTGTACCAGGGATAGGTTTGCAGGAGTTGTCGCATGTACCCTACCTGGTACGACCCAGGATGATCCAGTGCCACGCGCCATTTTGTTCTGGCGCCATTGACCGGTTTTTTATCCGGCGAATACATTTGCCAGATATTGTGATTGCCGTAAGTGTGTCCCAACGCTCCGGTAAGCATACTCCAATAGGCTGCCTGACGTGTGTCGAAATCATCCATCCAGCCAAATTCGGCTGGTTTAAATTTGTTGGGGTGATCCTCATATCGTGGTTCGCCGTCGAGATGCGGTTTCAAAGGTGTGAGCGCGAGGTTCTTTCTGTTATACGTATAGTTGGGTGAATTTGCGGCATGACCGGTCTGCGACATGTGAAAATCTATCCAGTCATCATCTTTGAAAAAATCCGATGAACTTTTGCCTCCCTGGGGATGAAAGGTGAAAAGATGACTGTGTCCGTCTCCTTTCATCAAACCCTTTGCCATCGACCTGATGATCTCCTTGTCTTCATCGTCTATGATATTCCGGTCACCACCCATGATCCAGATGATGGGCTTGTTTCGGTACCGCCTCCCAAGGTATTCACCAAAGGTTCCGGCATTTTCAGGAGTGAATATTTCAGGTCCTTCTCCCCAGGCCTTATTCCATTTGTCACCCCAGGAAGGTAGCATTCCGATGGTCAGTCCAAGCTTCTGTGCCTCATTGACGATAAAATCAACATGTTTGAAATAGGCTTCATTGGGTTTGGCAGGATCATTGTTAATCAGCGGTTTGTCGCCATATGGGTTTGGCGTATTCAGGCCGTCAAGTTCGGCCAGCACAACGGCCTGTATTACTGTAAAGCCTTTATCGGCGCGGTTTTTCAGGTAGACCATTGCCTCTTCCCGATTCAGCCTGTGAAATAATTCCCAGGCAGTGTCACCCAGCCAGAAAAAAGGTTTGCCGTTTTTGTATTGAAGGAAATGTTTGTCAGCGCTTACGGTTAACTGTGCTGAAGTCGAAAGAAAAATAAAACATAAACTGAGCAAAATGATGGCTCTGCTGATCATACCCAAAGCAATTTAAAGTGATCAAAGAATAGTCTGATGAGGAGCTGGCCCAACGTACATTAATCCGGAGCGAAGGATTCAGGCAACCAATTCTGAATAATGATGAAAGTGGTTATGGCCGCAACCTCAGACTCTTGTAAAAATGCCTTTTAACCATTGGATCTGAAGATCAGGCATTGTCAAGAATTTCAACTATTCTATCCAGTTGGTATTGACTGGACCTAAAAAAAGGTAATCCTTTATTAGTCAGAAAGGAATCTTTCAAAGTTCGACTGTTTCATGCTGTGCCGGTATGGTTACAGACCTCACACCTTTCTTAAGCAGCCTTTCCCGGAAATTCTGTTGTACCTCGTATTCACCATGTACCAGGAATAAATTGGTGAGCCTGCTTTTGTCCTGACAATCCAGCCAGTTGATCAGGTCTTCATAATCCCCATGGGCGCTCAGGCTGTTGATCTCATCCACCTCAGCCTGGACATCAAAGTTTTTACCAAAAATATGTACCGCCCTTGCATGTTGTTTCAACCGGCCACCAAGAGAATTTGGATCACAATATCCCGTGAGCATGATGGTATTTTTCGGATTGCTGATATTATTTGCGATATGGTGTTTTACCCGACCAGCTTCCGCCATTCCTGAAGCAGAAATGATCACACAAGGCTCCTGTAGTCCATTCAGTTTTTTGGAGTCCTCTACCGCTTCAATGTATTCGAGGCCCTTGAAAGAAAACACGTCCTGATCCCTACGAAGCAATTCTTTAACATGATCGTTGAAGTCATCAGGAAATTGTTTCACTACTTTGGTGATGTTGATAGAAAGCATGCCATCAACATAGTATTTCATAGGTGGCAGCCGCTTCTCCAACTCCAGCCTGTTGAACATGTATAGTATCTCCTGCGTGCGACCCAGACTGAAGGCCGGCATGATAAGTTTGCCTTTCTTTTCGAGGCAGGTGTGTATTAATTGCTGCAGTAACCTGTTGTTTGCGGTCGCAGGAGTTTCGTGCAACTTATCTCCATAGGTTGATTCCATGATCACATGGTCAGCCTGTGGAAATTTTTCAGGCGCACGCAGGATCATGTCTTCGTATCTGCCAACGTCACCACTGAAAGCGATGGAAACTGTTTTTCCCTGCTCCCTGATCTTCAGATTGACTGTGGCACTGCCAATAATATGACCCCCATCCGTAAACACCAGCTCTGTTTCCTGGTCGATCTTAAAATAGTTTCCATAGTCAACGGACTCGAATAAAGGAAACACATTTCTTGCATCTGCCTCATCGTATAGCGGTTTGAACGGAGGCTGACGATTTTTTGCTCTTTGCTTATTTACGTATCCTATGTCCGCTTCCTGTATTCTTGCCGAATCCAGCAGGAGCAGTTCGGCCAGTTCGGCTGTGGGGGGTGTGCAGTATATTTTGCCCTTGTATCCATCCTTAACCAGTTTTGGAAGCAGACCAATATGATCAATATGCGCATGCGATATTATCACGTAAGTGACCGCCCGCGGGTCAAAGCCCCAGTTGCTGTTCAATGTCACGGTATCCTTTCCCATTCCCTGGAACATTCCGCAGTCGAGCAGAATTTGTTTTCCTGAATTAAGGTGAAGCAGGTGCTTGGAGCCGGTAACTGTTCTGGCAGCACCATGAAAGGATATCTTCATACGAAAAGTTGACAATGAACAAAAAACCGATCAGGCCACAGGAGGTCACGGAGACTTACTACAAATGAAGCAACTTATCTCTAAATCTCCATATTGCTAAATAAAATACATTTACCATATTTAATCTACCATTTGAACTGCCAGTGATAAAAAAAATCTAACGATGATGAAGATCTTCCATAGTTTTTCACTTTCTGTAATGATGTCTGTTTCACTAATTAGCTATGCGCAACAGCCGGTTATCAATCCCGAATTGTTAAAAGGCTCCTGGAAAGCAAGCTGGATCACCTGTCCGGATGTGCCGGCAAGGGCATATGGCGTTTATCATTTCAGAAAGAAAATCGACCTGCCTCAAAAGCCTGCCAGCTTTATTGTACATGTTTCTGCCGACAACAGGTACCGGTTATTCGTCAATAGTGTGCCGGTCTGCAATGGTCCTGCAAGAGGAGATCTTTCCAACTGGTTCTTTGAAACCGTGGACCTTGCACCCTTCTTAAAAACAGGTCAGAATATAATAGCGGCCCAGGTCTGGAACATGGGAGAATACGCTGCAGTGGCTCAGGTGAGCAACCAAACTGCCTTTACATTACAGGGCAACTCTGGTGCAGAGGAAATTTTAAACACAGATGCATCCTGGAAGGTGGCTCGCAACGCTGCCTATTCACCAGTATCTGTAGACAATGGTTCCCGGCTGCATACCTACATGGTGATAGGCCCCGGTGACCTGGTGAAAGCCGAGAGCTATCCATGGGGATGGCAGGATGCCGGATACCAGGACGACGAATGGAAGACTCCGATCCTGATCTCAAACCCAGTGACCGCAGGATATGGCACCGACAACATCTGGACCCTGGTTCCGAGAACCATCCCACAGATGGAAGAAACAATGCAAAGAATTCCGGATCTGAGAAGAGTAACAGGGATGGACAAGCGATTTAAAATCCCCGATGGCGTCAATACCATCACCATACCTTCCAATAAAACCGTGAGTATATTACTTGACCAGCAATTCAACACCGTCGCCTATCCTGAACTGGTGGTTAGCGGCGGCCGGAACAGTGAGGTAAAACTCACCTATGCCGAGGCCCTGTTCAAAAACAATGAGAAGGGAAACCGTAATGAAGTGGACGGGAGGGAGATAATCGGCAACTATGATATTTTTCAACCTGATGGCGGAGAAAAACGGCTGTTCCGTCCCCTGTGGTTCCGGACTTTCAGGTACCTGCAGCTCGACATCACCACCAAAGACCAGCCCCTGGTGATCAACGACGTTTATGGAAAATACACTGGCTATCCCTTTGTAGAGAAGGCCAGTTTCTCCAGCAATGATACCTCTCTTAAAAGGATCTGGGACGTAGGCTGGCGCACTGCGCGACTCTGTGCAGGAGAAAATTATTTCGACTGCCCCTATTATGAACAGCTTCAGTACGAAGGAGACACCCGCATTCAATCCCTTATTTCATTATATGTAACCGGCGACGACAGGCTTATGCGTAAGGCCATCAACGACTTTTACCAGTCAAGGGTGCCCGAGGGGCTGACCCAGGGTCGCTTTCCCAGCAACAGACTGCAGGTGATACCGCCATTTTCATTATACTGGGTCAGCATGCTTCATGATTACTGGATGCATCGTCGCGACAATGCCTTTGTCAGCAAATACCTCCTCGCCGCTGAGGGTGTGCTCGACTGGTATGAAAAAAGAATTGATAGTGCGAAGAATATGCTGGGGCCAATGAAGTGGTGGAACTTTACAGACTGGAATGAGGCTTTTCCAAACGGTGTCCCACCCGGCGCCGATGAAGGAAACAGCAGTGTTGTATCACTCCAGTTTGCCTATACCCTTAACCAGGCAGCGGAACTTTTTTCCTCATTCGGAAAATCAGCTGAGGCTGATCATTACAGGGCTCTCGCAAAAAGAATTGTTACCGGAACCTACGCTGAATGTTTCGACAAGGCCAAGATCGAAATGGCAGACACCCCGGAGAAAAATACATTTAGCCAGCATGCTGGCATTATGGGTGTGCTCTCCGGCAGCATACCTGCTGATCAGCGGAAACAGGTGCTGGATAAAGTGCTTACTGACACGAGTCTCAGCCAGGCCACATTTTATTACCGGTTTTACCTTACCCGGGCGCTGAAGATGGCAGGAATGGCGGAAAATTATTATTCACAGTTGAAACCCTGGCGGGATATGCTGAATATGGGTCTCACTACCTTTGCCGAGCAACCAGAACCTACCCGCTCGGACTGCCATGCCTGGAGTTCAAGCCCCAATTACGATTTCCTGGCAACCATCTGTGGCATCATGCCGGGGTCACCCGGATTTGTTACGGTGAAGATTGAACCACATCCCGGCGAGCTGAAAGAGATAAGCGGCAGCATGCCACATCCCGATGGAATAATAACGGTGACGCTCAAACGAAAAGGCAAGTCAATCGAGGGTAGTATTTCGCTCCCCGGAACGGTGAACGGAACCTTTGTCTGGCAGGGTAAGGAACTGCCGCTGAAACCCGGAACCCAAAAAATCAATCTGTAAAAAATTTCCCGCAAGACATTTCACGCAAAGGCGCTAAGCCCTGCCTGCGGCAGGGTACGCAAAGACACAAAGTGATGCCTATTTATTGCGCCTTTGCGATTTCCTGCCGGCAGGCAGGACTTAGCCTTTGCGTGAAGCCTTCTTGCCCCTTTGCGTGAAACCCCTCAGCTTCTGACCGAGCGGGCGGGGGCAATTCCGAAGTATTCCCGGGCATTCTGATAGCATACCCTTCGGATAAGGTCACCGGTCAGTTTTTCATCTGCAGGAATCAGGCCTTTTTCCATCTCATCCCCGAGAAGGCTACAAAGCACCCGTCGGAAGTAATCCTGTCTCGAATAGGAAAGGAAACTCCTGCTGTCGGTGATCATACCTACGAAGGTACTGAGTACGCCCATTGTCGACAGCGTGTTCAGTTGATTTTCGATCCCATCTTTCTGATCAAGAAACCACCATGCAGATCCAAACTGGACCTTGCCCCTGATGCTGCCATCATTGAAATTTCCAGCCATGGTCGCAAAGACTTCATTGTCCGCCGGATTGTTGTTGTAAAGAATGGTTTTCGCCAGCTGGTTATTTTGATCCAGGGCATTCAAGAATGCGGAGAGGGTCCCGGCCTGGGGGAAGTCGCCAACAGAATCAAGGCCGCTGTCCGGGCCGATTTTCTGCATTAGTCGTTGGTTGTTGTTCCTGATCGCGCCGAGGTGAAATTGCTGTACCCAGCCATGCGCATGATACATGCGGCAGAGATGCAACAGAATGTGTCCCGTGAATGCATCCGGGTTGGAGAAGTTTGCAGTTGAATCAGCGAGAAATTTCCGGAACTCAGTGTCCAGGTCGGAGGAAAATTCATCGACCGGAGGCATGGTTTCCAAACCGTGATCAGCAATGCGGCAACCCAGATCATGAAAATAACCTACTCTCTGAGCGAGGGCTTCCAGCAGCGTGTCGGTCGAATTGATGTTGACTCCGGACGCATCAGACAGTCGCCTGATGTAATTCATGAACACACTCCTCTCCTGCAATTTAAAGACCTTGTCGGGCCTGAATGAGGGAGAAACGCGGATGGAGAAATTATCGTCCCTGATCGTTTTGTGAAACTCAAGTGAATCGCAGGGGTCATCTGTGGTACCGACAAATTCAACTCTAAAATGCTGGAGCAGATTCCTGGTAGAAAAAGCGGGTTGGGCGAGCATGTCATTACAGGCAGCATAAATTACTGCGGCTGTTGACGACGACAAAGGATGTGTGATGCCAAAAGGGTTATGCAACTCCATCAGGGTCCAGTGGAACAATGGATTGCGGAGCAAATGTGGGACTGAATTCGCCCAGGCATTGAATTTTGCTTCCGGGCTCGTATCGCCGGTGATCAGGTTTTCAGGAACACCGAGGGCGCGCATTGCCCGCCACTTATAGTGATCGCCTTTTAGCCAGATCTCCGTCAGGTCGCTGAATTGTTTGTTTGCCGCAATCTCGTCAGGTGGAAGATGACAGTGATAATCGATTATAGGAAGATTAGCCGCATAATCATAGTAAAGTTTTGTCGCTGTCCTGTTCTGCAAAAGAAAATTTGAATCCAAGCAAGTACTATTTGGACTCCAAGTTAAAACTTAATACGGAATGGAAAACACTACCTCATAGTTGCGAGCACTCCAACAGTGGCGAGGCGCGCAAAATTAGGGTCCGGTGGGGTCACGTCGCCATAATGTCCGAATGACAAAGCGGTACCAAGAATACCAACCAGGTTTGTTGGTACAACAACGCCCTTTCGATCGATCGTTACAGAACCGCCAGTGGGAACTTTATATACATGTCCGGGATAGGTGCTGGATGTTACGAGTCCGTCGACAGGAAAATGCAGGCTTTCACCTGGCTTGATGCTATAGATGGCTTTGGGATCCAGTCCTGGATTGTACTTCGAACTTTCAGGAATATAATAAACGACTTCAGTACTGTTGTTGACAACGAAGGGAAGATTGTTTTCAAGATCCGCCGTTGCGATGTAACCGGTAAAGGTGGCGCTGAATGACTGCGGTGTGGCTGCGACAGTGGCGTTGTTGTGATCCCTAAGCAACATGGGGTTAACCAGGTAGAGCAGGGATACCAGCGCACAGCTGATCATACTGATGGGTAGGACGGTTTTCAATGGAACGGATTTAGGGTTTGCCACATTACTGCGACGGGGTAAAAGTAGAAAGAGAAATCAAAAATTCATAGTAAAATGGGTTAATTCTTCAGATTCTAAGTGTATTATAACCAGTTCTTTAGGGTGTTCACCTCAATCAATACTCGAATTTTCTCAAACTGGGAGCCCTGAACCAGGTGATGATCACCACCAGAATGGTCATACAGCCACCAAATATCACCGATGGAACAACCCCCATGAGCCTGGATGTAAGGCCACTTTCAAACTGGCCCAGTTCGTTGCTGGAGTTGATGAACATGGAATTGACACTACTTACGCGGCCGCGCATGTGATCCGGTGTTTTGAGCTGCATTACTGTACCCCTTACCACCACGCTGATGCCATCGAGCATGCCGGCGAACATGAGGGCAAAAAATGAAAGCAGGAATACGGTTGAGAAACCAAAAACGATGATGCAGGCGCCAAATCCCGCGATAGCAAAAAACAATTTCCTTCCCTGCGCCCGTTTCATTGGGAAGAGGGTAAGGATGATTACGATGATGATGGAGCCGATGTCTGAAGCGCCATTCAGCCATCCAAAACCAATCGGCCCTGCCTTGAGGATGTCCCTTGCATAAACAGGCACCATGGCCACCGCGCCGCCAAACAGGACAGCGAACATGTCGAGCGAAATAGCTCCCAGCAGTTCTTTCGTCCGAAACACAAAATTCACTCCCTCCTTTACACTCTCCCATGTCTTCATCTGCCCGGGTTTCTGCATGGCTGGTTTGGGCTTGAGACCTGAAAGAAAGATCAAAGAGATGATCATCAGTGAGCAGATGATGATCAGTGTTCCCATGTTTCCGAGAATCGCAATGGTAAAGCCACCGATACCATGGCCCAGTACTGAGGCCGACAACCAGCTTCCCTGGCTCCAGGTGGTGGCATTCTGCAAAAACTGTCGCGGAACAATCATGGCGATCATTGCAGTAAAGCTGGTGCCGGTGAAAGACCTGATTATGCCAGTGCAGAATACTATTGTATAAATGCAATAACTGATGTGCAGCTTATCGACGTGGTTATGAATGAAGGGGGTGGCAAAAAAAAGCAGGACACTGGCCGAGCAAATATATCCGGCAACGCTTTTTAATAATAGTTTTCTTTTTTCACTGGTGTCCACCACATGTCCGGAATAAAGGGCCATTGACAAGGCTGGTACAACTTCCGACAGACCGATGAGTCCGATGGCGAAAGGGTCGTTGGTGAGTTCATAAATCCACCATCCTACCAGGGTAGTCATCATTCGTAATGCCATCACGAAAAAAAATCTGCCGAAGATGAGGCTTTTGTATTCCGGGATTCTTATCGCTGCGAAAGGATCATTGGTGACTTGTGACTGGGAAGGGCTTTCGTCCATAGCTGCGCGCAAAGTTAAATGATAAGCGCGAAATGGAGCAGCTGTGAAAACGTTTCATGTCAGAGATAGGTCCACCAGATGTACTTCTGGGCATTTTCTTCCCAGCGTTCAAACAACCTTACGAGTTGCTTTGACAAGTCTTCATAAGTTATTTTTTTCTGTTTGACTGAAAATTTTGGCTCGGGCAGTTTACTGGGTTCGAGGGATACTTTAGTGGCGAACCAGGTTGTGTACAAACGGGGAACCGCGAGGCCAAGGATCATCCCTGGAAGACCATGGAAGGATTCGGGTCCTCCGCTCACGGGAATCTCATCAGTATAAAATGCGGTGATGTAAACCGAATCCGCAATCCTGGTCACAGCTTTCCGGCATGAAAAACCCGCAATCTCCCGTTTCTCGGAGGAAATCCTCCAGTGAAGATTTGAAATAGAATCTTCAATCGTAAACACGTCTCCAAATATGTCTTTTGTACTTTGAGATCTGCCGGTGACGAAGTCTGTCTTAACAATATTTTCCTTTGCCGGTCCCAGCAACCATCCAAATTGAAATACAGGAAGTTTTTCTGCAGGTTGATACACAGTTTTTCCAGGCGAAAAACTGAGTTCAAAATTTGCATTGTTGAAAACCGGTTGTTTAGCGATAACATCCTTGAGTCCTTCCCACATGACCTCCTGACGGTGGATGTTGATCTTGCGCTCAAATAGAATCGTTCCCGATGAAACAAAAACTGCCTGGCTGCTTCCTACAAGAGAACCAGTCACGGCAATGAAGGTGAGTAAATAGTTTCTAACCATAACTTAATTTGCCGGAGCAGCTGCCGGCGTTTTGGTAAAGCGATAAATAAAACGAAGCATTCCGTACCTGGTGAACGTATTGTAGGTATTTTCCGAAATAAAATTACTGGAAGTTGTTCTGTCGAAGCCAATATTTTGATTCAGTAGGTCGTATACTTCCAGCCTGAGTTCGCCTTTGTCTCCTTTAAAAAATTTGCGCGACAGGTTGATATTCCAATTGATCGCATTCCGGTTCCTGTCAAAGGCCGTGGTTTTCTCCCGGAAATCAGCGACCACCCAGGTTTCTGCATTGAGCTTCCAGGGCAGTTTTAATGTTCCGTTGAACTGCACCTGATATGTGAAATATTCGGTCACTTCATCGGGGTTAATGCTCGACCGGGTAATGAAATACGAGGCCCCTTCCCTGAATTGAATGGTAAACTTATCCTTCACGTCCGTTCTTTGGTTGATACTAAGATTTACACGAGAATACTTATTCCTGTTTTTTACAAGATTTACAAAATTATTGGTCAGGGAATAATTCAAATTGAAGTCGAAGCCGGCAGACCATTTCGACTTGGGAAGTCGCCGGGAAAAATAGGAATACAGCGACATCTCCTGATTGCCGTCAACATTCACAGCCTGAATGATCCGTTTGCCGCCCGGCTGCACCAGATCACTAGTGCTGATGGCCCGGTCACTCATCGAATAATTGACGTGAATACCGAAATAGCGTTCACTCAAAACTTTGTAATTATTAAAATGTAAGTTGAAACTATTTCTAAACTCCTGACGCAGGCCGGGATTTCCTATTACAATATTCAGGGGATCGGTATTTTCCCTGATGGGCTGCAACTGCCTGAGATTCGGGGGGATGGTTTCTCCTCGATATTCCATGGAGAAGCGACTTTGTGGACTGAACAGGTATTTCAACTGTGCCCTGGGGAAGAAGTTGAGAAAGTTATACCGGCTGGCCGTGTCGCGGAACAAATCCAACTGATCATAGCTCGCATAATTACCCGAAGCGCCGGCTGTGAGTGTGAGTTTCTTCCTGTTAAATTTAAGCGTCAGCCCACCTGAGGAGATGTCATATTTGTACTTGAAGTTATTGCTGAATAGGGGATCCATTTCGTCATAGTTTCCAGAACCCTCTCCCTTATTAAGAGAATTGATTTTTGATTTACTGTCATTGGTATGATAACCCAGGTTCAAGGCCAGAGTCAGGTTTTTGTGTAATGGCTCGGTGTATACAATATTTGCTCTTAGGTCGTTGCTTTCGCTGCTGTGTTCTTTGCGCTGGTCTATCAACTCAGTACTATCTATCGCATTGAGGTGATAATAGTCGGTCCTTGATTGCAGTAGTCTTTGCTGATCGATGTTTTCATAATCCTGGATCAGGGATAAAGAAAGGGTGCGTCCTTTTTTTCTGAATTTCTGACGCCACAACAAGGATGTGCCCAATTGCTTCTTATATGAGTGTGAAGACATCGTCCGGGCATTTTCATTGACAAGCTGGTGGCCTTCGTCCAGCGCAGTATTGGTCGTCAGCGTATTTAAATCGTCTTCCAGCGTACCGCCCCTTACCGAAAGTTTGATGCTGCTCAGGGAATCGAGTTGCCATTCGTACCTGCCATTCAGTTTATTCATGAACTTGGAGTCGAAGGACTTCGTGGTAGTATTATTGAAATACTGGGTGTCGGCAAGTATGAACTGACTGATATTTTCCGAGTTGGCGCGGGTGTTCATTTTGAAAAGACGATAATTTAAATTGATCTTGTCCTTGCCGTCCCGCATTTTGTTCGAGTAGTGAACCCCACCGGTCCAGGTTGTGGGTAGCCCCTGGCCCTGGTTCCACTCAAAATCTTCGTTATCAGAATTGACAAAAAAATACCCTTCGTCTTCATCATAAGATATATCCTGATCCCCGAATTTTTCACGATCCTCCCATCCGAGGGAATTCCGGCCCGTATTGGACATGATACCATAGACAGAAATCTTACGGTCACCCTTGAACGCATTGATCATGGCGTCATTGTCGAATGCACCTTTTGTGCCACCGGCCAGCGAAGCCTTTCCGAAATAGCCTTTTTTCCTTTCAGGTTTTAATTTCAGGTTGATCGTCTTCTGGGTTTTTCCATCATCAATGCCCGTGAACTCGGCCTGTTCGCTTTTCTTGTCAAACACCTGAACTTCCTTTATGGCATCGGCTCCAAGATTTTGGGTCACAACTGCCGGGTCATCGGAAAAAAACTCCTCCCCGTCAAGCAACACCTTACTCACTTTTTCGCCCTGCGCGGTGATGTTGCCTGATTTATCAACCTGGATACCCGGCAGCCGCTTAAGCAGGTCCTCAACGGTTGCTCCGTCTTTGAGTGCGAAACTATCAGCGAGGTAAGCCAGGGTATCCCCACGCATTCGCATGGCTCCCGACTGTCGGCTGATCACTACTTCTTCCAGCAATTGTGATAATGGAGTCAGCGGAATGGTGTGGGCGGTAATGGGCTTGCCCTCAACCAAACTAATGGTTTCTATGTAGTCGGCGAACTTGGGATAACTGACCATCATGGTGTAGGTGCCAGCAGGAACCTTGCTGAAGCTAAAACTGCCGTCGGACCTGGACCTTACGAAACTAACCAGGGTGGAATCCTTTGTAGAGATTAGTGAAATGACCGCGTTTTCAAGTAAACGATTTTCGCCGGTATCCTTTACTGAGCCTGACAATTGGGGTTGTTGCGCATTCAGGACTGCCACGGCGAGAGTAAGTGACACACACAGGATTGTTCTGGTTATCATTAAGATTGGTTATGAAGCAATTTACCAATTGACACAGTCTCCCGGACGCACCCTGATGTTTTCTTTAGATGTATTTTTTTCTATGGGAATTCTTCAACAGATGCACTAAAGAAAAAATTCCATAAAGATTGGGGAATGAGGGAGAATCAGAGCGGAGAAGGGAGATTGATCGTACGAGTCAATTCGTAAGGTTGAATGGCGCTAGCTTCTTGGTTTGTCGGTCCGGAGCAGGTTGGAGTAGCCGCGGGCAATCATACGGCTGTGATCCGAGTTCCAGATCTCACACTGCACATTTGCGATCCTGCCTCCTTTTTTGATCACCAGAGTTTCGGCTGTGATCATCTCTCCTTCAGAGACAGTAGAAAAGTAATCAATTACGTTGTTCAGGGTGGTGTAGAAGTTGGGTTCGTCGTAGGAAAATAAAGTTGCACCAATGATATCATCAATGATCGCAGCTGAAACGCCACCATGAAGAATGTCAACCGGGTTGGTCATCTCCTTACGCACCTGGTATCTGAACACGAGTCTGCCTACATCGGCGCTCACCACGATCGGCTTGAGCCATTTTGTAAACGGTGATGGGGAACCGGAAAATTCCCTGCCAGTAAATGAACGAATCACTTCAAGTGCGGTCATTCGGAAATGTACCTCCAGGCTGTTAAATGAGGTCCGTTATTTCTCCAAGCCTCGCGGTTTCGCCTTCGTCCAGGTCATCATTCGGAGAATGAGCGCTGAACTCGGGATCAGCTTCAATGTCCTTGTCAGCCTGACGATGGGCCTGTTCAAATTCCTGGGCGCTCACAGAACGGTCGCCCTTTCCATTTGTGCGATCTGCACCATCAAGGTGCATTTTGTTTCTCTTGTCTTCCATGATCGTGAAATTTATTCCTAAATTACGATTCCTAAATGAGGATTATGCGAACTTTTTCCATTCTTTCTTTCGTATTTTTGTTTGCTATCACTTCTGGTGTTGCCCAGAAAAAACTGTCCGAAGGCTATTACGAGATCAGAACCTATCACCTTAAGAATGAGGCACAGGAGGCAATTACCGACCAATTTCTGAAAGACGCTTTTCTGCCCGCGCTCCATAGGACAGGAATTGCGGCTGCGGGTGTATTCAAGCCAATTGACAACGACACCTCGGCAGACAGAAGGGTCATCGTGCTGATTCCCTATCGCAATTTCTCAGAATTTGAAAATACAGAAGCAAAACTTCTAAAGGATGCTGCCTTTCAGAGCAGCGGCAGCGCTTACCTGAATGCGCCATTCGACTCGGTTCCCTACAAACGGATTGAAAAAACGCTGCTGAAAAATTTCGCCAGTGGTCACAGTGCCCAGGCACCAAAATTGTCTTCACCAAAAACAGAAAGGATCTACGAACTGAGAAGCTACGAAGGCCCGACAGAAAAACTTCATGCCGCAAAAGTCAAAATGTTCATCGTTGGAGATGAGATCAGTTTATTCAACCGTCTCGGATTCAGCCCAATCTT
>Ga0193752_1001863_pt1 | contig 16859 bp, 14 predicted proteins | sample H1c1metaG_FD_144924 | JGI IMG/M metagenome (GOLD analysis project Ga0193752, IMG submission 144924) | Soil microbial communities from a riparian zone of the East river system, Colorado, United States - H1c1 | ecosystem: Environmental > Terrestrial > Soil > Riparian zone | place: USA: East River... | reverse complement strand
CAGCAAATATTCGGTTCACGTCCATGTCGACAGCGGCAGTGACACGACCGTGGGCGTCACCGAGTCCACCACCTTTCCGGCGCTGAAGGCCGGGCTGTTCGCGCGAGCGTTCATCTTCATCCCCGGCGCGATGGCCACATCTCTCTTCAATGGTGATAGGCACAGCCGCTTGATCTACGCGCAGGGGGCGACTCCCTACGGCGAGTACGCGCTGGGGATCTGGAGCGGTGGCCTCATCCAGAATCACTACTCGAAGAGCGACGATTCGCAGGACACGAAGATGCTGCCACCCTTCGACCAGTGGTTCTGCCTCGAGTACGAGCTCGACAGCGCGGCGGGCAACGTCAAGGCGTATCTCAACGACGTGGAAATCATGGCGCTGCGTCACGACGGATGGCCAGCGTCGAATATCGACACGCTGATGTTCGGCGTGGATCGATACGGCAGCTTCCCGGTCGCGGAAGATATCTGGTTCGACGACCTCGTGGTCGACAGCAAGCGGATCGGCTGCGCGCGCTGATCCGAACTGGTGCGCGCACCTCGGCGCCCGCTGCGGCAGCTTGAGTCGATTCGCGGGCGTCGAACTCAAGCCTCACATAACGCTTGCCGAAGTCCTGCGAGCTGTCGACAATCCGCGCGCCACCGGACCATCCACCCACGGACGAACATGCTCGAACGCAGCCTGACTCTCGGCACACCGTATTCCGACAACGCCACGCGGGTGCTGTTCTGCGGCGCAGGCGAGCTAGGCAAAGAAGTGGTGATCGAGCTCAAGCGGCTCGGCTGCGAGGTGATCGCCGTCGATCGGTACGCACACGCGCCCGCAATGCAGGTAGCCGATCGCGCGCATGTGATCGACATGTTGGATGGCGCGGCGCTACGCGCGGTCATCGAACACGAGCGGCCGCACTTGATCGTTCCCGAGATCGAAGCGATCGCCACGAACGAGCTGGCGAAGCTGGAGGACGAGGGCTTCCGCGTGATCCCCACCGCGCGTGCGGCGCGGCTAACCATGCATCGCGAAGGCATCCGCCGCCTGGCCGCCGAGGAGCTCGGGCTGCCCACGTCGCCGTACGCGTTCGCCGACAACTTCGAAGACCTCGCGCGTGCGGCTCGGGGTATCGGCTTCCCATGCGTCCTGAAGCCAGTCATGTCGTCGTCGGGCAAGGGCCAAAGCGTGGTCAAGAGCGAAGCCGCTCTAGAGCAGGCATGGAACTACGCGCAGCAAGGCGGGCGCGCCGGCGCGGGCCGTGTGATCGTCGAGGGTTTCATCGCGTTCGACTACGAGATCACGTTGCTCACCGTGCGGCACCTCGCGGGTGGCGCGCTGCGCACCAGCTTCTGCGATCCGATCGGGCATCTCCAGATCGACGGCGACTACCGCGAATCATGGCAGCCGCAACCGATGTCGAGCGCTGCGCTGGAGAAGAGCCGCAGCATCGCCGAACGCGTCACGAGCGCGTTGGGCGGGCAAGGCATCTTCGGCGTCGAGCTGTTCGTGAAAGGCGACGACGTCTACTTTTCCGAGGTCTCGCCCCGCCCACACGACACGGGACTGGTCACGCTCATCTCGCAGAACCTCTCCGAGTTCGCGCTGCACGCACGCGCGATTCTGGGCCTGCCGATTCCCGCGATTCGCCGCCATGGCGTAGCGGCTTCTTGTGCACTCGTCGTGAAAGGCGACTCGGCTGAGATCCGCTACGGCAACCTGGACACCGCGCTCCAGGCGGAAGACACGGACCTCAAGTTGTTCGGCAAGCCCGAGATCCGCGGGGCTCGCCGTATGGGCGTCGGCCTCGCACTCGGCGCAAACGTCGAGCAAGCGCGCGAAAAAGCCCGCAACGTCGTCGCCGCAATCGACGTCAAGCTGTGAGCGCCGCGGCGTTCGACACGTCGCAGAGCGTCATCTACGACGCTCAGTTGCGCGCGTTCGGCACCAAGAACAAGAAACCGAGAGCATCGGCGCGCAGCGGCAGACCCGCATTGATGACGTCGATGCTGGCGTGCGATCCCACGATCGATGTCTGCCCCACCGGCAAGTTGAACGCACCACCATAACCGTTGCCTTGTAGTGTGGTCCCGGACGCCGCCGGATCGACCATCAGGCCACCGATCGTATAGAACACGCGCGTCGAGTGGGCGCCGGCGCGACTGTAGGAAACCGTCACCCCGGACGCGTACGCGCTCGTAGCCGCAGTCGCGTCGGCGAAGCGCACAGGCAAACAGTTCTGCGCACGAAAGATGATGTGACTGGCGTCGCTATGAACCTCGGATTGCAGCATTGTCGCCAGCACACTGAGCCAGCTGCGCTGGAAAATGTTGAGTGTGAAGCTGGTCACGACCCGATACATCGGCTGACTCGAATACGCGATCACCGGAAAATAGGCGGGACCGGCGTCGATCAAAAAGTAACCGAAGAAGCCCGATTGCAACTGCAGCGTCACGTATCCGGTGTCATCCGTCGTGCCTGTGCTGCTGAGGCCGCCACCGAGAGCACAACCCGGATCGACGCCCTGGCACGCGCTCACCGATACGTCTTTGATGCCTTGATTCGAGAGCGGATCGACGATGCGCAGTACGACGTTGTATGCGTCGGGCAGGTTCGGCCAAACATACTTATCGACACAGCCCCAGCGCACGTTACAGGTCTCATCACATTGTTCGACCATGCATTGCAGCAACGCGTCGGCGTCAGTGGACAGTTCCATCGCCGGCGAGATCGGCATCTTGAGATCTTTGCACGCATCCCCGCACGCCAAGCGCTGGGCGCTGCATTGGCTCGCCAGGCACTCACCACACGCGCCGTCGGCGCCTGTCACGATGGCCTCGAGCGCATTGCTCCCGGCGTCGACACCGTTCGAGCTCATGATCCCCTGATCGCCCGACACTTCGTAACCCGGTAGCACGCAGCTCGCGGCTGCAACCCCGAGCACGATGCTCAAGGCGACATCCCGACGCAGAGCTCCGCCCGTCATAGTCGACCTCGCAGACCCACGGATCCAGGACCCAACATGGGCTCCAGCCTCGATTGTGCAGTGCGCTGATGTTCCGACGGGCGCGTCAGCAGCAACGCGCCGCCGAGCACGGTGAAGACGCCGCCCGCGATCAAAGTGGTCGTGGACGCCGTGCGCAACGCATCATAGCGCTCCACCGTGCTTCGTTCGGCCATGCCGCACGTGCCGTTCGGGCAACGATCCTCGAGCGTGCCCTTGTCGCCGATCGCCAGGCCACTCGTCACACCGAATCCGATCAAGCTCGCGATGCCGGTGACAAGGCTGACATAACCCAAGGTCGATTGGAGAGAACCCCCGTGGCTCGCGGTTTCGGCCGGTGCGCGTGCTTCCGAGCTGGACAGCAGCGGTTCCGGCAACCTCGCACCGGCGCGAGCGATCGCGGAGCTCGCCGTGTCTGGCGCGAGATTCAGTACCAGCGTGGTGCGATCGCCACCCTCCACATTCAATCGGCTATGCGAGGTCTGATGCCCCGAAGCGCGCGCTTCGATGTCATGAATGCCCGCCTCCGAGAGCAACTCGGTCTGATCGAGTAGTAAGGCTGCGCGACCATCGACCAACACGCTGGCCTCGGGTGGATCGAGATGCACCCGAAAGCGACCGATGTGTCGATTGGACCTCACGATCAAATCGAACACTTGCTTTTGCTGCTCGTCGGTCAACGGTTTGCGCGTGTCGGCCCGGGCGCGCTCGAGGTTCCAGACCGCGTCGACATAGTCGCCGAGATTGAACGAACACATACCGATGGTTCGCAGCGTGCGCGCCGTTGGATCCAGCTCGTGCGCGCGCCGAAAGGCCGTGCGCGCTTCAGCAACTCGTCCCGCGTCATAGGCCTGCAGCCCGTCTTCAATGAAACGGTCGTAAGCACTCGCGGATACCGTTGTAGGCGAAGGTGTGGATTGCGCGCGCGCGGTCACCCCACCTCTAACAGTCATCTCCGCGACCAAACAGCCACTGCAGACTAAACACCACACCAGTGAACGCCGGCGATGCATATCTGCCTCCGCGACCTTGGGTGCTTGCGCATCTGGACTGACAGGCGCAACCATAACCTTCTTCATATCAAAGGTCACACGCCAAACGTTGTATTGCGCTTCACTTAGCAGCGCGACCGAACACGTAAGATGGCAGTGAGCTTCAGTGGGCCAGGTGCGCGGCTCACTGGTGATCGCGACAAACTCGAGGGGACGAGGACTGCGCAATGACTGAGAGCGAGTTCAGAAAATTGTCGAGCTCCGGACCACTGTTCAGAGCATCCGAGCTCGAACGCGGTTTGGATGATGCGCTCGATGATCTCGAGCAGGGCGCGATGCCGGAGCCCGGCGGCCTGATCGGAGGCAAGTATCGCGTCGAACGCTTGATCGCTTGCGGCGGCATGGGCGCCGTCTACGAGGCCACGCATAAAGTCAGCGGTAAGCGCGTTGCAGTCAAATGGATGCTGCCGGCGCTCGGGCAAATCAAGGGCGCGCGCGAGCGCTTCATCCGCGAGGCGTGCGCGACCGCGCGGATCGCGCACCCCAACGTCGTCGACATCTACGACGTCGGCAGCGAGAGCGGCTCCGTGTATTTGGTGATGGAATATCTGCGCGGCGAAACGCTGGCGCAACGCATGGCGCGGGGCGCGCTGAGTGAGCAAGAGGCGATCGCGTTGTTGCTACCCGCGCTGCGCGGCGTCGCCGCGGCCCATGCGCACGCTGTGATTCACCGCGATCTCAAACCCGACAACATCTTCCTGTGCTGCAATGAAGAGGGCGAAGAGCTCGAGCCCAAAGTGCTCGACTTCGGCATCTCCAAGATCACGACCGACGAAGTGCGTGATTTGGCGATCACACACAGCGGCGCGGTGCTCGGGACACCTTACTACATGTCGCCGGAACAAGTGCGTGGCGCGCGCGAGGTCGATGCTCGCACCGATGTCTACGCGTTCGGCGTGATGTTGTTCGAAGCGCTGACAGGTCAATGGCCGTTCGATGCCGAGACCTACAACGAGTTGATCGTCAAAATCGCGACCGAGCCAACGCCGCGTGCGTCCGATCGCAACCCCGACTTGCACCCTGAGATTGTCGCGGTGATCGAGCGCGCGATGGCGCGCGAGCCCGAGGCGCGATTTCCCAACATCGAGAGCCTGGCGTTGGCGCTTGAACCTTTCGCGGGCGGCGTGCGTTTCCGGATCACGCGCGCATCAGTCGACAGCTCGTTGAGCGCCGGTGACTTTACGTCGGCGCGCGTGAACGCGATGTCACGCAGCGGGCCTTCGGCACTCGACATCCGCACGCTCGACTCGAACACGATTCAACCCGCGCCGCTGCGAGCCGCACCGCAGCGCCTACGCGCCCGAGTGATCATCGCTGCCGTCGCGCTCGTCCTGTGTGCGGGCTTGGGTGTGCTGGTGCTGCGCGGGCGGCGGGCCGAGAGCGCATCGACCGCTCGCGCGGGATCGCAGCCGACAGCGGCCAACCTGGCCGCGCCGCCGGCGGTTGCAGTGAAAGCTCCGGCTCCTGGTGTCGAGACTTCGCTGAGCGCGATTCAGGCGGTTTCTGCGCCTGCGAACGCGACAGAGAGCAATCACACCACTGGGCCGCGCATCGCCGCAACCAAGAATTCCAAGCGCCCAGTCGTGCTGCGCGACAAGCGCTGGAACCCGGCACCGCCGCCCACGCCCGAACCCGTCGCGAACAAGCGCCTGCCGCAAGACTGGGACGATCGCATTTCTGTGGACGCGCCGCGGCTCACGCGTGCGGCGGATCTCCCGGCCGGCCGCATCGATTCTCGCGACTTTCGGTGAGGAAGGCGGGCGTGAGCTGTGACGCACGAGCCCAGCTGACGCGCCAGCTCACCTGGCGCTACGCCTGTTCGTGCTGTGTGTCAGCGCTCGTGTAAGCAGCCGTGCGCTCGAGGTCTTCCTTGATCCACCGCAGAGTGCGCTCGAATGAGCGTTGGAGGACGTAGCCGAGCGCGTAGTCGAGCAGCGCGCCCACGAGCGGCACTGCGACCTTCCCGCGTGTCTCCCACTCCAGCTCGGTTTGGTCGCCTCGCGCAGTCAACTGCATGCAAGTTACTCCCGGAGCAGGAATCCGTGCTCTAATTCCTGCCTTGCTTCGAGCTACTGTCACCTACGCACTGTTGGGCGCGCTGGCGGTCACGATGCTCGGGCATTTGCTGCGCGATCGGACGGCGGTGCTCGCGTTGATCATGTTCGTGCCGGTGCTTCCGATCGTGCTCGTCACGATCGGCTGGGATGCGGTGCTGCGCGGGCGTGCGCTTCGCATACGCTGGCTGTTCACAGCGCTCGCCATTGGCTGCGGTGCACTGGCGCTGAGTTGGCAGTGGCGGCCGGCGCAAGCGCCGGAGTCGGGATCGTCCGAGAGTCAGCTACGCATCGTGCAATGGAACACGCAATGGGGCGGATGGAATCGGGAGACGTTCGAGCGCGTTCTGGATGGGATCGACGGTCAGCACCCGGACATCGCGTGCCTCAGTGAGGCACCGAATACGTTCGCCCTCGAGCGTGCCTGGGCCAAGCGGCATCCCGGCTGGTCCATTGCGGCGGCAACTGACACAAGCAACTATTCGTACGCGTACAACCTCGCCCTACTTTCTCGCTACCCGGTGCAGAAGCGAGCTGAGTGGGCGCTGTTCAACGGACACGCAGTGTTGTTCGAGGTAGGGCTGCCCTCGCGGATGTTCCGTGCGCTGGTCGTCGACTTGCAAAGCTCGCCTCGATCGCCCCGCTCGCCGAGCATCCGGCAAGCTGCGCAGCTTGTAGCGGCGCGCGCCCGAGCAGGTGCGCCCGTCGACGTCGTGCTCGGCGACTTCAACACGCCAGCACGCTTCCTGGGCTTCGATGCGCTTGCAGCTGCGGGCGGCGGCTATCGGCTCGCCTCTCTCTGGTCGGGCCACTGGCGAGGCACCTGGCCGGCATCCATGCGAATGCCGTTCTTCGACATCGATCACATCTGGGTCAGCCACAGCTGGAGGATCCAGCGCAGTCAGTTCTTCATCGGGTACAGCGATCACCGCGGCCAGCGCGTCGACTTGCGATTACCGTGACCGCGGCGAACGCGTGCGAGGCGTTCTCTGTCATGTCGCCACTCTGGCTCAGTTCCCCTTGAGCAGACCCAGATCATCGAGCTTATCGGCCGTCGCCGAAGCCACCTCCGCGACGAGTGCGTCTACGTTTTTAGGATTTGTGGTCTTGCTCTTTCCTTCCCACACCAGCTGATTTTGGGCGAACGAGTAGACCCGAGTGTCGACCGAAACGATCGTATCCGTATACACGTCGACAGGTGCTACCCACGGCGAACCCCAGCCGACTGCGTAGTAGCCTCCCCAGAACGGATCGTAGTCAGGGTCGGTCGTGACGTGCGTCTGTATCTCTTTCCCGACCGGATGCATGACGACGGCCCCTTTGAAGTTTCCTTCCTCGAGGGCAGCGCGCACTTGGGCTTCGTCGGACGGTTTTGTCCCGGCGGTGACCCGGTACAGGGCGACGCCGTCAACACCACGCTCGGACAGCTCTTTCGCGAGCATATCCTCCGCTGCCTTTCGCGAGCCGCTGTCGGCCATCATGACCACTGCCGCTACTTTTTCGCCCTTCAACTCGAGCGGATGAGCAGTCGGTGACTTCCAGGAAGAGACAAAACTCGTAGTCGACCCGCACGCGGCGAGTAGTAGCGCAGCGACTAAAGGCAGGAGCGTCTTGATTTGAAACATCACATCCTCCAAGGCAGTTGCTTCTTCGGCCTGCAGAACGAAGCAGGCGATGTACGTCGGTGCTCTCGCAAGGCGAGTGCCAGCGGCTGCGTACCGACCAGCGAGAAGAACTAGAGCTGCGCATCCGTTCGATCGTCGGACGGTGAGCTCCCGCGCGCGTTCGCTGACAACTCAAAACGCAGTGCTAACATTTCACCCCATGCGGGATGCCTACGACGAGTGCCTGCGCGTGGCAGCGCGATGCGCGCGCGACCGCGCCGACGCGGGCGACCTCGTCCAGACCGTGTTTCTGCAAGCGCTCGAGCGCGGCGTCTCCGATCTCGACCTACCCGATCGCCGAGCCTGGCTGCGCGGAGCACTCCGCCGGCGCGCACTGTTCGAGGCGCGCGTGGCAGGGCGTCGACGTCGGCGCGAGAGCCGCTGGAGCGACGCTGGCGGCTCGGCCAATCCAGCATCGCCAGCGCCCTGGCAGTTCTCCGCCGAGTTCCTCGCCCAGCTGCAGCCGTCGGTCCGTGCGCTGGCCGCGCTCGCATCGGCCGATCTGAACCCAGACGAGATCCGTTCGGTCCTGCGCCTCAGCGGCACCGCATTTCGCAAGCGGCTCAGCCTGTTGCGGCGCTTCGTGCGCGACGCGTCCGAGTCCGGCCTCAGCATCGTCGTGACCCGAAACACCGTCTACGCGCTCGGCCCCGCGCGGGCGACAGTGATCGAGAGCTTGCGCCGCCGCCCCCAATCGGTGCTCGGCACCCACGACCCAGACGGGCACCTTCTGATTATCGCCGTCCACACTCCGGAATCGACATCCACGTAGCTCACACTTCAGCTCGGCGCGGCAACTCCAGCACATGACCACTCAATACAAGTTCGATGGGATCGCGATCATCTTCCTGGTCGCGGATTTGGAGCGCACACGTGCGTTCTACCGAGATGCGCTCGGCGTCACGCTGCAGGTCGAGGAGGGCTATCTGACCTGCAAGCTCCCGGGATCCGAGCTGCTGTTCTTCCAGGGCGATCCGAAGCCGGGCACGTCCCCTCAGATCGTGTTCGGGCTCGAACAGGGCGGGATCGACACACTGGTGGAGAGGCTCGTGCAGCAAGGCGTGCAGGTCGTGACTCCCGTGTCCGAGGCGCCGGGCGGTTGGTCGGTCGAGTTCCGCGACCCCGACGATCACCCGCTCGCGTTCTACCAGAACGGGTCGCTGTCACGCCGGCTCGAGTAGCAAGCGCGCGACTCCGCCGAACGTTCACGCTCCGGCCCGAGGCCGCGGCGCGCGCGCCCGCACGCGAACGCGGCAGACAGTTGTTAGAGGCGGCGCGAAAGAAATTCTTTTTCCCAGCCTCAGCGCTGAGTTAGGCGCCGACTCCGATTGCGACGCCGGTTCGGATGAAATACTCGGCAACCGCGACTGCGGCCTCACTCGCACTCATGGGCGACGTCACGGTTCTGGCTGCAGTCACGACCAAGACGCCCACATGCCGGTGTGCGTCAGCAGCCATGCACTGCAAAAGAACGGGTCGCCACGAGGTGTCTGCGGAGTCCGTCCACGAAGCGTGGAGCGACACTTCGTGCGAACCGTCGTCGGACACGAATGCAGTCGCCATGTCCCCGCTCTCGAGCTGATCATTCCAAAAACCCATGACCGAGGCAGTCAACATTGCCGAGGGCGAGAGCGCCGCGTGTGAGGCCGCGTGCACGAGCCCTTGCTTGCGCATTACATACAGATGTCCGGCAGCGCCGCCGTGCGCTTCGCACAGCATTTGGAGTGCATGTCGCGCGCGCTCGTCCGAATTCTCGATCGCATCCAACATTTGACCAATCGTTGTGGCCACCGTCACGTGGTCGTTCCCGACTTGGGGGCTCGTAAAGTGAGCGAGCGCGTCGTCAGCGGGTCGCAAGCTGCGGATACCAGCGGCTCGCGCCTCGAGCATCAGGCGCTCGTAACGCGCGCCCAGCGACGACGCGCGGCCAGGTCGATACTGCCCCGCCGTCAGCTGCGTGTACGTTTCGACGGCCGTATGATCGCCCGCCCAGATCGCGATGCGCGCTCGCGCTTCGTAGATGAGCCCGAGATTCAGGCCTGACACTCCGAGCTCGCGCTGCGCTGCGATCAAGCGCTCCAACCGCGCTGCCGCCGCGGTGTGATCATTCAGCTTGGCTTCTACGAGCGCTACGGCCCTTTCGATTTCGAATCGGCTAATGCCGATCCCGTGCTCGCGGCATTTGTCGAGAGCCTGCTCGCCGAGTTTTTGGGCTTCGGCATATTGTCCACGCTCTACCAAAGTTTCGATGTACCCGCTCGTGACGCGCGGCCACGCGGAGATCACGCGGCTGGAATCGGCGGCATTGGGCTCGCACAGCGGCATCGCCAACTCGAACGCTTCACATGCGCCTGCGAGATCTCCGCGCAAACGCTGGAACACTGCGTCCGCCAAATGCTCGTAGACGCGCCAACCCAGGTGCTTGGAAGCCAAACTGACGATTCGGTCACGGATACGCTTTACACCGATCATGTCGCGCGCTGCGGCGTGAACACTGAGCTCCACCGCGGCCAGGTTCGCGAACATCTGAGTCGCGCTCGCTTGGAGGCCCAGAACTTCGGCCTTGCGCCTGAAGCTCTCCGCTCCCGCGAAGTCGCCGCGTAGCATGCAGACAGTCTTGCGCAGATACATTGCGCTCACGCGTTGGGTCGGCTCGCGATCCAAGATTTCAGCCCAGTTGGCAGCACTCTCGAGCCCGAGCTGTGCTTCGAGCGCGCCCACCCCGAAAGCCACCGCGTTGCGCACGAGGGTTACGTTCCGCAATTGTTGCTCGTTTACCTCGCTGAGTTGCGCATAGAGTTCAACCCATCGCGCACGCGCGTTTTCGGGACGGGCGAGCCCGAGGCTCTCGATGGTCGCCAGCGTGTTTTGCCAGATCGCACGCAGCAGTGGGGATAGTGGAGCGAACGGTTCGAGAAGCCCCGGTAGCGTCGCAAGCAAGCGAACGTTCAGCGCATTTGCACCGACCGCGATTGAGGCGACGCAGTAATTTACGAGATGCTTGATCGCTTCCTCTACGCGGTAGACGCGCGCGTGTTCGGGTGTCGCCGCGTACTGCTCGTTCGCCCGTTGCAACGCATTCGTGAGCCGCTGCATCGCTGCCTGCGCGTCGTCTTCGTTGCGGTAGAACTCGAGCCCGCAGTCATGCTCGAGCTGCGAGAGTACGAGCGGTGCGATCCGGTTGAATGTGTTCGGGTCGGCAGAGCTGTGCAGCAACACCCAGCGGCGGAGTTCGTTCAGGGGCCGGGGTTTCCACCCGAGAATCAACGCGGCGTCGTGGGCCTGTACTAACACCTGGGCGATCTCGGGGACTGTCATCTGCGAAGAGCTCGCTAGTTCGTTGGATTCGGAGCTTGCGCTCAAAACTTCGCCGAGCAGTTCCAGAGCGCGCTCCGCCGCGCCTGCGGCCAACATGTGCCGCACGGCTGCGAGTTGCGACGTGCCCTTCCGCAAGTACAACTCTGCGAGCGCTCGATGTTGGGCATGACGCTCGGTCTCCTCCAACGAGGCGAGCAGCGCACCGCGGATTGCCTCGTGAGCCAAAACGTAGCCCCGCCCATCGCCACTCGTGATCTCGTTCGTCACGAGCTCGGCGATGAGTGCGTGTATGAGCTGCGGTGCGACCTCGGGCGCAAGCTGAGCATAGTCCTCTGCGGTGAAGCTCTCGTACGTGGCAAGCGCCTGCGCTTGGCCAAGCCGGCGTGCGACAAGACTCAGAGCCCTCACGCGCTCCCGAAATACTGCGTCCATGCTCTCGGGCAGATCTGCATCAGTCAGCTGTTCAGGTAGGGTCCAGCTGCCTGATGCGTAGCGGATCAAACCGCTGTCGACGAGATGCTGTGCGAGCGCGATACATTCACGTGGGCGTCCGCGTGCCAAGGCATGAACGCGTGCGCTCAACAGTGATAGGTTGGCCGCGTCGCTGAACAGCGAGGTCAGCAACGCTTCGGTCTCCGCCGCCGTCAGCGGCCGGAGTGTCACGACCTTGCAATGGCTGCTCAGGATTTCCAGCCCAGAGCCATTCCCAGCGACGCAACTCACCGCAGTCGCGCACACCAGCAAGCGGCGACTCGGCGCACGGTGCGCGAGCGCCGCGAGCAGCGCGAGCGAACCGGCGTCCACGCGATCCACGTCGTCGATCGCGATTAGCAACGGATGGCGATGGCTGACAGCGAGAAACCAACGTGCGAGCGCAGTTTGTAGCGCGAGTTCTTCTGCCGGTGTTGAGTTCCAGCTGCGGAGGGATACCCGATCCGGGCTGTCGGCCGGCTTGCTCGGGGTCGTCACTTCGAAAAGAGTCTCGACGACGTGCTCCTCGCGCGCGACCGAGAGCGCGAGTTGCGGGCAAGCGTCGATCAGATGTTGCGATAGCGCACGAGCCACGGCGAATCGACCCTCACTCGCGCTCGCACGAAGCACGGTTACTCCAGCGGTCTTCGCTTCGACCACGCAAGCATCGAGTAGACGTGAGCGCCCGAGCCCTCGGCCGGCTTCGACGAGAAAGCCGCTGCCGCGTTCGGCCAGCGCCGATTCGAGCTGCCGAAGAAATATCGAGAGCAGATCCTCACGACCCTGCAGCGTCGGTGTCACGAGGTACGCGCGCGAAACACTCGCGGGTTCGTTGCGATCGAGGTTCGCAATCGACGCCAACTGCTGCATGACCTCGAACGCGCTCGACGGTCGCGACGAGGGATCGATGTTCAGCAGCGCCATCACGAGCGCGTCTAGCTCCCTCGGCACATCCGACGCGAAGGTCGATGGTGGGGCGGGCCGAGCACGCCAAGCGTGTACCAAATCCGCGATCACGCGCGCGGGATACGCTGCCCTACCTGTCAACGCGAAGTACAAGGTTGCACCGAGCGAGTACAGGTCGGTCCGAGCGTCGAGCGTGGCGCCGTCCAGCGTTTCCGGCGCGATGAACGACGGAGTTCCCACGATTTGACTGCTAGGTCCGACGGGAGCGAGCGCACCAAAGTCGATCAGTTTGACGCGGTTCGTTGGCGTGCAGCGAACGTTGCGCGGACTCACGTCGCGGTGCACGAGTCGCCGAGAGTGAATCAACGCGAGCGCAGAACACACGTCGAACGAGAGCTCACAGGCCGTACGCCACTTCATGGGCGAACGCTCACGCAGGTCGCCGCTATCGAGAAGCTCCATCGTGTAGTACGGCCCGGAAGCGTCGATGCCGTAGTCGTAGACTTCGACGACGCGTGGGTGGGCTAGCTGTGCGAGCGTGTGATACTCGCGCTCGAACATGGCCGTCAGCGTGCGGTGTTGCGCGGCTTGTTCCGGAAGGAGCAAACTTTTTAGCGCGACCTCGCGTTGCGCCGTGGAGTCGTAGGCACGGTACACACGTGCCATGCCGCCGCGGCCGAGTTGGTCGAGAACGCGATAGCGTCCCCCCCCTATTATTGTTTGCGGATCCAGTCCGCAGGCATCGGATGGGAGACCTTGCACACTCACCCCGTCGGCACGCGGGTCACGCATGTCGCGCGATCGAGCATATCGGGTTGAAAAGGTCGCGTCTAAACCTGGTTTGACCGGCAATCTGCACGAGCCATCACGTCGACATCATCCGCGCTGGACGTACACAATCCAACGTAGTCGCACACGTTCGCCGCTTGGAGCGGCAGCGCGTGGAGCGGCCTTACGCCACTCCAGCGGCGCTCGGGCCCGGAGAGCCCGCGCGTTTCGTAGCCAGTTGATTCAAGCCCGGCGCTCGGCCCGCGCGCAGAGTGCTCGGCATGATTCCAAACCTCGTTTTATTCACGGTGTTCGGCGGTCTACTCGGCCTGCGCTCGCTCGGTGTCTCCGCGCTTCGCGAGCATAGCTGGGTCGTGTTCCTCCGCTGGGCGCTCAGTTGCATGTTCCTCCTCACCGCCTCGGCGCACTGGGGACCGATGCGGGCCGATCTCGTGCGGATGGTGCCACCGGGATTTCCCAATCCAGGCTTGCTCGTGACGATCAGCGGCATTGCGGAGATCGCGGGCGCGATCGGCCTGCTGATTCCGCGCGTCGCACGATTCGCGGCAGGCGGACTCGTACTGCTCCTACTCGCTGTGTTCCCCGCGAACGTGCATGCAGCACAGGCGGGCCTCAGCCTCGCAGGCGAGCGTGTCTCGCCACTCATCATCCGATTGCCCGAACAGTTGCTCTACCTGACCGCCATGTTGGCAGCGGGCATAGGCCGGACTCGCCGCTCGAAACTGACGCACGCGGAAGCGGTTTAGCGAAGTGTTTGAGGCTCGCAATTGTCAGTCGCTTGTCCCCATCAGCTGCGGGCGCCACGAATAGCGCGGATGCTGCGAGTCTGCAGCACACGCTGAGCGTCGCGCCCGCAGCGGCCGTTGGACGACCGCGCGCCCCCTCCGAGCTAACGCCAGCTCAGTCGGGCGAGTCCACCCAGTGCTTGATTAGCCACTCGAGTGCGACTGGCGCCGCGCGCAACGTAGCGTCGAGTTCCAGAACAGCACGCTCCTCTGCCGGCGACGACGAACCATGTGCGCGCGGGTAAAGCACCCAAGTCGACAGTGCATAGTGGTGCAACAACGGCTCGAACCGATGAGTTTGGAACCGTTCGAACACCAGTTCGGCTTCGTCCGCACCGTTGCACGCAGACAAAGCGCGAGTCGCATCGAACAGAAGCGCGCGCAGATCCTCGAATGCGCGCTCGGGATCGTCCACCACGCTTTCCAGGAGCGCTTCGAAGCCACCCTCGGAGAGTCCAGCTTCGCTCGCGGCTTCGGCCATGATCGGCACTTGCGACTCGATGAAGTTCGAGTCAGGAACGTTTCGCAAGAGTCGCCCCACCAGATACAGGTCGAATGCGCTCGCGATCGATTCGGCGAAGAGCAGCGCAGCTGCACTTGGTGCGGCTGTGTCGTTCTTCGAAACCAGCCGTTCCAGCTGCGGCCCGGCGAGACAGTGCCAAGCGACGTGCGCGATCGTGTCGGCCGGAACGTGCGTCTCGCACAACACATCGGTCGTCTCTTTTGCATTCCAGAATGTCAGATTCAGGAACAAAGCACGGTCCCAGCTCAGTTGGGTACCTTCGGCAGGAACGCGAAACCGGTGCGAAGAAGCGCGAAGCGACCGCTTCAGCTTCGCGTATTCCGCCACGTGCGCGAAATCGGCTTCATCGACGATCGTCAGCTCGTCCATTGTGACTGTGCGGAGCGGCATGAGCGGACACTACGTGGATTGGACGGCGGTGTGTTCGAATAGTGAATCCTGACTACTCGCGATGGTCGATCGAGCGGATATCGTTTCAAATTTCGCTGAATACGCGACGAGCGTGTTACCCAAACATGATGGCGAGATGGCTCACGGGATCGAAGCGTTCGGGTTGGGTAGTCTGCACCGGACTATTCGCGTTCGTGCACGCGTGTTCGTCGTCGCCGGACGGCCCCAACGCTGCATGCAAGCCCGGTACGATCCAAACATGCAAGTGCGCGAACGACTCGGAGGGCCGCTCGACCTGTCTCGAGAGCGGCGACGCATTCAGCAGCTGCATGTGCGACGAAGGGCCCGATTCGAAAGCCGGACAAAGTGCAGCTGCGGGAGCATCCGGGTCCAATGAAGCGGCTGCCGGAGCGTCGGGGTCCGCTGGAGGCGGCCTGCCGCCGTCCGCTGCTGGCACAGGCGGCGCTGGCGGCACGGGCGGCATGTCGACGATGGGCTCCGCTGGAACGATGTCCATGATCGATCCGTCCGTAGCGTTCGTGACAGAACCGATGGATGACGCGGTTTACGTGTTCGATCAGTCGAAAGTTCGCACGTACAACATCGTGATTGCGCCGGCCGACCTCGCCACGATCGACAAACAGCCGTCCGCAGAACTTTGGGTGCCGGCTCAGCTCGAGTTCGAGGGCAAGAGCTACGGGCCACTCAAGGTCCGTTACAAGGGTTCAGAAGGTTCGTTCAAAGCGCCGTGCACGACGGACGGCCCCGACGATGCGAAGTCGGGCAAATGTTCGATCAAACTCGGCTTCGATGAAGTCGACGAAAACGCGCGCTTTTACGGGCTCAAGAAACTCAACCTCCACGCGATGAACCACGACAACTCTTTGCTACGCGATCGCTTGGGCTACAGCTTGTTTCGCGATAGCGATGTCGTCGCACCGCGCGCGGCACACGCGAAGGTGATGATCAACGGCGCGCTCGAAGGTTTGTTCATCGCAGTCGAGCAGGTCGACGGGCGTTTCACGCGCGCGCGGTTCAGTGAAGGTGGTGAAGGCAATGTCTACAAGCAGAGCTGGATCACGACCGGCGGTGAGACTGAGTTCGTGAACGCGCTCGAGACGAACTCCGAAGTGCACGACGTCAGCGGCATGTTGGATTTCAAGACATCCGTTCAAACCAGCGCCGATGCCACGCAAAAGTTCATCGACCGTGCCTATGTGGCGCGCTATCTCGCAGTCGACCGCGTGATCGTGAACGACGACGGTGCGCTGCACTTCTATTGCGATCCGAATAGTTCCAACTACAGCGTCGGCAACGGCAACTACTACTGGTACCAGTCGGCGGAGACGAAGCGCTTCTGGTTGATCCCTTGGGATCTCGACCTCGCGTTCGACGGAACGCCGTGGGTGACGATCCATCCGAAGTGGAACGCAACTGCAGAGTGTAAGTGCGTCGCGCCAACCACGGGTTACGCCGCGCAGATGCCGCCTTCGTGTGATGGACTGGTGAAGAACTTCGTGATGTGGAAAGACGACTATGAGGGCGAAGTCGACAAGTTCATCCAAGGTCCGTTCTCGGCCGCGCGCGTCGACGAGAAGCTGACTGCATGGACGGCGCAGATCAAACCGTTCGTGATGGAAGCTGCGGCTGTCCACGGAGCTCCGGCCATCGACGACTGGGAGTACTCCGTGAACCAGCTACGAATGAAGGTCGAATCGCAGCGCGCCAATCGCGGATACAAATACGAGTGAGCCGATGACGACGAAGCGAACGTCTTGCGCATTCAGCTCGGCATGCTCGGAAACTGCGGCATCTCGAGGGGGTTTGCCCAGTCCATGCGAGCTTCGTGAACATCTCCAACTCACCTCGTGCATTTTGCACGAGGCCGCCCACGTCGCGGGCGCTCCAGGCGAT
>Ga0193752_1001862_pt1 | contig 16859 bp, 15 predicted proteins | sample H1c1metaG_FD_144924 | JGI IMG/M metagenome (GOLD analysis project Ga0193752, IMG submission 144924) | Soil microbial communities from a riparian zone of the East river system, Colorado, United States - H1c1 | ecosystem: Environmental > Terrestrial > Soil > Riparian zone | place: USA: East River... | reverse complement strand
CGCCAATGCGTGCGGTGGCCGTGTCGCCGCCTTTGCGAGTGAAGATTTGAATGACGCCGCCGATCGCATCGGAGCCGTACAAGCTTGAGCGCGGGCCACGGACGATTTCAACGCGCTCAATCTGTTCGACGGGCAGAAATTCAAAGGCCGTAAACCCGGCGGTGACCGAACCGGCGCGCACGCCGTCGATCAATACGAGTACGTGTTCACTTTCGGTGCCGCGCACGAAGGCGCCCGTTAGCTTGCCGAGGCCGCCTTGCGATGTGACATCGATGCCGGTTTGATAGCGCAGCAATTCCTGCACCGATTGCGGCTGCAAATGTTCGATGTCGGCGCGGGTGATCACGTCGACGTCGCCGATGATTTCATCGATGGGCTGCGGCACGCGTGTGGCCGTGACGACCACCTCGTCAAGCGTGGCCGCGTGCGCATGAGCGCCCAGTAACGTGGCTGCAATGGCAATCGATAAGTGACTTAAAACGGAAGACGGACTGCGACCCATTGTTGTTCTCCCCATGCTCGCCCGCATGGCTTAAAGCTCTAATTCCAGCCGGGGAGGAGGGGCAGCAACCGATCCCAAGAAATTGGGTGCGGTGAACGTGCCCATCGCCCACCGCGATTGGTCGAAATACCTTTCGGTACAATTCTGTAGGTCGGTCTCCGGGCTTACGAGCAGGTTTCCCTCCCCGCATCGCCTTCCCACGCTAATGCGCAGTGGCTTGTGATGCAGGGTGCCGCCTCTTGCAAAGCGACCGTCTCGATTACCGTTGCGGGGGCAGCGCCGGAATGTTCGGATTCGAAGATCCAATTCACCGGCTTCCCAGGGTGTCTCGCTTGCGCAAGGCACCACCTACGGAGCGCGCACGGTAGGGGCGAGGCGGCGCGCTGTCAAGCGCATCGCGTAGCGATGCGCTTGACGCGAGGCTGTGGGCTGTGGGCTGTAGGCGGTAGCCAGAGTGGAAGAGGGGACTTCAGATCAACTCACATCGCATATCGAATGCTCAGCTTCGACTCGTTCGAATCCGACTCTGGACCTACAGCCTACAGCCCACAGCCTAGCCCGCAGGGCCCTGTCGACACTGCCACACCCAACCGACTACCATAAGCGGTCAATAGCCCACGACCGCGACTTCCTAATGAGCTCACCTTTTCTCACCGCCGCTCTCGATGCCGCTCGCGCTGCCGCAGAAGTGATTGGTCGCTACTACCGCAAGAATTTGTCGGTGACTGTCAAAGCGGATAAGTCGCCGGTCACGCAGGCGGATGTCGAAACCGAGCAGGTAATCCGCAAGATCCTGTCGGAACGATTTCCTACGCACGGCTTTTACGGCGAGGAAACCGGCAGCAACGGTCTAGACAACGAATATCTATGGCTAGTCGATCCCATCGACGGCACCAAGGCGTTCGTGCGCGAGTACCCGCTGTTCTCGACGCAAATCGCCCTGATGCATCGCGGTAAGTTGATTGTCGGCGTTTCTTGCGCGCCGATGTACGGTGAAATTGCGTGCGCAGAAGTGGGCGTTGGCGCTTGGTTGAACGATAAGCGCATCGGCGTCAGCACGGTTGATACGATCGAAGGCGCGGCGATTTCTGCCGGCAACTTGAAGACCTTGGCGCTGAGCGACAAGTGGTCGAAGTACGGTGCTCTGGTGGCGCGTTCGCATCGCATTCGCGGCTACGGCGATTTCCTGCACTATCACTTGCTGGCAGCCGGCAAGATCGATGTGGTGATCGAGTCGGACGTAAACATTCTCGATATCGCGGCCTTGTCGGTCATCGTTGAAGCGGCCGGTGGGACGTTCACCACGCTTGATGGCAAACCGATTGGATTGGATACAACAACGGTGCTCGCCAGCAACGGCAAGTTGCACGGGCCCGTTGCAGACGCATTGGCCTGATTTAGCGGAAGAGTTAGACCGCATCTACAACTACTTCGTCACCCAGTTGCAAGTGCGTCGGTATGATGGGTTTACGCCGGAATGACGGGCATCCGAAAAGACGGGAGTTGATGGAATGAAGTCGCTGAAGCCGGTATGGTGCTCATTGTTTCTGCTTGTCGGATCGGTATCGATGGCACATGCGCAGGCGGCCCACGAATTCAAAGATGTCGTCTATGCCACGATCGACGGCAAAGCACTCGGCGTAGACATTTATCTGCCCGCCAACGTCAAATCGCCGCCGCTGATCGTCTGGGTGCATGGCGGTGCCTGGTACTTGTACGACAAGTCGCAGTATCCGAAAGCGTTGGTTGCTAGTGGGTTCGCTGTCGCGAGCGTGGATTTTCGTCAATCCACGGAAGCGAAGTTTCCTGCGCAAGTGCACGACATCAAGGCGGCGATTCGGTTTCTGCGCGCCAAGTCGAATGACTACGGCTACAGCGCCGACAAAATCGCAATCGCAGGAATCGACGATGGCGGGCACCTCGCGGCCATGGTCGGCGTCACCAACGGCAACAAAGAGCTTGAAGGATCGGTTGGCGATTTCTCGCAGCAGTCATCGGAGGTCCAGGCCATCGTCGATTACTTCGGTGCGTCGAATCTGACGACTATTCTCACGCAGTCCACTCCGTACGGATTAGGTGTTCGCAAGCCGGCGTTGGATAAATTACTCGGCGGACAACCGGAAGCTGTCCCCGATCTCGCGAAGCTCGCGAGTCCCGTATTCCACGTGGACGCGAAAGACCCGCCTCTCTTTTTGCTGCACGGCGACCAAGATCCGCAGATGCCTATCAATCAGTCGCACGAGTTGGAAGGCGCCTACGAAATGCTGGGGCTGAAAGTGCATTTGGAAGTCGTGCACGGCGCCGGGCATGCGGGACCCAAGTTCTACGAGGAGCCTTACCTCAAGCACACTGTGGCGTTCTTGAATGAGATCGTAGTTCCGCGCAAACGCAAAGGACAGTTCGAAAAGTATTAGAGGTGAGCCTGGTTTGTGGCGCATGAATCGAGACTCGGGACTCGGGACTCGAGATTCGTTCAGATAGAGCATTCTGACTGAGTCATGATGTGTCTGAATCGAGGACTGATTAGTCGCTCGTTCATACGGAACGCTCCGACCGAGTCTCGAGTCTCGAGTCTCGAGTCTGGAGTCTGGAGTCTCGAGTCTCGAATCTCGAATCTCAAGTCCCGAGCCCGAGCCCCCAAACCCCGCCGCCGCGAACATTGACAGCTCCGTTCCGCTTAAGTCTCATACGCCATGGCCACGCAAAAAATCATCTGCATCACCGGCGGCGGTCGCGGCATCGGCGCCGCCACTGCAAAGCTCGCAGCTCAGGCGGGTTATTCAGTGTGTCTGTCGTATCTTAAGAATCGCGAAGCGGCGCAAGCCATCGCCGCGGAAATCCTGAGCGCGGGTGGTAAAGCGATTGCTGTCCAGGCGGATGTCAGCGTTGAAGCAGATGTGATTCGGATGTTCGATAGAATTGACGCATCGCTCGGCCGGCTTACTGCCCTCGTCAACAATGCGGGCATCGTCGAACCGCAAGCTCGCCTTAAGTCGATAGACGCCGAGCGGCTCAAGCGTGTGTTCTCGACCAACGTCTTCGGCAGTTTCATCTGCGCGCGCGAGGCGGTGCGTCGGATGTCGACGGCTAGCGGTGGGGCGGGCGGCGCGATCGTGAATGTCTCGTCGCGCGCGGCAGCGCTCGGATCGCCGAATGAATACCTCGACTATGCGGCTTCTAAGGGCGCGATCGACACTTTCACAGTGGGCTTGGCGAAGGAAGTGGCGGCCGAGGGAATTCGCGTCAATGCTGTTCGGCCTGGATTGATCGCAACAGAGATGCATGCGAGCGGCGGCGAGCCCGCTCGAATTCAGCGACTGCAGAGTACGGTGCCCATGCAGCGCGGCGGCACCGCGGAAGAAGTGGCGCGCACAATTATTTGGTTGCTATCCGGCGAAGCGTCCTATGTGACGGGCGCTTTCGTCGACGTATCAGGTGGACGCTAATGCAGTATCGACAACTCGGCGAGAGTGATCTGAAGGTTTCGGAAATCGCCATTGGATCGTGGCTGACGTATAGCGGTGGCGTCGAACACGACAAAGCGGCCGCTTGCATTCGTCGTGCGCTCGATCTCGGTATCAATCTTATCGACACCTCGAATATCTACGGGACAGGAAAATCCGAGACTTTCTTGGGCGAAGTGCTTGCGGAGGTGCCTCGCAAGGATTACATCCTGGCGACGAAACTGTTCTTCCCGATGACGCCCAAAGACTCGGGCCTATCGCGCGCGCAAGTGTTCAAGCAGCTGGATGCTTCGTTGTTGCGTCTGCGCACGGACTACGTCGATCTTTATCAATGCCATCGCTACGATAACGACACACCGCTGCAAGAAACCATGGAGGCGCTGACTGAAGTCGTGAAGCAAGGCAAGGCGCGATACATCGGTTTCAGCGAATGGTCGCCGCAGAATATTAAGGACGCCTTTGCCATTCCGAACGTCACCAAGTTTGTGTCGAGCCAGCCCGAGTACTCGATGATGTGGCGCCGGATAGAAGAAAAAGTAATTCCACTTTGCGAAGCAAACGGCGTCTCGCAAATCGTCTGGTCGCCTTTGGCGCAAGGTGTGCTGACCGGCAAGTACTTGCCGGGTGCAAAGCTCGCGCCCGACACGCGTGCGGCGAACAGCGACATGAATGGCTACATCAGCAATTGGATGCGGCCGCACGTGTTGACGGCAGTTCAAGAGCTGAAGCCCTTGGCCCAAGCCGCGGGCGTGACGATGAGCCAGTTCGCACTTGCTTGGATCTTGCGCGAGCCGAATGTTGCGTCCGCCATTGTCGGCGCTACTCGACCCGAACAGCTGGAAGAAAATGCGGCCGCGTCCGGTCTTCATATCGATGAAGCGCTGTTCGAAAAAGCAGACGAAATCCTGAAGCCGGTCATTAGTCGAGGGAAGGACCGATAGCGTCAGTGCGCCTTCCTCGCTCTGGATAGGACAGGACGGTGAGATGATCCCAATGTCGTACCAAATCCGCTTCGCAACATTAGGCGACTGCATGGCATTGCCGGCTCTAGAGCGCGCCGCCGCAACGGTGTTCGCGAAGTACATGGAGGTCACGGGTCTGACGCCCGCATTGCTCGCGCACACAAAGACCGAAGCAGATTTCAAATCAGCCCAGCACGAAGGATTGCTGTGGGTTGTCGCGGACCTGGATGACACTCCCGTTGGTTTCGCGATGCTGGGTCGCTTGGACGCGGATATGCATATTCATGAAATCGATGTGCATCCGGAGCACGCGCGGCGCGGCCTCGGTGCGTCATTGATTCAGCATGTCGGCCAATGGGCGCGAGAACGGGGCGTAGCCGGCATCACGCTGACGACGTATCGCCACGTGCCCTGGAATGCGCCGTTCTATGAGCGCATGGGATTTCGAATCCTGGATGAAGCAGAGTTGACGTCGGCACTGCGCGATATTCAAATACACGAGCGATCGATGGGATGGAAAGTGTCGGCGCGGGTTGCGATGAGGTTGGAGTTGGCGAGTTCACCGTAGCTTGGAATCCGATGGACCCCGTTCTCCAACGGGGTGACGAAGCCTCTCCTCTTCCGTCGTTCCGGCGCAGGCATCTTAAACTGGCCGTCCGCCCACCCAATCGTTGGCAAGTTCCACTAATATGGCCGACTGATGTCGGGCATGGCCCGTTTACGAAGACTAAAGAATGAGAGCGGCAGTACCGCCCTGGGGATAGTGATGCCATTGCCTGTAGACAAAGCCGGGCCAGTGATCGTGGCGGGTGGGGGAATTGGCGGGCTGGCGTTGGGGCTGTGCCTGCATCGCCATGGCATTCCCGTGCGAGTGTTCGAGCGCGTGCCGGAACTTAAGCCGCTGGGTGTCGGCATTAATCTGTTGCCGCATGCCGCGCGTGTGCTGCACGAGCTTGGCTTGGCCGACGAATTACAAGCATCGGCTATTCAAACGTCGAGCCTGTCGTACTTCAATAAATTTGGGCAGAAGATTTGGAGTGAGCCGCGAGGCGTCGCCGCGGGCTATCCGGTGCCGCAATATTCCATACATCGTGGTGAGCTGCATCTCCTGCTGTTCCGGGCAGCACTCGAGCGCTTAGGTCCGGCATGCGTGGTGACGGGCGCGGGCTATGAAGCAGTGCGACAAGAGGGCGATGAAGTGATCGCCGATTTTCTGCGCACCGATGGCACCGGCGAGTTCGAAGTGCGCGGGCGTGCGCTCATCGGCGCCGATGGTATCCATTCACTTGTGCGCCGCGCGATGTATCCCAACGAAGGATTGCCGCGTTTCGCAAAACGGATTCTTTGGCGCGGCACAACGATGAGCGAGCCATTTCTCGATGGTCGCAGCATGATCATGGCCGGACACCCAGATCAAAAATTCGTGTGCTATCCAATTTCGCGTCAATCGGCAGAGAAGGGACGTTCGATGATCAATTGGATTGCAGAGCTATCTGTGCCGCAAGATGCGCCGCCGCCGCAAGATTGGAATGCGGAAGTACCGAAGTCGAGATTCGCCCCGCGATTTGAGGGTTGGGATTTCGGGTGGCTGAACGCGGCAAAGCTAATCGACGAAGCAAAGTTGGTATACGAGTTTCCGTTGGTCGATCGCGATCCGTTGCCGAGTTGGACGCGAGGCCGCGTCACATTGCTCGGCGACGCTGCGCATCCGATGTACCCGATCGGATCGAATGGCGCATCGCAGGCGATTCTGGATGCTGAGGTGCTCGCTGCTGCGCTGCGCAATGACGATGTGGATGCGGCGCTAGCGGAGTACGAATCGGCACGTCGGCCTGCTACGTCGAAGATTGTGCTTTCGAATCGGCAAAATGGCCCAGAGCAAGTGATGCAAATTGCCGAAGAGCGTGCGCCGCGGGGCTTCAACCACGTGAATGACGTCATTCCTCAAGCCGAGCTTGCGGAAATTGCCGCCCGTTATAAGCAAACGGCCGGCTTCACCGTCGATGACGTAAAAAAGAACGCACGATAACGATTCCGCCCCGGACATTCGGGGCGCATACGAACCCTGTCTGTCAGGGTTCTTCACGGAACCTACCGGTTACAAAGCGGTCACTAATGCACTAGGATGCGCGATCCGCGATCTTGTGATTCGGTTTTCATTGGGAGAAATGGTATGCGAAGTCTGAATGCGCGATGTCTGGTTGCACGAAATCTGTCTGTGATGTCGTTGATCGTCGCTGGTGCTATCGCGCCTGCCGCGTACGCGAAGGATGAGGCACTGGCCAAGGCGATTGCGGGTTCGCACCGCACGCCTGCATTGGTCGCGCGCGATAGCGTGCGCAAACCGCAAGAAGTGCTGGAGTTCGCAGGCCTGAAGCCCAACATGGTCGTCATCGAGATTATTCCGGGCGGCGGCTATTGGACCGAAATTCTCGGCCCCTACTTAAAGGACAAAGGCACGTACTACACCACCGTTTCTCCGGCATCGGGTGGCGAGCGGGCGGTGGCTGGCGCGACTGCATGGCGCAAGAAACTGGACGACGGCAAGGCTGCGCTTGGCATGGTGAAGACCGCTGAGTTCGGCCGCGGTACCACTGACATCGTTCCTGCCGGTTCAGCCGATGCAGTGCTGACCTTCCGCAATGTCCACAATTGGATGTCGGGCGGCATTGCAGAAGACGCGTTCGCGCAGTTCTACAAAGCGTTGAAGCCAGGCGGCGTATTGCTGGTCGAAGAACATCGCGCCCGCACGGATCAACCGCAGGATCCGAAAGCGGCTAGCGGCTATGTTCGCGAGGACTACACGATCGGTCTCGCCGAAAAGGCCGGCTTCAAGTTGGCCGGCAAATCCGAAGTGCTCGCGAATCCAAAGGACACCAAGGACTACGCGGGCGGCGTCTGGACGTTGCCCCCAACGTATCGCAACGGCGAAACGGACAAAGCCAAGTACACGGCGATCGGCGAAGCTGACAACTTCTTGCTGAAGTTCGAAAAGCCGAAGAAGTAATTTGTCTTGATGCTTCCTCCCTCGTTCCAGAGGGAGGAAGTTTGCGGCTTCTAATACCGAGAATATGCCGCATCTTCTGTAATTTCCCTCGCACGCGATTTTTGTGCCTTAGAATTGGCGCGCCTCTTATTTAAACCTCCCCCGGATCAGGGGGCAGGTCGCAAGCAAAGTGGCGGGTGAGGGATGCGCAATGGCGCAGCTGGACTCCGAGGTCTTGAGGCTCTGAATGAAACTATCCCCCGAAGAGAAAGCCGACGGCGACTACGTTCGCAAGTCGACGATTGCGTTACTCGAGATCCATATTGCTCACCTTCGCAAGCTAGACGAATTCGAGCAGAAGCTAATTCCACTTCTTCTACAGCTGAAGACGCGAATCAGTGGCCAGCCGCTAGCAACAGGCGCGGATCTAGGGCGCGTGGGCGCTGATTACCAATACATCTGCAAGTTGGTACGCGGCCATGTCCCTGAACGAGAGTTCAAAGCCATGGGGGACAAGTTGGCAGACATGGGGTGGCAAGTTCCATCAGAACTCTCGCCCGATCGCGAGAAGATCGACATGATCCTCAAGCGCGGCGCGATCAAGTCGTCATCCGAATTTCAGATGGTGGACCGGTATGCGAAGCAGTTGCGTGGAAGAGGAAACGCAACTGAGCTGGAAGAGGTGAGTGCAGTGCTTGCGAGCTACATGATGCAGAAGGGAACATAGCGCGTCGCGTTCATGCGCACGTGGACGTCCGAGTAGTTGGTCGATAAAGAATCTGGAGTACGATCGGACTCCACCACCGCGTCACTCTTGGTTACTCTTGAATGGAGAACAGGAGCAGTGATGTCAATTCGACAGAAGCTTCCATTTTGGTTGGCGATCCAATGTCTCGCGCTAATGTTGATTGTTCCGCAAGTCGTCAAAGCAGACGATGCCTGCACAAGTGCGGGATATTGCGTGCGAGCGCTCGACGGATACGTTTTCTTGCCCTCGCGATTAATGCCCGATGCTGCTGCGGATGCGGCCGGCCGAAGTCTGCCTATTTCAGAAGTTCCGCGCCTCCACTCCTAGTGAAGTGCAAACTGACTGATATTGAAAAGGCTGGCGGGTTGATTGAGATCGGTTTGGCAAGTCGGGTCGTCGATGAAACGAGTGTTCACTCGCTTCCTTCACGATCGACGGAGATGAGTGCCCACAAGTGGCCCGTCGATCAGTAACACGTCCGAAGGGCCCATGGAGATGGGTGTCCACAAGGGGCTATCCTCCACGAAGCGCTATCCAACTTATGATCGAGCCCGGAGGATCTCATGGCCAAAAACAAACGGACCCCTGCGGCGGACACCGCTCTTGATCTAGCGCACGGTGGCAGGCGAATTTCGCCGGCAGCGATGAAACGGGCGCTCGGGTCGATCTCAACTAGATCCCGGATTACGTCGCCGGATAAACTCAAGCTATCGCTTGAGGCCGAAGAGCATAGGCAGAAATTGCGAGCGCCGCTCGGGCGCGATGCCGCCAAAGCGTTCGCCGGAATGGATCGCATCGCCAACGGCATTGCGAAACGAAAGCTAAAGGCACCCGCGGTGAAAATTCCAGCGGGCGGCCTCTTGGGCGGGTCCTATTCATTGCGTCTGACGCCGGGTTATGACTTCGGCGATCTCAAGGCCTTTCCAAACAATGGCCGCAACAAGGCGTTTGTCCGTCGAAGTACCGGCAACATGGGTTGCACGGTTGTCTCGGAATCGAAGGACGACTGGGCCACTGCTGTCATCACGCTGGGCGCATTTTTCATACCGCTGTTCGGGCCCGCTCGAGTGCGCGCCAGCATCAATCCTTCGCTTGTATTTGCGTCTTGGGTGAACTCCACCGGTGCACATGCGACGACTTTGGCACAGATGAGATTTACTGTTTCCGCGCACAAGCCTGATGGTTCGCTCGATCTGAATGTACACCCGACGGGCGCACTGAAATCGCTTTGGTTCATGGACGTGGGGATCGGGCTCGATTTCGATATCGTCAACAGTCCGGACAATCCCATGCAAGCATCCGTTGACGTTGATACAAATCACTTCTATCTGTATCGGCTCGAATGCCTCGCCGAAGCGTTGAGCTTTGCTCAAAAAGGCAATAAGGACTTTAAATCCAACTGCGGTGGCATTCTCGATGTGCAGTTGCCGTTTATAAGTCTGGATCTACAAACGATTCCGGTGATATCTCAGGGATAGCGTGAAGACAGAAACTGCGGAGACGTTTCTCAGCCGAGAACGGCGCAATATCCGGGGCGCTGAATATTTAGGCATGAATATGAACCTACGAGAAGCATTGGATATCATCGAGAATGCTAGCGATGAACTGACCGTATTTGCCAGGAAGCCTTGCGTCTCGACTCAGAAGCGGAGCTAGGACCACTAGACGAGGATTTGAGTGTGCCTTCTGCCGTCAAAGGTCGCGGCCTTGACTACTTTCTCGACGTAGCCACGACTAGAAGTCTTAGGCGTATTCGGAGATCGCATAGTGGCAGCAGAGGAAAAAAGAAAGTTGCTATTGCACTATGCGGAGCATGACGCATACCCAGACTGGGTGGACGACGAGCAGTAGCAGTAGTGATTCTGGCGCAAGAAATTTACGATGCCGAGGCAGACGTGGGGTCAGTCTCTGAGGTTTCCCGACGAACCATTCACACCATCCATGGTGACCTCAGGGTGAACGGAGTGGGTTCAGATAAATGACAGACCTTGAAGTCACGTCAGGCGGACACCTCCGGAAGGCTTAATCGCCCCAAGCTTGAGCTCCCAGTTTTCATCGTATACTCCCCGAAATCGCCGATCCATCTATGGCGAGCGTTAGCTACGAATTGAAGGGGATGACGGAAGCATGCATTTCACTGCGAAGTCCGCGCTTTGCGCGTTGACTCTATTTCTAGCCGTTGGCACCGCCGTGTCAGCAAAGGATCGCGCCGAATGCGAGCGCATCTACAAGCCCAAATTCGGCCAGCCTGGCAAAGACGTCGCGTGGGAACCCACGCCTGACGCCTTGGCGTCCGACATGTTGAAGTTGGCGAAGACGACATCGCGTGATGTGGTGTATGACTTGGGTGCCGGCGACGGCGCCATCGTCATTGTCGCGGCCAAGCAATTCGCTACGAAGTCAGTGGGCATCGAGTACAACGGCGATCTTGCGAAGTTGGGCCAGTGCTACGTCGAAGCCGCCGGGGTTGCCGACAAAGCGAAGGTTGTCGAAGGCGATATCTTCAAGACCGACTTCAGCGATGGAACAGTGATCACCCTTTTTCTGGTTCCGGAGCTGAACCTGCGATTACGCCCAACGCTTTTGGATATGCCGCCCGGCACGCGAATCGTTTCGCATATGCATAAATTCTATGAGTGGAACTGGGACGATGAAGTGGAGCGCGACGGCGAGCATGCGCGTCTCTGGATCGTGCCGGCGAAAGTGCAAGGCCGATGGGAGTTCAAGGAGAGCAAAGGCGACAGTACTTTCGCCCTGACTTTGGACCAGAAGTTTCAATACGTCACGGGCGACCTTCGACTCAGCGGTGAGACATCCACGGTGACGGGGATGTTGCGGGGTGCGGACATCACGGTCGAATTCGGCGGTCAACGTAAGCTGATCGGCAAAGTGGAAAAGAACCAAATCGTCGCGACCATCACGGATGCGCGCGGTACGAAGCGGTATGTGGGGAAGCTCACTTCGCCCTCGAAGGCACGCGGATCCTAAAGGCGGAAGTCTTGTCCAACACCGAATCCTCAGCGAGCGGGGCTCAAGCGCCGCGTCAGGTCTTGAGCGTCTTCAACGTCGCGATGATTGCGGTCGGCATCGTCATCGGCGCGGGCATCTTCAAGACGCCGTCGCTCGTAGCCGAGTTCACCGGATCCGTTCCCGCGATGCTTGCCGCCTGGATTGCAGGCGGAGTCCTGACGCTCGTCGGCGCGCTCACTTACGCGGAGCTCGCAAGCACCTATCCCAGTGCCGGTGGCGACTACACGTTTCTAACGCGAGCGTTCGGCCGCGATTTCAGTTTCTTCTTTGGCTGGGCACGAGCGATGGTGATCTCCACCGGCTCGATTGCATTACTCGGCTTCGCGCTCGGCGACTACCTCACGCGTGTTTTTAGTTTGGGAGCTTACTCATCTGCTCTCTACGCCGTCGTGTCAGTCATTGTTCTGACGACGCTTAATCTAGTCGGGCTCCGACAAGCAGCGCGCTTCCAAAGCCTGCTGACATTGTGTGAGATCGGCGGTGTGCTGCTCGTCGCAATCGCGGGATTCATGGTCACGCCGCAAGTCGATGCGCAAGTCGTTTCAACTGGCAGCGGACTAGGAATGTTCGGCGCCGCGATGGTGTTTGTGTTGCTCACGTTTGGCGGCTGGAACGATGTCGCGTACGTCTCGGCGGAAGTCAGAGGAGGGCAGCGCGCGATTCTGAAATCCCTGATTCTATCCGTTGCGATTATTACTGCGGTCTATTTGATTTTCATCGTGGCCGCGCTTCATGGGCTTGGCTTCTCTGGGCTCAAGTCGTCTCAGGCGCTGGGTGCGGACCTGATGCAGTCCGCATTTGGAAATTTCGGTGCACAAGCGATCGGGATCATCGTCGCCATCAGCGCGCTCACGTCGATGAACGGCACGATGATAATCGGCGCGCGGACCAACTATGCGCTGGGCGGCGATTGGGCCGTGTTTCGATTCATGAACGCGTGGCACGGTGAGCGCAACACGCCCTACGTCGGATTCGTGGTTCAGACGGTGATGGCGCTCGCTTTGATTGCGTTCGGCGCGCTGGAAAAAGACGGTTTTGCCGTGATGGTTGAATTCACAGCGCCGGTGTTCTGGTTCTTCTTCATGATGAGCGGTATCGCGTTGTTCGTTCTGCGTTCGAAAGAAGCGGATATCGCTAGGCCTTTCCGCGTGCCGCTGTACCCGGTATTGCCGGGCGTGTTCGTGGCAACCTGCGCCTATCTTCTCTACTCGAGCATCACGTACGCACAATCCCAGAAGGCCGGCTATGTGGCGCTCGGCGTCATGCTGGCCGGCGCGGTGGTTTGGTTATTCGCTAGAACGAAGTCACAGACGCGCTAGTTCCGCATGCCCGCGAAAGTCGTGGAGCCCTGTTCAGTAGAGGCCGTTGCACTGATTTGATTTAGCGTGATAGTGCCGGTCAAAGTGGTCGGGCCATTCGGGCCGTTGTATTGAAGCGTCATCTCGCTGCCGCGTAACTTTCCTTCTTCGATTGGCGTGATCTTGCCGCCATCCAATACTGTGCCCGTGAGCACTTGATACTTCTGCTCCAGGCGCAACACAACCGGCTCGCGATTCGACGCTTGTAATGTCCAGTTTCCGGCCGCTTTTGCGGGCACATGCCACAGAAAAATATAATCCGCCCCGCGCACCACAGTGCGATCGTCCGGTTTCCAGTCACCCATCGAGAATGAATGCGACACGATGCGCGTGCCGGGCCTCATTTTGAGCAACGTCGGCATGAGGCGCGCATTGAGTTCGGGAAGCAGGTACATCGTCACGACGGTAGCTTCGCTGAAGTCGTTAACGAAAATGTCGCCATGAATGACTTTGGCTTTATCGGCAACTCCCGATGATTTCACCAAGCATTCGGCGAGGCGCACCAGCTTTTCGTTGTACTCAATACCGACGGCTCGGGCGCCGAAGTCTCGTGCCGCAGCAATTGCGATTTTTCCGTCGCCTGCGCCGAGGTCATAGACAACATCGGCGGCAGTGGTGTTGCCGATAGTCAGCATCGCGGTGACCAAATGGTCGGGCGTTGGCACCCACACTACGTCCTTGCCCGACTGCCCGCTTTTCGGAGCGTACGTTCGCTCGCACTGCGCTCTTTGCTCGGGCGATTGGGCAAAAGCGGTGACCGTCAAGCATGAAGCCAATAGCGCAATGCAGGAAAGGGTGGAAACTGTTTTCATCTCCGCACTCCAAAATGAAAGAGAGGGAAGGAAATCGAGCAATGTGGAGTAGATAGCAATCGGAACCGTTGATTCCGTCGAGTAGTTTCACACGCACTTTTGCGGCGGTCCAGGTCTTTGCAGGACTGCACTGGAACGTTAAGCGAGCCGTAAAAGTTCCAGGCTGTCGCGCACGAACACTCTGAAGTGGCGAGACCCGCGGAGTGCGTTGAGTGTTAGTCTGGAGTGATTGGGCGATCGAAACGTTTATAGGAGCGGTCATGCGAGCTCTAGAAAACAAAATTCCACCTCCTATTGTCGTCATCGTCTGTGCACTGCTGATGTGGGGCATTGCTAGAGCAACCCCCGGCATCGCTATCGATTTGTCTATTCGGATCTTTGCTGCCTGCGCTCTTGTGCTACTTGGCGGTGTGTTTTGTGTTTCAGGGATAATTTCGTTCCGGGTGGCCAAGACGACGGTGAATCCACTCAAGCCGGAAACGGCGACATCGCTTGTGAGCTCCGGAGTTTTTAGAATTTCTCGAAATCCCATGTATGTCGGCTTCGCGTTCTTTCTTCTGGCGTGGGCGGCCTTTCTGGCGGCGCCGTGGGCTTTGTTCGGCGTGCTGGGATTCGTGCTGTATATGATTTATTTCCAGATTGCGCCGGAAGAGCAGGCATTGGCTGCGTTGTTCGGTCCTGAATACGCAGCCTATCAAGCGAAAGTTCGTCGCTGGTTGTGAGCTGCGGCGACGTCTTCAGTCGATCGATCCCACTCAGTCTCCCTTCTGGTTCGTCATCCTCGCGTAGGGAGGGATCCGTCCGAAGTCCGATCTCAACATGGGCCCCGCCTTCGTGCCCGCCAGGGATGGCGTAATACTGTCAATGCAGGCCGGCGAATGCTCCGTGCAACGCCGCCATTCACGACATCCATGTCGATCGAGCAATTGCCAGTGCGAGGGTGACGCGAAGAAAGAGTCCTTCGCGGCCGATCGGAAAACGCCGTGTCCAGCATCTAGCGTTCACACTCACCGTGACCCGTCTCGCACTTTTAACTACTTGTTTTGTAGGACAACAACGCATTTTTTCGGCTTATTTCTGCGCTCATGTCGACTTCTTTTACCCTCCCAGGCGTTGCCTACCGGGGGCTTTGGCTGGTCCTTATGTAACCTATTGTTAACCGGGCGCTTTCTCGACCTGGTCTCCGTGTTGCATGTATATGAGCATTGGAAGATTGATGATTCGCTTTTAAACGCCTTGAGGATCTACGCATGAAGAGACTTTCGCTTAAGACACTGCTCGCGGCCGTCGTGCTCAGCGGGGTTTCTTTTGCTGCTCACGCCGTCGCCATCGTCGACAACAGCACATTCGGCTACTACAACAATGGCCTCGGACAAGTGCTGGATACGCTGGGTACGAATGACCCATTCCCTTGTGCCAACGTTGCTTGCGGCGATAGCACGCTCACCTTCTTGACGGCTCCGAATTTGTCGGCAGCGGCCGGTGCGCTCGGTTCGTGGTTGGGCAACTCCGCCCCGACGGGCGGCGCCTGGTCGGCGGCTCCTCAAGCGATCCCGAGTGCTTGGGCGATCAACTCTGAGTCGGCGATTGTCTATTCGATCGATGCAGGGACTGGTCTGACCGATGTGAACTTAAGCCTCGGTGTCGACAACGGCATCTTCGTTTGGTTGAACGGTTCGTACCTGTTTGGCGCTCGCGCTGGTGGCGGTTCCACGTTGGGCGAATACTCGTTCGGCCTTTCGAATCTCGTTGGCACCAACTACTTGCAGATCCTGCGTGAAGATCACGGCGGCGCTGCCGGCTACGACATCTCTCTGACGGCGAATCGCGTGCCGGTGCCGGCTCCTGCGGCGCTCGGTTTGTTTGCGATGGGCTTGTTGGCGCTCGGTGCTCGTCAGCTCGCGAAGAAGACGAAGAACTAATCGCTAGCTTTCGGTTTGAATTAGACGGGGCGAGAATTTCTCGCCCCGTTTTCGTTTGGGCGGAATGAAAATGTTTCGGAGCGAAGCAGGGTGACGCATTCTCAAAGCTCGTCATCCCGCTGTAAAACCAGTGCTGTCCGGGGAAAGTTTGTAGAGGCAGGCGCTCTAGTTCCTTCCCCCTGTCGCAGGGGGAAGGCTAGGAAGGGGGCGTCTGAAGCGCTGGAAATAAGGGCAGACAAAATGCCCCACCCTAACCCTCTCGGCAATCGCTCCCGGCATTGCTCTACCTCCTGCGTCCATGCAGTCGCCCCTGCGACAGGGGGAGGGGATCAGCGCAGAGAGCTTTCGTCAGTGTTGGGTCTCAAATTTACCGCGCAGTAATTTCACGCTGGTAATTGCAGACTAGAACTCAATCTTGAAAGATGTTCCCCGGACAGCCGTGGCTGTAAAACGGGATCCATCCGATTCGGCCTCTCAATGGAGCCCATTTTTGACCGCCATGGATGGCGGCAGGTGAATGCTCCTGTGCCAGTATTACGCCATCCATGGCGGGCACATGCGTGCATTGGCGTGTGGCGGGACAACGTAAACGTTGTCGAGATGCACCGCCTTACCCATGTCGATCGAGCTGTTGCCAGTGCAACGGGGTGACGAAGGACGAGAAGTCCACGCTGCGCCGCACTCGGGTCATTTCCCCGTTGCCTGATACTGACACGAGTGTCAATATTGGCTGAAGCGTCCAAGCGGTTCAGCGGGCGCATTCGGAGTCACCATGGCTTTCATTGCACAAGCCGCCGACGGTCAAGCTATTCGCTATGTCGATGGCAAGCGCTACATGTGGTTCATGTCGCTAACCGGGCCTTTCGTGCCCATGCTTGCAGTGCTCGGGTACTTCGTTAGTGGCCACAATCCGCTGACGTTACTTTTTCCGCTGGCCTACACCTTCTTCGTCATTCCGCTCGTCGACGCGTGGATGGGTGAGGATCGCCACAACCCACCTGAAGCAGTCGTTTCGCTCATGGCGGCGGACAACTACTACCGCTTTCTGCTCTACGTGGCGATCGCGTTGCTGTAC
>Ga0193752_1001861_pt1 | contig 16866 bp, 20 predicted proteins | sample H1c1metaG_FD_144924 | JGI IMG/M metagenome (GOLD analysis project Ga0193752, IMG submission 144924) | Soil microbial communities from a riparian zone of the East river system, Colorado, United States - H1c1 | ecosystem: Environmental > Terrestrial > Soil > Riparian zone | place: USA: East River... | reverse complement strand
CGCCCGGGCGAGCCGGAGGAAGTGGCGCGCACCATCCTCTGGCTGCTTTCCGACGAGGCGTCTTATCTCAGCGGCGCGCTGGTCGACGTCTCGGGCGGCCGCTGACCTTGCCGGGGGTCGCCTACGCTCTGCTGGGGCCGACGGCGAGCGGGAAGTCGGGGCTGGCGTTGGAAATCTCGAAAAGAGTATCTGTAGAGATCGTCTCAATCGACTCGGCGCAGGTCTATCGAGGCATGGACATCGGCACCGCGAAGCCGAGCGCCGCCGAGCGCGCCGCCGTGCCGCACCATCTGATCGACCTGATCGATCCGGACCAGAGCTACTCCGCGGGGCAGTGGCGCGACGCGGCGATCCGCGCCGTCACTGAAATCATCCAGAAGAAGACGATCCCCCTCCTGGTGGGCGGAACGATGCTCTACTACCGCAGCCTGGTCGCCGGACTCGACGCGCTGCCGCAGGCCGACGCCGCGCTGCGTGCGCAGATCGATGCCGAGGCGGCGAGCCGCGGCTGGCCGGCCCTGCACGCGGAGTTGGCGAAGGTCGACCCGCAGACCGCTCGCCGCCTGCCGCCGGGCGACTCGCAGCGCATCCAGCGGGCTCTGGAAGTTTTCCGCCTGACCGGCAAGCCGCTCTCGGCGCTGCACGGTGCCGCCAAGACAGATCTGCCCTTCGAGGTCCGCGCCTTTTCTCTGATCCCCTCCGACCGCGCGATCCTGCACCGCAGGATCGAAGAGCGCTTCGACGCGATGCTGGAAGCCGGGCTGGTCGACGAGGTGAAGAACTTGCGAAAGGGATTCACGCTCAGCGCGGGCATGCCGAGCATGCGCGCGGTCGGCTACCGCCAGGTTTGGGACATGCTCGAAAAAGGCACCAGCGAGAAAACCATGCGCGAGCGCGCCGTCGCCGCGACGCGCCAGCTCGCCAAGCGGCAGATGACCTGGCTGCGCAGCTTCCCGCAGGTGCAGCCCCTGGACCCCACCGGCGCCCTCGACCAGCTCATTCGTTCTTGTAGACCCCTCTGACATTGGTCGCGGCGAGGAACACCTGCAGCGCGACCAGCGCGTAGGCACCGTCGTGCCAGCCCCACGCCAGCCACAGCGCGTTGCTCGCCAGGAAGCACCAGAAGCCGGCGGCTCGCTTGGTGGGCGAGCGCGAGCCGACCAGCCAGGCCGCCGCTACGGTCACCGCCATCGCCGGCCACTGCAGCAGATCGAGATAGTCCATATCAACACTAGACCCTAGAATGCGGCCTCTCGTTCGGGAGCTTGCATGGAAATCGGAATCGTCGGCCTAGGCCGAATGGGCGCGGGCATGGCGCGGCGCCTGGCGCGCGGCGGCGTGAACGTGGTCTGCCACGACCAGTCGGACGCCGCGCGCGCCACGCTGGCCGCCGAGTCGGGCGTCGTCTGCGTCGAGAACCTGGCGGCGCTGTGCGCCCGCCTGGAAGGCGAGCGCGTGATCCTGCTGATGCTGCCGGCGGGCAGCCCGGTCGAGGACACGATCCGCGACCTGCTGCCCCTTCTTTCCTCGGGCGACACCCTGATCGACGGCGGCAACAGCTATTACCGCGACTCGAAGCGCCGCGCACTGGCGTTGTCGCAACAGGGTGTGCGCTATGTCGATGCCGGCGTCTCGGGCGGCGTGCACGGCCTCGCCAACGGCTTTTGCCTGATGCTTGGCGGCACGCCCAAATCGATCGAGATCTTCGAGCCGTTCGCCAAGATCCTCGCGCCCGGCGAGGAGCGCGGCTGGCTGCACTGCGGGCCGAGCGGCGCCGGCCACTACGCGAAGATGATCCACAACGGCATCGAGTACGGGATGATGCAGTCGCTCGCCGAGGGCTTCGCGCTGCTCGCCGCCCAGCCCGAGATGGACATCGACGTCGGGCGGCTCGCCGAAACCTGGCGCCACGGCAGCGTGGTGCGCTCATGGCTGCTCGATTTGTGCAGCGAGGTCCTGAAAGACAATGAAACCCTCGCCGGCATCGCTCCCGTGGTGGCCGACTCGGGCGAGGGACGCTGGACCGTGCTCGAGTCGATCGAGCTCGGCATCCCGGCGCCGGTGATCAGCCTCGCGCTGATGAGCCGCTTCTCCAGCCAGGGCGGCTCCGACTACGCGCGCAAGCTGCTGGCGATGATGCGCGCGGGCTTCGGCGGGCACGCGGTACCGGTACAAAAAGACGCGTGATCGTAATCGTGATGGGCGTGTCCGGGTCGGGCAAGACGACCATCGGGCAGGCCCTTGCGGCGCAGCTCGGCTGGCCCTACCTCGACGCTGACGACTATCACCCGAGCGCCAACGTCGCCAAGATGGCCGCCGGCACGCCTCTGGACGATGCCGACCGCCGGCCCTGGCTCGACAAATTGAATTCGATCCTGCAGGAAGAAAAAGACGCGATCCTTGGCTGCTCGGCGCTGAAGGAGTCCTATCGGCAGCGCCTCGCCGCCGGGCTGAAGGACTTCCGCATCGTCTACCTGCGCGGCAGCTTCGAGCTGCTGAGCAGGCGGGCCGGGGAACGCAAGCACCGCTTCATGCCGGCCTCGCTGCTCAAGAGCCAGTTCGAGGCGCTCGAGCCGCCAGGCGGCGCGATCGAAGTCGATGTCGTGCAGCCCGTCGAGGCCTGCGTCGCCGCAATCCGCTCGCAGCTCGGCCGCTAGGCGCCTGCCTCTAGTCGCCTTTGGCTGTTCCTTCGCGGCGCGGGTCCGCGGCGCCGCGCCAGCCTCCCGGCACGCGCTCGATGCCATGCAGGCCGCTGGTCAAAGCGGGGGTTTCGATTTCATGGCCCCTGCCTGAAAGCTCCTTGATCAAACCCTCGTAACTGCTGCCTCTTTCGATCAAGGTCGGCCCGTTGCGCGAGCCGAAGTTGGGCAGCGCGATGGCAGATTGCAGGTCCATTTTCCAGTCGAGCGTCCCGACCAGCGCCTTGGCGACATAGTTGATGATGTTCGGCCCGCCCGGCGAGCCGATCACCATGTCCAGCCGAGCGCCCGAGAACACCATCGCCGGCGCCATGCTGCTGCGCGGCCGCTTGCGCGGCGCGACCTCGTTCGGCGAGCCCGGCGCGAAATCGAAATCGGTGAGCTGGTTGTTGAGCAGGAAGCCGCGCACCAGGATGCGGCTGCCGAAGGTGGCTTCGATGGTGGTGGTCATCGAAACCGCGTCGCCCGCGGCGTCGACGATCGAGAGATGACTCGTGCCGAATGCCTCGGGATCGCCCGCCGGCGCGAGCCGCATTGATTTGTCCTGAATCAGCTTCGCGCGCCGATCGAGATAGGAAGGTTTGAGAAGCGAAGAAACGGGGACGGAAACAAAGTCGGGGTCACCCAGATACTTCGCCCGGTCAGCGTAGGCAAGGCGCCCGGCCTCGGCGAAATAGTGCACCGCCGCCGCCGACTGCGGCGGCGCCCGCGCGAACGGCGTGCGCTCCAGCATCCCGAGGATCTGCAGCACCGCGACGCCGCCCGAGCTCGGCGGGCCCATCGAGCAGATGCGCCAGGCGCGGTACGTCCCGCACAGCGGCTCGCGCTCGAGCGCGCGATAGTCGGCGAAGTCCTGCGCCGTCAGCGCGCCCGGCCTGGCATGCGAGCGCACCGCGCGCACCATTTCGGCGGTCAGCGCGCCGCGGTAGAACGCGTCGGCCCCGCCTTGCGCTATGGCCGTAAGGGTGGCCGCGTACTCCGGATTTTTCAGAGGCAGCTGGAAACGTTCCTGCTCCATCAGCCTGCGCAGCCGCGGCGACGCGGCGAAGCCCTGCTCGGCCAGCGCAATAGCGGGGGCGAACAGCTCGGCCCAGGGCAGCTTGCCGTGCCGCTTATGGGCGAGCTCGAGCATGCGCAGCACGCCCGGCACGCCGACCGAGCGGCCGCTGACGACGGCCTCCGGGAATTCCAGTTGTTTGTTGTTCGAATCTAGAAACAAACCGCGATGGGCCGCCGCCGGCGCAGTCTCGCGGCCGTCGTAGCTGCGCAGCTTCTTGTCCCTGTCCGACCAGTGCAGCAGGAAGGCGCCGCCGCCGATGCCGGAGGACTCGGGCTCGACCAGGCCGAGCACCAGTTGTACCGCGATCGCCGCGTCGAGCGCCGTGCCGCCGCGCTTGAGCACGCCGTAGCCCGCCTCCACCGCGAGCGGGTGGGCCGCCGCCACCATGAAGTGCTTTGCGGTCTGCGCTTCGCAGACCGCGCAGAAAAGAAAAAGGGCGGCCGCAGCCGCCCTTCCGAAAAAGCGTTTCTGAAACATCACACCATCAAGGGTACGACGAGCAGCGCCACGATGTTGATGATCTTGATCAGCGGGTTGACCGCGGGGCCGGCGGTGTCCTTGTAGGGGTCGCCGACAGTGTCGCCGGTGACTGCCGCCTTGTGCGCGTCCGAGCCCTTGCCGCCGTGGTGGCCGTCCTCGATGTACTTCTTGGCGTTGTCCCAGGCACCGCCGCCGGTGGACATCGACAGCGCGACGAACAGGCCCGTGACAATGGTGCCCATCAGCACGCCGCCGAGCGCCTGCGGCCCGAGGATCACGCCCACCAGGATCGGCACCAGCACCGGCAGCAGCGACGGGATCATCATCTCCTTGATCGCCGCCTTGGTCAGCAGGTCGACCGCCACGCCGTACTGGGGCTTGGCCGTGCCCTGCATGATTCCGGGGATTTCCTTGAACTGGCGGCGCACCTCGAGCACCACCGAGCCGGCGGCGCGGCCGACCGCTTCCATCGCCATGGCGCCGAAGAGGTAGGGCACCAGGCCGCCGATCAGCAGGCCGATGATCACCATGTGATTCGACAGGTCGAAGGTGATGCTCTTGCCCGCGGCTTCGAGCGCATGCGTGTAATCCGCAAACAGCACCAGCGCTGCCAGGCCTGCGGATCCGATCGCATAGCCTTTGGTCACCGCCTTGGTGGTGTTGCCGACCGCGTCCAGCGGGTCGGTGATGTCGCGCACCGAGTCCGGCAGGTCTGCCATCTCGGCGATGCCGCCGGCGTTGTCGGTGATCGGTCCATAGGCGTCCAGCGCGACGATGATGCCGGCCATGGAGAGCATCGAGGTCGCGGCGATGGCGATGCCGTAGAGGCCCGCCAGCGCGTACGACGCCATGATCGCGATGCACACCGCGATCACCGGCCAGGCGGTCGACTTCATCGACACGCCCAGGCCCGCGATGATGTTGGTGGCATGACCCGTCACGCTCGCGGCGGCGATGTGCCGCACGGGCTTGTACTGGGTGCCGGTGTAGTACTCGGTGATCCACACCAGGAAGCCGGTGAGGACCATGCCGACCACCGCGGTGCCGTAGAGGTGCCAGACCGTGATCAGGACCTTCTTGCCGCCGATGTCGAACTGCGTGGACTTGACCACGTCGCCCATCAGCATGCTGGTGATCGGGTAGAACGCGATCAGCGCGATGACGCCGGCGACGATGAGGCCCTTGTAGAGGGCCGTCATCACGTTCTGGTCGCCCGGCTTGGCTTTCACGAACCAGGTGCCGACGATCGAGGCGATGATGGCGAAGCCGCCGATCACCAGCGGATAGATGATCGCGTTGAGCGCGGCGGCCGGGTCGGCCGATTTCACCATCAGCGCGCCGAGCAGCATGGTCGCGATGATGGTCACGGCGTAGGTCTCGAACAGGTCGGCGGCCATGCCGGCGCAGTCGCCGACGTTGTCGCCGACGTTGTCGGCGATCACCGCCGGGTTGCGCGGGTCGTCCTCCGGGATGCCCGCCTCGACCTTGCCGACCAGGTCGGCGCCGACGTCGGCGCCCTTGGTGAAGATGCCGCCGCCAAGACGCGCGAAGATCGAGATCAGCGAGGCGCCGAAGGCGAGGCCGACCAGCGGATGCAGGATGTGGACGAGGTCGTTCTTGTTGACCGCGTTCGCGTGCAGCAGCCAGAAGTAGCCGGCCACGCCGAGCAGGCCCAGGCCGACCACCAGCAGGCCGGTGATCGCCCCGCCAGTGAACGCCACTTGCAGCGCCTCGTTCAGCCCGGTGCGCGCGGCTTCGGCGGTGCGCACGTTCGCGCGCACCGAAACGTTCATACCGATGATGCCGCAGGCGCCCGAGAGCACCGCGCCGATGAAGAAGCCCCAGGCGGTCGCCCAGCCCAGCGCCGGGATGAAGCCGATCACCAGGAACAGGATCACGCCGACGATGGCGATGGTCTTGTACTGGCGCCACAGGTAGGCGATGGCGCCCTCGCGGATCGCGGCCGCGATTTCGCGCATGCGCTCGTTGCCGTCGGGGAGGCTGACGATGCGGGTGGCTTGCCAGGCGCCGTAAGCGATGGCGAGGAACGCGCAAGCAAGCGCAAAAATGAGACCGCCGGACATATTTTTCTCTCCCCTGAAGTTCGGTTCTTACTGCAAAAGCAGGGGTCGAATCTTATCAGGTCAGCGCAGCGAAAGCGCGCCGGGAGATCTCGTCGACCGGCCCGATGCCCTGGATCTTGCGGTACTTGGGCGCCCGCGCATCGCCCGAGGCAGCCCACTTGCCGTAGTAGTCGACGAGCGGCCGGGTCTGCGCGCGGTAGACCTCGAGGCGCTTCTTCACCGTCTCCTCGCGATCGTCTTCGCGCTGCACCAGAGGCTCGCCGGTCGCATCGTCGCGGCCCTCGACCTTGGGCGGGTTGAACTTGATGTGGTAGTTGCGGCCCGAGGCCGGATGCACGCGCCGGCCGCTCATCCGCAGGATGATCTCCGGGTCCGGCACGTCGATCTCGAGCACGTAGTCGATCGCCACGCCCGCCGCCTTCAGCGCGTCGGCCTGCGGGATGGTGCGCGGGAAGCCGTCGAACAGGTAGCCCTTGGCGCAATCGGGCTCCTTCAGGCGCTCCTTCACCAGGCCGATGATGATGTCGTCGGAGACGAGCTGGCCGGAGTCCATGACCTTCTTCGCGGCAAGGCCGAGCGGCGTGCCGGCCTTGACGGCGGCGCGCAGCATGTCGCCCGTGGAAATCTGCGGGATGGCGAACCTCTCGCGCAGGTGTGCGGCCTGCGTGCCCTTGCCCGCTCCCGGGGGACCCAGAAGGATGAGCCTCATGAAAACATTTTACGCACGGCTTCGAGATCCTGAGGGGTGTCGACGCCGGGCGGGATCTCGGTTTCGCTCACCGCTACCGCAATGCGGAAACCGTGCCATAGGACCCTGAGCTGCTCGAGCGCCTCCGCCCTCTCCAGCGGGCTCTGCTCCAGCGACGAGAACTTCTTGAGAAAGCCCACCCGGTAGCCATATATGCCGGCGTGGCGATAGCAGACGGCCCCCGTCTCGCGAGGGTGGGGGATCCGCGAGCGAGAGAAATAGAGGGCGTAGCCCTCGTGGTCGAGCACGACTTTCACGACGTTCGGGTTGTCGAAAGCGTCGTGGATGGCGTGGCACGCGGTGGAAACGACGGCACTTTTCTTTTCGTCCAGAAGCACGGCTACCTGCGCTATGAGGGAAGGCAGCATCAGCGGCTCATCGCCCTGCACGTTCACCACGATCTGGTCGTCCTTCAATTTGAGCTGCGCCGCCGCTTCGGCCAGCCGGTCGGTGCCCGAGACGTGGTCGGCGCGGGTCATCAGCGCCGAATGGCCGCTGTCGCGCACCACCTTGGCAATACGCTCGTCGTCGGTCGCCACGTGCACCGCCGCCGCACCGCTTTGCGCGGCGCGCTCGCACACCCGGACCACCATCGGCTTGCCGCCAAGGTCGGCCAGCGGCTTTCCCGGAAAGCGGGTCGACGCATAGCGCGCCGGAATGACGACCTGAAACCTCACGCCGCGACTTCTTCTTCGGGCGGGAGCTTGCGCGCCTCTTCCTCCAGCATCACGGGAATGCCGTCCTTGACCGGGTAGCCGAGGCGGTCGGCCTTGCAGATGAGCTCCGCCGCGTCCTTCCTGTAGACGAGCTTCCCCTTGCACAAGGGGCAGACCAGGATCTCAAGCAGCCTTGGCTCGACGCCACTCATCAGATTTCCTCAGCAGCCAGTTGCCGAACGCGGCGTCGAGCCGCGCGGTTACCGGCAGCACCCACCATTCGGGCTGCGCGGCGTGGCGCAATTTTACCGCGTCCTTCTCGGTCATCAGGACCGGCAGCCCGTCGCCGAACTCGAGGTCGCGCGGCGTGAACGCGTGGTGGTCGGGGAAGGGATGCGGCTGCACCTTGATGCCCGCGGCGCCAAGCTGGAGGAAGAAGCGCTTCGGGTCGCCGATGCCGGCGACGGCGTGCACCTTCTGCCCGGCGAATGCCTGGAGGGGCCGCCGGTCGCGCGAATCGGTCATGCGATGCAGCGTGTCGCCGGCGAGAACCATGGCGAAGTCTTCTTTTCTCGACAGCCCGTTCGCCACCACCGCGTCGACGCTGCGCAGCCGCCAGGCCGGCTCGCGCAGCGGCCCGGCCGGCAGCAGGAATCCGTTGCCCACGCCGCGCGCATCCACCACCGCGATTTCCAGGTCGCGCCGCAGCCGGTAGTGCTGCAGACCGTCGTCCAGGATTACGACGTTCACCTCCGGATGGGCTGCGCGCAGCGCGGCGATGACCGCGAGGCGGTCGGCGCCGACCCAGACCGGGCAGCCGCTGCGGCGCGAGAGCAGGATCGGCTCGTCGCCGACTTCGGCCGCCTCGGAGGCGATGGTGGCTGCGCGCGGCGACTCCACCTTCGCGCCGTAGCCGCGCGAGACGATCGCGGGCGACCAGCCCTTGGCTTTCAGGAACTCGGCGGTCCACAGGACGAGCGGCGTCTTGCCGCTGCCGCCCACGGTGATGTTGCCGATGACGATGACGGGGATTCCGGGGTGTTTGCTGTTCAGCAAACGAATGAAATAAAGAACGCGCCTGAGAAAAACCAAAAAACCGAACAGGAGGCTCACCGGCCACAGCAGCCAGGCGATGGCGCCGCGGCGGTACCAGTACTTCACTACTTTGTGGACTGCGTGGTGAACGTGATCTGCGACAGGCCGGCGAGGCGCGAGGCCTCCATGATGCGCACCACCGCCTGGTGGGTCGCCGTGGCATCGGCGCTGATCACCACCACCGGCTCTTTCATGGCGCTGGAGGCGCGCTTGAGCTCGTCGGCCAGCTGCTCGATCGAGCGGTAGGTGACCGGCGTGCGGTTGATGACGTACTGGCCCTGCGCGTTGACCAGCACGCTCACCTCGTTGGAGCGCTCGAGCTGCTTCTCGGCGTTCGCGGTCGGCAGGTTGATCTGCAGCTCGGAGTACTTCGAGTAGGTGGTGGTGATCATGAGGAAGATCAGGATCACCAGCATGACGTCGATCATCGGCACGAGGTTGATCTCGAGCGGCTCCTTCTCCTTGCCGCGCTGGAAGTTCATGCGCTCGTTCCGCGCATGTTCCCTTAGGCGCGCTGCTGCGGCTGGAAGTCCATGCGCTCGCCGTGCACGATGTCGATCATCTTGGTGGCCTGCTGCTCCATCTCCACCACCAGGGTGTCGACCTTGTTCTTGAAGTGGCGGTAGAAGATGAGCGCCGGGATGGCGATGGCGATGCCGAAGGCGGTGTTGTACAGCGCGACCGAGATGCCGTGCGCGAGCTGCTGGGGATTGGTGCCGGTGGGCGACTGCGAGCCGAAGATCTCGATCATGCCGATTACCGTGCCGAACAGGCCGAGCAGCGGCGCGGCGGTGGCGATGGTGCCCAGGGTGGTGAGGAAGCGCTCCAGGTCGTGCGCCACGTGGCGCCCCGCCTCATCGATCGCCTCCTTCATCACGTAGCGCGAGCTGCGATGATTGCGCAGGCCCGCGGCGAGGACCTTGCCCAGCGGCGAGTCCTTGGCGAGCTTGGCGAGCATGTCGTCACCGACGCCCTGGCGCTGGTAGACCGCGACCACTTCCTCGAGCAACAGCGGCGGAAGGATCTTGCGGTCACGCAGCGACACAAAGCGCTCGATGATCAGGGCCAGCGCGATCACGGAGGCAAGCAGCAGGGGCCAGATCGGCCAGCCTGCAGCTTGAATAATGGCGAACAACTCGTTTGGCCTTATGTTTTTTTGGGTAAGTCGCCGGCGACTTTAAGCTAAACCCGCGCGCTGCGGCAAGTTTCCGCAGCGCATCAACGCTTCCCCGTTGCCGCCGAAACGCGGCGGCCTGTAGTGCAATCTGCGATATCCACAAAATTCTGTGGATAAGTTTGTGGATAGAAGCTGAATAGAGCTCTCCAAGCCAGTTGCGCAGCCCGCCGAGACGGTAGCGATCAAATTTTGAGCAGTGATTTTTTCAGGGCAAACAGCAGCTTAGCGGTAAGAATCGGCCTCCGCATGCGGTCCGGCGGCCGCCAAGCGTCCCGGCGGGGCCTGTGTGGATTAGTGTAGGCTCGCAGCGCCTCGGAGACATCCCTGCCCCGCCCCGTGGAAACCACCATCGTCAGCGTTTCCGAGCTCCTTCGCAGTGTCCGTGACACGCTGGAAAGGCGCTTCCCGCTGCTGTGGGTGCGCGGCGAGCTGTCCAATCTGTCGCGTGCCCCTTCGGGGCACTGGTACTTCACCCTCTAGGACGGCGGCGCGCAGGTCGACTGCGTAATGTTCCGCAGCCGCGCGGCGGCGCTCGGCTGGGAGCCGCGCGACGGCATGCAGGTCGAAGCGCGCGCCCTGGTGACGCTCTATGAGCCGCGTGGCCGCTTCCAGCTCACGATCGAGGGGTTGCGTCGCGGCGGGGTCGGGCCGCTCTTCGAGCGCTTCCTGCGCCTCAAGGAGAAGCTCGAACGCGAAGGCCTGTTCGAGGCCGCCGCAAAACGCGATCTGCCGCCGCATCCACGCGCCATCGGGGTGCTGACTTCGCCCGCCGCGGCGGCGCTGCAAGACGTCCTGACCACGCTCGCGCGGCGCAACCCGGCGATTCCGGTGATCGTCTACCCGATCCCGGTTCAGGGCGCGGGCGCAGCCGGGCGGATCGCAGCGATGCTCGCGCGCGCCGGCGAACGCGCCGAGTGCGAGGTGCTGCTCCTGGTGCGCGGCGGCGGCTCGATGGAGGACCTGTGGGAATTCAACGAGGAGGCGGTGGCGCGCGCGATCCGCGCCTGCCCGCTCCCGGTGGTGGTCGGCGTCGGCCACGAGACGGATTTCACCATCGCCGACTTCGCCGCCGACCGGCGCGCGCCGACCCCCACCGCCGCGGCGGAGATGGCAAGCCCGTCGCGCGCCGAGCTCCTCGGGCGGCTGGCCGAGTGCGCGCGCTGCGTTTCGCGCGAAATGCGCCGGCGGCTCGACTACGCGGCGCAGGCGGCGGACGGCTGGGCGCGGCGCCTGCTGCATCCAGCCGAGCGCCTGCGCTCGTATCAGAGTCTGGTGGACCAGCTCTCGGCCAGGCTCGGCTTTGCCTTCCTCCAGCGCCTGAAGGACTGCGCCGCAATGCTGGCGGGCCTGCAGGGCTCGCTGCGCTCGCTCGACCCGACGGCGGTGCTGGAGCGCGGCTACAGCATCACCCGCAACGCGCGGGGCGAGGTGCTGCGCGACGCGGCGTCGGTGCGCGAAGGCGAGCCGGTGCACACGCGCCTCGCCCGCGGCGAGTTCGAAAGCGAAGTGAAAAAAAGAGAAAATCCATAGTTCATGGCGAACCGCCTGTCGAAAATCACGACCCGCACCGGCGACGCCGGCGAGACCGGTCTTGGCGACGGCGCGCGCGTGCCGAAGGACAGCGCGCGCATCCACGCGCTCGGCGACATCGACGAGCTCAATTCGGCTCTCGGCCTGGTGCTCGCCGAGGAGGTGCCCGCCGCGCTGCGCGAGGCGCTCGGCGAGGCGCAGCACGACCTGTTTGACCTCGGCGGCGAGCTGAGCATCCCGGGCCACGCGCTGCTTCGCGCAGAGCAGGTCGAGCGCCTGGAGCGCCAACTGGAAGCCTGGAACGCCGAGCTGCCGGCGCTGAAGGAATTCATCCTGCCCGGCGGCTCGCGCGCCGCGGCGGCGGCACACCTTGCGCGCACGATTTGCCGGCGCGCCGAGCGCAGCGTGGTGGCGCTTGCTCGAACGGAGAAGGCGGGGGGGCAGGTCTCCATGGATGCGCGGCGCTACCTCAACCGCTTGTCCGACCTGCTGTTCGTCGCCGGGCGGGTGCTCAACCGCCACGCCGGCTGCGGCGACGTGCAGTGGCGCCACGAACGCAAGAAACGGTGAGCGCCGGCGACCCCCTGGCCGCCTCCCTCGCCGCCTGGCTGGCGGCCTGCGCCAACCGCGACCGGGCGGCCTTCGCCCGCCTCTACCAGGCCAGCTCAGCGAAACTGTATGGCGTCGCGCTCCGTATATTGAGGCGTGAAGACTGGGCCGAGGAAGTCCTCCAGGAGTGCTACGTGAGCATCTGGACGCACGCGCCGGACTACCGGCCGGGGCTCGCCGCGCCCATGACCTGGATGACGAGCATCGTGCGCAACCGCTGCCTGGACTGGCTGCGACGGCCGCGCTTCGAGCTCGCCGACGAGGACGGCGCGATCACGGAGGCGGCGCAAAGCGACAACCCGGGGCCGCTCGCCGAGCTCGAGCGCACAAGGAGCGCCGGCGCGGTGGCCCGCTGCCTGGGCGAGCTGGAGGCGCGCCAGCGCCAGGCGATCGCGCTCGCCTTCTACGACGGCCTGTCGCACGCCGAGCTGGCGAGCCACATGCGCGAGCCGCTGGGCACCGTGAAGACCTGGGTGCGCCGCGGCCTGCTGAAATTGAAGAGCTGCCTTGAACTGCAAAAACAAGCCTGAGCTGAGGGAACGGCTCGCCGCCGAGTACGCGCTCGGCACGCTGCGCGGGCGCGCGCGGGCGCGCCTGCGGCGCTGGATGCGCGAGGATGCCGCGCTCGCCCGCGCGGTCGCCGAATGGGAAACGCGCCTGTCCCCGTTGGCCGAGGCGGTGCAGCCGGTGCGCGCGCCGGCGCGGGTATGGAGCGAGATCGAGACGCGCCTTGGCGCGCGGCCGGCGTCGGCGGGCTGGTGGGACCGCGTCGCGTTCTGGCGGCCGTTCGGCATCCTGGCAAGCGGCGCCATGGCCGCCCTGCTGGCGGTGGTGGCGCTGCTGCCGGCCGGCCGGCCGCCCCCGGTGGAGCCCACGCCCGCCTCCTATATCGCGGTGCTGAGCGATCCCAGGACGCAGCGCCCGGTGCTGGTCGCCACCGCGGCGCGCCGGGATGCGCGCCTTTCGGTCCGGGCGCTCGACCCCGCGATCCTCGTTGCGGGCCGCAGCCTCGAGCTCTGGGCGGTGCCCAAAAAGGGCGGGCCGAAGTCCCTAGGCCTGCTCGAAGCCGAACACGCCACGCTCAAGCTGGCCGGGGAGGCCGACCGCGTCCTCGGCGACGTGCCGCTGCTGGCCGTCAGCCTGGAGCCGCGGGGCGGCTCGCCGACGGGGGCGCCGACCGGGCCGGTTCTGTACTCCGGGCCATGTGTTAAGTATTGGTAAATCTGTGGCAAAAGCCCTGCGGCGTAGCAGTATTGTCATATGCGCCGTGAAGCTCCCGCCCTCCGCCACCGCATCCTGATCGTCGACGACGAAGAGTCGACCCGGCTGCTGCTCGCGCGCGTGATGAGCCAGGACCTGGGCCTGGACGCGCAACTGGCCGGGACCTGCGAGCAGGCGCTTCGCCTGGCCGGGACCTATACCTACGACGCGATCCTGCTCGACCTCATGATGCCCGGCATCGGCGGCCTGGCGGTGCTCAAGGAGATCCGCGCCGCCTCACCGAACGCGGCCACGCCGATCATCGTGGTATCGATCATCGGCGATGCGGCCATGATCGAGCAGTGCACGAGCGCGGGAGCGAACGCTTACCACGTCAAGCCGGTGCGCCGCGCCGAGCTCGTCGCTACGGTGAAGGCGCAGCTCGCCGCACGCCGCAAATCCAAGACCGCAGCGAACTAGGTCTTCTAGGGCTCGACGAAGGCTTCTTCGCGCTTCTTGCGGATCGCGGGCAGCGCGACGATCACCAGCAGAATCGCCGAAGCCACGAGGAAGCCCAGGCTGATCGGCTTGGACGGGCTGACGAAGACGAACGGGTCGCCGCGCGAGAGCAGCATCGCCCGGCGCAGGTTCTCCTCCATCAGCGGCCCGAGGATGAAGCCCAGGATCATCGGCGCCGGCTCGCATTCGAGCTTGACGCAGAAGTAGCCGATGACGCCGAAGATCGCCATGATCAGCACGTCGAACGGGTTGTTCGACAGGCTGAACACGCCGATCGACATGAACACCAGGATCGACGGATACAGGTAGCGGTAGGGCACGGTGAGCAGCTTGATCCACATGCCGATCAGCGGCAGGTTGAGCACCACCAGGAAGAAGTTGCCGATCCACATCGAGGCGACCAGGCCCCAGAAGAGCTGCGGCTTCTCGTTCATCACCTGCGGCCCGGGGGCGATGCCCTGGATCATCAGCGCGCCGATCATCAGCGCCATCACCGCGTTGCCCGGGATGCCCAGGGTGAGCATCGGGATGAACGAAGTCTGCGCGCCGGCGTTGTTCGCGGCTTCCGGCGCAGCCACACCCTCGATCGCGCCTTTTCCGAACCTCTCGGGATGGCTCGAGATCTTTTTCTCCAGCGTGTAGGCGCCGAAGGAAGCCAGCAGCGCGCCGCCGCCGGGCAGGATGCCGAGGAACGAGCCGAGCGCGGTGCCGCGCAGGATCGGCGCCCAGATGCGCTTGAAGTCGTCCTTGGTGGGGAACAGGTTCTTCACCTTGCCGGTGAACACCTCGCGGTGCTCGCCCTGCTCGAGGTTGGCGATGATCTCGGCCGTGCCGAACATGCCCATCGCCACGACCACGAAGCCGATGCCGTCGGACAGCTCCGGGACGCCGAAGGTGAAGCGCAGCACGCCGGAGTTCACGTCGGTGCCGATCAGGCCGAGCAGCAGGCCGAACACCACCATCGCGATCGCCTTGATGAGCGAGCCGTGCGCGAGCACCGTGGCCGCGACCAGGCCGAGCACCATCAGCGAGAAGTATTCAGCCGGGCCGAACTTGAGCGCCACCTCGGCAAGCGGAGGCGCGGCGATGGCGATGAGCAGAGTCGCGCAGCAGCCGGCAAAGAACGAGGCAATGGCGGCGGTAGCGAGCGCGGGTCCTGCTCGGCCCTGCCTTGCCATCTGATAGCCGTCTAGACAGGTGACCACCGATGACGATTCGCCCGGCAGGTTGACCAGGATCGCCGTGGTCGAGCCGCCGTACTGCGCGCCGTAGTAGATGCCGGCGAGCATGATCAGCGCCGCGATCGGGTTCAGGTTGAAGGTGATCGGCAGCAGCATCGCGATCGTCGCCACCGGGCCGACGCCGGGCAGCACGCCGATCAGCGTGCCGAGCATGACGCCGATCAGCGCGTACAGCAGGTTGATCGGCGAGACCGCAACGGAGAAGCCGAGAATCAGGTTGTTGATGATTTCCATGGCGTCTCGCTAGCGGATCGGGCAGCTTTCCATGAAGTCCGGGCAGATCGGGAACGGCAGTGTCAGCCCTTTCACGAACACCAGGATCGAGAAGATGATCAGGAGGACGTAAAGGATGGCGACCTCTCTCCACTTGAACTCGTGGCCGCCGTAGGCGCTGATGAAGACCAGCGCGAGGGTGGCGACGATCAGTCCGGCGGGCTTCATCAGGTAGCCGTAGACCACGCAACCCAGGCTGATCAGGATCAGGGGGCGGTAGTGGAACTTCGCGATCGACGGGCCCGAGATCGCGAACGAGCTGAACATCACGATGGCGCCGAGCGCCGCGAGCAGGCCGCCGAGGACCGCCGGGAAGTAGGCCGGGCCCATGCGCACGGCGGTTCCCATCTGGTAAAAGGCCAACGCCCAGCCGAGAAAAAACAGGCCGACGGTGATGAACATCACCCCCGCCCAGAAGTTCTTTGGACTCTTGATTTTCACTATGGTCTCCTCCCCACCGGCTCCCCACCTGCTGCGCGGCAAAGTGTAACATGCGCTCCGCGAGCCACGCCTTGCGCGCCATGTCAGTTTTCCCCCTCTCAGGCCTGCGCCTCCTTCTGGTGCTGCTCGCGGTCCTCGCAGCGGGCTGCGGTGACAAGGCCAAGCTCTCGCGCCTGCCCGACGACGCGGTGGTGCTGGCGTTCGGCGACAGCCTGACCTTCGGCACCGGCGCCACCGAGAGCGAAAGCTACCCGGCGCAGCTCGAGAAGCTGATCGGGCGGCGCGTGGCGCGCGCCGGTGTACCCGGGGAAGTCACCGCGCAGGCGCTGGCGCGGCTGCCCTCGGCACTGGACGAGCACTCCCCGCGCCTTTTGCTGCTGTGCATCGGCGGCAACGACTTCCTGCGGCGCCTGGGCAACGCGCAAGCCGAGGCCAATGTGCGCGAAATGGTAAAGCTCGCCAGGAGCCGCGGCATCGAGGTGCTGCTGATCGGCACGCCCGAGCCGGGCTTCACCGTCACGCCGCCGGCCTTCTATGCCGGCATCGCCAAGCAGTTCGCCCTGCCCTACGAGGCGTCGGTGATCGGCGAAGTGCTGCGCGACGAGAGCCTCAAGGCGGACCCGATCCATCCGAACGCACGCGGCTACGGCATCGTCGCCGGGCGCGTCGCGGAGCAGCTCAGAAAGAGCGGAGCGATCTGAGCCGATCGAGGTCCCCGGGGCGGTCCACGTCCCAGAGCGTGCGCAGCCGATGCCAGCGGACCCCGGCCAGCCGTTTCGCCGTTTCTTCGAATACCTGGGGTCCTCCCCAGGTCACGCCGTGGAAAATCGCGCGCGGCGCGTTGCGCGCCGCGATGAGCGCATAGCCGCCATCCTCTGTCGGTAGCAGAACGACGCGGTAGCCCGCGCAAAGCTGGCGCGCCGCGCGCCGCAGGTCGCGCGGCGCGAGCGCGGGACAGTCCGAGCCGATCAGGATCGCGCGCCGGTGGCGGCGCAGCGCGCGGTACATCCGCTCGCCCAGGTCGTTTCCCCTCTGCAGGACCCTGTTGTGCCAG
>Ga0193752_1001860_pt1 | contig 16869 bp, 14 predicted proteins | sample H1c1metaG_FD_144924 | JGI IMG/M metagenome (GOLD analysis project Ga0193752, IMG submission 144924) | Soil microbial communities from a riparian zone of the East river system, Colorado, United States - H1c1 | ecosystem: Environmental > Terrestrial > Soil > Riparian zone | place: USA: East River... | reverse complement strand
CGAGCACTTTGGCCGCGTGATTTTTCCAGTCGCGCGGCAGCTCGCCCGAAAAGCGTCGCTTTAATTCCGCAGCGAGTTCGGGATGTTGTTTTGCATAAACGGCGAACTTTTCGTTCCACGTCGATTCCAGCGTCGCGCCGCGCGGACGCGCATCCCAGCCTGCGTAAATCGCTTCCGGAATTTCAAACGGCGCATACTTCCAGCCGATAGCTGCGCGCGTCGCGGCAATTTCTTCTGCGCCCAGCGGTGCGCCGTGCGCGCCGCCGGTGTTGGCTTTTTTCGGCGCACCTTTGCCGATGATGGTTTTGCAGCAGATCAATACCGGCTTGGCGGTTTCCGTTTGCGCTTGTTTGATCGCCGCATTCACGGCGTCGGCATTGTGCCCGTCTACATCGCGGATCACGCGCCAGCCGTACGCTTCGAAGCGCTGCGGCGTATTGTCGGTGAACCACTGCTTGAGTTGCGCTTTTTCGGAATCAATCGAAATGCCGTTGTCGTCATAAAACGCGATGAGCTTATTCAGCCCCAGCGTGCCCGCCAGCGAACACACCTCGTGCGAAATGCCTTCCATCAAACAACCATCGCCCAGGAATACATAGGTGCGGTGGTCGATGATGGCATGGCCGTCGCGATTGAATTCTGCCGCCAGCATGCGCTCGCCGAGCGCCATGCCCACCGCGTTGGCGAGGCCCTGGCCCAGCGGTCCGGTGGTGGTTTCCACGCCCGGCGCCATGCCCAGTTCCGGATGGCCCGGCGTTTTGGAATGCAACTGGCGAAAGCGCTTCAACTCCGCCATCGGCAGATCGTAGCCCGTCAGATGCAACAATGCATATAACAGCATCGAACCGTGGCCGTTCGACAGCACAAAACGGTCGCGATTGGCCCATGCCGGATGCGCCGGATTGTGGTGTAAGTGATTGTTCCACAACACTTCCGCGATTTCCGCCATGCCCATCGGCATGCCGGGATGGCCGGAATTGGCCTGCTGCACGGCGTCCATCGCAAGCGCGCGGATCGCGTTGGCCAAATCGGCTTTGGAAGTCATTTCGGCTGGTTTACTTGAAGGCTACAGAGGGAATGCGATTATAGCGCCGTGGAGCGCTAGGGGCGACACCTGCGCCTTTTACAATCCCAAAAAACAAACCCCGCCGGAGCGGGGTTGTTTTTCAGTCTAGGCTTAGCTTACGCAACCAATTTGCGCCGGCCAAATCCGAGTCCCACAAGCCCGAGCGCAAGCAATACGAACGTGCCAGGTAAGGGAACAGCGGCACCGGGAATTTCAATCGTAAGCGGAGTCATCGTGCCCGTGAAATCTCCGGCAGTGACAAAAGTCAGCCCGGTAATAAAGGCAGTGACATTGTTCGGGTCTAGCCCGGCGGAAGTTTCAATGCCGAGGATGCGAAAGCGATCCACGCCTCCAGCACCAAAGAAGAACTGTGAACCGCCGACTAGATCAATGCCGGAATCCACATAATCATTCAGACCCAAATCAAACAGGAACAAATCAAAAAGATTATCGCCTATACCCGTCGGCAGCAGCACCGACGCAAAGTTCGGATCGCCCGCGCCAATTTGATAATCGTAACCAACTGCGACTATCGGATCAATGAACGTAACACTGTTGGGGCCGACATTGCTCACGTTGAAATGAAATACGCCGCCGGATACTTGCGGCAGGTGAACGTTAGGCGGCGCGCCATTGGCGAGTGGCGTGAAATTAAACCAGGAATTCGAGCGCGATATTATTTGCGCATTGTTGTTGGTAAAAACGACATTGTTGCGCGTCTCGACAACCTGAAAGTTAATCGCGTAATTTCCGCCCAGCGTAAGTGCCCCTCCCGCCGAAAGCACAGATGGGAGGATATAGCTCGTCGCTCCTAGAGATACGGCCGCGGTGTGAATGACATCTGCGCTGCCACTAAGGGTTATCGTGCTGCGGTCAAGGACTTGGACGCGTAAGCCGTCCGGCGTATATCCCACTGGCAGAGTCCAGCTGATCGTTGGACTGGCGCCGCTCCCGCTGATGGTGACGTTAGTGGGGTGAGGTACCGCGAAGTTAATTCCGGTTAGATCGGGGCCGGTGACTGTCAAGGGCGTCTCACCTACCTTCGTGAACGTAAAATTCCAAGGTGCGGCTATCCGGTTAGCATTGAAAGCTATCGAGTTGCTGCAAAGGTTTAGATTGACCGTTATTGGCCCACAAGGTTGTGCCGCATCGGTGAAGCCCGTCAGTGGGTAGGTAGCGCTCAAAAAAGTACCGGCTGAACCACCTTGGACATTTCCCCCGTACTGAATCCGGTCTCCCGATCCGATCCCAACGTTATTATCCCCGCGTATATCGCGGAACATGTTCAGGCCGTTAACAATAATAGCCGCGTAGCTTTGCATGCTGGCAGTTGCAAGCAGTCCCACCACTAACCACCGCACAAGATAAGAACGTTTCATTAAGATTTCCCCTTGGATAAATGAACGCATCTGAACTAGGCAATCGGAAGCCTGTTACGGCTGCTTTCTTTTTAATATGACAAATGCAAGCAACAATCGAGCCTGATAAACTATTCACCATAAAAACAGCAGGTTAGCCGGCATGCTGCGCAGCGCAGCGCAGCGCAGCGCAGCGCCAAAAAGTGTAAAAATTCCCGACGTTCTGTCAAGAAGCCTATCTAGGCTAAACACAAAATATGTTTAAAATCAAATACTTAAACTCATGTGAACCCTGTAAAGTTTTTCGACACAGAAAGCAGGAAGAATCCCGCTGGCAAAGGAAGTGAAATGGACGTCTTAAGTGAGGCATTAACGCACCGAAGCAGGGTTTCGGTTGGCCTCGCGGCATCGGCGCGTTACTTTTTGGCGACCCGGCATGCTGATTTCCGGGCGTTGCTAAAATCGGTTTACGCGTCCAGAATTGTCAGCCCGGAAAAGTATTTCCGGTAAAAGCCCCGGTCTCGCGTTAGCAGCCGGTTTGCCTCATGCAGCGCGTGAGCGCCGATCAGAAAATCCGCCAGCACTCTTTCGCGCTTACTGCCCGCCTTGCGGTACGCGGCGTGGGCCAATCCCGCCGCGTAGCCGTGTTCGGCGGTCAGTGCAACCGTTCGTGTGCCGCCGTGCTGCAACCATTCGTCAAGCTGGCGGCGGTCACGCGCGCTCGGCGCAAATTCGGCATAGACGACCGGGCAGATCATCAGGCTGCCTTGTTGTCATCAGGCTGCCTTGTTGATAGGCGCGTGCCAACAGCGCCTCACGGCTGCTCGGCGTGCGCCGGATCGTCCGTCAGAACATCCAGCAGTACGCTGGTGTCCACGGAAGTGATCATCGGCCGCGGATGGCTTCGATGTATTGATCGACGCCACGCCGCACCAGGCGCTTGGGAGCGGCGCCGCGCAAGGCCCGAAACGGGTTGGCCGCCGTGCCCGCGCGCTTGGTAATTCGTATCCCATCGTTGTCGGCGACAAACTCGACTTCCGTGTTGTGCAGAAGCCCGTAGCGCTTGCGCAGGTTTATCGGAATCGTAATCTGGCCTTTTTCGTTAATGCGCATAGCCATATCCCAAAAGTAATACTTTCTTACTTATCTGGTAGGAATTTTACGGGCGGCGTCGAGCGCGCGCCTGCGTAAACGTCTGAAAAGGTCTTGCCTTTGACTCACAACAGTAACTATTTGATTTTATTAAATATTTTCATGGGTTCGGCTAGGATAGCGCGCACTGACAGTTCCCGGCGCGCCTGTTATTCCTCGCGCCGCGCCAACTTAACGCCCAGTTGCTTCAGCTTGCGATAAAGATGCGTGCGCTCCAGCCCCACGATTTCCGCCACGCGGCTGATGTTGCCGCCCTCTTTGCCCAGGTGATATTCAAAATAGGCACGCTCAAACGCATCGCGCGCTTCGCGCAGCGGCTGATCGAACGCCAGCACTTGTTGCGCGGGTTCGTTGGCGGGTTCGGGCAAGGCGCGCGCCACGTGATCCGCGGTGATTTCGTCGGCGTGCGCGGTTTGCGCCAAGGTGCGCACCACGCTTTCGAGTTGGGTGACGTTGCCCGGCCAATCGAAGTTGCGCAACGCGTTCAGCGCCGCCGTCGAGAACTGCCGCGGCGGGATTTCTTTGGCTTCTATCATGCGGTTGAGGATGAGCCCCGCGACTTCCGGGATGTCTTCGCGATGTTGCCGCAAACTTGGCACGGTGATGGTCAGCGCCGACAGCAGTTCGTAGAGCCTGGCATCGAAGGCGCCCTCGGCCGCGACATCGGCCAGCGCGCGCGAGGCGCCGCACACCACGCGCGTGTTGTTACGCGCGACCTTGGCCAGCAGCAACAGCATGCCTTTCTGTTCGGCGCGTGACAACGTGGCGACATCGTGCACGAACAAGGTGCCGTCGCGCGCCTGATTCAACAGTTCGATCGGCTGTTCGGCGAGTTGTGCGGTGATTTCCGGCGTCACCCACGGCGTGTTGCGGGCGTGCAGCACGCGTGCGCACACTTCAATACCACAGCCCGGCTCGCCCACCAGCACCACCGGCGTGCGCATCGCGGCAAGGCGCTCCAGACGCTGCTTCAAGTCGGCGATCAGCGGCGAGCGTCCCAGCGCGGCCAGCGACGCCCCGGGCTTGGGCAGCGCCGCGCCATGTTTCAGCGCCTTGCCCACCGAGGCGAGCAACTTTTGCAACGCGATGGGTTTTTCCAGAAAATCATAGGCGCCGATGCGCGTGGCTTCGACCGCGGTATCGATGGTGCCGTGTCCCGACATCATCACCACCGGCATAGTAAGCAGCCCGCTGCTCGCCCACTCCTTGAGCAGCGTAATGCCGTCGGTATCCGGCATCCAGATGTCGAGCAACACCAGATCGGGACGCGCTTCCTGCCGTCGCACGCGCGCCTCGGTGGCGTTTTGCGCAAGCTCGACCTTGTAGCCCTCGTCGGCAAGAATCTCCGAGAGCAGCTCGCGGATACCGATTTCGTCGTCTACAACCAGTATGTTTTGCATGGCCGATTACCTTCCGTAGCTCATATTAATACCACCCAATTCGTTCATTATTCATCATCTCAGGCTGCCGTCTGCCCCTGCGCCTCACGCTGCACGGCGGCAGCGGGCAGTATGATCGTCACTTGCGCGCCATGCGGCTCGACATTGCCGATAGCGACGCTGCCGCCGTGTTCCTCGATGATTTTTTTGACAATCACCAGCCCGAGGCCGGTGCCCTTGGGCTTGGTGGTCACGTAGGGTTCGAACGCGCGTTTCATCAGGTGTTCGGGGAAGCCGCTGCCGTTGTCGGTTACGCTAAAGCTTATGTTGCTTCGGGCGCCGCCGACAGGTGCGCTCGCCACCGTGATGCGGGGTTCGGCGGTTTCGCCCAGGGCATCCTGCGCGTTTTGCAGGAGATTGTGGATCACCTGCCGCAACTGCGCGGCATCACCCACGATGCGCGGCAGCCTGGCCGCGAGATCGAGTTTGATGCGCGAGCCCAGTGATTCGTAGAGCGTGAGCACTTCATGCACCAGCGCATTGAGATCCAGTTCGCGCATCGCCGGTTCGGGCGCGCGCGCATACTGGCTGAATGCATCCACCATGCGCTTCAAGGCCGCAACCTGATTGACGATGGTTTGGGTGGAGCGGTCGAGCATGCCGGCGTCGGCGGCGTCTAGCTTGGACGAGAGCTTCAGTTGCAGGCGTTCGGCCGAGAGTTGTATCGGCGTCAGCGGATTCTTGATTTCATGCGCCAGCCGCCGCGCTACTTCGGCCCACGCGGCGTCGCGCTGTGCCTGCAACACATGCGTCACGTCGTCGAACACCACCACATAGCCGCTTTCCACGCCGTGCGGCAGCGGCTTGCCACGCAACAGCAATTGCTGTTCGCCCTTGGGCATTTGGCGCACCGCCTGGCTTTCCCACTCGGCGCCGCCTGCACCCTTGAACCCTGTCTCGATTTCGAGGCCCAGCACGCCCAGCGATTCGTCGATGCTGCTCCATTGCGCGGTTTTCAGTTTGAGCAGCGCATCCGCCTGAATAGCCTCAAGGCCCAGTATGGCCGTGGCGCTGGGATTGGCGCTCTGCAACGTGAGCGCGTCGTCGAACACCAGCACGCCTGCCGACAGATGGGCCAGTATGCTTTCCAGATAAGCTTTGGATTTCACCACTTCCGCCTGATTGCGCTCAGCCTCGTTACGGGCGTCTTCGAGTTGGTGCGTCATGCTGTTGAAGGATTGCGTCAGTTGCCCCAGCTCATCACGGCTCGCTACCGCAGCGCGCCGGCTGAAGTCGCCTTGCGCGACGGCGCGCGTGCCCTCGGCCAGCGCATTGAGTGGCGCGGAGAATTCCTCGGACAAAAAAATCGCTGCCGCCAACGCTGCCAGCAGCGATAGCAACAAGGTCAGTGTCAGGGTGATGCGATAAAGACGCTTTAAAGCGATGCGCCCTACCGCCAGTTCCTGATATTCGCGATAACCCGATTGCACGGTTTCGGCATGCTGCGCCAGCCGCTGCGGCACAAAGTAGATGAGTTGCAGCGCGCGCGCCTCTTCTGCCAGCGACACCAAATTAACCGGCGTCACCACGCGCAGCAACAAGCCGCGCTCCGGTGTGGCATCGGCCACCGCATACGTTTGTCGCGTGCGTAGCATGCGCAGAGCTTCCGCGGGCGGGGCTTCGGGAATGACGCCAGCGCGCTCGTTGCCGGCGGTGGCGATCAATCTGCCACGTATGGTAAACAAGGTCGCCTCGTGCGCGCCCGCCTGCTCGCGCAACGTATTGAGCGCAACCGGATGTTCGTTGGCGGGCCGCATCGACAGTTGCAGTGCCATCGCATTGGCCTTGGTTTTGAGTTCTTTCAGCATATTGTCGAGGACATCCTGGCTCAACTTAAGACCGCCTTCGAGGGCTTTGTCCACCTTCACGTCAAACCACGATTCGATGCTTTTGCCGAGATATTGCATCGACATACCGTAGAGCAACGCGCCTGGCACTATCGCCATCAGCGACAATAGCAACAACAGACGCAAGGTGAGTTTTGCGCCAAAAACGCCGGCCTTGAGGCGTCGCCTGAGCATCACCAATTGGCGAATCACCAGCACCGCTAGTATCACCGCGATGCTGCCATTCAACACCAGCAAACCGCGATAATGTTCGGCAAACAACGCCGTGTTGGCGCTCGCGGTAGCCAGCAAAAACAGGCTCACCGCACACAGGCCCACCAGCAATACGATGAAATAACGCCGCCGCCGCGACGGCGTGCTGTTGCCCAGCGGCACGAGCGATGCCGGCATCACGGCGTTACCGTCCACCGGTACCATTCCGAACTCATGTCCCAGTTACGGCCGGTTTGCAACTGGAACGGTTTGGGCAACTGCGTGACGTCCAGACGCATGCGCAACATGGCGGCGTATACCGTATCTTTGCGCAGGGCGCCAGGCTCAACATCCAGGCGGCGGCGCACCTGGCTCATGTAGTCGAGTGCCTCCTTAATCGTGGAGAAATTCTGATACAACGCGCCCACGCCAACCCGGTACTGGCGCGTCAGGGTGTTGTACGACAGCCGCTGTTGCTGTTGCACCACGGCGACTTTCTCATTCGTCCAATACCAGCGCGCACGGATCAACTCGAAGTCGAGCACGAAATAAAGCGGCACGCCTTTGTGCAAAGCGTCGTCGAGCACGCTTGTGAGCCGCACGTCCAGCTCGGCCTCGATCACGTAACCGTCGTCGACCGGCGTCACCGCGGCCTTGCGCACGTCAATGCCGTCGCCCCGCGCCACCCCTGCGCCCAACAAAGCACTCGCCGCCACGCATAGCGCAAAAAAGCGGGCCGCCAGCCGCAGTGCAGCACTAATTTTTATGCAGTAGCGCGTAATAAAATCCATCATGCACGGCATCCGGCAGTATCTGGCCCGCGTGTTGTACGTCTGGGGCTGGAAATTCATCGGCGGGAAGCGGCTGTGGTTGGGCATCGGAATGGCGCTCGATAAAGCGCGCGACCTGGTGGTGATTTTCTTCCCTGAACACAGAACACGTCACATACAGGAATTTACCACCAGCGGCCAGCAGCCGCCACAAAGCGTCGAGTACCGCTTGCTGGCGCGCGACGAACTGTTGGATATCCGTCTCACGCCGCGACCATTTGATATCGGGATGACGCCGCGTCACACCGGAAGCAGAACACGGTACATCGGCGAGGATGCGATCAAACGGCGCGCCGTCCCACCACGCCAGCGGATCGGCGGCATCGCCGCACACCACGTTCGCGGCAAGACCCAGCCGCTGCAGATTGGCGGTGACGCGTTGCAGGCGTACTGCATCCTGATCGAGCGCGGTGAGCGCGACGTCCGCGAGTTCGAGCAAATGCGCGGTCTTGCCGCCCGGTGCGGCACAAGCATCGAGCACACGCATGCCGTCGCGCGCATCGAGCAGCGGCGCCGCACGTTGCGCGGATGCGTCCTGCACCGACACCCGGCCTTCGTTGAAGCCGGGTATCTTTTGTACCGGCATGGGTTTGCCCAGTACCACGGCGCGGCGTTCGAGCGCGCTGGCCGGTATGCCGTTGTCGGCGAGTTGTTTGAGATAATCATCACGCGCGATGCGTCGTTGGTTGACGCGTAGAGTCAGCGGCGCGTGCTGATTACCGGCCCGCAAAATATCAATAAACTGAAGCGGATATTGCGTGCGGATTTTATCGACCCACCACTGCGGAAACGAGTAGCGACCCACATCACCGCGCTGGCTGGCCGCCTCTAATTCCGCCTTGCGCCGCAAGAAACCGCGCAGCACGGCGTTGACCAAGCCCTTCGCCGGCGCGGCGTGCAGTGCGCTACAAGCGCGCACGGCTTGATCGACCACCGCGTGCGGCGCGGCCTTGGTGTGCTGCAATTGGTACAAGGCGATGCGCAGCAACTGTCGCAGCCGTTCATCGCGCAGCGGCTTGGCGAGCAGCGGCGCGAGCACGGCATCCAGCGGCCCCAGGTGGCGCAACACGCCGTAACACATGTCCTGCACCAGCGCGCGCTGCTGCGTGCCCGCGGGCATGTTGCGCCAACACGCGGCGAGTTCGGCATCGAGATTGCGCCCGGATAACACCCGGTCCAGCACGCCCACTGCCAGCACTTGTGCGTCTTGCATCAGGATCGTTCAGTTGCCAAACCGCGCATTGCGCGCGATGGCGTAGCCCGCCAGAAATGTGGCCGCCGGCAAGCGTTTGCCGCCGGCGCGCTGCAACTCCAGCACCTCCAGCGCGCCGTGGCCGCAGGCGACGTGCAGCGTACCCGGCACACTATCGCAGACCGCGCCGAAGGCGCCTATAGCGTGATCGGCAACGCGCGCGCGCCAGATTTTGATGCGTTCACCATTCAACGCGGACACGGCACCGGGGAACGGGTTGTAGGCACGCACTTTCAACGCAATTTTTGCAGCGTCTTCGCGCCAGTCGATGATCGCTTCGTCCTTGGAGAGTTTGGCGGCGTAGGTCGCAAGTGCCTGATCCTGCTTTACCGCCGCCGGCAGATTTTGCAGCGTCTCCACGATGAGTTCAGCGCCGAGTGCCGCGAGCCGATCATGCAATTCGCCGGCGCTTTCTTCCGCGCCGATGCTGATCGCGCGTTTCAGCAGCATATTGCCGGTATCCAGGCCTTCATCCATTTGCATGATGGTGACGCCGGTCTCGCGGTCTCCGGCCAGAATAGCGCGCTGAATCGGCGCCGCCCCGCGCCAGCGCGGCAGTAGCGAGGCATGAATATTGATACAACCGAATTTGGGAATCACCAAAACGGCTTTAGGTAAAATCAGTCCATAGGCCGCAACGATCATGGCATCGGCATTCGCCTCAGCGATTAGTGCGCGCACCGCCTCAGTTTTGAGGGTGAGTGGTTGCTCCACCATAAGTATTTGTTTTTGTGAAATTTTTTTTACTTCAGAAGGCAACAACTTAAGCCCGCGTCCAGCCGGGCGATCAGGCTGAGTAAGCACTAACACGATCTCATGTCCCGCTGTTATCAATGCCTTCAGCGCAAGCGCGGCAAACGCCGGTGTGCCGGCAAAAATAAGCCTCATAGGATTTTCTGGGTCATGGCGGACAAAATAAAAAATCCTTTAAAAACAAATGCTTACAATGTGAATGCGACAAGAATAATGCCTTGCCGTAAGCGAGAACTCCCTGGTCGAACCCTATTCGCCGTCTTGCTGGCGTTTTTTGAGCTTGGCAAGGATACGCTGCTGCTTTAACCGCGACAGTTTTTCCACAAAAACTTTGCCTTCAAGATGATCCATTTCGTGCTGTATGCACACGGCTTGCAAGCCTTCGGCAGCCAGCTCGAAGGGTGCGCCATCAGCCCCCAAAGCGCGCACACGGATGTTTTGCGCGCGCTTTAATTTCTCGTAAATACCGGGCACGGACAGGCAGCCTTCCTCAAAATCCGCCGCGCCCGTGGCCTCGATGATTTCGGGGTTAATAAAGGCGCGCAACTCATCGCGCGTGACCGAGGTATCGATGACGATAATCCGCAGATGCACATCGACCTGTGTTGCGGCGAGACCAACGCCGGGCGCTGCATACATGCTCTCGCCCATGTCTTTGATTAATTGACGAATTTTGTCATCTACCTGCGCTACGGGCTTAGCCACGGTATGCAGACGCTTGTCCGGGTACAGCAAAATAGGGAGTTTGGCCACAAAAAGTCTTGCTAATAGAATTAACTAGATGCAGAATTTAAACCAAAGTATGATGTTGCGCCGGTACAACAACACCGCAACCCAGATTCGAAGTGTTTTTATATCGCGCTGTTAAATAGTGCCCTATCAAGCGCGCCGGGCGGCTGCCACGCTGCCAATCTTGGCAGCCAGACTATTCATCGAGGTGTAGGCTATGTCTATGAAAAACAGGATTATATCGCTGCTGGTTGTTGCAACATCAATGGTTTCGATAGGTTGCGCGGGCGCGCAGACGCTGCAAACGTTGAAGCCCGATGCGCCCGACCGCTATACCGTGCAGCGCGGGGACACCCTGTGGGGCATTTCCGGACGCTATCTCAACTCACCTTGGCAATGGCCGCAACTGTGGAACCTGAACCGCGAGCAAGTACGCAATCCGCATCGCATTTATCCAGGTGACGTGCTGGTGCTGGACCGCACCACCGGCCGCCTGAGCGTGGACACGGTAGCACTGTCGCCGCGCGTCCGCACCGAAGATATTACGCAAGCCGTGCCGACGATTCCGCCGTCGGCGATCGAAGCCTTTGCATCGCGTCCGATGGTGGTGGGCGAGAACGAGCTCGACAACGCACCGCACATCATGGCTACCGAAGAGTCGCGCGTGGTGGTGGGCGCCGGCAATATCGCTTACGTCAAAGGCGTGACCAAAGACAAAGGCGAGAACTGGCATATCTATCGTCGCGGCGACAAGCTCGTCGATCCGGACAGCGGCGCCACCATAGGTTATCTGGGCCTGTATTTAGGCGAAGCGGTGGTGCGCCAGTTCGGCGAAGTGAGCCGCATCGAAATCACCAAATCCACGCAGGAAATTTACACCGGCGACCGTTTGATTGCCGTGGGCAGGGAAGCGCCGGTGTTTGCCTACGCGCCGCGCGCGCCCAACGGCAAGGTGCAGGGACGCGTGATGTCGCTGGCGGACAACTTGTTTGAAACCGGCCGCTATTCCGTGGTGTCGCTGTCACGCGGCTCCAAAGACGGGCTGGAAGCGGGCCACATCCTCGCGTTGTACCGCAGCCCGACCGCGGCGCGTTATTCGCTGCGCACCAGTGCGCTATTTGGCCGCAGCGGCCCCACCGGCAACGATGGGCGCCGGCCGTATTACGAAGAACAGCTTAATGTGCGCGACAGCCCGATTTTCGACAGGCCCGTGGCGATCAACGAGACCGATATCGCCAAGATTCCAACCGAGCGTTACGGCCTGGTGATGGTATTCCGTACCTTCGAGCGCGCGTCGTTCGCGCTGGTAATGCAGGCGAACCTGCCCGTCGCCATCGACGACGTGTTCACCACGCCCTGATTGCCGTTAGCGCGGTCCGCGCGTAGGTATTGCGCGCCGCGCGCATCATGGTGCTTTCTCCCGACCTCGCGGCGTGGCTGCGCCTCTCGCTGACCTCGGGACTGGGCGGCGAGTCATTCCGCAAACTGCTGTCCGCTTTCGGCGGGCCGGAGCAAGTGCTCGGCGCAAGCCGCTCGGCGCTCACACGCGTCGTCAATGGCAAACTCGCCGACGCCATACTCGACGGCGAAATGCACGGCGATCCTGCCGCAGTTGAGACCTGGCTGACCGACGCCACCAATCACGTCGTCACGCTGGCAGACGCTGAATACCCGCAAGCGCTGCTGCTGACCCCCGATCCGCCGCCGCTGATTTATGTGAAGGGCCGGCTCGATTTGCTTAATAACGCAGCCATCGCCATCGTCGGCAGCCGCAACGCCACGGCGCAGGGCAAGCTCACCGCGGAATCGTTCGCCACGGCCTTGAGCAATGCCGGACTCAGCGTGATCAGCGGACTTGCGCTGGGCATCGACGCTGCTGCGCATCGGGGCGGGCTGGCGGGATTGTCGTCAACAATTGCCATCGTCGGCACCGGCCTCGACAAAGTTTACCCGGCTCGCAATCGCGATCTGGCACACGCCATCGCAGAAAAAGGCGCCCTCGTTTCCGAATTCGCTCTGGGCACGCCGCCGCTGGCCGCGAATTTTCCGCGCCGCAACCGGCTGATCAGCGGCATGACGCGCGGCTGCCTCGTCGTCGAAGCGGCAATGTCCAGCGGTTCGCTGATCACCGCGCGCATCGCCAACGAACTCGGCAAGGACGTGTTCGCCATACCCGGCTCGATCCACTCCACGCTGTCCAAAGGCTGCCACGTGTTGATTAAACAGGGCGCCAAGCTGGTAGACGACGCGTCGGATATATTGAGCGAACTGCGGTTGCCCGTGCCTGCTGGCGTGGCTTCCGGGGCCGATGCGGGCACTTCCACGCATCCTTTGTTGGCGCACATGGCTTACGACCCCTGCGACATCGACACCCTTGCAGGGCGTGCCGGTCTACCGGTTCACGAAATCAGCGCCGCACTGGTGCAGCTCGAACTGGGCGGCGCAGTTGCCAGCCTGCCTGGTGGGCTTTGGCAGAGAATTATATAAGTATTTGTTTTTATTCATTTTTTTATTATGAAGTAAGTCCTAACCGCACCGTGTCGTGACGTCTTGCCCTTGCGCTCGCGCCCCGTTTGTTCTTATTATCGGCGCCTCTTTTTGCATTGCCTGTTGCAGTGAACAATGCACTATTGCCGCAAGTGCCCAGAAAAAACCATGTCAAAACAACTAATTATCGCTGAGAAACCATCCGTGGCCGGCGATATCGCGCGCGTGCTCGGCGGCTTCAAGCGCCACGACGATTACTTCGAGAGCGACGACTTCGTGCTGTCGTCCGCGGTCGGCCACCTGGTGCAGATTGCGGTGCCCGAGGAATTCGAGGTCAAGCGCGGCAAATGGTCGTTCGCCAACCTGCCGGTGATCCCGCCGCATTTTGATTTGCTGCCGATCGAGAAATCCGAGGCACGGTTAAAGCTGCTGACCAAGCTGCTCAAGCGCAAAGACGTCACCGGCGTCATCAATGCCTGCGACGCGGGCCGCGAGGGCGAGCTGATTTTCCGCTACATCGCAAGCCATGCCGGCAGCAAAAAGCCGGTGAAGCGTCTGTGGCTGCAGTCGATGACCGCCGGCTCGATCAAGGAAGGCTTCAAGCACCTGCGCAGCGACGAGGAAATGCAGCCGCTGGCCGACGCAGCGATCTGCCGCTCGGAATCCGACTGGCTGGTCGGCATCAACGGCACGCGCGCGATGACCGCGTTCAATTCCAAGAGCGGCGGCTTTCACAAAACGCCGGTGGGCCGCGTGCAGACGCCAACGCTGGCGATCCTGGTCGAGCGCGAAGAGAAAATCAAACGCTTCGTGCCCAAGGATTATTGGGAAGTACACGCGACGTTCGGCGTGACAGAAGGCGATTACGCCGGCCGCTGGATCGACGAAAAATTCGCCAAAGCTAAGAAAGATGACGAAAGTGACGCCGCCAATGCTGATTTGCGCGCCGAACGTTTGTGGGATGCCAAACGCGCCGAAGCGATCAAAGCCAAATGCGAAGGCAAGCCGGGCGAGATCGAGGAAGAGAGCAAACCAACGACACAAGCGTCGCCGCTGTTGTTTGATCTAACGAGTTTGCAGCGCGCCGCCAACGGACGTTTTGGATTTTCCGCACGCACCACGCTGTCGATCGCGCAGGCGCTGTATGAAAAGCATAAAGTCCTGACTTATCCGCGCACCGATGCGCGCGCGTTGCCCGAAGATTATCTCGACACGGTGAAGGCCACACTCGAAGAAATGTCGGGCACGCCCTATGCGCCGTTCGCGAAAAAGATTCTGAAGCAGGGCTGGATCAAGCCCAACAAGCGCATTTTCAACAACGCAAAAATTTCGGACCACTTTGCCATCATCCCGACCCCGCAGGCGCCCAAAGCGCTGAGCGAAATCGAGCAAAAACTCTACGACCTGGTGGTGCGCCAGTTCCTCGCCGTGTTTTATCCGAGCGCGGAATACATGGTTACCACGCGCCTCACGCGCGTCGAAAAAGAAGCGTTCAAAAGTGAAGGCAAGGTGCTGGTCAACGCCGGCTGGCTGGAAGTGCACGGCAAGGCCGCTGCCGAAGACGGCGATACGCCCAATCTCGTCGCCGTAAAAAAAGGCGAAAAAGCCAAGACCAAAGAAATCAATGTTCTTGCCACGCAAACCAAACCGCCCGCGCGTTTTACCGAGGCGACATTGCTGTCCGCGATGGAAGGCGCCGGCAAGCTGGTGGAAGACGAAGAACTGCGCGATGCGATGAAAGAACGCGGCCTCGGCACGCCGGCGACGCGCGCGGTGATTATCGAAAAACTGCTTGCAGAAGAATACCTGGTGCGCCTCGGCCGCGAGCTGCAGGCCACGCCCAAAGCGTTTTCATTGATTACGCTGTTGCGCGGACTGGAAATTCCTGAACTCGCCTCACCCGAAATGACCGGCGAGTGGGAATACAAGTTGAAAGAAATGGAGCACGGCAAGTTAAAGCGCGACACCTTCATGCGCGAAATCGCCAAGATGACGCGCCACATCGTCGAACGCGCCAAGGCTCACGACAGTGAAACCGTGCCCGGCGATTACGCTACACTCAAAGCCAAGTGCCCGAAATGCGGCGGAACCATTAAAGAGAACTACAAGAAGTTCCAGTGCGAAAATTGCGATTTCTCGCTGTGGCGCATACTTGCCGGACGGCAGTTTGAACCGGCGGAAATCGACGAACTCATTGCCAAGAAAAGCATCGGCCCGTTACAGGGCTTTCGCAGCCGCCTAGGCCGTCCGTTTGCGGCCAACATCAAATTCACCGATGACTTTCAATTCGAATTTGATTTCGGCCAAGCCAACGAAGACGCCGAACCGGTCGATTTCACGGGTCAAGAGTCACTCGGCGCCTGCCCTAAATGCGGCGGCAACGTCTACGCCCACGGCATGGCCTATCTGTGTGAAAAAGCCGCTGCGCAGCCGCGTACCTGCGACTTCCGTACGGGCAAAATCATTCTTCAGCGCAACATCGAACCCGAACAAGTCACTAAACTGCTGAAAGACGGCAAGACGGATTTGCTGCATAAATTCATCAGCAAAAAAGGCCGTCCGTTTTCGGCGTTTCTCGTTCGCGGCGCCGAGGGCAAGGTGACGTTTGAGTTCGCGCCGCGTGAGGCTAAAGCGGGCACGAAAACAGCGGCAAAAACTGTGGGTGACAAACCAACGGCGAAGAAGACTCGGGCGCGTAAGACAGCGTAGGTCAAAAACTTTTTGTGGGCTGTATGACGGAAGAAACAACCCGTTACACCAAATCAGCCGTGGGAATTGCCCGCAGTTACTTTGTTGCTCTGGGCCTTCTCGTTCTGTGCGGTGACGACGTCTTTCTCTACTTCGGTTTCCCGGACTATGTGCTACTTGCGTGCGGTGTTATCACTGCTGGCATTGCTTGCTTTATTTTTGGTTTACTGTGCAAGCCAAATCATGTCGCAGATGCCGCCCGAGATTCGCTTGATGTATAGGAAATAACCACGTGCTGATCATCAACAACGAAGTAGTGGCCCAGGTTCTCACCATGCGCGAATGCATTGAGGCACAGGAAGCCGCATTCGCTGGGCTGGTGAAGGGCGAAGCCATCTTCCGCCCGCGCATCGACACCTATGTACCGTGTGATCGCGAGGACGGCTATTACCGCTTCGGCACGGTGGAAGGCGCGAGCGGCGGCTATTACGCGGTGCGGCTGAAGTCGGACATCGTGCATTGGCCGGTGGGCGCGGATGGCTCGGTGTCGGAAAACAAATACTGTATGCAGCCGGGCACGTTTTGCGGGCTGGTGCTTCTCTACAGTTGTGGCAACGGCGAGCCGCTGGCGATCATGAACGACGGCCACTTGCAGCATATGCGCGTGGGCGGCGCCGCGGGTATCGGCACGCGGCTGCTGGCGCGCGAGGACGCGAGTGTGATGGGCATGATCGGTTCCGGCGGCAGGGCGCGCACGTTTCTCGAAGCCTACGCGGTGGTGCGCAAGCTCAAAAAAGTGAAAGTGTTCAGCCGCAATCCCGACAACCGTAATAAGTACGCCGCTGAAATGTCGAGGGCGCTTAACATCGAAGTAACACCAGTGGATTCCGCGCGCGAGGCAGTACGGGGAGTCGATATACTTTCGACCTGCACCGACAGCATCAAGCCCACCATTGAGCCCGACTGGCTGGAGCCAGGCATGCATGTGGTCAACCTGAGTCCGCACGAGATTTCAGCGGAAGTCGCCGCGCGCTTCGACGTAAAGGTGCAGCAAGGCAAGGAAGGCCTGCCGATTC